>Ga0181524_10005621_pt1 | contig 11114 bp, 9 predicted proteins | sample PEATcosm2014_Bin_34_FD_119761 | JGI IMG/M metagenome (GOLD analysis project Ga0181524, IMG submission 119761) | Peatland microbial communities from MTU Mesocosm Facility, Houghton, MI, USA - PEATcosm2014_Bin05_60_metaG | ecosystem: Environmental > Terrestrial > Soil > Wetlands > Peat | place...
CAGTTGCGGGGTGACGCGCTGGCAGGAGTTGCAGATGGTGAACTCCGGCGAGAGGGTGAGCTGCGCGGCCTGGGTGTTCTCGAAGGTCTTGCGGACGAGCGCCAGGACGCTGGCGGGCGCGGGCCGCTCCTCGCCGACGAAGGCGTGGATGATGGCGCCGCTCTCGATGAGCGGGTGGAACTTGCTCTGCATCCGGATGCGCGTGATGAGGTCCACCGGCGCGTCGGCGCGCAGGTGGATCGAGTTGGTGTAATACATCTCGTCGTCGGCGACGCTGCCGCGGACGACCTTCTCGGCCTGCGGGTAGCGGCGCAGGTCAATCTTGGCCAGCCGCCGCGCGGCGCTCTCGGCGGGGGATTCCTCGAGCGCGAACTTCAGCCCGCTCTTCTTCCCTTCCTCCTTGCAGCGGAAGTTCATGTGCGTCACGATCTTCAGCCCGAGCTTGAAGACCGCGTCGCTCTCGTGGAGCTCCTGGCCGGTGAGGTGCTGCAGGCACTCGTTCAGGCCGATGAGGCCGACGATGTAGGTGCACTTGTCCAAGTCCACGTAGGGGCGGCCGTCGTCGGCGGTCTTGCCGATCTGCCAGAGGGGCATGTTCGGCTCGGCCATGAGGCGCTGGACGAAGTTGCGTTTCTGATAGTGCGCCTTGAAGGCGATCTCCATCGCGCGGTCAATCTCGCGGTAGAGGCCCTCGAGGTTGCCGGGGCCGGCGCGGTAGGCGGCCTGCGGCAGGTTGACGGTGATGTTCTGGAAGCCGCAGAAGCGCATGCTCTCGAGGTGGCGGAGCATGTAGTTGTCCTCGATGGTCGTGCGCAGGCGGCAGCAGGCCGAGAGGGTGACCTCGTCGCGGTCGAAGACGAAGTAGGGGGTGCCGTTCTCGCTGGCGGCCAGGCAGGCGTACTCGAGCAGCTCGAGCTGCCGCGGGTCGGAGAAGGTCTCGGCGTTGACGTGCAGGTCGCACTTGGGGAAGGCGAAGACGTGGCCGTTCGAGTCGCCGGTGCGCCAGACGTCGAGGAGCGCGCGGGTGAAGCGCATGGCGGTCTCCTCGTACTCGCCGTAGGTGCGGCCGGTCTCCACGCCGCCCGGCCCGATCGCCGGGATGTCGCGCATGTAGCGCGGGACGCCGGTGTGGACGTTGAAGTCGAGGAACAGCGTCTGCCCGCCGCGCGAGAAGGCGCTCTGCGATCCGCTGAAGATCAGGTGCTGGGCTTCCTGGCGCATGGTCTTGTCGTCGAGGTTCTCGAGGTAGGGCGCGTAGAGGATGTTGATGTAGCCCACCCCGAGCGCGCCGGCGTAGAACGCCTGCATCGAGGCGAGGAAGGTGTTCAGGTGGCCGGTGAGCGTGCGCGCGTGCTTGGCCGGGGCGGAGTGCGTGTCCAGGTTCAGCAGCGACAGGCCGTACTTCTTCAGGTACTCGAGCGAGTGCGAGGAGCAGTACACGCGCGTGGGATAGCCCAGGTCGTGCAGGTGGACCATGCCCTGCAGGTGCGCCTCGGCGACGTCCTTGCTGAAAATTTTCTTGAGCGCGTACTGCTTGAGCGTGTTCTCGGCGATGGTGAGGTTGATCGCTTCGGGGTTGTTCGAGGCGATGTTGGAGTTCTCGTTGCTCTTCGAGAAGATCACCTGCTCGAGGTCGAAGATGGGCATGCCGATGGAGAGCTGCTTCTCGAGGCTGTTGCGCAGGCCGCGCTCGAACAGCTCGTTGTCCACCAGCTCGCGGATGAGGCTGGTGCTGATGCGCTTCATGCCGCTGGCGAGGATGCGGCCCTCGACGGCGGAGGCGATCTCCGCGGCCACCTCCGCCGGCACGTCCGCCTCCTTCTCGAGCGCCAGCGCGATGAGCTGCTTGTTCCACGACCGGATCTCGTCGCGCGTCGCCGGGTCCACCAGCAGCGAGAGGTCCGTCGGGTTGTTGCGGCCGGCGATCTGCTTGCGGACCTTCACCGTCTCGCGGATGCGCGCGCGCCGCTCGCGGTAGAGGATGTACGCCTTCGCCGTCTTCGCGTGCCCCGTCTCGATCAGCACCTTCTCGACCATGTCCTGGATCTCTTCGATCGTCGGCGCCCGCGGGAGCGCCGCGGCGTCGCCGGGGCCGTACTGCTTTTCCAGGAACATCGTCACGACGTCGGCGAGCTCGTCGGCCATCTGCCGGTCCTCGCCGCCCACCGCCTGCGCCGCCTTGAAAATCGCGTTGGCAATCTTCTCCTGATTAAATGGTACGAGCTGACCCGAACGCTTGCGGACCTGCCGGATGATATTGACGCGCATATGATTTCCCTGTCTTGAATTCTGCGAAAATGAATGTGGCCATAAATGATCCCGCCTCAGCGATCTCGATCGAGCATCGGCTTCACTTCTTCGACGAACTCGCTCACGTCCTTGAACTCGCGATACACCGACGCGAACCGCACGTAAGCCACCTGGTCGAGCGACCGCAACTTCCTCATTACCAACTGTCCGACCTGCCGCGATGTGACCTCCTTGTCGTAATGCGAATACACCTCCTGTTCGATTTCCGAGACCACCCTTTCGAGCGTCTCCGTCGAGATCGGCCGCTTCTCGCACGCGCGGATGAGGCCGCTCATGATCTTGCTGCGGTCGAACTCGACGCGACGCCCGTCCTTCTTCATCACCCGGATCGGGTGGACCTCGATTTTCTCGTACGTGGTGAAGCGCCGGCCGCAGGCCAGGCACTCCCGGCGCCTGCGGATCATACCGGCATCCCCTGACGCGCGTGAGTCCACGACCTTATCGCGGTTCTCACGGCAGTAAGGACAGCGCATAGCGCGAATCCCCTTGTCCGGCGTGCCTCTTTGCGTCCCTGCCCGCTGAAAAGCGCCGCAACTGCATTCGGACCGTTCATACTACAGCTAGGCGGGGGGCAAGTATAAGGCACCACATCTAGTATTGTCAAGTTTATGCGGCTCATTAGGGAATCGCTAAGTAGCTATTCGGCTTGGGCTAGCGACTTGTGGAAATTATTTTTTCGGAATTCTCGTTTTTATCGGCGGCGGGCTTCCGGTCGGGGCGCGCCTCGCAGCGCCGGGCGGCGCCGCGGCGAACGGAGCATCGGGAAGGGCCTCGTCTTGCGGCGCTCATAGTCGAAAATCTCCGTTTTCACCTTCGCCTCGGCCAGGAGTTCCTTGGCCAGCGGGTCGGCGTAGTCGGACTGCGCGACGGCCCGGCGGATGCCGCCGTTGATGATCATCTTGGCGCAGAGCGAACACGGGAACGAGGTCGAGTAGAGCGTGGCGCCCTCGACGCGGATGCCGTGGCTGGCCGCCTGGATCAGCACGTTCATCTCCGCGTGGAGTCCGCGGCAGAGCTCGTGCCGCTCGCCGGAGGGAACGCCGCGCTTCTCGCGAAGGCAGCCGGCTTCCAGGCAATGCCGCAGGCCGCGCGGCGCGCCGTTGTAGCCGGTCGCCAGGATGCGCTTGTCCAGCACCAGGATCGCGCCGACGCGCCGCCGCAGGCAGGTCGAGCGCTTGGAGACCTCGACCGCGATGCGCGAAAAATATTCGTCCCAACTGGGGCGCTCAGAGTCCGCAGCGACCTTCGCTTTCCGCATCGGCTTCCTCCACGGCCCGAACATTCACCACCAAGACACCAAGGCACCAAGAACGACGGGCGGCCAGTATAGAGGACTGAAGACTGAATAGCGAATGCGCAAGTTCTCGGATCATTCGCCATTCAGTATTCTGTATGCTCTGTAGAAAACACAGCTGCATCACTCTATGCGGCTGTGTCAGGGTCATTCCCCAGAGTGCGCCGCGTACGGCGCACGATGCGAAAGCGGGAATCCACGTTGTGCGCAGGATTCTGGATTCCCGCTTTCGCGGGAATGACCTGTGCACCGGCTGAAAACATCATGTATCCTACAGAGCACATTCAGTACTCAGTATTCATCACTCATCCGGCGTCGTCTGCGCCCGTTCGCTCGCGAGCACCTCGCTCCACGTGAAGCTCTCCACCGGTTTCGCGGGGTCCTTGACGGCGGGGACGTCGAGCAGGTCGAGCAACCGGCCCTGCAGGTCGAACACCGTCCATCGCAAGCGGCTCTTCTTCACGTCCAACAGGCAGAAGCAGGGCTCGCCGATCGTGCACACCGTCCATTCCGGCGCAGGCTTCGGCGGCGCGCTCGAGGGATCGCCGCCGAGGATCACGTAGCGGACCGACACCGGCCGCGAATCGCCGATCCGCGCCGTCCGGTAATACGCGGGGCCGCCGGTCGCGATGGCGAGCGCGACGCCCTCGCGCGCGAGCAGCGCCGCCAGGTCGAACCGGTCCTCGTCTACGCGAATCGGGCTGGGCGAGACGATCGGCCGCGACAGGATCACTACCTTCCACGGCTGGGTCGCCAGCGACAAATCGTCCATCAGCCAGAGGTACGCCTCGGAGTTCGCCGCGATCGGCTCGGCCGTCTCGATCACCGTCAGGTGCAGCGGCCCGCGCTCGAACGAATAGCCGAACCGCGCATCCGCCGGACGCTGCGGCAGCGGCGCGGCCGCGCCGACGCCCTCGAACGCTCTCGGCCGCCGCCATTCCAACTGCGGCGCGCGCCCGGCCTGGGCCTTCGCGCCCAGGCAGCCGACGAGCTCGACATCCTGCCGGTCGAGCTGCTCGGCCACCGCCTCGTGGATTTTGATCCGCGCCCCGTCGTCAAAGCAGACGCCGATGGCCGCGCTCGTCTCCACCGCTCCGCCCACGTGCGGCCCGACGCACCCGCCCGCGAAAGGCAGCAACAGAGCCATCCACCACATGACGCGCATCATTCCGCCTTCATCGAGAGGAAAGCCGTTGCAAGTCGCCCATGCATCTGTCAGACGAAAGATGTAAAATATGCCGCGTAAAGCATCCCAGTCATTTTACATTCTCGACGGGCGATTTTACAGTGTGCTCGCTCGTAGTGTGCCGCTCGTAGTGTGCCCGTAAGGGCATACGGTTCGTAGTGTGCCCGTAAGGGCATACGATTTGTAGTGTGCCCGTAAGGGCATAAGGTTTGTAGTGTGCCCGTAAGGGCATAAGTTGTTCTGTAGCGCCTGACGGCGCCACTACAAGCGAGCAATACGGCGTAGCGCCTCACGGCGCCACTACAAGCGAGTGGGCGAGCAAACGAGCGGAACGCAGCGCGAGGAGCGCGAAGCATGTACGATTACAGAAAGATGCCGCGCGAGGACCGTGCAAGAATCCTCGCCGAGCGCAAGGCTTTGAGGCGTCCGTGGCATGCTCCACCGCACTTCGGCCGGTCGCGAGACCTCTACTTTATCACCGCCGCCTGTTACGAGCACAAGCCGATGCTGGCTGCGGACGCGCGGCGTTCCGAATGGGAAAACGCATTGAAAGAACTTCTGGGGCAGAATGCCGCCTTCGGCCTTTGCGGCTGGGTTGTGCTGCCGAATCACTATCATCTTCTGATTGAGGGCGACCTGCGGACCTTTGCGGCGCGCATCGGGCGGATGCACAATGGAAAGGCGACGCAGTGGAACCGGGAAGACGTTATGCTGGGGCGCAAGGTGTGGCACCGCTTCTCGGACAGGGCTATCCGTTCGGAGCGGCATTACTACGCTTCACTGAACTACCTGCACGCGAATCCGGTGAAGCACGGATATGCCCTGTCGGCAGCCGAATGGCCATGGAGCAGCTTCAGCATGTACCTGGAGGAGTTCGGCCGCGAACGCTTGGCCGAATGGTGGAAGCGATATCCCGTCGGGAATTACGGCAGCGGATGGGACAGCTTGTAGCGTGCCGCTCGTAGCGTGCCGTTCGTAGCGTGCCGCTCGTAGTGTGCCGCTGGTAGTGTGCCCGTAAGGGCATAAGGTTTGTAGTGTGCCCGTAAGGGCATACGTTATCATAGCGCCTGACGGCGCCACTACAAGCGAGCGATACGGCGTAGCGCCTGACGGCGCCACTACGAGCGGCATTTTAGATTGGAGTTGCCCGATGGAAATCCTGTGCCTGATCGGCGGCCTCGTCCTGGGCGCCGCGGTGGCGTACGCGCTGATGGCGAATCGTTCCAGCCGGCGCGCGGCTGAATCGGCGACGCTGGCCGCGCAGGTCGAAGGGCGCGACGCGCGCATCGCCGAACTCCAGGCGGCGCTCGCCCAGCGCGAGGAGGCGCTGCGCGCCGCCGCCGAGATGCGGACCGCGCAGGAAGCCCGCCTGGCCGGCCTCGCCGCACAGATGGAAGCCGCCCGCGCGCAGAATCAGGAGAAGCTCCTGCTCCTCAACGACGCGCGCGGAAAATTCGAGGAGACGTTCAAAGCGCTCGCCGGCGAGACGCTCAAGGCCAACAGCGCCGAGTTCGTCCGCCTCGCGCGCGCGCACCTGGAAACGCTCGTCGCGCAGGAGGACGGCAACCTCGAGAAGCGCCGCGAGTCCATCGAGAAAATCCTTCAGCCGCTCGCCGAGTCGCTGCAGCGCTACCAGGAGGGACTCCAGGTCCTGAACAAGGCCAACGCGGAACTCGGCCAGCAGGCCTCGCTGCTCCGCGATGGCCAGGACAAGATCCAGCGCGAGGCCGGCAACCTGGCCGGCGCGCTGCGCTCGTCGCAGGCGGTCGGGCTCTGGGGCGAGATGAACCTGCGGCGCGTCGTCGAGGCGGCGGGCATGACGCCGGGCCGCGATTTCTCCGAACAGGTCTCCGTGGAGGGCGAGAACGGCCGGCTCCGGCCGGACATGATCGTCCATCTGCCCGCCGGGCGCGACATCGTGGTGGACTCGAAGGTGACGCTGAGCGCCTACCTCGAGGCGTACGACGCCTCCGACGAGAATGCGCGCCGGGAAAAACTCAAGGAGCATGCGCGGCACGTGCGCGCGCACATGGAGCGGCTCGCGTCGAAGGAGTACGCGCGGCAGTTCGACCGCGCCCCGGAGTTCACCGTGCTGTTCATCCCCGGCGACGCGTTCTTCAGCGCGGCGATCCAGGCCGACCCGGCGCTCTTCGAGGACAGCATCCAGCGCGGCGTCATGCTCGCGACGCCGACGACGCTGATCCCGCTGCTCATCACCGTCGCGCACGGCTGGCGGCAGGCGGAGATCGAGGAGAACGCGCGCAGGATCAGCCAGGAAGGCCAGCGGCTCTACGAGCGGGCCGCGAAGGTCTTCGAGTACCTCGACGAAGTCGGCGCGCAACTCGGCCGCGCGATGGAGAGCTACAACAAAGCCGTCGTCTCGATCAACGGCCGCCTTCTCCCGAGCGCGCGGAAGCTCAAGGAGCTCAGCGCGACGACGTCCGAAGAAATCCCGCCGCTCGAGCCGCAGGACGGCTCCCCGCGCGCGCTGGAACTGCCGGACCAGTCGCCGGAGGCGTGAAGACTATCAATCTTAAGGATTCAGAGCCATGTTGAGCAGGCTTCCGAAGAACCCGACCTCTCCGGGCGAGATGCTCCTGGAGGAGTTCCTCAAGCCGCTCGGGATCACCCAACTGGCTTTCGCCAGGCACATCGGGGTGAGCTTCAAGCGGATCAATGAGATTGTCAACGGCCGGCGCGCGATTACGCCGGAGACCGCGTGGCTCTTTGCCAAAGCGCTCGGCAACAGCCCGCAGTTCTGGATGAGTCTCCAGACGACCTATGACCTTGTGCATCACAAGGTGGAACGCCGCGTGCAAAAACTCCCTGTGGCCGTGTGACGGCCCGGCGCTCAGGTCCTCTGGCCCATTCGAAACCGCACGAGTCCCAAGACGGCTCCCCGCGCGCTGGAATTTTCGGACCAGTCGCCGCCGGAGGCGTGAAGACTCAAACGCAAACGCAGTATTGCCGCGAAGAGGCGCAAGGAACAACATAGAAAAAGATGCCTCTGCTTTTCATTCGCCGTGTCTTGCGCCTTCGCGTCTTTGCGTGATTACGTTCTCCTTCGTCCTAATTCTCCGCATCTTGCGCCTCTTCGCGGCAAAATTACGTCCCCGTGCTCCGTTGGTTCTGCTGCGCTTCCGGCGCTTCCGGGCGGCTGAAATCGGTGCGCGGCGGGCCGGCGGGCGGCTGTTCCTGCGCCGCCTCCGCCCGGCGCGTGACGCGATAGAGGTACGGCTGCGTGCCGGCGACCTGCGTGAAGGCGCGCGAGAAGGCGGCCGGGTCGCGGTAGCCGACCATCCGCCCGATCTTCTTGACCGTGTGCCGCGTGCCGGTGAGGTAGTCCATCGCCTGGACGATCCGGTACCGCTTCAGATACGCGCCCGGCGTCATGCCGGCTTCCTGATGGAATTTCCGGAGGAAGTGGTACTTGCTCAGTTGCGCGCCGCGCGCCAGGGCGGCGAGCGAGACCTTTTCGGCAAAGTGGATCGTGATGTACTCCACCGTCCAGAGGGTGACCTGGCTCGGCGCCCCTGCGGATTTCCGGTCCAGCGTCGTGAAGGTGCGGCGCGCGACGTGCGCGACGATTTCGAGCGGCCCGGGCGATTTCCGCGCGGGCACAATGCCGTCCTGCGGCACGGTCTGCGGTTCGGAGCGAGAGTTTTTGTCCGGCTCTCCGGCGGATTCGTCCATAGTTCCTGGCCCTCCTTTGCCGCGTTCCACAAGCGCGAACGCCGTGCCGTGGAGAAGCCGCGGAGGCCGAATGCGCAACCGGCGGCGGTTGCTGAAGTTGCGTTCGACGGGCCTTCCATCGCGCAACCTCCGTTGTTGCCGGACGAGCAACAGCGAGATGCCGGGCGCGCGGTTTTTCGGGGCGGGAGCGGCGATGGTTGTTGCTGCGACGGCGTCAGGACGGAACGCGAAAGTATGAATGATGAGCGATGAATGATGAAGTACTTCATCACTCATCATTCGCACTTCTGACCTCGTCGCCGTCGTTCTCGGTTGACACCTGCGGCCAGTCTGATAGAATCGTGCGTGGCCCGACCCGGCGCGGTCGGGCTGAGACCTTGCGCGGAACGACTCGGAGAACCAGATGGCTTTGAAGCTGCGTGATCTTGCGGCCCTGCTCGGGGGCGAACTGGTCGGCGACGGAGAATGCGTCATCGAGCGCGTGGCCGCGATTGACCACGCCGGAGCGGGGGAGATCACGTTCGTCAGCAACCCGAAGTACACGCCCTTCCTGGAGACGACGAAGGCCTCGGCGATCATCGTCGCGCCGGCGTTCCGCAATCTGCGCAGGAACCTGATCGTGACGATCAACCCGTACCTGGCTTTCGCCCGCGCGGTCGGCGCGCTGATGGAGCAGCGGGCGCCGCGCACGCCGGGCGTTCACCCGACGGCCGTCGTCGCACCGACGGCCCGGATCGGAGAGGATGTCGCGATCGGGCCGCGCGCGGTGATCGAGGACGCCGCGGAGATCGGAAACGGCGTCACGATCATGGCGGGCGTCTTCATCGGGCGGGGCGCCTCGATCGGAGACGGGACGTGGATCCACCCGAACGCGGCGATTTACCACGGCGTGCGGATCGGGAAGCGCTGCATCATCCACGCGAACGTGAGCATCGGCAGCGACGGCTTCGGCTGGGCGCCGGTAGACGCAAAGAAACACTATCTCCTCGAAATGCTCGCCAGCGGCCGCTCGCCGGCCGGCGCGCCGGCCGTGGATCTGAAATCGCCGTACGAGCGCATCCCGCAGGTCGGCATCACCGTCATCGGCGACGACGTGAGCATCGGGGCGAATTCGGTCATCAACCGCGGCGGACTCGGCAACACCTCCGTCGGACGCGGGACGAAAATTGACAGCCTCGTGGTGATCAGCCACAACGTCGAAGTCGGCGAGGACTGCCTTTTCGTCAGCCAGGTCGGCGTCAGCGGGTCCGTGAAGATCGGCAGCCACTGCAGTTTCGGCGGGCAGGTCGGCGTGGCGGGGCACCTGAAAATCGGCGACAACGTCCAGGTCGCCGCGCAGTCGGGCGTCAGCCACGAGCTGCCGGCGAACGGGACGTACTTCGGCTCGCCCGCCCGGCCGATGCAGGAGATGAAGCGCGCCGTCGCCGCGCTCCACAAACTGCCTGAACTGCGCGACGAGATCCGGCACGTCCAGCGGCGCATGGCCGAGATCACCGCGCTGCTCGACCGCGACGTGGTCGAGGCGAAGCCCAACGCGCCCGAAACCTCCTTGACTCTGCGCACGGCTACGGATGCCGACCTCGCCGTTCTGAAGCAAAGGCAGGATCTTCAGGCGCTCAGCCTGGAGGGGAGCAAGGTCACGGATGCCGGATTGGCCTATCTCAAGGAGATGAAGGGCCTGAAAACGCTCATTCTCACGGGGACCAAGGTGACGGATGCGGGATTAGTGCATCTGAAGGAGATGCAGCGCTTAGTATCGCTCAATCTTTCCGGCACTCAGGTGACCGCTGCCGGGTTGGCGGACCTGATGGCTGCTCTGCCCAATACACGCGTTCACGGATTCGTGCCCGAAACGTAACAGCCAACCTCCGGCACCCAACGGCCATGCAATCCGCACTGGGAACGATCCTCGGCTCGATCACCTTCTGGAGCGGCATGGCCTTCGCCACCGTCCTGGTCTTCCTGGTCGTCCGCAGCCGAAACCGCCGCCAGCGCGAGCAATGGAAAGAGCAGGAGCGCGAATGGGGCCTGCTCGATCCCGACGACGACGAGCCGCCCGACGATGAGAACCTCCCTTGACCCGGCATCGGCGGGCGGGGTAATCTCCATGTTCGTAGTGTGCCTGCTTGTAGTGTGCCGCTCGTAGTGTGCCCGTAAGGGCATAAGGTTTGTAGTGTGCCCGTAAGGGCATATGTTGTTCAGTAGCGCCTGACGGCGCCACTACGAGCAGTTGAAACGGCGAAAGACGATTACGAGTAAGATTACGATTACGATTACGATGCTTTGAAAGATGAAAGGGGCCTTCATGGGCGACTGGCTGGTTACCGGCGGCGCGGGGTTCATCGGGTCGCACATCGCCGGAGCGCTCCTTAAACGCGGCGCCAGGGTGCGCATCCTGGACGATTTTTCCACCGGCCGCGAGGAGAACCTGGCCGCGTTCAAGGCCGGGCTCACCGTCATCAAGGGCGACTTGAACGACCCGGCCGCGCTCCGGCGCGCGGTCCAGGGCGCGGAAGTCATCTTTCACGAAGCCGCCCTGCCGAGCGTCCCGCGCTCCGTCGCCGACCCGATCGCCAGCAACCGCGCGAACATTGCGGGCACGGTGGCGCTGCTCTGGGCGGCACAAGAGGC
>Ga0181524_10005629_pt1 | contig 11102 bp, 5 predicted proteins | sample PEATcosm2014_Bin_34_FD_119761 | JGI IMG/M metagenome (GOLD analysis project Ga0181524, IMG submission 119761) | Peatland microbial communities from MTU Mesocosm Facility, Houghton, MI, USA - PEATcosm2014_Bin05_60_metaG | ecosystem: Environmental > Terrestrial > Soil > Wetlands > Peat | place...
CCCCGAGTGGCCCGGACCGCCAAAGGTGACTCTGCTCGCCGTGGATCCGTACCTGGTCCATGTTTATTGGGATTTCGACCTTGCCAAGCTACCGCCGGACACTACCGCGGCCATATTACGTTTCTACGACGTAGCGGCTCACTTCGACGTGGACGTCGACCTGCGAACGAGGAACTGGTACGTGCCGCTTTGGAGCCCGGCGAAAACCTATTACGCGGATCTCGGCGCGATCACTGCGGCCGGTGAGTTTATCCCGCTGGTACGTTCCAACACCATCCAGACACCGCGTGCGTGGCCGGTTGCCGAATTGGAGCACCGTTTCGTCTCAGGCACCGCCGCTTCCCCACAGTCTGACGAATCGCTTCTCCCGCCGACTCCGGCCTTCCCTTCAGAGCATGCTGGAATCCCTGAAACCAGGCCTCGCGACAGCGGCTCCGCAAAATCAGCCGAGCCCCCGGCGGCGAAGGCGGAGCCGGCGGTCTCCCTTTCACCGGCCCCTAGCGACCAGCCACCGGCATCCATCGCGACCGCACTGCCAACCGAACAGCATATCCCCAAGCCAGCCGACGCTGCGGAGATCCTGCGACGGAGGTTATCGGAGATCCATGAGTTTCGGCAGCGGCAGCCTCAGGCTCAAAGAGCCGCGGAGAATCTTCCCGCAATCCCTCCGCTCCCGGCCTCACCGGATTTGCCGGACGATTTGACCGCGCACTCTGAACGGCAATTCTCGCCCGGACTTTCTTCGCTTCTCCTGGGTGCGCAGGACCCGCGGAAGCCGGCGGGTTAGCCACCTATGGAAGGCTACCTGGCCCTGGTGCTCCACGCTCATCTCCCATACGTGCGCCATCCGGAGTACGAAGATTCGCTGGAGGAAAACTGGCTCTTCGAGGCGATTACCGAGACCTATGTTCCCCTCTTTCTCGTGTTGGACGGCCTGCTCGAGGACGGTATCGATTTCGCCTGACCTTCTCTCTTACGCCGACCCTGGCTTCGATGCTCCTCGACCCTCTACTCCAGGAACGCTATCTGAAGAAACTGGAGAGGACGATCGAGCTTGCCGAAAAGGAAGTCGCCCGGACCGCCTCGCTTCCGGATTTTCAACCCCTGGCTCGCATGTACTACAGGCTGTTTCGGCAGGTGCATGACGCTTTCGTGAACCGGTATGAAAAGAATCTGGTGCGTGGCTTCGAACGCTTTGCGAAGACAGGCAATGTGGAGATGATTTCGAGCGCCGCCACCCACGGATACCTTCCGCTGCTTTCCGTAAATCAAGCCGCTGCGCGTGCCCAGATCGGAATCGGAGTGGAGCACTACCGGAGGACGTTCGGGCGCCCGCCGCAAGGATTCTGGCTGCCGGAGTGCGGCTACTACCCAGGTGTGGATGCCATTCTGCGGCAGCACGGCGTACGGCACACCATCGTGGAAACGCACGGTGTGACACGCGCCGACCATCGGCCACGCTTCGGCGTGTACGCGCCCATCGTCTGCCCTTCTGGGGTCGCCGTGTTCGGCCGCGACCCCGATTCCTCGCGCCAGGTCTGGAGTTCCGAAGTCGGTTACCCGGGCGATTTTGACTACCGTGAATTCTACCGTGACATCGGCCACGACCTGAACCTGGATTACATCAGGCCCTACATCCACCGCGACGGCATCCGCATCGATACGGGGATCAAGTATTACCGGATTACCGGGAAAGACAGCCGCAAGGAGCCTTACGTACCCGAATGGGCGGAGCGGAAAGCCGCCGCCCATGCCCGGCACTTTCTGGACGAGCGGATCAAGCAGGTGCGGAACCTGGCTTCGGCTATGGATCGCAGGCCTATTGTGGTGGCGCCGTATGATGCCGAACTCTTCGGCCACTGGTGGTTCGAGGGACCGCGCTGGCTGGACTATCTCATTCGCGGGATTGCTCTGGATCAATCGACGATTCGGCTGGTGACGCTGTCGGAATACCTCGATGAGTACCCGGTGAATCAGTGCGCCACGCCAGCGGCGTCGAGCTGGGGCCACGACGGCTTCAGTCAGGTCTGGCTGAACGGCGAGAATGACTGGATTTATCGCCATCTTCAGCGGGGTGCCGAACGGATGGAGGAATTGATTGCCGCCCGCTCCCGGGCCACCGGCTTGACACTTCAGGCGTTGAACCAGGCATCGCGCGAGCTGCTCCTCGCGCAGTCCAGCGACTGGGCGTTCATGATCGCCTCGGGAAAGATGCGAGAGTACGCGACTCGCAGGACAAAAACCCACCTCATAAGGATGCTCCAGCTCGGCCAGCAGATCGAAAGCGGAATCATCGATGAAGCCGCGCTACAGAACATAGAGGACCAAGACAATATCTTTGCCGGGATCTCAACCGCAGCGGCCTTTGCCGCCGAAGCAAACATCACGCGGCAAGAGGTGACGGCTACCTTGCCGGCACCGGTTCCGGCTGACGCTCCGCTACAAATCGACATGATTTGCCCGGAACTCGTCCCTTTTGCGAAGACAGGAGGCCTTGCGGACATGGTGAGCTCGCTCGCGGTTGCCTTGCGAAGCTTCGGCCACCAGGTCCGTGTGATTATGCCGGCTTACCGCGATGTGCTGGAGAAGGGAATTGCCCAAGATACCGGCATTCGGTTCCATGTCTCCATCGCCGGCAGATCCGAATTGGGCGTGCTGCTCACGGCGACACTCGGTACAGGCATTCCGGTCTACTTCATTCGATCCGACCGGTACTTCGACCGGCCCTTCCTGTATGGCACTTCTGAAGGCGACTATCCTGACAATGCGGAACGATTTGTGTTCTTTGCGCGCGGGGCCCTGGAAGTGCTTCGCCAACTCGGTCCGCCTCACGTTCTCCACGCCCATGACTGGCAGGCTGCCATGGCAATTGCCTTCCTCAAAGCCCAGCCGGAATTGTATCCAGGGCTTTCCTCCGTGAGGACAGTCTTGACCATCCACAACCTGGGATATCAAGGACTCTTTCCTCCTGACCAGTGGGGTCTGGTGGGGCTGGACGAGAATCTGTTTACGCCCCGCCATCTCGAGTTTTATGGTCAGATCGACTTTCTTAAGGGCGGCATCATGTTTGCCGACGCGCTCACTACGGTGAGTCCCACGTATAGCCGCGAGATCCAGACATCGGAGCATGGCTTCGGGCTTGAGGGTGTCCTCAAAGCACGCGCAGCCAGTCTGGTGGGCATTTTGAACGGCGCCGACTACGACATCTGGAACCCGCAGGTGGATCGATTCATCGCCATGAACTACGGCCCCGGCAACCTCTCCGGCAAGGGAGTGTGCAAGGCCGACCTGCAAAAGACGTTCGGACTCAGGGAAGATCCCGAAATCCCGCTCCTCGGCGCAGTGTCGCGGCTGGTATCGCAGAAGGGATTTGATCTGTTGCAGGGAACACTCGACGATCTACTGCAGAGGGGTGTGCAGTTAGTCATACTGGGGAGCGGTGACCGGAAATATCAGGATTTCTTTCACACAGCGGCTCAACGGAATTCCGGGCAACTGGGCGTTCGCATTGCGTTCGAGGATGCTCTGGCCCACAAGATTGAGGCCGGAGCCGATATGTTCCTGATGCCTTCGCGGTATGAGCCGAGCGGGTTGAATCAACTTTACAGTCTGAAGTACGGCACCATTCCTGTCGTCAGAGCCACCGGAGGCCTGAAAGACAGTGTGGCGGAATACGATCCCGCGACAGGAAAAGGCAACGGCTTTCTCTTCGAGCAATATGACAGCGCCGCCTTTCTGACAGCCCTGGACCGCGCGTTGGCGGTCTTTCACCGTAAGGAGCAATGGCGAACACTGATGCGAACTGCCATGACGGCGGACTATTCGTGGAGCCGCTCTGCCCGCGAGTACTCGAACTTATATGTGAATCTGGTGCAGCCTACCGGGACGCCGGGTAACCTCGCTCGCTGATCTCCCGAATCGCAAGGCATGCTCGTTTAGCGACACCTCGACCTCACTTGCAGGGACTAGGTAGCACAGAGACTGCTGCGGCCTCTAATATGTGGCAAGCGTGACGCGCAGCACCACGGGTTCCTCGCCAAAGCGGAGGCCATAGTCCGTCGCATCTCCATTCTGGCTGCGGAGAAGCTTGAAGACGCCGTTGTCGTAAACTCCCTGTTCGACGCGCAGGAACTGCCGGTGCTGCCATTTACCGCCAATCAGGGCGGAGGGAATTTGTCCGGTTCCCTGTACTATATGCTGGGACTTCCGTTGCTGCTCGGTGCCGCCTGGAAAGAAGTCGACGGTGCAAAAGTATCCGGCCACCAGAAACTGGTTGTCACTAAGCTGGGCAACCAGAGCCCGCCCCTTCGGCGTCGGATTCGACCCGGCCGTGGAGGGACCGTAGAGAGCCGTTCCGTATGTCACCACTGCGTTCCAGGATCCGAACGGCAGCGTCTGCCTGGGGTCGCCCTGGTCTCCGCCCTTGAAGTGCACCGGCTCAGCCACGGCCTTGAGCTTCCCTTCGAAATTGAGGCGGGCGATCTCCCGCTGCATCGGGCCGACCAACACGAAATTCCTCGCTAAATATGGCACAGGTTCATTCCCGGATTCCGAGTCTCCTATAGCCTGAAGACCGAGTATCGTGAAGAAATAGCGGGTAAAGTCGCCAGTCGCCGGGTCACACTGGAAACAACCGCTCTCAGGCAGGAACAGGGGATTGTCGTCGCGGTGATACAGTTCCAGAACCTTCAAATATGCGGCGGGGTCGCCCTGATAATCGTCGGGCGCCAGAATATCGATGGCCGGCGCCGCGGCTTTCCAGATGTCGAGCACATTGTCGGTGGGGCCGCCGCTCTCGTAAGCGCCGGGGGCTTCCGGCTCGCCAGGAGCGCCCGGATTAAACGGGTTGCGCAAAGCATCGTTGACGTCCATGGGCAGGGGATAAACAGCCTTTCCCGCGGCCGCGACCTGTCCCACATATCTCGCTACTCCCCAGGCGTTGAAGTACTCGTCCGCATTGGGACCAAAGGCTTCCTGCCAGTTCGGGGATGAAGCAGCGGTCTTTACATGCATGGCCTTGAGGATCTCGGGCGGCACCGGAGCCTCGAAGAACTTCTGCGCGGCCGGAGAGAAATCGCGGACGCTCTTCCAGTTGCCGGTTTCATTCTCCACCTGAACCATGATTACGGTGCGCTGTGGGTCGGCTTGCTTGAGGTGTCCCATGACGGCGGCGAATGCCTTCTTGTCCGCTTCGAGCGACGCGGCGGCGAACGGCGAAGGCGAGTCCACTGCCTCCCCGTTCCTGTCGACCGCATGGAAATAGCGGACGGGGTCCAACAACATCCAGTCGGGCATATAGTGCTGGCTACCGTTCTTCCACGTGGCGAACCAAAGCAGTATGAGACGAACGTTATGCTGGCGAGCTTCGGCCAGGAGCCTGTCAATCGACGAAAAGTCGAACTGCCCGGGCTGCTCTTCAATCTGATCCCAATAGATCGGTATTTCGATCGTGTTGGCACGCAGGTATTCCATGGCAGCCCAATCTTTTGTATGCGAAGGCCAGGTACTCTCTAGACCCAGGTCCTGATCCTCTACACCCAATATCAAAAATGGAGCACCGTCCACAAACAGAGCGAAGCGTCCGTCCTTTTGCACGATGCGGGGAATCGAACGCTCCGCGACCTGGGCCTGGAGCGTAGCGGCGACGAGTGTGGCCGCCAGAGCGGCTAGAACAGCGGAAGTCATTTTCATATTTGTCACTCCTAACTTTCTGTCGGGCGAAAGCGCCCATCTTGTTGGTGCGGTCTTCCCAATTTGCGGATCGACCACTTCCGAGATACTGGAACCTAATAGGTGGTAAGCGAAACGCGCAGTACCACTGGCTCCTCGCCAAAGAAGAGGCCGTTAGTCTCGCCCCCCAGTCCACCCCAGGTGCGAATGTGCTTGAAGACGCCGTTCTCGTAGGTCCCCTGTTCGATGCGCAGAAACTGCCTATGCAGCCATTTGCCATCGATCAGCGCTGAGGGAGTCTCTTGGGTTCCTACTACGATATGCTGGGACTTCCTTTGCTGCTCGGTGCCGGCCGGCCGGAAATCGATGCGGCAATCGTATCCAGTCAGCAGAAACTGGTTATCACCAAGTTGGGCAACCAGAATTCGCCCCGTCGGCTTCGGATTCTTCGGAGGGGAATGGGGATTGTGGCGGAATCCTCCCCAGGCGACCTCCGCGTTCCAGGATCCGAAATGCAGGATCTCTGTGGCGCTGCCCTGCCCTTCCGCCGCGGCCTGGAGCTTGCCCTCGAAGTTGAGGCGGGCGATCTCGCGCTGCATGGGGCCGATCAACCGGAAGTTCATTCCCCAGGCAGTCAAGAACCCGTCCACCGGCTTGGAATTCTCCCAAGCGTCTTTATCCCCCGCCTGTTGAGCCGCTATGCCTGCCTGTGCGCCCAATAAGGACGGCTGTGTAGTATCCGCCGCCGGCGAGAAGCCTATGGTCTGAAGGCCGAGTCCGGTAAAGAAAAATTGGGCGCAATCGGAACAAGCGGTCTCAGGCAGGTATAAGGGATTGTCGACGCGGTGATAGAGTTCCAGAACCTTCAAATATGCGGCGGGATCGTTCTGGTAATCGTCGGGTCCCAGAACGTCGATCGCCGGCGCTGCGGCCTTCCAGATGGGAAGCACATTGTCGCTGGGGCCGCCGCTCTCGTAAGCGCCGGGAGCGCCTGGCAGGCCGGGAGGGCCCGGATTAAACGGGTCGCGCAAAGCGTCGTTAGCGTCCATAGGCAGAGGATAAACTGCCTTTCCCGCGGCCGCGACCTGTCCCACATATCTCGCTACCGCCCAGGCGTTGAAGTATTCGTCCGCATTGGGACCAAAGGCTTCCTGCCAGCTCAGAGAGGAAGAAGTGGTCTTCACCCCCATCGCGCTGAGAACTTCGGGGGGCACTGGCGCATCGAAGAACTTCTGCGCGGCCGGGGAGTAATCGCGGACGCTGTTCCAGTTGCCGGTTTCATTCTCCACCTGGACCATGATTACGGTGCGCTGCGGATCGACTTCCTTAAGGTGGCGCATGAGAGCGGCAAAGGCCTTCTTGTCCGCTTCCAGCGACGCGGTCGCGAACGGCGAAGGAGAGTCTACAGCCTGCCCGTTCCTGTCGAGCGCGTGGAAATAGCGGTCAGGAGCCAGCTTCATCCAGTCAGGCATATAGTGCGGGTGGCCGTTCTTATACGTTCCGAACCAGAGCGGCACCAGACGAACATGGTGCTGGCGAGCCTCTGTCAGGAGCCTGTCGATCACCGCATAGTCGTACTGTCCGGGCTGCGGTTCAAAGTCCTGCCAGTAGACCGGTATTTCGACCGTGTTGACATTCATGTATTCCAGGGCGCTCCACACGCCTGGACGCGTGGGCCACTCACCCATCGTCAGATCCTCTATACCCATAATCAGAAATGGGGCATCGTCGACGAAGAGAGCGAAGCGTCCGTCCTTTTGCATCAGGCGGGGAATCGGACTCTCCGCGACCTGGGCGTGGGGCGTGCCGATGACGAGTGTGGCCGCCAGAGCGGCTAGAACAGCGGAAGTCATTTTCATCTTTTCGTACTCCTGTGTTGTTTTGGGCGAATACGCCGTCTGAGGCGATTCACCGTTAGTCCCGGAAAATCGAGATTGCCGCGCCCTCTAATAGGTTGCAAGCGAGACGCGCAGCACCACGGGCTCCTCGCCAAAGTCGAGGCCCCAGTCCGTTTCGTCCCCATTCCAGTCGCGAATTGCCTTGAAGACGCCGTTCTCGTAAGTTCCCTCCTCGACGCGCAGGAACTGCCGGTGCTGCCATTTACCGTCGATCAGGGCCGAGGGATTCTGTTCGGTTCCTTCTACGATATGCAGGGACTTCCGTTGCTGCTGGTTGCCGGCCGGCCGAAAGTCGACGCTGCAAAAGTATCCGGCCACCAGAAACTGGTCGTCTTTAAGCTGGGCAACCAAAGCGCGCCCCGCCAGCTTCGGATTCCCCGATGCGCGATTGTTCGGGGCCGCTCCAAACGAAACCACCGCGTCCCAGGATCCGAAGGGCAGCGTCACCTTGGCCTTGCCCAGCTCTTCAGCCACCGCCTGGAGCTTGCCCTCGAAATTGAGGCGGGCGATCTCCCGCTGCATGGGACCGACCAAGCGGTAGTTCATTGCCCAGGGAGTCAGGAAGTCGTCTTGCGGCCTGGATGGATCGGCCTGATTCATTGATCGATCCGCGGCTCTGTGGGTGTAATCCATCCCGAACGGCGAGAAGCCTATGGTCTGAAGCGCAAGCGCCGCGAAGAAGAAACGGTCTTTGCCGGCGCCCCCTGTCTCCGGCACAAATAGCGGATTGTCGTCGCGGTGATAGAGTTCCAGAACCTTCAAATACGCGTCGTCGTCGTTTTGGTAATCGTCGGGCGCCAGAATATCGATTGCCGGCGCCGCAGCTTTCCAGATGGGAAGCACATTGTCGGTGGGGCCGCCGCTCTCGTAGTTGCCGGAAGCTCCCGGCAAGCCCGGAGGGCCGGGATGGAACGGGTCGCGCAAAGCCGCGTTGACATACATGGGCAGTGGATAAGCGGCCTTTCCCGCGGCCGCGACTTGTCCGATATATCTCGCAACCGACCACGCTTGGAAGTATTCATCCGCATCGGGACCGAAGGCTTGCTGCCAGCTCGGGGATGGAGAAGCGGGCTTCACATGCATGGCGCCGAGGAGCTCGGGCGGCACCGGCGCATCGAAGAGCTTCTGCGCGGCCGGGGAGTAATCGCGTACGCTGCCCCAGGCGCCGGCCTCATTCTCCACCTGAACCATGATTACGGTGCGCTGCGGGTCGGCTCCCTTGAGGTGTCGCATGAAAGCCGTGAACGCGCTCCTGTCCGCTTCGAGCGAAGCGGCGGCGTGCGGCGATGGCGAGTCCACCGCCTGCCCGTTCCTGTCGACCATGTGCGGATAGCGGACGAGGTCCAGCTTCATCCATTCGGGCATGTAGTGCTGGCTGCCGTTCTTCCACGTGCCGAACCAGAGCAGCACCAGACGAACATTATGCTGGCGGGCCTCTTTCAGCAGCGTGTCGATCACAGTGTAGTCGTACTGTCCGGGCCGCGGCTCGAACCGATCCCAGTAGACCGGCATTTCCACCGTGTTGACATGCAGGTACTCCACGGCGGGCCACACTTTCGGAAGCGTGGCCGGCCACGAACTGGAGTTATGCACCTGCGCGCCCAACATCAGATATGGCGCACCGTCCACGAACAGAGCGAAGCGCCCGTCCTTTTTCACGATGCGGGGAATCGGACGCTCCTCGACCTGGGCCTGGAGCGTAACGACGACGGCTGTGGCCACAAGAGTGGCTAGAACACTGGAAGTCATTTTCATCTTTGGCACTCCTACTTTGTGTTGGGCGAAAACGCCCTTCATATCGATGTGGTCTTTTAATATGTGGCAAGCGAGACGCGCATCACCACGGGCTCCTCGCCAAAGTTGAGGCCCCAGTCCGTCTCGCCCCCATTCCAGGTGCGAATAAGCTTGAAGACGCCGTTCTCGTAGTTTCCCTGTTCGATGCGCAGGAACTGCCGGTGCTGCCATTTACCGTCGATCAGGGCCGAGGGATTCTGTTCGGTTCCTACTACGACAGGCCGGTGCTCGGGGTCGGCCGGCCGAAAGTCGACGCGGCAAAAGTATCCGGTCACCAGAAACTGGTTGTCCTTAAGTTGAGCAACCAGAGCGCGCCCCGTCGGCTTCGGATTCCCCGCTGCGCGATTCTCGCGGGCCGCTCCGAACGAAACCACCGCGTCCCAGGATCCGAAGGGCAGCGTCTCCGTGGCCTTGCCCTGCATTTCGGCCACGGCCTGGAGCTTGCCATCGAAATTGAGGCGGGCGATCTCGCGCTGCATGGGACCGATCAACCGGAAATTCATTGCCCAGGCAGTCAGGAATCCCTCTGCCAGCCTGGAACCCTGCCACTCGTTCGAGCTTCCCGCCTGTGTTCCCGCCTGCGGACCCAATATATAAGCCTGGGTCGTATTCCCGGCCGGCGAGACTCCTATAGTCTGAAGGCCGAGCGCCGAGAAGAAAAAGCGTTCACAGCCGGAACATCCGGTCTCAGGCAGGTATAGGGGATTGTCATCGCGGTGATACAGTTCCAGAACCTTCAAATATGAGGCGGGATCGTTCTGGTAATCGTCGGGCGCCAGAAAATCGATTGCCGGCGCCGCGGCTTTCCAGATGGGGATCACATTGTCGGTGGGGCCGCCGCTCTCGTAGGAGCCGCGAGCGCCCGGCCGGCCGGGAGGGCCGGGATGGAACGGGTCGCGCAAAGCCGCGTTGGCGAACATGGGCAGGGGATAAACGGCCTTCCCCGCAGCCGCGACTTGTCCCACGTATCTCGCTACCGACCAGGCGTGGAAGTATTCATCCGCATCGGGACCAAAGGCTTGCTGCCAGTTCGGGGATGGAGAAGCGGTCTTCACCTGCATGGCGCTGAGGACCTCGGGCGGCACTGGCGCTTCAAAGAACTTCTGCGCGGCTGGGGAGTAATCGCGGACGCTGCCCCATGTGCCTGTTTCATTCTCCACCTGAACCATGATTACGGTGCGCTGCGGGTCGGCTTCCTTAAGGTGTCGCATGAGAGCGACAAACGCACTCTTGTCCGCTTCGAGCGACGCGGCACAGTACGGTGAAGGCGAGTCCACTGCGTTCCCGTCCTTAGCGACCACGTGCGCGTAGCGGACGGGGTCCAGCTTCATCCAATCGGGCATGTAGTGCTGGCTGCCGTTCTTAATCGTTCCGAACCAGAGCGGCACCAGACGAACCTTATGCTGGCGAGCCTCTGTCAGGAGCCTGTCGATCACCGCATAGTTGTACTGTCCGGGCTGCGGTTCGAACTGATTCCAGTAGACCGCTATTTCCACCGTGTTGACATTCATGTAGTCCATGGCGAGCCACACTTTTGAACGCCTGGGCCAAGTGCTCTCCACACCCAACATCAGATCCTCCGCGCCCAATATCAGGTACGGAGCATCGTCCACAAACAGAGCGAAGCGTCCGTCCTTTTTCACCAGACGGGGAAGCGGGCGCTGCTTGACCTGGGCGGGGAGCGTAACGGCGACGCTCGTGGCCACAAAAGCGGCCAGAACAGCGGATAGAATAGCGGAA
>Ga0181524_10005635_pt1 | contig 11098 bp, 8 predicted proteins | sample PEATcosm2014_Bin_34_FD_119761 | JGI IMG/M metagenome (GOLD analysis project Ga0181524, IMG submission 119761) | Peatland microbial communities from MTU Mesocosm Facility, Houghton, MI, USA - PEATcosm2014_Bin05_60_metaG | ecosystem: Environmental > Terrestrial > Soil > Wetlands > Peat | place...
CAGGCCCCAGCCTTGGGGCGAGGCAAGAACCGGAAAGCTCACCGACGTGATCATCTCGTCGGGCCCAAGCGCCGACACCAAGCTGGAAACGAAGAAATCCCGAGCCTTGACCACGCGACTGCGGGAGCGGCTGTCGACGCGGACCCCCGCGTCAAGCAGCGTTGCGATCAGGGGCAGCTGCGCGGCTGGGTCGGCGTGGGAGAGGCTGCCGCCGAGCGTGCCGCGCTGGCGGATCGCGTAGTGGCCGATGGTCGCGGCGGCGGCCGACAGAAGCGGACAGGCGCGGCTCACCTGCGCGTCGGTCGCCAGACGGTGATGTCGCGTCAAGGCGCCGATCTCGAGCGTCTCCGCGTTGGTGCGCACGAAATCCAGTTCCAAGAGATCGTTGATGTCGATCAGATAGGCGGGACGCGCCAGACGCAGATTCAGCATCGGCCCGAGACTCTGGCCGCCCGCCAAGAGCTTCGCCTCGCCCTCGAGGCGACCCAGCAGACTGAGCGCGTCGGGGACCGTCTGCGGTCGATGATAGCCAAACGGCGCAGGCTTCAAGGGATCACCAGATCAGGTTGGCGCCGCTCTCGGCGTCGAAGACATGCAGGCGGTTGACGTCGACGGTCAGCGCGATCGTCTCGCCCTCGGCGTGGCGGACGTCCTTGCCGACGCGAAAGAACATTTCCGCGCCCTCGACGCGCATGCCGAGAAACTGGTCCGACCCCACCGGCAGAACGGAGGTCACCTGGCCGCTGAGGCTTGCGCCGCGAGGCGGCTGCGAGCGCCCGTCGACGTCTTCGGAGCGGATGCCGAGCCGGACCTGACGCCCGGCGCTCGCCGCCAGCCGTTCGGCGGCGTGAGGCGCGAACGTCAGGCGGACCTCGCCACGCTGGAACTGCATCCCGCCGTCTGCGGCCGCGATGGTCCCGTCGAGATAGTTGATCGGCGGACTGCCGAGGAACGACGCCACGAACGTGTTGGCGGGTCTCTCGTAGATTTCGTCCGGCGTCCCGACCTGCTGCACGACGCCGTGGCGCATCACGACGATGCGGTCGGCGAGCGTCAGGGCTTCCGCTTGGTCGTGCGTCACGTAAACGAAGGTTGTCGCCATCGTCCGGTGCAGTTCCTTGATCTCGGCGCGCATCGAGACGCGCAGCGCGGCGTCGAGGTTCGACAGGGGTTCGTCCATGAGGAACACGGCCGGTCGGCGCACCATGGCGCGGCCGAGAGCGACGCGCTGGCGCTGGCCGCCGGAAAGCTGGCTTGGCCGGCGATCGAGGAGATGGGCGATCTCCAGGCGGGCGGCGGCGTCGCGCACCCGGCGGTCGATCTCTTGCGCCTTGTAATTGCGCATGCGCAGGCTGAAGGCGATGTTCTCATAGACCGACTTGTGCGGGTAGAGCGCATAGCTCTGGAACACCATGGCCACGTCGCGACGATGCGGCGGCGTGTGGTTCACGAGCTCCTTGTCGAAGCGCAACTCGCCTTCGGTCACTTCCTCCAGGCCCGCGAGCATGTTGAGCGTCGTCGATTTGCCGCAGCCCGAGGGTCCGAGCAGAACGACGAATTCCTTGTCGGCGATGGAGAGGTTGAGATTGTCGACGGCAAGCGTTCCCCCGGCATAGCGCTTGTTGACGTTCTTGAAGGTGATGCTGGCCATCGGACGGTTCTCCGTTAACCCTTCACGGCGCCGGCGGTCAGGCCGGAAACGATGTGGCGTTCGAACACCACCGCGACGATGATCGGCGGCACGATAGCCACCACGCCGGCGGCGTTGATGAACGAGAAGCTGATGGTGAAGTCCGAGGTGAAGGAGGCGACGAGGATCGGCAGCGTCTGCGAATGCACGGTCTGGGTGAACATCAGGGCGAAGAGGAACTCGTTCCAGCTCGTCAGGAAGGCGAACAGGACCACCGCCACCAGCGAGGGCATGGCGAGCGGCAGGAACACCTTCGTCAACGCTTGGAAGCGCGAGCAGCCGTCGACGCGCGCCGCCTTGTCGAGCTCGTCGGGCAGGCCGTCGAAATATTGCAGCAGGATGAAGACGGTGAACGGCACCGTCACCGCGAGATAAGTGATCACCAGCGACCAGATGCTGTCGAGCAGGCCGAGCTTGCGGATCACCAGGAAGAACGGCACGACCAACGCGATGTCGGGGACGACGCGGGTCATGAGAAGGAAATACATCGATGCGTCGCGACCCCAGTAGCGGATCTTCGACATGGCGTAGGCCGCTGGCGTGCCCACCAGGAGGTTCAAGATCACCACGATCGTGGCGACGAGGAAGCTGTTCCTCATTGCCGGCAGCAGGTTCTTGGCCGTCGGCGGGATGTAGCCGCCGGAGGACGCGTCCGTAGTCTTGCGGGTCTCGTACGTGACCTGCTCCTCTCCGGCGGAGAAGATCGCCTGGAAATTGCGCGCCGTCGGTTCTTCCGGAATCCAGTGCGGCGGAACGGAGACGATCTCCTTCTCCGTCTGGAGCGAGGAGGAGACGAGCCAGGCGACTGGCGCAAGCACGTAAGCGAGCAGCACCAGCGAGCCGAGGAAAATGCTGACGGCGCGCCCGAAGCGGGCGAGCCGGGCGCGCCGGCGATAGTCGGGCTGGCCCGAGCGGACGACGCAAGAGGTCGAGGCGGCTTCGCTCATCTCAATTGACCCTGCCGACGGTGCGGATGATGAAATAGGCCAGCGCGAAGGTGATCAGGGCCAGGATGTAGGACATCGCCGCGCCGGCGCCGAAGGAGAGGCTGCGAAACGTCTCGACATAGATGTGCCAGGAGAGCGTATGGGACGCGTCGCCCGGCCCGCCCTCGGTGAGCACGAAGAAGAGATCGAAATGGCGGATGGCGACCATCGTCTCGTAGACCAGCACGAGCATGAATCCGGGCCGCATCGACGGCAGCGTGATATGGATGAAGCGCCGCCAGACCGTCGCGCCGTCGACCTTGGCCGCCTGGTAAAGGTCCTCGGGGATCGCCTTCAGCGTCACCAGCAGCAGGATTGCGGCGAGCGGCACTTCCTTCCAGACGAAGGCGTTGGCGATCAGCCAGATCGTCTTGTTCTGATCGCCGAGCCAGACCACGTACTTGTCGATGAAGCCGAGCTGGTGGAGCAGGCCATTGAGGGCGCCGTAGCCGGAATCGTAGATCCATTTCCACATCAGGGCGTCCGCGACATAAGGGATCGCCCACGGGATCAGCAGCACGGTGCTCAGGAGGCGCCGGCCGCGGAACTTCTCGTTGAGAAGCAGAGAGACCAGAAGCGCGATCACCGTCACCGCCGCGACCGAGATGACGGTGAAGGACACGGTGCGCAGCACCGACGTCCAGAACAGCGGCGTCTCGAAAACGTCGATATAGTTGTCGAACCAGACGAAGGGCGTGCGGTTCGGCCGCGTCAGCTTGACGTCGAAGAAGCTCAGATAGAGCGAATAGAGGATGGGAAACACCGCGACGGCCATCAGCACCGTCATCACCGGCAGGAGGAACAGCAGGGCGCTGCGCTCCTCGTAGCCGAAGCGGCGCTTGGCAGCCCCAGACCTGCCGGCCGTTGCGTCGAATGTGCTCATCGCTCGGCTTTTCTCCGCAAGACCCGCGCCGCGCCGCCCCGGTTCTCTGCGGCCAGCGCAAGGCCGGGGGTGACGACACCGCCCGATTTCAGGCGCGGGACTTCAGCTTCATCCACGACTTGGCGGACTGATCGAGCGCCGCCTCGGGCGTGACGTTGCCGAGAATGGCGGCCTGCCAGGCGGCGCCGTTGACCTCGCTCCATTCGCCGAACCACGGCTTGATCACATCCTTCTGGCGGGCCAGGGTTTGCTGCTGCTGGATCATGTTGAAATCGGCGAATTTCGCGTAGGCCGCCTGAACGTCGGGATCCTGATAGAGCGGCTTCACGGCGAAGTCGCTCCCCGCGTCCAGGAACACCAGCTTCTGGAACGTGTACTGGCCGTCGGCCTTGCCGCCGAACCACTCGATCAATCGGGCGGTCTCGTCGGCGCGCGCCTTGTCCCTAGCGCTCTGCGCGGTCATGCCATGGAAACGCATCCAGCCGACCGTGGCGTGAGACCCGTTCGGCCCCATCGGCATCAGCGCTTGCTTGATCTTGCCGGCGACCTTCGACTGGGCCGGATCGTTAAGGACCCGCAGCCGATATTTCGGCAGCAACGCAAAGGCATGGTTGCCGGCAGAAACCGCCTTCAGTCCGGCCAGCTCGCCCGTCTCGACGCAGGCTGGAGAGACGATCTCGTGCTTGCGCACGGCGTCGACCACCCATTGCAGCGCCGAAACGGCGCCGTCCTTGGCGTGCTGCATGATCGCCTTGCCGTCGGCGTCGGTGAACCGCCCCCCGTGCGAGAACGTTAGCGCCGACATGAACTCGATGAGCCAGCTCTCCTGGGCCATCGACAGCATCATCGGGAATTCGGCGATGCGCTTCTGCTTCATGACCAGCGACTGCTCGACGACTTCGTCCCAGCTCTTCGGCGGCGCGCTGAAGCCGGCGGCGGCGAGCTTGTCGGCGTCGTAGAGGAAGCCCATGAAGTCGGTGTAGTAGGTCAGGCCGTATTGACGTCCGTTGTAGGTCATCGAGTCGGTGCAGAACTGCACGACGTCGGCATTGTACTGCATCAGAAAATCGTAGCCGTCGATCGGAGCGATCCAGCCGGCCTCGGCCCATTCCGGCAGCCAGGCGTCGGAAACCCAGAGCATGTCGACCGGGGCGCCGCCGGCGAACTTGGTCACCATGGTCTCGCGATATTGCGCCCACGGGGCGTTGCCATAGTCCACATGAACGCCCGTCTTCTTTTCGAAGGCGGCGAGATGGCTCTTGACCACGTCGACCGCAGCCGACCACGTCTGCATCGTCAGGGGCTCGGCCGCCCTGGCGGCTCCAAACAGGCGCGGCGCGCCAACGGCCGCGGCGCCGGCGAACGCCGTCGCTTTCAGGAACTCGCGCCGTCCAAGTTTGCTCGCGAGCCAACTCGGCTTGCCATGAGAAACCATCGCTATGCATCCCTCGCTCTGTCGACGCCCAAGCCGGCTGCGGGGCGGTCCGTCGCTCGAGGCCCGCCGAGGTCCGATCGGGATCCAGCGCCCCCGTCGCCAGGGAGGTTAGTCATCGCAAAATAAGTCGTCAACTGACGATCGTCGACGTCTTCGATTGATGAGCTAACCTAAACGACGACTGCATGCCGCCACTGCAGAGCGAAAACCGCCGAGGAAGTGAGCGACATGGACCGCCACCACCGTGTCCTCGGGCACATGCTGCGTGAATCCGTAAATATGACGCCGAATTGCGTAGTGCGACAGCGCGCCATGCAACGTCCAGCCGATCTCGTGCTGCACGTCCTTGTCGATCGGGATGGCGACGTCCTGCTCGCGAGCGGCCTCGACGACGATCATCTCCAACAATTGAAGGATCATGGATGATGTGTAATTCGGTGCCATTCCCACGTCAGCCAGCGACGCATACATGAAAAGCCTCAACCAACGACTCGTAAAAATCGTTGTGAAATAATCCTTGTAGAAATGTATCAGGCGATCTTCGAGGGATTTATTTCGATCGGCCAATTCCGAAAACCATACAGCTTTGAACGGCCCAGCAATTGCGGAACGATAGACTTCATCGAGCAAGACTTCTTTGGTCGGGAAATAACGATAGAGAAGGCGTTGCGAGATCCCGCAGGCGGCCGCCAATCCACGCGTCTGCGCCGTCAGGCCGTATTGCGAGAAGAAGTCGGCGGCCTTGTCGAGAATCTGGCGCCGACGATCCTGCGAGGTCATGCGCGTGCGATCCGACTCGCGGCCTTTCGCAGGCTTCCCCGTCCTCTTGCGCGCCTTCGCCTGGAGGCCGGTCGATTGTGCTTTCATGGTCGGTCTTCCGCTGGCTTGCCCATGACACAGACGGGCGTTTGTGCCGGATTTCGCGGCATGTTGCAAATTTGCGCATCATATAAATCGTCAGTTGACGACAAGGCGTGGCCGACTAGGATCGGGCCGGCCGCCAACCGATCGCCGCTGGGACGCACATTCGACGGCAAGGGCGCGGCGCATTCACGCGCGCCTCGCGGCGACGGCTCCAAACATCAAGGCGGCGCGCCGGAGTCAGGCTGCAGGCGGGGCCGCCAACGAAAAAGGTGGGACAGCAATGATCTTCGAACATCGCACATACCGCGTTCAGCCCGGCAAGGCCGCGGAGTTCCTCAAGCTCTATGAGGCCGAGGGCCTTGCGCTGATCTCCCGCTACGCCAAGCTGATCGGCTGCTGGACCACCGAGAGCGGGATTCTGAATTCCGTCGTCTTCATCTGGGCCTACGACGATTTCGGCCATCGCTCGGCCCAACGCGCCAAGCTCGGCCAGGATTCCGAGTGGCAGGCCTTCGTGCCCAAGATGCTGCCCTACCTCACGCATCAGGAAAGCGCCTTCCTGACGCCGACGGCGTTCTCGCCGATCAAGTGAGCGCAGACCCGACGCCGGTCGGCGCCATCGCGCCGCGCCACGTCGCGCTCGCGCCGTCCGGTTCGCACGCCGCCCGCCGCTTCCTCAGCGAGGCGGCGCTCCGGCGGCGCGAACCGGGCGCTCTCGAATCCGGAGCCTCGGTCGGGTCGAAATCCTTGGCGCGCTCAGTTCAACCTGGGATAATTCGTGATCCGCCGAATGCTTCGATAAAGCCGCGCCAGGCGCGGGTACATCCGCACGTACACGTCCGAGTACAGGCGGTCGTAAAGTCGGGCGTTTTGCGGATTCGGCGTGAACGTGCGGCCGGATCGGCTCATGTGCGCCTGCGCCGCGGCGTGGTCCGGGTATAATCCCGCGCCGACGGCGGCGTTGATCGCCGCGCCCAGACCTGAGGTTTCGAAGGTGTGCGGCCGCTCGGCGGCGATGCCAAAAACGTCGGCGGTCAATTGCATGACGCCGTCGCTTTGCGAGCCGCCGCCGGAGACGATCAGGCGTTGGATCTTCACGCCGTTGCGCCGTTCCAGCCGCGCCGCCGCCTCGCGGAGCGCATAGGCGATGCCTTCGATGATCGCGCGGTACATGTGCGAGCGGTTATGCACGTCGCCGAACCCGATCATCGCCCCCTTGGCCTCGGGGCCGGGAATCTTGACGCCAGGATTCCAGAAGGGCTGAAGGATGAGGCCCAAGTTTCCGACCGGGGTTTCTTCCAGCATCCTTTCAAACAGCACTTCCGGCGCTACGCCTTTTTCCTCCGCCTCGATCATTTCTTTGGCGGCGAAGTGTTCCTTGAACCAATTGACCATCCAATAGCCGCGTTGGATCATCAGCTCGCTGTTGTAGCGCCCCGGCGCGGCCGCGGGATAAGCGGGGACGAAGGGAATCGGCTCGACGTAACGATCGTTGCAGGTGTTGACGGTCGCGGTGGTGCCGTAACTCAGCACCGCGACGTCCGGCGTCCGCGCGCCGGCGGCGAGCACTTCGCAGGCCTTATCGGCGCCGGAGGCGTAAACAGGCAGGCCCTCGGGAATTCCGGTCTCCTCGGCCGCCTGAGCGCTCACCCGCCCCATCAATTCTCCCGCGCCGATCAGTTCCGGCAGCTGGTCGCGCTTGACCGCGAACAGCTTCCATTTGACGTCGCCCGGCCGCGCCCATTGCTGGCGCTTGCTGTCGAAGGGCACATAGCCGACTTGCGCACCGACCGCGTCGCAAAGCCGCCCGGTCAGCTTGAGATTGAGATAGCCTGACAGGAACACGAAGTGTCTCGTCCGGCGCCACACTTCGGGGTCGTCGACGGCGAGCCAGTTGCATTCCGCTTTCGACTGGAAATAGTGGATCGTCTTCTTTTGTCCGGCCGCGCGAATCCCGGCTTCCAGCCACAGAGGCAACGCCGGATAGCGATTGGTGCGGCGCTGGTCCAGCCAGCCGATGGCCGGGCGCAACGGCGTCTTGTTCTCGTCCAGGCAGACGGTGACGGCGCGCTGCGTGGTGAGCGACATGCCGACGATGCGCGCCTTCAACTCCGGGCGAGTCCGCCACAGGTTCTGACAGGCTTGGCGCAAATTGGTCCAATAGTAGTCGCAGTCCTGCTCCGCCCAGCCCGGCTGACGAGAGTAATACGGCACGATGTGGATTTGCGACTTGACGAGCAACTCGCCGCGCGAATCGAAAATCATCGCCCGGACGCTTTGCGTCCCCTGATCGATCGCCAACAGGAGGTCTTTGTTTTCGCTCACGGCGCGCTCCCGGCGCTGGGCGGGCTGTAGCTGTGGTCGACGATCTCGAGATAGCGCGCCGCCTCGCCGGCCCAGCGCGCATCGTCCCAGCCCAGACGGCTTTGGCATAGAGCGCGAATTTGCGGCAAGAGGTCGCGCGCGCCCGCCGGCCTCGTATTGCCGAGGCGCACGCGGCGCAGCAGCAAATCATCGAGGCGGCCGACCATTTCATTGTCGAGCGCCCAGGCGAGCGTTTCGATGAGCGCCTCGCCCTCCGGCAGCGCCGCCGTGGGATGGCCGAGGCGATTGGGAAACTTCAACGGCGACCGGAACAGGGGCTCGGCCGTCGCCCTTGCGGCCAAAAGCTGCCGTTCGTCGATCAGATCGGCGGCGCGCAGCGCGTCGAGAGCGATCAAGCGAAAGGTCGTCAGTTTGCCGCCCGCCACGCAGACCATGCCCTCGTGACGCCAGACCGAATGTTCGCGGCTCTCCTGCGAGGGATTCAATCCCTTGCCCGAAGCGATTACCGGACGCACGCCCGCCATGCTCGACACCACGTCGCCGGGCGTAATCGCGGCTTGCGGAAACTGACCACGGATCATCTCGAAGAGGTAATCCGCTTCCTCCGTCGTGCAGCGCGGTTCCTCGGAGAGCGGCGCGCGATGATCCAAATCGGTCGTGCCCACGCAGGTCATGCCCAGCCAGGGAAAAATGAAAACCGGGCGCTTGTCCCTCGGGTGCAGCGTCGTCACGCAATCATCCACCGGCAGACGGTCGCGCCGGATCAGCAGATGGCTGCCGCGCAGCGGTCTGATCTTTGTGGGCTCGCCCGAGACGTCGCCGGCCGCCGCGCCGGCGGCGTTGACGACCGACAGAGCCGTCAAGGTCGCATTGACGCCGCCGATCTCATCGCGCGCCGACAGAGAAAACTGCTCGCCTTGGCGCCCGACCGCCTCCACGCGGACGTAATTTGCCAGACGACCGCCTTCCGCCGTCGCTTCGTGCAAGATCCGCAACACCAGCCGCGCATCGTCGGTGAGGGCGTCGGTGTAGATCATCGCGCCGCGCAAGCCGCGCGGCGAAAGGCCCGGAATGCGTTCGAGCAGCCGCTCGCGGCCGAGCCAGCGATGATCGCGGATTCCGGCGAGAAAATCGTACAGCCATAGCGCCGCTTTCATCGGCCAGCGTCCAGGGAATTCGCCCCGGCGCACCACGAAGGCGTAGGGCTGCCGGATCACCAGATCCGGCAATTCGCGCGCCATGCGCTCGCGCTCGCGCAGGGCGTCGCGGGTCAGCCGGAAATGCCCCGCGGCGACATAGCGCAGGCCGCCATGCACCATTTTCGACGAGCGGCTCGATGCGCCCCAGGCGAAGTCCCTCTGCTCCAACAAAAGAACGTTCTTGGCGCGCCGCGCCGCTTCGAGCAGAACGCCGGCGCCGGTGACGCCGCCGCCGATAACGATCAAATCCCAGCGCGTGCGGGCGAGCGTTTCGAGACTGGGCCGGACGCCAAGCAATCATTCCTCCAACAGACAACCGGGGTTGAGCCGCGCCTCGGGATCGAAATAGCGGGTCAGCGCCCGCAACGCCGCCATGCCCTGCTCGCCCTTCTCGTATTTGAGCCAGGGCGCGTGGTCGCGACCGACGCCATGCTGGTGGCTGATCGTGCCGCCCATTTTGACGACGGCCTCGGAAGCGGCGGCCTTGTAAGCGCGCCACCGGTCGAGCAGCGAGTCGTAGCTATCGGCGTTCTTGAAAATATAAGTCGTGTAAATGCTGCACCCCTGGCCGTACATGTGCGACAAATGCGAAAACACCAGCACCGGCTCGCCCTGGCTGGCCTGTTTGACGGCCTGCTCCATGGCGTTCATCGCCGCCGTCGCTTTGCTCCAGTTGATCGCGGTTTCGAACGTGTCGACGGAATAGCCATGCTCCCACAGTCCGTTGCGGAAGTAGGGCGAGCGAAAACGGGAATGCTGCCAGATCTTGCCCATGAAGCCGCTGGCGAGCGCCGAGCCGCCCGCCTCGTGCAACGCGCTGCGCACTTCTTTCAGGCTCAAGCGGACTTGCCGATCGCCTCCGGTCGCGCCGTAGGCGAACATGCAGCGTTTGTCCGCCTTGCAGCCCATCAGGCCGATGGCGCCATCGTAAAGGCCGAACAGCGGATGATCGCCGGCCAGCGCCAGATGCGACGAGGTTTCCCTCGGGTTGGAAAGGCGCATCATCGACAATGAAGTCTTGGCTTGCGCCAAGCGTCTGACCAGTTTCACGCCGGCCTGCCAATCGGGCGCAAAGGCGACATGAAACGATTCGTGCTCGGGCAATGGCGTGACGCGGAGCTTGACCTCGGTGATCGCGCCGATGCGGCCTTCGCTGCCCAGGATGATCTCCCGCAGGTCCGGCCCCGCCGCCGAAGCGGGAAAGTCGGGGATCGTCATCGTCCCGCGCGGCGTTTCGATGCGCGCTCCGGCGAACATCTGCTCGATGCGGCCATAGCGCAGCGACTGCTGACCCGACGAACGGCTGGCGACCCAGCCGCCGACGGTGGACAATTCCCAGGATTGCGGAAAATGGCCGAGCACGAAGCCCTTTTCCTTGAGCTGCCGCTCCACCGCCGGGCCGGGCGTTCCGGCGCCGAACGTGGCGATCTGACTTTCCTCGTCCAGCGCCAGCAGGCGATCCATGCGCTCCAGCGACAGGGTCAGCGCCGGGGCCTCGGACGGCGGGACATTGACATGTCCGGCCACCGACGTGCCGCCGCCATAAACGATGACGAGGCAGCCCTGGCCATAGGCCCAGCGCAGCGCCTCGCCCGCTTCGTCGCTGGAAGTCGGCGGCGCCACGCCGTCCGGGAGCCGCTCGAAGCTTCCGGAGCGCATGGCGAGCCAATCGGGAAAACTCTGGCCGCGCGCATGGCGGATGCGCGTCTCGGCGTC
>Ga0181524_10005637_pt1 | contig 11090 bp, 8 predicted proteins | sample PEATcosm2014_Bin_34_FD_119761 | JGI IMG/M metagenome (GOLD analysis project Ga0181524, IMG submission 119761) | Peatland microbial communities from MTU Mesocosm Facility, Houghton, MI, USA - PEATcosm2014_Bin05_60_metaG | ecosystem: Environmental > Terrestrial > Soil > Wetlands > Peat | place...
ACCGGCTCATCTCCAAGTCCACCCGCGGCAGGCACAAAAACTGCGCCGCAGGCTTTCCGTCCACCTCCAGGGCCGAGTAGAGATAACCCCACTCATACCGGGTTTGATACGGCGCAGTGGGTCGCTCGCCCCGCAAGGTCCAGCACTGGCGCACGACCGGGATCAGCCCCTAACGATGCTCATCGGCCACCCAGGCGAGATGCGCACGGGTTTTCCACCAGCCACGTTCAAGTTCTTGAGCTTGGCGCAGAGCTGCTGCTGGAACTGGACCGCCTGGGCCGCGTCTTTTTTCGCGTGGGCCTGGCGCGGCACCTTCAAGACCCCGCCCAATTTTCCCAGCCAGTAATACCCTCCTTTCAACCCCAGTTCCATCCGATGCCGACTGCGGAGCCACTGCTGAATTTCCTGGGCTCGTTTCCACCGGCCTGCCTGCAAGCCGGCTTGAAACTCTTCCAGCGCCTGGCCTTGCACCCGCGGCGCAGGACCGCCGCCATGCGCCCGCGCCAGCAACCCCGCAACCCCACCCGCTTTGAGCGCGCTGACCCAATTGAAGAACTGCCGTCGGCTGATGGCCATCTGCTCGGCAATTTGGGCGGCGGTCAGTTGACCGCTGGCGGCCAGGCGCAGGGCCAGCAAACGTTGTTGGTCTGCGACGTTTTGACCGGCGGCCAGACGCTCAGCGATGGCCGGAGCCAGATCCGGCCGGTTTAGATGGAATCGTTTCGGCATGCCTAATGATTACGCTGCCACCATGATGGTGCCATCACGAAGTAGAGATGGTATAACCTCACCTGGCGCAAGTCGCTCAAGCACCGCCGGTATCTGCCTGTGGAACCCAGTCAGAAAAGCCGCCAAGCGCTGCGCGAGGCCCTGGGAGGAATCCTCAACCACTGGATGATAGGCAGACCTATCCGCGACGTGGTCAGAGAAGCCAACCAAGTATTGCGAGGCTGGGCGGGCTACTTCCACTACCGCAACAGCATATCAGTCATGAACCGCTACAGCCGCAACCGGCTGCGTCGGTGGATCTGGCGCAAACACGCCTGCACGCGAGGTCTGTGGAACGCCTACCCCGATGAGCGCCTGCACACGCAATACGGACTCTATGCGCTGCCGAGCACGGCGGCTTGGAAAGCTGCCCAATGAATGAGTTCGGAGAGCCGAATATGGGAAATCCGTCTGTTCGGTTCGATGAGGGGCGGGAGAGAGTTGGTCATTGGCCCTGGGCCTTTCAACCCATCCTCTCCCGCCTACTCTACAACCGAATCAACGGGTTACGCCGGGTCTCCCTCAGAATCCCCGGTTCCTATCACAAACGATGGCAGGCTACGGCAAGGCCCAAAAAGTGGCGAAAACCTTCGGCCTTGAGATCGACAAGGACGTCGTCAGGCGGGTTTTGGCCGCGCATTTGACAGTTGCAGCCGCTTCTTATTTCGACAGTGGTGCCAACACCGCCTCCGGCGACTTTCCAACCAAATACAAGGGTGACTCTTCCAGCACCGAATCTTTAAGCGAGAGGCCGTTCCCCATGATGTCGTAAGCCTGGACGGTTGCGGCCGACTTCAGCTTTCGTGACCGGCCCGCTTCGCACCACGCAATAGCCACCACCCGATCTTTGACCCGGAAGACGTAAGCCGCCAGCCCGTCGGTGAGCACCATCTTTACGCACTCGTCGGGCACGCCCAGCAGGCGTGTCAGCGCGGCGACGCCCGCATACATTTTGCGCGGCGCGCCGCCGTATGCGAAGAGCACGCCGCCGGCATCCGGCCCGTTAATGGTGCCGCATGTGCCCGCGTGAAAGAAAATCTTCCGCACCCCATGTGCGAATGACACTGCGGTGAACTTCACAATGTTTTCCGTGGCGGCGCGCTCACTCGGCCAGCGGCAGCGATTCATGGTCGCGTCGCCGACCGTCTGCGGGACGCAGGGAGGATCATCGTCCGCGTAGCAGCCCCATTCCGTGATCCACACCGGCTTCGGTCCGCCGTGGGCGCGCATGAGGTTTTCCAGCGCGGTGAACGGCTCCTCAAAGCTGCCGGCCGGGCGTGCCGGGTCGTACATGTGCAGGTCGAACACATCCACCAACCGCAGCCCGCCCTGGGCCACGAAGTCGCGGGTCAGGCCGGCTGTGAGGTTGGCGCTGATACCGCCGACCACGCGGCATTGCGGGTCGGCCGCGTGCAGGGCGCGGCTGCCGGCCTCCAACACCCGCAGGTAATCCGCCAGTGTGTAGCCGAATTTCCGCGGCAGGGCGTAGTCGGTATAAACCGGCTCGTTAAGAACCTGGAAGTGCGTCACGGGCCGGGGCCGGCTTTGCGCGTAATGGCGTGCCACTTCCGCCGCATAAGCGCCGAAGTCGTTCAAGTCTGTCGGCGCGTAGCTCAGGGGCAATCGCTCGCGGAGGTAAGCGTTTTTGCCCGCAGCCTTCTCCACCTCTTCAGCCCGTGCCGTTGTGGACCAACTGGCCGACGGGAAGGGCAACAACACCTCGACCTGGCTATTCAGGTTGAGCACACGCTGGATTTGCGGGTCGGCGGCGGTGAAATCGAAGTTGCCCTTCTCCGGCTCCACGGTCTGCCATTTGGCGGACCAGTCGCGCCACCATAGGATGCCGGCTTGACGGGCAAGCCGCACCAGGAAGTCCCAGGGATACGCGTGGTTGAAGCCCAGCGGCGAGTCCGCCAGCTCTTTGCCCGCCGGAGTGATCAGGGCGCAACGCAGTGCGGAGACCGCTTCCGCCTGATTAGACAGGGGGCCAGCGGTAGCGGCAGTCGTCCAACTGGCGCGGAAGAAACCCTGCTGGCCCCGGCACAGGTTCCGCAGGGCGAGGCTCGCGTCCTGGTGCGCCGGCACGCGCAGCACCGGCTCCGTCGCCACGACGGCGCGGTCGAAGAAATCCGTCACTCGGAGTTTGCTGCGCACGGTTTGCTCCCGCTCCGTGTTGTTGAACGCCCGCAGGGTGACCGCCAGACCCGTCGCGGCGTTGGTGAAGATGTTCCCCGTCGTGCCGGTCTCGATGAACGATTCGACTGGTTGGCGCGGTTCGTAGGCCGTGGCGTGGTCGCCGCGCTCCAATTGCACCGCGTCCAGCCACAACGTCGCGGCGTCTCGCCTGGACGCTTCGAGATCCAGCCCTATAGCGATGAACAGGAACGGTTGCGTCGGGGTGAAAGTGAACTCGTGCCGCTGCCATTCCTTGCCAACCGTCACCTGCTTGCGCAGCAAATGGCTGGGCGCTTCGTTGGCGGCCAGTTGCGCCGCCACCCCTTCGGCATCGGCCCGGAGGAACGCCGAGAGCGTCAGTTTCTCCCCGGGGTTGACGCGAAACCATCCCTGGTTGGCCGCCAGCACCCGGCGCACGGGCTGCTGGACGGGCTCGTAGTAATCGAAGAAGAACATCGGCAGCGTCTTGGGCGTCAGCGCGATTCTCAAGCTGTGCCGCCCGTGTTGAGCCACGGCGCCATCCGACTCACCTTCGAGCCGGTACAGGTTGCCCGCCCAGCCGCTGAGGCCGTAAGTGAAGCTGCCCCAGTTTGCCGTACCGCATTCAAAGCTGCTGTTCGGCACGAAGTTCTTCACGCCGTCGGTGGAGATTTGCGGGAACCATTGCTGGCCGACGGCCGATTCGGCCAGCACCACGTCGTCCAGCCACAATGTCCCCGTGCCCTTGAACCAGAATTGCAGCCGGCTGGCGATGGCCGGCAGATCGTCCCGGGCGCGGAACAGAAACTCGAACTGCTCCCACTGCGCTGCCGGCGAGAACACCTCCTCCAGCCCGGCATTCTCCCACCGGCGCGTGTCCGTCAGGGCCAACTCGACCGACCCGCCTTTCATGCCCTCGGCCTTCGCCCAGAACGTGATGCGATACCACTGGCCCTGGCGGACACTGATCCTGCCGGTCTGGCAAATCATTGCGTGGAAGTCCGGCCCGTCGCCGTTGAACTCGGTGCAGGCCAGCTTCGCGCACCGCTTGCCGTCGCGCCCCGTGTCCAGGGTGAGTTGTTGGTGAATCGCCCGGTTCCCGGCGGATGACCAATCGTCCGGCACGCCGGCCTTGCTCTGGCTTTGCTCAAAGGACCCGTTGGCGACCAGGTTGGTTCCCGCCGCGTGGCCGAGCGCCGCGGCATTCATTACGAGGAAGGCCAGGAAGGCAGTGCGTTTGATCATAAACATGAGTCAGATCGTCGGGCCGGCATCGAGAATAAAATAGCTGGTTCCATGCCGCGCACTGCGGCCCATGCTCACCCGCCCCGGGCCTGTGACAGGACCAGCGCGGTGGGCGGGACGTTCTCCGCAATCGTTGCCATCGAGGCTTCCAAGGCAGCCATATCGGCAGCCTCGGTGCGGACGTTGCCCAGCGATTCCTTCAAGTAATCGCATTGGACATCCACCACGTGATAGATACTGGGTTCGTTTGCATATTCAATGGTTCGTTACGAAGACGTCTTTCAGGGAAGCTGTGTCAGAAGACGCTTTGCTTGCAAGGTGAATCTCGGCGCTTGGAAAATCGGTGGGAGAGGCTCAAAGTGGCGGCAGGACGAGGAGCCACTTTGAACAGATCGGGAGTGTGGCTCTGTCCAACAAACATCTGTGAGCTATGAATGACACGAACCTCTCCCGGGAAATTCCCAATTATATCCTCGCGCAAGCACCGGTGTTGCTGGCCAGCCTGGGGGGCCTGATCATTGCGCTTCGGTTCTGGCGGAAGGCACCGACCGCGTCGCTTTGGGCGGCGGGGGCGTTCGCGTTGGGCATTTTCACTTGTACGCTGGTGGGAATTGGGCAAGCGGTGGGAAGTGATGCCGCGACTCACTTTATTGGTCCCGTACTGCGGGCGGTTACCTACATATTCTTGCTGATCGGCGTCTATGCGGGGCGGACAAGCCCCTCCGCAATGCCGACCGGCTCCCCGGAATCCATCTGGCAGAATGTGTTGTCAACCGTGCGCGCGCGGCCTGGGTTGCTCGCGGTCTCCCGGATGCTTTTTACCAGCGTCTTTCTGGTGGTAGTCATCACCTCCACCCTCGTCACTTTCATACTGCCGGAGTCGTTTGTCAGCAAAGCCCGAATCGTGCTACGGCCTAACTCGTCGAACGCTGTGGGGACAACCGCGCCGCAAAGCGCGTCCGGCATCTTTGATCCACACTTTATCCAGAATGAATGTGAAGTCCTCCAGTCCGAGGCTGTCCTTGGCAAAGCCATCGACGACCTCGACCTGAATAAGGAATGGGGCAAGAAGTATGCTAACGGTGACCGGCTCAAGACCTCTGAAACGATGGCCCTGCTCCGGGCGAGGATGGATTTGCGCCCCGTACTCAACACGAGCGTTATCGAAATCCGCATCTACAGCGAGAAGCCTGACGAAGCCGCGAAAATCGCAAACTCTATTGCCGTGGCCTACCGGGACCATTGGAACTTCCCCGCCCCTGCCGCATCCACGTCCAATGGCCCTCACGTCGAGATCCTCGACCGTGCCGTGCCGGGCTTCAGGCCGGTGTGGCCCAATAAGCCACTAAATATCACCTTGGGAGTATTGATCGGGCTGCTGCTGGGTGTCCTCGCTGGAGCCGGCGCCTGGTGGGTCGGTCTCCAGGCCGGGAAGAAGCCGGGCGCTAATCCCCAAAGCTGATGCCCAGGGCACGAGCGGTTTGGACGATTTCGCCATTGGGCGGGACGGCGCGGAGGCGGCCTATCGCTTCGGAAATCCTGACCGGGATGATGTCGGGCGGACGCAGGGCGACCATGTGGCCGTACTTTTCCTCGGCGATGAGCTGCACCGCCCGCGCGCCGAAACGCGTGCACAAGAGCCGGTCAAAAGAGGTTGGCGCTCCGCCGCGCTGCAAATGGCCCAGCACGCAGACACGCGTTTCCTTGCCGGTGCGCTTCTGGATTTCGGCGGCCACGACGGCGCCAATTCCGCCCAGCCGGGCTTCGCGGTTCTGCTCGGCGCTGCCGGCGGTGACATAGTCCCCCCCCTGCTCTCTTGCGCCTTCCGCGATCACGACGAGGGTAAAGTGTTTGCCCTCGCGCTCGCGGTCGGCAATTTTCGCGCACACGTCTTCATAGCGAAAGGGAATCTCCGGAATGAGAATCACATCGCCGCCGCCCGAGATGCCGGCGTGCACCGCAATCCAGCCGGTGTAGCGGCCCATGACTTCGAGCACCATGACGCGGTCGTGGCTTTGCGCGGTTGTGCGCAGGCGGTCCAACGCGTCGGTGGCGCACGCGACGGCGGAATCGAAGCCGAAGGTCAGCGTGGTGGCTTCGAGATCGTTGTCGATGGTTTTGGGCACTCCGACAACGGGGACGCCGTGTTCGAAGAGTTGCTGCGCGCTCGCCAGCGAGCCGTCACCGCCTACGACCACCACGGCGCGCAAGCCCAGTTTCTGAAAGTTGGCCCTGGCCTGGTCGAGGATTTCGCGCGGGATGCGGTTAGCCTCGCCAAAGCCGGTCTTCGCCGCAAACCGGCCCTTGTTGGACGTGCCCAGAACGGTGCCGCCGACGAAGAGCAGGGCGTCCATTTCCTTGTAATCGAGCGGGCGGTAGAGCAGCGGCTCCAGCAGACCCTCGAAGCCGTTGAGAAAACCGATGGTGTCCCAGCCTCGTTTAGAGGCGCACTTCACCACGGCCCGAATGACTGTGTTCAGCCCGGGACAATCGCCGCCGCCGGTTAGAATGCCGATCCGTTCACGAGCGGTCTTCTTTATGACTTCCGGATACAGGCGTTTGCTTATTTTAGACATGGGTTTCCTCCGAGGTGACCAGGGGAGTTCACGGTTTCGCGGAAGCCGCGGTGAGCTTCCTCAGCAGGCCGACGGGGTCCTTCAACCGCGCCATAAAGATCATGGCCGCGATGATAAAGGGTTTGTAGCTGGCCTCCTGATACGTGCCGATGCGGCACTTCTCGAAGACGTTCTTCGACACCTCACCCTGCGCGCAACTCACACCGGAAATGTCCGCCGGCAGGCAATGCATGTAGAGCGCTTTGCCGCCCTGGGTCAGCCTCATCTTCTTCTCGTCGCATTCCCAGTCCTTGTGTTTCGCGTTGTTGGCCAGGCATTCTTTCTCCAGTTGTTTGAGCCCCTCTTTATCGCCTTTATGCAGCAGGGGCGTCCGCCGCTGCATCACTTGATACGGCGCCCACGATTTCGGATAGACGACATCCGCGCCCGCGAAGGCGTTTTCCATGCTGGACACAACCTCGAAGCTGCCGCCGCTCTTGCGGCTGTTCTGTTTTGCCAACTCCACCACCTCGGGGATGAGCCCGTACCCCTCCGGGTAAGCCAGCGACACCTGCATCCCGAAGCGCGTCATCAGGCCGATGATCCCCTGCGGGACCGAAAGCGGCTTGCCGTAGCTGGGCGAATAGGCCCAAGTCATGGCGATCTTCCTCCCGCGCAGCTTCTCCAGCGACCCGAAATGAAGCTTCATCTGCATCAAATCCGCCAGGGCCTGCGTCGGGTGGTCAACGTCGCACTGCAAATTGATGACGCTGGGCCGCTGATGCAGCACGCCCTTTTCAAATCCTTCCTGCACCGCTCGTCCGACCTCACGCATGTAGGTGTTCCCCTCGCCCAGAAACATGTCGTCGCGGATGCCGATGGCCTCTGTCAGGAAGGAGATCATGTTCGCCGTCTCGCGCACCGTTTCGCCGTGGGCGACCTGCGACTTCTCCTCGTCCAGCTCCGAAAGGCCCAGGCCCAGGGCATTGACCGCCGAGGCAAAACTGAAGCGCGTCCGGGTGGATTTGTCCCGGAAGATGGACACCGCCAGTCCGGTCTCGAACACCCGAAACGGTTTGCGCGCTTTGTGCATCGCATAAAAGCACTCGGCAATGAGCGTGAGCGCGCGGATCTCGTCGTCGGTCTTCTCCCACGTCAGCAGGAAATCTTTGCCATGCGTGCCGATTCTTAGATTTTGGAGTTCAGCAAGCTGTGTCTTCAGTGTGTTCATCGCTATCCCCTCTCAACTCATGCAACTTATGTAACTCATTTAACCTTTGCTTGCGGCTTCGCGTCCTTCGCGCGACTCCAGGCCGCCGCCTTCTCGATCGCCTGCACGATCTGCTGGTAGCCGGTGCACCGGCAGAGGTTGCCGGAGATAGCCGTTCGGATTTCCGTTTCCGTAGGCCGTGGATTCCAGTCCAGCAGCGCCTTCGCGCTCAGCAACATCCCCGGCGTGCAGAAGCCGCAGTGCACGGCATCATGGTCCAGAAATGAATCCTGCAAGGGGTGCAGCTTGCCGTCCTGCGCCAACCCCTCCACCGTCACCACTTCGCGCCCATCGATCTGCGGCGCGAGGACCAGGCACGAGTTCACCGGCTTGCCCTCGAGCAGCACCGTGCATGCGCCGCACTCGCCAATCTCGCAGCCGCACTTCGTGCCCAGCAAGCCCAGGTCGTCGCGCAGCAGATCAAGCAGCGTGCGGTTGGCGGGGATCGTCAAAGTGTGCGAACGCCCATTGATCGTGGTGGTGATGGACGCCTCGGTGGTAGGGCGCGCTGTCCCCAGCGCGCCGCCAGCGTGCGAAGAATCCCCAAAGGTGCGGGTCTTGGCATTCTGCCGCGGCGCGCTGGGGACAGCGCGCCCTACCTTTGCAGGCGCGGACGATTTCGGCAACACGCCCCCAGCGCATTGCTCCAGCGCTCGCCTCACCAGCACCGCAATCACCGGTTCCTTGTATTCGGTGGACCAGCGCCGGCCCGTGGCTTTAATCATCTCCTCGGAAACCTTCTGCCCGGCGGCGGCGAACAACTTCGCTGTTGGCTTCTTTCCCAGCAGCATCTGCTCGGCTGCCGGCACCCGCTTCCACGTCGGAAACGCTGCGCCGGGAACGATGCGCGCCTCAACGATTCTTCCGTCGCTGCCCATTTGCAGGACGGCCGCCACACTGATCCGGGAGATCGAAAGGGCATTCCGCCGGCCAAGCTTGATGAAGGCGCTGCGCGCAGCCGGGGCAAGCTTCGGAAAGCAAATGGCCGTCAACAGCTCGTCCGGCTTCGCTTTGGTTTGATACGGCTTGACGAACAGCTCGGCCAGGGCCAGCTCCCGGCAGCCCCCTTTCGATTGCAGCGTCACCGTCGCGCCCAGCGCAACGAGCGGTGGCACGGTATCCGCGCACGCAGCCGCGTTCATAATGTTGCCGCCCACCGTCCCGCGCTCCCTGATCTGCGGAGATCCGATCGCCGAAGCGGCCGACCCGAGCAGCGGCGCAAACTTCTGCACCAGGCCCGACCGCGCCACCTCGCTATGCGTCGCCAGAGGCTTGATGGTAATGCTGCCGTCAGCCTCGCCGATGCCGCCCAACTCCGGCGCGCGCGAAATATCGAGCACCACCTTCGGCGCTTTCGTTGTGGCCCGCCGCAGCTCGATGAGCAAATCCGTTCCGCCCGCCAGGATGGCAGCCTCCGGCCCGTGCCCGGCCAGAACGCTGCACGCCTCGGCGATCGTCTCAACGGCGATATAATCAAAGGCCCTCATTTGTCACCACGTCCAAGCTTGCAGGAATCGCCCGCCAGCACGTCCTTCCGCACCGAGCTGCGCGCCCCTTTGCGCGTCAACTTGTGCCCCAGCAGCACCCGCTCCAGTGTCGCCGGGATTTCGCAGATGCGCTTGCCCGTGGCGTTGTAAATGGCATTCACGATGGCCGGCGCCGCCAATTCATTCGCCGGCTCGCCCACCGACTTGGCCCCAAACGGTCCCGCGGCGTCTTCGTTCTCCACGATGATGCCCTTGATGTTGGGCACGTCCATCGCCGTCGCGATCAGGTACTCGTCGAAGTTAAGCTGCTTCGGCACCGTCTCCTCGTAATCGAATTCCTCCAGCAGCCCGTAGCCAAGGCCCATCGCCACGCCGCCGTAAAACTGACCCAGCACCGAGTTGCGATTGATCGCTTTCCCAACGTCGTGGCAGGAGACGAATCCCAGGACATCTACCTTGCCCGTCTCGGTATCCACTTCCACTTCCGCCACGTTGGCCCCATAAACGAATGTAAAGTAGGCCTCGCCTTTGCCCTCCTCCTCATGCCACGACGTGGGCGGCGCCTTGTGCCAGCCCAAAGCGTGCATCGCCTTGCCGCGGCGGAAGCACTCGGCTGCCACCTCCGTAAACGACGCCAACCGCTTGCCGCTCCGCTTCTCAACCAGGTAATTGTCTGCCAGCTCGCAGTTGTCCGCTGCGACTTTCACCATCTCGGCGCCGGCCCCGAGCAAAGTTGCCCGGACAATCTCCGCCGCCTTCTTCGCCGCCGAGCCGCCCATGATCGTCCCGCGGGAAGCTACCGTCGGCCCCGAGTCGGGCACGCGGCTGGTGTTCGTCTTCAGGAACCGGATGCGATCCATGGAAATCCCCAGCACCTCCGCCGCTATCTGCGACATCTGCGTCTGCGCCCCCTGCCCCATATCGGTGATGCCCGAAGAAACGATCACGCTCCCATCGGTCTGCACCGACACAATCGCCCCCGCCGCATCCACACCCTCCGCCCCGAGCGACACCCCGCGGTAACTGCACGCCAGCCCGATGCCACGCTTCTTCGGCGCAGCCAGCGCTCCGTCAACCTTGCCGGACCGCGAGCCGTCCCGGCTCGCAGCGGCCACGACGGCTCCCGGATGATCTGATGTTCCGAGCACCCTGGACTGTTCTTGCACGCTGCGAGCCGGGACGGCTCGCGGTCCAACCCAGGGCTCGAGGTACCCCTGCGCCTTTGCCGCCCTGCGATACTTCTTCCACTTCGCCCGGAAATCCGCCGCCTCGGCGGCCTTCGTCAGCACCTCCGTCAGACTCACTTTGTGCGTAAGCCGCTGCTGGGTTGCCGTCACCGCGCCGTCCTTGAAGCCGTTCTGCAATCGAATCTCCAGCGGGTCCTTGCCCACTCTCTCCCCCAGCTCGTCCATCATGGACTCGATGGCGAAGTTGACCTGCGGCGACCCAAACCCGCGCATCGCCCCCGTGTAATTGTTGTTCGTATAGACCGCATAAACGTCCGTCTTGACGTTCTCGCAATAGTAAGGGCCGGTCGCCTGCACCACCGAGCGCCACGTCACAAACGGGCTCATCGAGGCGTACGCGCCCCCGTCCGCAATGCACTTGATC
>Ga0181524_10005638_pt1 | contig 11088 bp, 9 predicted proteins | sample PEATcosm2014_Bin_34_FD_119761 | JGI IMG/M metagenome (GOLD analysis project Ga0181524, IMG submission 119761) | Peatland microbial communities from MTU Mesocosm Facility, Houghton, MI, USA - PEATcosm2014_Bin05_60_metaG | ecosystem: Environmental > Terrestrial > Soil > Wetlands > Peat | place...
GCTGACACCGATAAGTTGTTGAAGCTCGCCAGGGAGCTGAATGAAGAGGTCGCCCAGGCGAATACGGGCACACTGACTCCGGACGAACTGCATAAAGTCGCGGAAATTGAGAAGCTGGCGCGCAGTGTGCGGCAAAGGATGACCGATGCTGCGGGCGAGGTGCCAGCGATGTTGCCGCTGCCGCCCCCGGTTCTGTATCCCACGCATTGAACGCCTCGGCGTCTCAGCCGGATCGGCCGGGCAATTTGACATGCATTTGCGTCTTGCACGTTGGTACAATCAAAATGGATAGTAACTGGAAAACGGTTCTCGGCAATACCAGATCTAGAGTGCTCTTTTTCCGTTCCGCGCAGGGTCGCCGCTCCTCGAACTTCGCGTCGACTTGAGTGCTGAGGCTTCGGGAAACGAGAAATCTGGTTTTGCGATGGGGGGTCGACCGGAATGGAAGTGGCTATTTCCAGGGCTCGTCGAGCGGAGGCATCTCCCGCTTCGGACGAGCCCACCGCACAACAGTTGGTCGAAATCTACCGGCTGATGTTTCTCTCCCGCGCGGTGGACGACCGGGAAATTCTCCTGAAGCGCCAGCAGAAGATCTACTTCCAGATTTCAGGCGCCGGCCATGAAGCCCTGCAAGTAGGCGCGGCGCTGGCTCTCCGACCCGGCTACGACTGGTTTTTCCCCTACTATCGCGATCGCGCACTTTGCCTGGCGCTGGGCGTCACGCCCTACGACATGATGTTGCAGGCCGTGGGCGCGGCCGACGATCCGGCCAGTGGCGGGCGTCAGATGCCCACCCACTGGAGCAGCCGTCCCCTGCACATCGTCAACGGTTCCTCTTCCACGGCGACGCAGTTGCTTCACGCCGTGGGCTGCGCCGAGGCCGGCCGCTACTTCAGCCGTCATCCCGAGGCCGCCGTCAAAGACCCCGGCGACTATCGTGAGTTTCACGACGTCACTTTTCACGGCGACGAATTGGCGCTGGCCTGCGTGGGTGAAGGCTCAACCTCGCAGGGCGAGTTCTGGGAGGCGATGAACACCGCCTCGAATCAGAAGCTCCCCGTGATCTTCTGCGTCGAAGATAACGGCTACGCCATCAGCGTTCCCGTTGAGGTCAACACGCCGGGCGGAAACATCTCCCGTCTGGTCGCCAATTTCCCCAACTTCCATTTTGAGGAGATCGACGGCAACGATCCCGTGGCCAGCCTGCACGCCTTTCAGCGGGCGGCGGCGCACTGCCGCGCCGGCCGCGGCCCGGCGCTGGTGCACGGCCACACTGTGCGGCTCTACTCCCATTCACTCTCTGACGATGACAAGAACTATCGCTCCGCCGCCGAGCGCGAGGCCGACGCTCTCTGCGATCCCATCGCCAGAATGCGCACGCGTCTGATTGCGGACGGCATCCTCGCGGCCGCGGAAATCGACGAGCTGGAGCGCAGTCTTGACCATGAGGCCGCCGGCGCCGCCGAACGCGCCCTCGAATCCCCGCCGCCTACAGTGGAGAGCATCACCGAGCACGTCTACTCTGAGGATCTCGATCCCACCCGCGCCGCATTTGCCACCGAGCAGCCGGAGCACGCGGAGGAAGAGAGCGGGCAAAAGCCCGTCGCGCACACCATGGCCGACCTCATCAATACCTGCCTGCGCGACGAGATGCGCCGCGACGAACGCATCGTGATCTATGGCGAAGACGTGGCCGACGCCAGCCGCAAGGAAGCGCTCAACGAGGTGAAGGGAAAGGGCGGTGTCTTCAAGCTCACCGCCGGCCTGCAAACCGAGTTCGGCGCGGAGCGCGTCTTCAACTCGCCGCTGGCTGAAGCCAACATTGTAGGCCGGGCCGTGGGCTACGCGCTGCGCGGCATGAAGCCGGTGGTAGAAATTCAATTCTTTGATTACATTTGGCCAGCTATGCATCAGATTCACAACGAGTTAGCCTTGGTGCGCTGGCGCTCGAACGGCACCTGGAGTGCTCCTGCGGTCATCCGCGTGCCCATCGGCGGCTACCTCACCGGTGGCTCCATCTACCACTCCCAATCCGGCGAAAGCATCTTCACGCACATCCCCGGCTTGCGCGTCGTGTTTCCCTCCAATGCCCTCGACGCCAACGGCCTTTTGCGCACCGCCATCCGCTGCGACGACCCGGTCCTGTTTCTGGAGCACAAGCGGCTCTACCGCGAAACCTACGGCCGCGCCGCCTACCCTGGGCCGGAGTTTGCCATCCCCTTCGGCAAAGCCAAAATCGTTCGGCCCGGCTCGCACCTCACTCTCGTCACCTACGGCGCCTTGGTGCCGCGCGCCCTCCAGGCCGCACATCAGGCGGAAAAATTGCACGGCATCGATGTAGAGATTCTCGATCTGCGCACGCTCAGTCCCTACGACTGGGAGGCCATTGCCACTTCCGTGCGCAAGACCAACCGCGTGATCGTGGCGCACGAGGACATGCTGAGCTGGGGTTACGGCGCAGAGATCGCCGCGCGCATTGCCGATGAGCTCTTCGACGATCTCGACGCGCCGGTGCGGCGCGTCGGGTCGATGGACACCTTTGTGGCCTACCAGCCCAAGCTCGAAGACGCGATCCTGCCTCAGCCGGAGACGATCTTGAAAGCGATTGTGGATTTGAAGCGGTATTGATCGCTGAGGTATTGACCGCTGAACTGACCCGGATTTCTCGCACGAACCCAAACTCGCCTTTCAACTCACCGCGAACATGGTTGCCCCATCCTAAACGCGTCTTGTGCGTTTAGGGTGGGATACCACAAATCTCAATGCACATTCGCTCAACCGAGCACGATGAAGGGGCGCCCCACGTCCTGATTTTGGGACGTTTGATAGCACGAATCCCAACTAACAGGCCCTGTATCAGGGCGCGGCTTTCAGCCGCGCCGAAAAACGCCTCGAAACGAACGGGGCTTTAGCCCCTGCGGGCCGTTCTCTCAAGTTCAGCCGCAAATCCGGCATTTTTCCGCAAACTGCATTCACCGCCGCCGCCTTAGCGAGCCGCCAGCAGCGCATCCACAGCCTCCGGCAAGGAGCCGAAGCGCAGATCCGCCAGCTTCGCGGCCCCCTCACCGCCCGGTTTGCGGCGTTCCGCATCGCCTTCGACGAAAATGGTCTTCATTCCCAGGCGGCGGCCAAACTCGATATCGGTTGGCGAGTCGCCGATCATCACGCTGGATGCGGCAGTGATTTCAGGAAACTGCGCAACCGCTTGCTCGAAGAGTCCCGGCAATGGCTTGCGGCAGTTACATTCGTCTGCCTCGTGCGGGCAAATAAAAAACGCATCAATCCGCGCGCCCTCAAGTGCGAGCAGCCGCTGAAATTGCGCGTGCATCGCCTCTAAATCCGACGCCGTGTACAGCCCTTTCGCGATGCCGCGCTGATTCGAGACCACCACCACGCGCAGACCCGCCTCATTCAGTCGGCGCAGGGCCTCGGGCACGCCGGGCAGCACGCGAAACTCTTCCCAGCGCGTCACGTAGCGGTGTTCCGGCATTTTTTCGTTCAGAACGCCGTCGCGGTCCAGAAACACCGTGCGCAGGCCCGCCGCCCATGCCTGATTTGTGGAACGGATCACTTCGCCATCATAACAACGCGAGCAGCCTTCCGAGAGACCGTGATCTGAGCCATTAGCAGGGTCGGCCCGGATACAATACTGGGATGGACTTTCGCACCCTTTTTGAGCGCAATTTCGGGCCCCCACAGCGCAATGCCATGCGCCGGGCGGGCCCTCCGGCATGAAGAACTTCCTGCGCCTGTTGCGCTATGGGCTGCCGTATGTGCTCGAATGGCTGCCCGGAGTCGTGCTGTCGGCGCTGGTGGGCGCCCTTGACGTCTTCCGCATCCTGTTGCTGGAGCCCATCTTCGATCGTGTGCTGGACCCGCGTTCGCCCGAAGGCCCCATCATGCTGGGCGTTCCTAAATCACAATGGCACTTCGATCTGCGCAGCCTCGTTCCCCACTTTCTGCATATGCACAATGCATGGGACGTGGTGGCCTTTGCGCTCATTGTCACCACGATCCTGAAGGGGCTGTGCGACTATCTGGGAAACTACCTCGTCAATTACGCCGCCTTCGGCACCATTACGGATTTGCGTAACCATCTTTACGAAGCCACGATGCGCCGTTCGTCGAGCTTCTTTCACAAGCACCCCACCGGCACCATCCTTTCCACGCTGATTAATGACGTAGACCGCGTGCAGACTGCGCTGAGTTCGGTGCTGGGCGATTTCCTGCAGCAGTTCTTCACCTTTGTAGTGGCGATGGCCTGGGTCATTCACCTCGGCGGATACCTGAGCTGGGTGCTGGTTCTCTTTATTCCCGTGGTCATCACCTCGGTGCGCAGGATTGGGCGTGAGGTGCGCACACGCACACGGACCGGCCAGGACAAGCTGGCTGAGGTCCAGAACATTCTCCACGAGACCGTCACCGGCAACCGCATCGTGAAAGCCTTCAATACCGAGCTGTGGGAGATTCTGCGCTTCAAGAACGCCGCCAAGCGCCTTTTCCGCGCCAATTTGCGCAGCGTGCGGGTGCAATCCATCAGCTCGCCCCTGATGGATACTGTGGGTGCGGTGGCCATGGCAGTATTGCTTTGGATCGGGCGCAACGAGATCAAGAGTAACGCCATGACCATCGGCGCCTTCGGCGCTTTCATTTTTCTGCTCTTCAAACTCTACGACCCGTTGCGCCGTTTCGCGTTTTTCTACAACAGCTTTCAGCAGGCCATGGGCGCTTCCACGTCGATCTTCGCCTTCTTTGATGCCGAGGACGACGTGAAAGAGCGTCCGCACGCATCCACCTTCACGCGCTTTCGCCAGTCCATCAAGTTTGAGAACGTGGGATTCTCCTACTCGACCGAAGAGGGCGAGCACCAGATTCTCCATAACGTCGATCTTGAGGTCAACGCCGGCGAAGTGCTCGCCCTGGTAGGGCCCAGCGGCGCAGGCAAGTCCACGCTGGTCAACCTCATTCCGCGCTTCTTCGATGTCACCTCCGGGCGCATTCTCCTCGACGGCCACGACGTGCGCCATTTGACCCTGTCTTCGCTGCGGCGTCAGGTCGCCCAGGTCACCCAGGAGACCATTCTCTTCAACGACACCGTGCACAACAACATCGCCTACGGCAAGCCAGACACCAAGGCTTCTCTGGTGGAGCAGGCCGCGGGCAACGCCCTGGCCCATGACTTCATCCAGAAGATGCCGCAGGGCTACGCGACGGTCATCGGCGAAAAGGGATTCCGTCTATCGGGAGGCGAAAAGCAGCGCATCGCCATCGCCCGCGCCATCCTCAAGAATGCGCCTATCCTCATCCTCGACGAAGCCACCTCGGCGCTCGACTCGGAGAGCGAGTCTTTGGTGCAAACGGCGCTGGCCAACCTCATGCAGAGCCGCACCGTGGTGGTCATCGCGCACCGGCTCTCCACCATCCGCCGCGCCAATCGTATTGCCGTGCTCGAGGAAGGCCGCATTACCGCGGTCGGATCGCACGAAGAGCTGCTCACCACATCGCCGACTTATCAAAAGCTCTATCAGCTGCAGTTCACCGACATGCCTGACAACGGCTGGTCGCACGAGGCCGCGCCGGCGCTTGTACGGGAGGCGCAGGAGTAAGCATGGCCATTTATTCCATGACCGGATTTGCGAGGGTGCAGGTTCGCGTGCCCACGGGCGATGAGGATCAGCTCAGTTACACGCTCACCGTGAAGAGCGTCAATCATCGCTTTCTCGATCTCCAGTTCCGGCTTCCCTCCGGCCTGGATGCTCTCGAAGTCGAGTTGCGCCGTGTGCTGAAAGAGAACCTCGTCCGCGGCCACGTGGATGTGAATCTCTCTCTGGAGCGCAACGCCCAGGCCCGGACCGGATTCAATCGTGAGCTGATTGCGGGCTATCTCGCCGCCTTCGACGAGGCGCGGCGCGAGCATGGACTCGAGGGCGCGCCGGATCTGAATGCTGCGTTGCGCCTGCCCGGAGCCTTGCAGGGAGAGGATCGCAAGGACGATGATCTGGCCGCGCTCTCCGCGAGCGTTCTCGATCAGTTGGCTCCGCTCGTCGAGCAGTTGAAAGTCATGCGCGCCCGCGAAGGCGAAGCCCTGGAAGCGATTCTGCGCGGCACGTTGGACCGGCTTGCCGCGGCCACCGCGAGCGTCGCCGAGCTGCGGCCGGAGATCGAGCAACGCTACCAGGAGCGCCTCACGCAACGGCTTTCCGCGGCCGCCGGACCGGAGTTCAACCAGCAGAGAGTTCTCGAGGAAGTGGCCGTCCTGGTCGAGCGCAGCGACATCAGCGAAGAACTGGCGCGCATGACCGCGCACATCGAGCATTTTCGCGAATTGCTCAGCACCGGCGGCGAAGCCGGCAAGAAGCTCGACTTCCTGCTGCAGGAGATGAACCGCGAGGCCAACACGTTGCTTTCCAAAACCGGCGGCGTCAGCGGCAAGGGAATGCGCATTACCGAACTTGGACTGGCCATGAAAGCAGAGATCGAAAAAGCCCGCGAACAGATTCAGAATGTGGAGTAAGACAGGTAACAGTGTGAGTGTGAGTGTGAAAGGCAGTGAGTGAGATGGCAAAGTCTTTTCGTGAGCTATTGGTTTGGCAAAAGGGGATCCAGTTGTCAGTTCTCGTTTACCGGCTATCGAAGCAGTTTCCTCGCGAAGAGACCTACGGGCTCTCGAACCAGATGCGCCGGGCGGCAGTTTCGATACCAAGCAATATTGCCGAAGGCGCGGGAAGGCTGAACACTCGGGAATACAAACAGTACCTTGGCGTTGCCAGAGGGTCAAGTTTTGAATTGCAGACGCAGTTGACCATTGCGCGGGAATTGGGATTCGGAGATATTGAGCAGCTTCGCGAAGCCGAGTCTTCATGCGATGAGATAGGAAGAATGCTCTTCGGAGTCATTCAGGCGCTGGGTGCTAAGGCATGAAGAGCCCATGGACGCCTCCCCGCACTCACACTCACACTCGCACCCACACTAACCACTGAACAGAAAGGCATCGACGAACTTTGGCAGGCATTCTCTTCATCATCTCGGCGCCGTCAGGCTCCGGCAAGAGCACGTTAGTGAGCGAGCTGCGCAAGCAGGTGAGCGGCGTCGACTTCGCGGTTTCCTGGACCACGCGTGCGCCGCGTGGGTCGGAGGAGAACGGACGCGAATATCACTTCACCACGCGCGAGGAGTTTCAGCGCATGGTGGATGCCGGCTTGTTTCTGGAGCACGCGGAGGTCTTCGGCAACCTGTATGGCACGTCGCGCCGGTCTCTCGACGAAGCGCTGGCCGCCGGCCACGACCTGATGCTCGACATCGACGTGCAGGGCGCCGCACAGGTGCGCGCCAAAATGCCCGAGGAGGTCGGCATTTTTGTTTTGCCGCCAAACCCCAAGGTTCTGCGCACGCGCCTGCGCAACCGTAGCCGTGCCGAAGGCGTCATGAACGAGGGTGAGCTCTATCGCCGCCTCGGCGAGGCCAGCCGCGAGATTGAGAATTATCGCGATTACGGCTATATTCTCATCAATGACATTCTCGACCGGGCGGTAGCGCAGCTCGAAGCCATTGTGCTGGCCGAGCGTTACTATCGCAATGGCGAGCCCATCGCCTACCGTTCGCGCCGTGTGTTGGAGGTTGCCGCGGCTTGCCTGCAATCGAACTCGCAGGAGCGGCTCAAACCTGTGCTGGAGGCCTTTGGCATCGATGGAGGCCCCGGACAGCAGCAGCTTCTTTTTGGAGGAGACTCCGATGACGATTGAGACCAGTTTCGATTCCAACTATCGCAAGGTTTTGGTCGCGGCTCGCCGCGCGCGGCAGTTGCAGAACGGGTCGCAAGCCCTTGTCCCCACGCGTTCCAACAAGGCTTGCCGCATTGCCCAGGAGGAGATCGACGCCGGCAAAATCGCCTACGTCAAGACCGAGGCCGAGGTCGTCAAGCCGCTCGTCGAAGGCCCCGCCGTCCCCATTCTGCTGAGCTGACAGTTCGTAGTTCGCAGTTCACAGTTGCGGGCGACAGCAAGCCGAGGCCGTGGACTGTGAACCAAGCACTAGAGCGCGTTTCATAAATAGTTTCGTGAAAGGGCACGACTTCAGTCGTGCCGAAAAGGGCAGGAAAGCTCAGGGGTTTTAACCCCTGAGGGATTCGCGCTTGCCCACCAGGCCACCTATGAAACACGCACTAAGAACTGCCCACTGAACTACAATCGACATCATGAGAGTCACCGTCGGCGTCTCCGGAGGCATTGCCGCGTACAAAGCGGCCGAACTGGTGCGCGCCCTGCAGCGCCAGTCGCTGGAAGTGCACGTGGTGATGACCGCAGCGGCGCAGAAATTCGTCCAGCCGCTCACCTTCGCTGCGCTCACCGGGCATAAGGTCATCACCAGCCTCTGGGAAGAGTGGGACGCGGAGGAGGCCGAGCAGAACGGCATCGATCACATCGCCGAAGCGCAATGGGCCGACGCGCTGGTTGTTGCTCCCGCCACCGCCAATATCCTGGCCAAGTTTGCGCACGGTCTGGCCGACGATTTCCTCTCCACCATGTTTCTCGCCACCACCGTGCCGGTGCTGGTGGCGCCGGCCATGAACGTGAACATGTGGAACCATCCGGCCACGCAGGCCAATCTTGAGATCCTGCGTCAGCGCGGCGTCGCCATCGTCGATCCCGGAACCGGCGACCTGGCCTGCGGCATGGTCGGCGCAGGGCGCATGGCAGAGCCGGAAGCGATTGCCGAAGCCGTGCTGAAAACCCTTGGCCGCCGTCACGATCTGCGTGGCGAGGTAGTGCTCGTGACCGCAGGCGGCACGCGCGAGGCGCTCGACCCGGTGCGCTTTATCGGCAACCGTTCCAGCGGCAAGATGGGTTATGCGCTGGCCGAAGCGGCGCGCAGCCGCGGCGCCAAAGTGATCCTTATCAGTGGTCCCTCCGCCTTGCATGCTCCGCCTCACTGCGAACTGGTAAGAATCACAACCGCCGACGAGATGCGCAACGCCGTGCTCGAACGCATGAACGAGGCCACGCTTGTGATCAAGGCCGCAGCGGTGGCTGACTACCGGCCCATCGCCGTCTCGGCGCAGAAGCTCAAGCGCACCGGACCGATGACGGTGGAGCTTGCGCCCACCGAGGACATTTTGGCCGAGGTAGTACGCCGCCGCCGGCCGGGGCAGCTCATCGTCGGTTTCGCCGCCGAAACCGAGAACCGCATGGAAAACGGCCGCGCCAAGCTCCTTGCCAAGGGCGCCGACGCGATTCTGGTCAACGATGTGGCCGGCGAGGGCGTGGGCATCGACGCCGACACCAATGCCGCCACGTTCCTTACGCGCACCACGTCCGTGGAGCTGCCCGAGATGCCCAAACGCCAGCTCGCCGACCGCATTCTCGATGAGATCCTCAGCCTCCGCCGCCCCCGCTCCGTGGTCGTCGAGGACAATGAGCACCGGGATCCGCAAATCGACACGCAGGCCGCTCAGGAGCGCGTGCTGAACGAGAGCATTCCAGTCGGCGCTGACCGCCGGCGGCTCATCATAGAGTAAGAATTGCCGAGAGCGTGTTTAAAGAATCAGTTTTGTAACAGAGCCCGTTCTGTAATAAGGGCACGGCTTTAGCCGGGCCAAAACAGCAAGGAAAAGAAGTCCGGGCTTTAGCCCCTGAGGGGCGGCAACTAGAATTTACGCAACCGTTTTTTTGAAACTCGCTGGAGTAGGAATTTGCCGCGCTCCCTCGATCCCGCCACCCGTGACGCTCTCGCCGAACGTCTGCGCTTCTATCGCGACCTCGGCCTGACGGACTTTTACCGCAGAGATGTGGAACCTGACGCCGCAATCGATGATCCGAAGCTGGGCCGGAGCGTAGCTGAGGAACTGGCGGAGCGCGAGGGGCTTTTGCAAGCCGCGATTGATGCCGCGGCGCAACCTGCGGCTAAACCTCCGGTGCAGCAACCCAACTTTTTCGGAGAGGAACCCTCTATCAAAACGCGCAAGACATTTCACGCCCCGGAAATCGGCGCTGTCGTTCCCGCGGAGGAACGCGCCGCCGCGCTTCAGGCTATTCGCGACGAGATCGGCGACTGTACGCGCTGCGCTCTGCACAAGGGCCGTCATTCGATCGTATTTGCCGATGGCTCGCCCACCGCGCGCCTCATGTTTGTGGGCGAGGGGCCGGGCGCCGACGAGGACGCGCAGGGGTTGCCCTTCGTGGGTCGCGCCGGGCAACTGCTCAACAACATGATCTCTGCCATGGGCCTCAAGCGCGAGGAGGTCTACATCGCAAACGTGGTCAAGTGCCGTCCGCCGGGCAACCGCACGCCCGAGCCCGAGGAGGCCAACACCTGCTCGCCGTTCCTCTTCCGCCAAATCGACGTGGTGCGCCCCCAGGTGCTGGTGGCGCTCGGCGCCACCGCGGCCACCTATCTGCTGGGCGCGCGCCAACCGCTGGCCGGCCTGCGCGGCCGCGTGCACGCCTTTCGCGGCATGAGCCTCATCGTCACCTATCACCCGGCATTCCTGCTCCGCGACCCGCGCCAGAAAAAAGAAGCCTGGGCCGATCTGCAAATCGCGATGAAGGAACTGGGGCTGAAGGCGCCGGCGAAGGGGTGACTCTGGAAGTGGGGAAGTGCATCGAACGAGGGCTAGAGCCGGTCGCAAAAATAGCGCCGTGAAAGGGCACGACTTCAGTCGTGCCGTAAAGGGCGCAAAAAACCTGGGGCTTTAGCCCCTGAGAGACGTACTTCAATCGGCTCCGATGATTTATGCACCCAGCTTCAGAAGAACCGCGCGGCTCAACGCCGGTCCGCCGCATTTTTTGCGGCGAATTTGCAAAGAACCGAGTTTTTGCCGCTACCATAGTTCATCCCAAGAGGTCATCGCATGAGCCAGCCCAACCCGCCCTCGCAACCCCCGATCCGCAAACACCACGACTCCGACAAGGTCCGCCCCATGTACGCGCGTCACTCGCTGCTGGGGCCAACCCCGCGCCACTCCATCCCCCCGGACGGCATGGCTCCCTCAACCGCCTACAACCTCATCCACGACGAGTTGATTCTCGACGGCAGTTCGCGCTTCAATCTGGCCACCTTCTGCAGCACCTGGATGGAGCCTGAGGCGCACAA
>Ga0181524_10005642_pt1 | contig 11085 bp, 11 predicted proteins | sample PEATcosm2014_Bin_34_FD_119761 | JGI IMG/M metagenome (GOLD analysis project Ga0181524, IMG submission 119761) | Peatland microbial communities from MTU Mesocosm Facility, Houghton, MI, USA - PEATcosm2014_Bin05_60_metaG | ecosystem: Environmental > Terrestrial > Soil > Wetlands > Peat | place...
CCGCAAGGAGAAGCCGTTCGAACTCGACGACAAGATCGAGGAGCTGTTTCACGAAAAATCCGTCACTGGCGCGAGCAGCTGGAACCGGCTTTTCGACGAGACCATCGCCAGTCTGCGCTTTACCGTCGGCGGCGAGGAGCTGGCGATCGAGCCTGTGCTCAATCTGATGCAGGACGCGCGCGAAGCCGTGCGGCGCGAGGCGGCGGCGGCGATCGGAAAGACGCTGAAAGCGCATTTGCGCACCTTCGCGCTGATCTCCAACACGCTGGCCAAGGACAAGGAAATCTCCGACCGCTGGCGCGGGTTCAAGGATGTCGCCGACGCGCGCCATCTCTCCAACCGCGTCGAGGGCGAAACCGTGGCGGCGCTGGTGGCGGCGGTCGAGGCGGCGCATCCGCGCCTTTCGCACCGCTATTACAAGTTGAAGGCCAAATGGTTCGGCAAGGAGGCGCTGGACTATTGGGACCGCAACGCGCCGCTGCCGATGGCGCCGGCGAAGGAATTCTCCTGGGGCGAGGCGCGTGAAGTCGTGCTGGCCGCCTATGAGGGCTTTACGCCGCGCATGGCGCGCATCGCCGGCGATTTCTTCGACAAGCTCTGGATCGACGCGCCGGTGCGTCCGGGCAAGGCGCCGGGCGCGTTCTCGCATCCGACGGTTCCTTCCGCGCATCCGTACGTGCTGCTCAATTTCCAGGGCAAGCCGCGCGACGTGATGACGCTGGCGCATGAGCTCGGCCATGGCGTGCATCAGGTGCTGGCGGCGCGCCAGGGCGCGCTGATGGCGCCGACCCCGCTCACTTTGGCGGAAACCGCCTCGGTGTTCGGCGAGATGCTGACCTTCCGCAAGCTGCTGGAGGGCGCCGCCGACAAGACCGAGCGGCGCGCCATGCTGGCGGCGAAAGTCGAAGACATGCTCAATACGGTGGTGCGGCAGATCGCCTTTTATTCCTTCGAGCGCAAGCTGCATATCGAGCGGCGCGAAGGCGAACTCACGGCCGAGAAAATCTGCGAATTATGGATGAGCGTGCAGGCCGCAAGCCTCGGGCCGTCGATCCGCCTGGGGCCGGGCTATGAGACCTTTTGGGCCTATATTCCGCATTTCATCCATTCGCCCTTCTACGTCTATGCCTACGCCTTCGGCGACTGCCTCGTGAACTCGCTCTACGGCGTTTACCAGAAGGCGCACGAAGGCTTCGCCGAGCGCTATTTTACGCTGCTCGAAGCGGGCGGCTCGAAACCTTACAACGAGCTGCTCGCGCCCTTCGGCCTCGACGCGCGCGATCCGGCCTTCTGGAACATCGGACTTGAGATGATCGAAGGGCTGATCGTCGAGCTGGAGGCGATGGAGGAGGCCTAGCGCAACGCCTCCTCAATGATCGTAGCCGTGTCCGTGCTCGTGATGATGGCCATGGTCGTGATCATGCTCTTCACCATGCTGTTCAGTTCGCTGCTCGCCGCCTTGCGCCTCCAAATTTCGAGCCGCAATCTTAGCGGCGCGTCGGCCGTCAGCTCATTCAGCCGTCAGCCCATGACGAACGCGTTGAGCTTGTTGCCGTCGAGATCGCGAAAATAGGCGGCGTAAAAATCATCGCCGCGCGGACCCGGAGCGCCTTCGTCGGCGCCGCCGAGGCTCAGAGCCAGCGCGTGCAGGCGATCGACCTGGGCTCGGTCCTTGGCTTCGAGCGCCACCATCACGCCGTTGCCGACGGTCGCCGGGCGGCCGTCAAATGGTTTGGTGACGCCAATTCCCGCCCCGCCGCCGGCGGTCCCCCAAGCGATGAAACGCTCGGTCTGCATCATGCGGCCCGTTCCCAGTTCGTCCGCGATCGCGTCATAGAATTTGGCGGCCCGTTCCAGATCGTTCGTTCCGAGAGTCACATAGCCGATCATGTATTTTTCCTTTTCTGCTTCGCGAGCGCGATTAATGCTCATGGTCGTGTCCATGATCGTGTACTTGGCCATGATCATGATCATGCGCGCGGCCTTCGGCGCTGGCCGGCACCACGACTAGCCGGCCATAGCGCACGCCGCGCTCGCCGATGACGTGCTGGGCGAAGTGCTCGACCTCGCCCTTTGGTCCGCGCAGCAGCGAGACCTCTAAGCAGCTCTCCTCGTTCACATGCACATGCAGCGTGGCGATGGAGAGATCGGTGTGGCTGTGATGGTCGGTCAGCAGCCGCTTCGACAATTGCCGCGTCTCGTGGTCATAGACATAGACCAGCGCCGCCATGCAGCGCCGCTCGCCGTCGTCGATTTTCGGCTGCGTCATCAGGCCCGCGCGCACGAGATCGCGCACCGCCTCGGAGCGGTTCTGATGGCCGCTGGCCCGCATGTAATTGTCGAGACTATCCATCAACTCGTCGTCGATGGTCATGGTCACGCGCTGCATCCTCAAAGCTCCCGACCGGCGCCCCTGCCGTAAGATCATATCTCTGTCATAACCGATGGCCATGCGGCGCGGCAATGCGTCCCGATCTTGCCCCAGTCCGCGCCTTGGGGCATGGTGCGGCCAAAATCAAGCTTTAGGGAAACGCATCTATGCGCCCATTGTGGACGAGACTGGCCGCCATCCTGCTGCTGTCGCTGGGCCTCGCGGCGTCGGCGAGCGCCCATACGCCCGATATTTCGACGGCCAGACTAACGCCGAAGGACGGCGGCTGGACTGTCGAGGTGGGGTTTCTGGCGACCGATCTGGAGCGCATGTTTCAGGAGACCATGAACGAGCGCGCCAAAGTCGACCTCTCGGCGCCCGGCGTGCTGGAGGACGAGATCGGCAAATTCGTCGCGCGCCGCGTCGCCATGCACGACGCGAGCGGCCGCACCTGCGTCGGCAAGGTCGAGCAGGCGGGCGAAGATCCCAAGAACCAGGACAGCGCGCTTGTCGTGCTGCATTTTAACTGCGCCGGCGAATTCACCATATACGACGCCGGCAAACTCCTGGCCGCGCAAGGCCCACGCGGAAAGCAAGTGGTGACGTTGATCGGCGCCAAAAACGCCGGCGAGACGATGCTGAACAATGCGAGCCCGCCGCTCGATCTCACAAAACCGCTGGAGACCACCTGGCAGTTGATGCAGAAATTCGGCCTCGCCGGCATCGAGCATATTTTGACCGGCTACGACCATATTTGCTTTCTGATCGCGGTGATCCTATGGGCGAACCGGGTCTGGCCGGTGGTGAAGATCGTCACCGCCTTCACCATCTCGCATTCGATCACGCTATCGCTGGCGGCGCTTGACATTGTGACGCTGCCGACGACGCTGACCGAATCCGCCATCGCCGTGTCGATCATCTATGTCGCGGTGGAGAATTATTTCTCGCGCGACACCGACAAGCGCTGGCGCGACACGTTCCTCTTCGGCTTCATCCACGGATTCGGCTTCGCCAGCGGCCTCAAAGAACTGAACGTGCAGCAGCAGACCATCGTGCCGGCGCTGGCGAGCTTCAACATCGGCGTCGAAATCGGCCAGATCGCCATCGTGCTGATGCTGATGCCGATTTTCCTGCTGATCGACCGCCAGACAGGCGGCAAGCGCAGCGAGAAAATGGTTTATGGGCTCTCCGCGCTGATCGCGCTGGCGGGGGCGTATTGGTTGTTGCAACGGGTGGGGATTATTGCGGGGTGAGTCGCAAGGCCCCCTCCCTTTTTCTTCGCGGGAGAGGGGACGCCGAGCGTCGCGCAAAAATTCAATGAAGCGCCGAATCTGCTCCCTCCGCGCGAAGCGGGGGAGGGTTGGGGAGGGGGCCCGCTAATCCCATGCGCTGACAAAGCCGCTAATGAGTTGCTGCGCCGAAAGACGCTCGCTCGACTGTTCCATGGCTCGCGACTCGAGCGCTGCGTCCGCATCAAGAGGGCCCGCCCGCTCCGCGCCCCTGTCGTTTGCCGAAATTCCCTCCAGGATGAGGGCGTCGCCGGGCCGTAATTTCGCCAAAGCGCGATGATCGATATCGATCAGATTGGCGATTTTGGGATAGCTCCCGGTTCTTTGCCGATCGGTCATGATCGCCAGCGGCGCGCCGACCCCTGCCGCGGTTACTGCTCGAATGACGCCAAAATCCGCCGAGTTAGACAGGCTCATGGGGCCCTCCGGTCGTTAATCGTTTCTTACAACATTACAACACACCCGGGAGAGTTGCGCAAGCGGTCAAGGGAGAATTAACCATATTTTTTGTATTATCGTTAGTTTTGACGCCGAAATTTGATTCGTTGCGCCCCCTGTAGTAATGTTTTGTTGAAACTTCCTCGCCGCCTGCCAAGACCCAAGGAGCCCAAGGTGAGTTCGCAGGATTTTAGTAGCCAAAAAATTGTTTCAATTATGAAACAAGAGCTTGCGGAGGCAGTTGAGCGCGTTTACGCACTCGCCTTCGCCCTTGCGAAATTGGAGGGCGCCGCGGACGCCGCGCAGGTCGAGGCGTCCATCAGCGAGCGGGTTTCGGCGCTGTCGAGCCAGCTCAATACAACGTCGCAGCATAATGTTGTAACCTTTCGCAAGGCCGACGGGCGCCCGCAAGAGTCTGTCGTCTCGCAGGCGAGAGACATTCCGGGCGGCGTTTCCGCTCAGGAGCTCATTCTCGCGACTGTGCGCGATCACGAAGCCTCGATCCGAGAATTGCAGAATGTCTTGGAGGATCACGGCCTCGAAGTGACGCCGGGGAATCTTTCGGTCATTTTATCGAGAATGACTCAAGTCGGCTCGATACTGCGCGCTGGGCGCGGCCTGTATAAATATGCTGGGTGATTTACGCGGTCGTATGGTCGAAAGCCTCACCCCTCCCGTGCGCTAAACACCCCGCCGACGAGATTTCGCGACAGCAGAAACTCCGTCGAAAGCTCGACGCGCAAAACCGGCTCCAGCGTAACCCCCGCCTCGATGAGCCGCTCCCGCGCGCGCCGCGCCGCGACCGCCTGTTCCCAGCTCACGCTCTCGAACTCCAAAGAATCTCCGGGCCGCAGCTGAGCCAGCGCGCCAAGATCGGCGCCGATCACATTGGCGATTTTGGGATAGCCGCCGGTCGGCTGCCTATCAGCCATCAGCACCAGCGGCGCGCCGTCGCCGGGCGCCTGGATCGCGCCGAAGGCCACGCCATCCGAGACGATGTCATGGCCCTTGATGTGCTGGAGAACCGGCCCCTCCAGCCGATAGGCCATGCGGTCGCTGCGCTCCGAAAGCCGCCAGCGCGCCGACAAAAATGTCTCGATAGTCTGCGGCGAGAAGTAATCCTGCTGCGGCCCCAAGATGACCCGCAGCTTCGCGGGGCGCTCGGCGAGCCAGGGCGCGACGATCGTCATCGGTTCCGCCGGCGCCGGGCGCGGATCGATGATTTTCAAGGCGTCGCCGGCGCGCAGCATCCTCCCGGCCAGTCCGCCGAGCCCGGAGCGCGCATGGGTCGCGTAAGAACCGAGAACCAAGGGCAGATCGAAGCGCCCGAACGGCGCGAGATAAAGCCAAGAGCCAAAGGCGCCGGCTCGCACAGTCAGCCGCTCGCCGGGGACGAGTTTGAGCGCGCAAGCCGGGGGCAGGGCGCGCTCGCCCAGCCGCACATCGAAGGCGCCGCCAGCGATGGCGAGCCCGATCTCCCCGCCTTCCGCCGCAAGCTCCAACCCGCCGAGCGAGGCCTCTACGCCCGCGCCTTGCGGATCGCCGGCGGCGAGCAGGGCGGCCATGAAGGCGCCGGAATCCATCGGCCCCGCCGGCGTCACGCCGAAGCGCAAGAAGCCGCGCCGGCCCCTGTCCTGCACGCTGGCGCCGGGGCCGGCTTTGAGGACGAGCAGCAGGGCGCTCACTGCAAAACCTCGCGCTTCGCCACGACCTCGCCCCGCAGGGCGCGCGCTTCGAGCGCGGAAAAGCTCTCCGAGTCAATGGGTTCGAAACTGATCGCGTCGCCAGGCTCGACGAGCAGCGGCGGATCGCGCTCCAACGCGAACAGGCGTTCCGGCGTGCGGCCGATCACATACCAGCCGGTCGGCATGGGATTGGCGGCGATGAGCGACAGCCCGCCGCCGATCAGCACGGTGCCCGGCGGCGTCGCCCCGCGCGGGCTGGCGCGACGCGGCAGCGCTAGCGCCGGCGGCAGGCCGCCGAGATAGCACCAGCCCGGCGCGAAGCCATACATATAGGCGCGATAACAGCCGCTTACGTGCAATGCGCCAAGCCGCTCCGGCGACATTTCGAGGATTCGCGCGGCCTCGACTATATCCTCGGCGAGCGCCGGATCGTAGCAGCAGGGGATACGCCAGCGGGCCTTCGGCGCGAAAGCGGCTGCGCCGTGAAAGACCAGAGTTTCCAATGTCTTGATGAGCTCGCCGCGCGAGATTGTCAGAGGCTCGTAATGGATCATGAGCGAGCGATAGGTCGGGACCAGCTCCTCGACGCCCGGCAATTTCGCGTCGCACAAAGCGGCGTCCAGCGCCAACACGCGGGCGTTGATTTCTGGAGCGACGCTGTCGCCGAACTCCACCGACAGCGCCGCCTCGCCGGCGTCGAGATAGCGCGGCGCTTCGTAAAGCACTTGCGTCACTCTGGCGGCGCGAAGGCGCTAAGACGCCATCCGGCGCCCTCCAGCGCGGCGCGCAGTTGCTTTGCTATATCAACAGCTTGCGGCGTATCGCCATGCACGCAGATCGAGTCGATCGGCGTTTGCAAAAGCCCGCCGCCCTCGGTCACGATCGCGCCCTCGCCCAGCATTTTCAGCGCGCGCGCGACGATCGCCGGGGCGTCCTCGATCACCGCGCCGGGTTTTAAACGCGACATGAGCCGCCCTTCCGCTGTGTAGGCGCGGTCGGCGAAAACCTCATGCGCGACGCGCATTTTCGCGCATCGGCAGGCATCCACCTGCTGGCTGCGCGCAATGGCCAGCATCGTGAGCGAGGGGTCGACGGCGGCGACGGCTCTCGCGATGGCGCCGGCGATTTCCGCGTCGCGTTCGGCGAGATTGGCGAGGGCTCCATGCGCCTTCACGAAGGTTATTTTATGACCGACGTAACGCGCCATCGCTTGCGCGGCGCCAAGCTGATAGGCGACGGCCCGCTCGATCTCACCCGCCGACATCGGCAGCGCGCGCCGGCCAAAGCCGGCAAGATCGGGAAAGGAAACATGCGCCCCGACGGCGACGCCGCGAGCATTCGCCTGTTCGAAGCAGCGCGCCATGATGTCGGGATCGCCGGCGTGAAAACCGCAGGCGATATTGGCGCTGGTGACGACGCGCAGCATGGCGGCGTCGTCGCCCATGCGCCAAACGCCAAAACCCTCGCCCAGATCGGCGTTGAGATCGATGGTGGGCAAAGGGAGTCTCCTGAACGCGGCGCGGGGATTATACGCTCTGCCGCGTCAACGCGAAACAAAGGGCTCGCGTTGTTGATTTGGTTCCCACAGCGGCAAGCGCCCGCTGGACGTGTTGAAAACATCGGGATCGAAATTGACCATGGAATTCCCGGACGCCTCACGCGACGCGCATTGCTTCACGTCCCACCGGCCCGAGGCGTGATAGGCGCGCGAGCCCGCAAAACCCGTGGACATGGAAAGCCAGCAATAGGACGCGAGCCCAGCGCGTTTCAGCTCCGCGCAGACATAGCCGTCGCCATAGACGCCGACCTTGTAATTCGCCGCGTTCAGCTTCTCGCCGACCGTTACGAAATAGCGTTTGATGGGCTCGATAATGTTCTCGCTCGCATCGAAGTCGACGCTGAAGAAAATCACGCTGCCCTTCGGCTGGCCAAGCTCCTTGGCGAGTTCGAGCGCGCGCCGCGCGTCAAAACCCGCGCGCTTCGTGTCGAGAAAGGTTTTCGTCAGATCGCTGCGATGCTGAAACACGACGCCGAGGCTGAGACCCTTGGAGAAGATCAGGTCGCGCTCCTCTTGCGTAAGCGTCTTGCCAGGCAGGGTGGGGCCGGGCTCCCAGTAAAAATCGAACTTTTCGCGCGTCGGCCCCTCCGCCCAATCGTAATAGCGAAGGATCGACTTGGCGCCGAGCGCGCGCGCGTGATCGAGCGCTTCGGGGTCGGCCTGTTTGGAAAAATCGATCGCGGCGACGCTTTCCCGCGACGGCGGACCGCTGGGGCATCCCGGCCATTGCCTGTCGATCGCGATCCCAGGATGCTCCAAGGGCGGAAGGCGCGAAGCCGGTTCCGCCGCCGCCCGGTAGGGAGCGAAAAACAACGCGGCTGCGATCAAGGCCAAGAACAAACTACACGAAGCTTCGTTGACAACAAGCAATTGGCGGCCGTCATTGCGAGGAGCGTAGCGACGCGGCAATCCAGGAGTCACGCGCAATTCCTGGATTCCTTCGCTCCGCTCGCAATGACGGTAGCCGACGCTTCGATGAGTCGGGGTTCATAGAATTGAGTATAAAACATTTCCATCCGCACCACGCCACTAACTGCATGACACGTTCCACGCGCGCAAACAAAATGTCATTCCGGGGCGCCTTGAACGTCCTTGGAATGCGACTTCCACGCGGCCCAGACGATAAGGAACACAGAGCCTAGAAAACCAACCGTTATGAGCGTGAAGCTTACAGCAGAAAATATCGGGAAGTGCGGCACATAGGGAATCGGGGGCAAATCTGCGGGCGGCTTGGGCTTCAGAGCGGCCCGCAGAAGACCGAACGGGTTGAAAAGTGCGCCGAAACAGGCTGCCGCGATCAGCCAGCGCGGTGGATTGATCGAGTATTGCCGAAAGAGTAGTGCAAAGATGAGCAGGAATTGCGCCATCATGAGAAAATCGATGTGCGACTGTATGAGACGGCGCCGGTCGGTAATATAACTTGCCAGTTCCCCGTTCGGGAAAAAGAGCGTTATCCCTAGCAACCATGCGAGGATGAGGGCCATCACAAGCAAGAATCCCGAAAAGGCCAAAATGAATACATTGCGCATTTGCGCTTGCTCCCTGTTGGCTTGATCTAAGCTTATGCCCGGCTATTCGGCGGAATTTTGGATGCGAGCCGTTGATGCGGCGCGATGAAAACTCGGCGAAGAGTCTCCATCATCGTGCGCCTTGACCCAAGGGCGTTACTCCTGAGAAACAGTGGGCAAATCGCCTGAATCCGCGCTTAGGACGCTAAAGGTTCCGATGCCGTCAGGGCCATTGACGCGATTGTGAGCGCATAGCCTGTTATATGAAACGCGGTTGCATCGCTGAATTATTTCGCGTGCGCGTGCGCTAAAAAGGCGCAGCAGCGCCTGTTCCTACTCCGGGTGACGCCTCGGCGGTCGCGGCGTCGACGATCTTAACGGGCATCGCGGTCGGCGCGGATCATGGCGGCGGATTCGGAGGGCGTGCGCAGACCAAGGCGCCTGATCTCGGCGAGCACTTCGTCCGGACTCAGGGGCCTATCGGGCTTCGTGCTGTCTTCCAATATGGCCAACACTTCCCCCCGCAGCGAACGACCGTGAGAATCGGCCAGCGCGCGCAAGCGGCTGACGATTTCGTCGGGCGCGTTTTCGATGAGCAGGTCGACGGGCATGAACGCCACTCCAGAAGATATTTCCAAGGCGGGCATTATGCCGTTTTGGCGCGCGCGAGCGCAAGGCGAATAGCGCCGCCGGCAAAACAAGACCCGACGATCCGCCCCGCCTTGCCAAATCGCCCCCCACTTCCTATCACTCCCCCGTCCGCCCACCTGCGGGCGCCCCCGCGTCTTACGCCGGCTCGCATCGGCGATTGAGCGCTTAAGGAGTGAGCATGATCCACGTCACCTTCCCCGACGGGGCGTCCCGTCAATATGAGCCCGGCGTTTTGGGGCTCGATGTCGCCAAATCCATCTCGCCATCGCTGGCCAAGCGCACGGTCGCCATGACCGTCGACGGCGCGCTGGCCGATCTCGCCAGCCCCATCGAGCGCGACGCCAAAGTGGAGTTCGTGAACCGCGACGACCCGCGTGCGCTAGAACTCATTCGCCACGACGCCGCGCATGTGCTGGCGGAGGCGGTGCAGGAGCTGTTTCCGGGCACGCAGGTCACCATCGGCCCGGTCATCGAGAACGGCTTCTATTACGATTTCTATCGCAATCAGCCCTTCACCCTCGAAGACCTGCCGGTCATCGAAAAGAAGATGCGTGAGATTGTTGCGCGCGACAGGCCGATCACCAAAGAGGTGTGGTCGCGCGAGGAGGCGCTCGACTTCTTCGAGAAGAAGGGCGAAGCTTTTAAGGGCGAACTGATCGACGCCATTCCCATGGGCGAAAACCTCAACATCTATCGCCAGGGCGAGTGGCTGGATCTGTGCCGCGGCCCGCATATGACCTCGACCGGCAAGATCGGCTCGGCGTTCAAGCTGATGAAGGTGGCGGGCGCTTATTGGCGCGGCGATCACAACCGTCCCATGCTGTCGCGCATCTACGGAACCGCCTTCGCCACCAAGGAAGACCTTGAGGCCTATCTGCATCGGCTCGAAGAAGCCGAGCGGCGCGATCATCGCAAGCTCGGGCGCGAGATGGGGCTGTTCCACTTCCAGGAGGAAGGCCCGGGCGCCGTGTTCTGGCACGCCAAGGGCTGGACGCTGTTCCAGACGCTGGTCTCCTATATGCGGCGGCGGCAGAAGCTCGCCGGCTATCAGGAGGTCAACACGCCGCAGGTGCTCGACCGCTCGCTGTGGGAGACGTCGGGCCACTGGCAGACCTATCGCGAGAACATGTTTCTGACGAAGACCGAGGACGAGCGGATTTTCGCGCTGAAGCCGATGAACTGCCCGGGCCATGTGCTGCTGTTCAAGAACGGCCTGAAGTCCTATCGCGACCTGCCTCTGCGCATCGCGGAATTCGGCATCGTGCATCGCTACGAACCGTCGGGCGCGCTGCATGGGATGATGCGGGTGCGCGCCTTCACGCAGGACGACGCGCATATTTTCTGCTCGGAAGAGCAGATCATGCAGGAGGTGCTGGAGATCAACGATCTCATCCTGTCGCTGCTCGAAGATTTCGGCTTTGACGACGTGGACGTGAAGCTCTCGACGCGCCCGGAAAAGCGCGTCGGTTCGGACGAAGCCTGGGACAAGGCCGAAGCCGCGCTGCAACAGGTGCTCGACGAACTCGCAGAGCGCGGCCTCAAGACCTCGCTGCAGCCGGGGGAGGGGGCGTTTTATGGGCCCAAG
>Ga0181524_10005648_pt1 | contig 11082 bp, 12 predicted proteins | sample PEATcosm2014_Bin_34_FD_119761 | JGI IMG/M metagenome (GOLD analysis project Ga0181524, IMG submission 119761) | Peatland microbial communities from MTU Mesocosm Facility, Houghton, MI, USA - PEATcosm2014_Bin05_60_metaG | ecosystem: Environmental > Terrestrial > Soil > Wetlands > Peat | place...
GTATATTTCCGAGAGCAACTTTCGTCTCAAAAGGGCAGCACCCTTTGTGTTCTTTCGCTTGTCGACGGGAGCGTCGTCGACGAGCCGCATTGTGCGATAGCTATCTCATATTCTCCCATGTCATGAAGGGAACAGTCGGTCGGATCGCGCTGTGCCGCATGGATCCCGGGCAATGGGATTTTGCCGGCGGCAACAGAGAGAACGATCGGTTCGACAGCTCATTAGATCCGGTTGCCTGATCGAGGCTCACAGTTGAGGCCTTTTCCTTAGGAACAATTCCTGACTTTCTTTTCATCGCCATGCCGGCAGAATGAGCGCCCATGAATTGGTCGTGTCATGAATTCATCTCTCCATAGTCTTGACCGTGTAACCCATCTTAAGATCATTATTGTTGCAGCGATCATGGCTGCTCTCGTCGTAGCGATAGGCGAGAGCGCACGGCTAGATCACGCTGCACTCGGTGTTTCTGGGTCGGAATCGCGTCGGCTGCTCCAGCCGAGTGCGCCAAACAGACAAGACCCGAGATTGCCAATGCGCACGCCCGGAGATTTTGGAATTGCTATAGTATAAATCGGCAGCGGGCGGAGGAGGCCCCGTTTGTCGCTATTGCCGTACTGGCCTTTGGTTGGACGTGTCCAAGTCAGGTGTTCGAAAGAGCATTATTGATTCAGATCAATGAGTGCGCGTTTGTTTTGCGCAAGATTGCATGTTTTTTTAGGCTTGCTTTCCGCGCCGTCAGTAAAGGTCCAACAATAGGAGGAACCTATGAAGGTGAAGGATGTAATGCATAAAGGCGCAACATGCGTCGAGCTGATCACTCCGGTAACGGAAGTGGCAAAACGTATGCGCGAGGGTGACGTTGGCGCGCTTCCTGTGCGGGCTGAAGGTCACCTCGTTGGTATCATCACCGACCGCGACATCGCTTGTCGGGCGGTAGCAGACGGCGGCAATGTCAGCACGCTGACGGCCCGGGACATCATGACGAAAGATGTAACCTGCTGCTCGCCGGACGACGACGTCACGGTTGCGATCAAGGCCATGGAAGCGAAGAAGGTCCGCCGTATGCCTGTTACCGACAGTCACAAGACGATGGTCGGCATGCTGAGTCTCGGCGATATTTCGCACAAGGTGGGCCAACAACTTTCCGGAGAGGTCTTGCGTGCGGTTTCCGGACACCACGCTTAGCCGGTAGGCTTGGCGGCGTCTGCCGGGTAGCCGCGAGGATCACGGCTCGTGACCGGCAGTCTGTGAGCAAATCGCCGTAGTCATCAGCTATCCAGCAAGGGGCGGGCCTGAAATGCTGAGAGTTCTGAATGTAGATCAAGCCCACTTTATCGCACTGCTCGCAAGAACAGCGCGCACGCAGCGCGATGCGATGCTTGGCAACGTCTCGGAGGCGGATTTGGGCGGTATTACGCCGGGACGAGGCGAGCACAATCCCACCGCCGAACTCGGCCTCGAGCCGCTTCCTCCGGAAGCTTCGCCCCCCGCCGCTCTTCGCGAGGCCATTGCTTCTCTGGCAATCCCGGCACGCAATGAACTCTACGCTTTGATGCGCATCGGTCAGGGCCATCTCGCGGCCGGTAATTGGCGCCGTGGCCTATTTGACGCCGAGGCGCTCGGCGAGACCGCCGTCACCGCAGCGATCATCGATGATCCCGATCTGCATGACCACCTTGCGAAAGGCCTTTACGAGACCAAGCTTACCTCGTAACGGGATCGGCGCTGCGTCGGTGCCCCTACATGCGCCGCTCGGTCCTCGCCAACATAGCGGCGATTTGGTCCTTGAGTTTGAGCCGCTCTTTCTTGAGCTTCTCGAGGATGTCGTCCGTGGTCGGCTCTTCCTCCGACTCGATTTGATGGACCTGGCGATTGATTTCATCGTAACGGCTTGCCAGTCGTCGAAACAGATAATTGGTCTTTGCGAGTCGAGCGATGAGTACGGTCTCGTCGGAAAACTCATCTGGTAATTCGTGCGGGATTCGCATTGTAGTACTCCCAGCGTTTAATCCGCCGATAAGGCAAGAAACGAGCTTGCGCTGGCTCCGTCACAACCGTTCCTCGAATTCCTCGCAAGAATAGCCGAGCGTTGCCAGGCCTTCCTCCAGGAAGTCGCTCAAAAGCGGAATGCCGAGAAGATACTCGGCCGTGCGCCGATTGTGCGCCCGGGCGGCTTCTTCGCGCACCTCCGGCCAATCCGCGGCGGAATAATCGTCACGCCCGAGCCATGCCAGCGCCACGAGATCGATCTGCTCATCTTCGGAAAGCGCACTGATAAGAGACGTGAGCTCCTCGGCGACAGGATCGTCCTCGTGATCTTCAAGAACTGCTGTAGCGTTGTCATCGGAAGGATTTGATCCGGGATCGGGCTCAGTGACCTCGTCCTTAACGTCGAATTCCTTGGCCTTGATGATGATGAAGAACACTTTCTCCGGCGAGATCGTGAGCGGAGAGTCGTCTTCGTTATTGGTCTGTAATTGCGCCGGCATGGTCGTCACCTCTGTTACAACTATGAGGATCGGCTTCAATGGAATCCGGTAACGTCGAAATACATTAGGCCGACAATTTACGTCGCGGCTCATTGCGAAAGATCAATCGGCATTTCCCGATTTCACAAAATTGCGGCGCGCATGATTGATCCAGATCAAGGCGCGGAGCCGATCAATTGTACAGAATATTATTTGCCGTCGTGCCGAGGCAAGGTTGGCGAAGTACGGCAGCGAAACGTCTACGGGCGCGGACCTGCTTAAGCGACGAACCAGCCTACCGGTGACGCATGGCGGAGGGACCCGCAGTCATCCTGTCCGAGCACCCCGTGAGGAGACTCCGGTTCGGCGGATAGGAGGCGCGGGTCCCGCCCCTTTCGACACCCAACTTGATCTGTATTGTGAGCCACGCCTTTGTCGGAACGAAAAATAATCATCAAAGGAGTCGGCAATGGAAAGCTTTGTAATCGACATCGATCCGGGGCAAGTCGTTCGCTGGGTCATGGCCGAGCACGACGCCGCGCCATCAAGTCTGAAGACGAGCGCCAGACGCCGCACAGAGGTACGGGAGATTCCAGCGCGAGGTGAATATCACCTTGGCGACGAAGAACGGGAGGATTTGACCGAGGTTGCCACCACTGCCACTCTGGAAATTGCGCCGGCGCATGATCGCGACGACTGGCATCTGATCGTCACTGTGGAGGACGAAATCGGTCCGCGTGGGTCTGCCGATGGCACGGAATTCGGGGCAGAGCAGCAGATTGATCTAGGCACTTTTTATAATGAATTCGTTCGCCCAGGACGTGGAATCGCAAACGTTGTCGCCGAGGTCGACAGTCCATCGGCGAGACTGGATATCACTCGCCTCCTTGCCTCGATCGAGCGAAACCAGCACCCCGATGAGCGCTTGGCATCGGCGTAAACGTCCAGTCGATAAGTAGATCGGGCCAGCGCGGGATAGTATACCGTCGTAAATCAGTCGGCTTCGCGTTCGGCAGTACAGCAATGTGGAGCGTCGTTTCCGCCGGCCAGTTCGCTCAGGATTGCCCCGGTCATCGGGTTCGGGCGGAACGTTGTGCAACCCTTCAGACCCATATCGTAGGCCATATCGTAGATTTTCTTGAATTCGTCGAGTGGCATGTTTTCCGGAACGTTTATCGTCTTCGAAATGGAATTATCGACGAAAGGCTGCAGTGCCGCCTGCATTTGGAGATGAGCGCTCACCGGAAGCTCGCCCGCCGTGACAAAGCCCTTTGGCATAGCGGCCGAAGCGCCGGTCAGCCGGCGCCACAGGGCAAGCGCATAGTCGGTCAACAGGAACTGTTTCGCGGCCCCGTCCTCGGTAAGAACGTTGCGTGCATAGGACGCGGCGAAGATCGGTTCCAATCCGCTGGAAACATTGCCGGCCAATAGGCTGATGGTGCCGGTGGGCGCGATAGCGAGCAGGTGGCTGTTGCGGATGCCCTGTCTGGCAATGCCGCTCTGGATATCATCGGGAAGAGTGCGGATGAAAGCGCCAGCGAGATAGCGATCTCGCTCAAAATACGGAAAGCTCTGCTTCTCGCCTGCCAGCGCAATCGAAGCCCGATAGGCGGCATGACAAATGCTGCGCATGATATTGCGGGCAACGGCCAGGGACTCTTCGCTGCCGTAAGTGAGCCCAAGCATGACCATCGCATCGGCCAGTCCCGTAATGCCCAAGCCAATCCTGCGCGATCCATGGGCACTCTCCGCCTGCTGCCGAAGCGGGAAGCGCGAGGCGTCGATCACGTTATCGAGAAGCCGCACGGCAATGCCCGTGGTTTGCTCGATGCCGTCAAAATCGACCCTCGCCGCGCTGGTAAACGGCGACTGCACGAAGCGCGTCAGATTGAGCGAACCGACGTCGCAAGCCCCGTATGGCGGCAGCGGAATTTCCCCGCACGGGTTCGTGGCGGTAAGCCGCTCCCGGTACCGCAGATTATTAAGGTGATTGATGCGATCGATGAACAGCACGCCAGGCTCGGCATAGTCGTAGGTGGCTTGCAGTATCTGTTCCCACAATTGTCGCGCCTCAAGGCGCCGCATAACCCGGCAAGGGACTGGCTCGTTTTCACCCGGCCAGTCACGCAAAACCGTTTTGCCGGCGCCATCGAAGGCCGCGGCTGGGAACACCAACGGCCACTCCTCATCACCGCGCACCGCAGCGATGAATGCATCGGTGATTTGCACCGAAAGGTTGAAACGACGCAGTTGCCTGCTCTGTTGTTTGGCGGTGACGAATTCTTCGATGTCCGGGTGATCGCAGCGCAGCGTCGCCATCATGGCACCGCGCCGGGCGCCGGTAGAGAGAATAGTGCCGCACATCGCATCCCAGATGTGCATGAAAGATACGGCGCCCGATGCGATATTGCCGGCGCCTCTTACCGGCGTGCCGCGCGGTCGCAGCGTTGAGAAATCGACGCCAATTCCGCCGCCCTGCTGCATCGTAAGCGCGCCTTCCTGCAGGGCGCGGAAGATGCCGGGTATCGAGTCCTCAATTATCCCCATGACGAAGCAGTTGAACAGCGTCACGTTCCGCGCTGTTCCGGTCCCGGCGTGAATGCGTCCGCCCGGCAGGAATTTGAAGTCCTGGAGAATGGAGAAGAACTGCTCCTCCCACGCCGCTGCATTCTCGGATTCAACGGCCGCCAGAGTCCGAGCGATGCGATGCCAGGTGTCGGCGATCGTTCGCTCGTGCCAATCGCGATCGGCGTAGCGGTACTTCGTCTCCCAGACGTGCCGGGAAATATCGGTTGCAAAGTCGGGCATCTCGCTTCCTTTACAATCGCCTAATTGGTCTTCGCCATCGCTTGCATTGCGAAGGATCAATAATGACCGAACTCACGCAACTCGTTCACGCCCATTCGCCACCCATGGCTGCGGGGACGCCCGGCCCCAGGCGTTCTGATCTGCATCAAAATATCGCACTCGGAAGCGCGGTACACAGGACTGGCGAAGAGGTGCTGGCCATGCCGGTGCAGAACGCAGAAGTCGCGGCAATGTTCGACCAGGCCGCCGAACTCCTCGAAATCGAGGGCGAAAACCAATTTCGCGTACGCGCCTATCGCCACGCCGCCCGCGTCATCGAAGGCCTGCCACAAAGCGTCAAAAGCCTGCTCTCAGCAGGACGCGACCTCTCGGAACTTCCGGGCATCGGCAAAGACTTGGCCGGCAAGATTGCCGAGATCGTTGCAACCGGTCACTTCACGCTATTGGACGCGTTGAAAAAAAAACTGCCCGGTGAGCTTGGCGAAATCGCCGCTCTTCCCGGCCTCGGGCCAAAGCGCGTCAAGTTGCTTCATGACAGGCTCAAGGTGAGCACGCTCGATGGCCTTCGCCGCGTCGTCAAATCGGGGCGATTGCACGGGGTACGCGGGTTCGGCCCGACCATCGAGAATAAGCTTTTGGCAGCACTCGAAAAGCCGAGGAGCGAAAAGCGCTTCAAGCTCTCGGTCGCTGAAGCCGAAGCGGGCGCGCTGGCGCATTTCCTCCGCAGCTGTGGTCGCGTCGTGGTGGCGGGCAGCTATCGTCGGCGTCGCGATACGGTCGGCGATTTGGACGCTGTCGTGACCGCGAAAGACGGCGCTGCTGTCGGCGACAAGTTGGTAGGCTACGAAAACGTCGTCGAGGTTCTCGCCCACGGGCCGACGCGAACGACCGTCGTGCTGCGCTCCGGTCTGCAAATCGATGTCCGCGCAGTGCCCGAGCAGAGCTATGGTGCCGCGGTTCTCTATTTCACCGGTTCTAAGGCGCACAACATTGCGCTGCGCGCTATTGCCGTTCATCGCGGCTGGAAACTCAACGAATACGGCTTGTTTTCAGGCAAGCGTCGGGTTGCCGGCGCCACGGAAGAGGACATCTACAAGAAACTCGGGCTTGCGTTCATCCCGCCGGAACTGCGCGAGGATCGCGGCGAAGTCGCGCTGGCCAGGGCGAACGCGCTACCGCAGCTCGTGACTCGCGCGGATATTCGCGGCGATCTTCATGTGCATTCCGATTGGACCGACGGCACGGCCTCCATCGAAGCGATGGCAAAGGCGGCGCAAGCGCAGGGTTACGCCTACATTGCGCTTACAGATCACAGCCGCCGCGTTGCCATGGCGCATGGACTTGATCCGGCCCGGGTTAACCGGCAAGGCCGCGAGGTCGATCGCCTCAACGAGCGGCTGCGCGGTCTCACGATTCTCAAGGGCATCGAGGTGGATATACTCAAGGATGGTCTGCTCGACCTGCCGGACACGACGCTGTCGAAGCTCGACATCGTAGTCGCCGCGGTACATTCGTTTTTCGATCTGCCGCGCGATACGCAGACTGAACGCGTGATCCGGGCCATGAACAATCCTTACGTTTCCATCATCGCGCATCCGACGGGCCGCCTGATCGGCGAGCGCGAGCCCTACGATATCGACATGGAGCGGGTAATCGCCGCGGCACGTGACGTCGGCTGCCATTTGGAAATCAATGCCCAACCGGATCGCCTGGATTTGAACGACATTCACATCCACGCCGCCAAACAGGCCGGGGTCACGCTTGCGATTTCCACGGACGCGCATTCGGTCGATGGATTCCAATACATGCGGTTCGGCGTCGATCAGGCACGGCGCGGCTGGCTCACTGCCGATGATGTGATCAACACCAGGCCGCTTGCGGATTTGCGAAAGATCCTAAGGCGTTGAACCCCGCGTTCGACGCGATCATCCCTTGATGCATATCAGGGGTCGCAGGCGCGCCACGCGGCGGGCGAGGCCGGCTCGCTCGGCCGCAGCTACGACTGCACCGACGTCCTTGTACGCGCCCGGCGCTTCCTCTGCGATGCCGCGCATCGAAGGACTCCTGATGATGATGCCGCGCTCGGCGAGTTCGTCGACGACTTTGCGTCCGCTCCATTGTTTGAGCGCGGCGTGCCGCGACAGCGCCCGTCCGGCGCCGTGGCACGCCGAGGCGAACGCCTTGCTTTCGGCCATCGCGTCGCCGACCAGAATGTATGAGCCAGTGCCCATGCTGCCGCCGATGAGCACCGGCTGGCCGACCGGGCGCAAGGCGACGGGTAAGCTTTCGTGCCCTGGACCAAACGCCCTGGTCGCGCCCTTGCGGTGGACGAACAGCGCGCGTCGCTTGCCTTCGACCATGTGCGACTCGACCTTACAGGTGTTGTGCGACACGTCGAACAAAAGTCTCAGATCGCAATTGAGAAAATAATGGTCGAAAATGCGCCGCGCATAGTGACCGAGGATTTCGCGGTTGGCCAGCGCGCAATTGATCGCCGCCCGCATCGCGCCGAGGTAGCGCTGACCGACTTCCGAATTGATCGGCGCGCAGGCGAGTTCCCGGTCGACGAGTTCGATGCCCGATGATTCCGCCACGACCACCATTTCCTTGAGGAATTCGGTACCAATCTGATGGCCGAGGCCGCGCGAACCGCAATGGATCGTGACGACGACATCGTCGGCAGAAAGTCCGAACGTGGCGGCGACATTTTGATCCAAGATTTCCGCTACACCCTGGATTTCGAGATAATGATTGCCGGAACCGAGCGTGCCCATCTCGCGCCGCTGCCGTTCCTTGGCGCGATCCGAGACGTATTCCGGCCGCGCCCCGGCCATGCTGCCGTTTTCCTCAATGCGCTCCAGATCGCGGGCCTCGCCCCAGCCGCGCTCGACGGCCCAACGGGCGCCGCCAGCGAGCATTGCATCCATCTCGATGGCATCGAGCGTGATTGCACCATGGCTGCCGACCCCTGCCGGAATTTGGCGGAACAGGGATTCCGCAAGCGACTTTTGGACTGCAATAACCTCCGAGATCTTCAAGCCGGTCAGCATCGTGCGCACACCGCATGAGATATCAAAGCCGACCCCGCCGGCCGACACCACGCCGCCCTTATCGGCATCGAAGGCCGCCACCCCGCCGATGGGAAAGCCGTAACCCCAGTGGGCATCCGGCATGGCGTAGGCTGCTTGAACGATCCCGGGCAGGGTCGCGACGTTAGCCGCCTGGTCATAGACCTTGTCGTCCATGTCGCGGATCAGGGCCTCGTCGGCATAAATGATCGCCGGCACGCGCATCGCGCCATGCGGTTCGATCCGCCATGTCGTGGCGTCGACGCGAGTGAAGCGGTTGGTGTCCATCGGCCGGTTCCTTCATACGTCCACGATGCAACCCGCCGACCACAAACCATCGGTCTCCGCGACCCGCAATGCCGTGTAGGTCGCGCCCTTCGGCTCGCAGGCCGGCGCGTGTCGCGCGACATCGACCGGCTCGCCCCATAGCTTGGCCGCCAGCCGAGTGTGTTCGATCGTCACGGCAAAGCGAGTGAACAGCATGTGTCGCACCGCCATTTCGTAGATGATCGCGTTGAGCCAGTCGACAAACAAAAGCTCAAGGTCCGGCGCCTCGCAGGTCACCTCAACGGTAGTGAGTGGCTTGACCTCGGCAGTGGTGACGATTGCGGTCAATGCCAGTGCCGCCTGTTCAAACGCTTCCGCAGGCGTTGCACCGAAACCGCGAAGCCCAATATCCGCATCGTGGGGAAAATGTTCCCATCGTGCATTCATGCGAGCAACGACACCCGTGCCAGCGGCGTAACTGCCTGAAATCCGCCCCCCGGGCGCTTCGAGCGCACCGCCATGGGAATCCTCAGGCCGCCTGCGAAGCGAGCGGCCAAAGCGCTCTGATGTCCGCCGGCAACGAATGGCGCACATCCTCGATTTCACCAGCCGCGATATTTTCGGAGAGAACCGCGAAAACGGCCGTAACGGCCTCAGACGCGAAAAGAATAGGATCTTTCTCGAACGCGTCGGCGACCCGCGCGATGAAGTCGGCTTTGGCGCGCTGCTTTACTGGCGTCGTGGCCGGCCGCCAGTGCTCGTAGTAGACGCCGCGCAGGAGCGTCGGCAGCTGTGCGCCAAGCTTCACCGCGTCGTTGACTGGAAGCCAGTCACGCACTGCCTGCAGCACGGTGCGAAGCAGGCGGTAAGAGCGATGTTTGTCGTCCCATCCGAGCCGTGTGTCGAGATCATTGATCCATATGTGTGTCAACTGGACGGTGTGGTCGATGCTTTCAAGCCCGACGGCGCTCATGGTGAGCCCTCCAGATCAAGAATTTGCAGAATGACGCATTCGCCCGAAGGAAGCCTTGCGCCAAATCGAAACGCGAAGGCCGACGATGAACAAGCAACCTCGTTCCCGAAGAGTCTGCTCCCAACGCGGGTCACGTGCGAGCGCATAGTCCGCACCATAACCTGCTTAGACAACGACGCTTATCATCACAGTAATTGTTATCAGCGCAGTAACTTTCTCCCGTTGATTTAGATCAATGGGATGCGCGGGAAATCGGCGCAATTTAAGATCCCTCCCAATCGGGTGACAGTGGAAAGAGTGCGATCACTAATCAGACCTGCCATCCTGCAGAATTGCGATTGGGTGAACAAGACATTGCAGACCAATGTCGCGGTCCGGTTATGAACTCCGACAGCCGGCAGGAGCTGAGCAATGGAAAGCGCAACATTTCGAAAATGGCTTGTGGAGCAAGGGTGCCGTATCGACCACGGTCAGCATCATCAGCGTCGCGAGGGACCGGTCATGGTAACCGTGCATCGCGAAAGCCGAAAGGCGGAAGTTCCACTTGGCGGTTCACACCAGATCCTCGATGCGCGCGTGGTGCGCCGCGCCTGTGAAGAACTCGGACTCGACCCGGCACAATTGCCCGGACCGGAGAGCCGCGTCTGACGGTGAGGTCTTGTCATGGACAAGCACACGACACGGGCCTTTGACACCGACTTGCAGGAGCTTGCGCGCAAAGTTGCGGAGATGGGGCACCTTGACGACGAACAGATCGCTGATGCGATCGACGCCCTAGTCAAGCGAGACGCCGCGCTGGCAAGACGAGTCATAGCAGGTGATGATCGAATCGACGCCCTGCAGCAGGAAATCGAGCACAAGGCGATTGGCACCATCGCGCGGCGACAGCCGATGGCCGTCGATCTACGGGAAATCGTCGGAGCCTTGCGCATCTGCAACGATCTTGAGCGGGTTGGCGATCTTGCGAAAAATATTGCCAAGCGGGTGCTGCTGTTAGCCGAAGAATTCCGTATCCACGAGGTGGCGCTGCAGCTCCAGCACATGGGTGCTCTTGTGCGCGACCAATTGGTACGCGTGCTACAAAGCTACGAACGCAGGGACGTCGCCGAAGCATTGAATGTGTGGCGCAAAGACCAGGAAGTTGATGCCCTCGATACCGGGCTGTTCAGGGAGCTTCTCACCTTCATGATGGAGGATCCGCGCACCATCACATTTTGCACCCATATGCTTTTTTGCGCCAAAAACATCGAGCGCATGGGCGACCACGCCACCAATATAGCGGAGACCGTCTATTACATCGCTCAAGGCAGCCCGCTGAAGGAGGAGCGCCCCAAAGCGGACGTCACCAGCAGGAGAACTCTGTCACAGCCTTCGTGATCGAGAGCACCGGCTGGAAGTCCGTTTCGGGCGCATTGTAAAGCTGAAAAAGCAGCCGTTTGTGGCCGCGGTACTGTAGCGGTGGATACGGCAACTGGTGCAATGAGAACACTCGAAGGAA
>Ga0181524_10005649_pt1 | contig 11080 bp, 8 predicted proteins | sample PEATcosm2014_Bin_34_FD_119761 | JGI IMG/M metagenome (GOLD analysis project Ga0181524, IMG submission 119761) | Peatland microbial communities from MTU Mesocosm Facility, Houghton, MI, USA - PEATcosm2014_Bin05_60_metaG | ecosystem: Environmental > Terrestrial > Soil > Wetlands > Peat | place...
GCCCGTGATCAATGTCATCCGACCCATGCCGTGCAGCTAGCCTCGCTCGTAAGGACGATCTAGCTGTGCAGCATCGCGATCCCCGCCCTCACGACAAGGCGGCCGCAACCGGAGGGATACGACTCTCAAGGGCGACGGCGAGGATCCGTAGTGCCTCCCCTGCGCGGACCAGTTCCACCCAGGTTCTAGCAGCCATGGCCTGATCGTTCGATGGCAGCAGGATTTCGGCTTGGCTGGCGACCTCGGTGGCGAGTACGTCCGGCGGCGCTCCGGCGAAAAGCCAAGGCTGGACAAGCTGCAGGCGCGCGGCGGAGAGGCGGAAGGCCAAGCACTCCGCGTCGCCCGCAGCCCACTCCGTCATGCACCAGAGCGTGAGCGCAGCCGAAAGCCGGGGCGAGGCGATGGCGGCGACAAACGCGATACGCTGGCCTGCTCCCGTCAACGCCGCGATCCGCGCCGGCACCCGGCCGGGTACCCCATTTTCGCCAAAGAAGAGTGTAGTCCAGAGCCTGCGGGTGGCCTCGCGATAGTCCTGTGGATCGAGCAGCCGGTCCGAGAGGCCCTTTACGAGTAGGATGGCGGCGAGCGCGAGGTCGGCGCCAAGCAACTCCGGACTTCTGGCGGCCACGAAAGCCTCGTCCATCAGCGCAGACTCAACGGCCGCCAGAGCGCGGCGGAGCTGAGCCTTCGCGCGCTTGTCCAGAACCCACTTTAGCGGCGGTGAGAGAAGATCCGGCGGTGACCCCGACCGCGCGCCGTCTTCGCCGTCGCCGTCACCCTCGCCTTCCTCGTCTGAGAGCGGAAGGGGAGGCTGCGGCGTTGCGCCCACCTCCCTGCTCACCGAGAAGAGCGCCTCCAGAATGGCAAGGATGCTCACCGGCTCCCGCCGGCCATAGGTGTTGCGGAGCGCCGGAACACCCAAGCTACCGAAGTCGTCGGCGAAGACGGCTGCGGGATCGTATGGGCGCGGCGATCCCTCCCCGTGCTCGCGCCGGCGCATGCGCCGTCGCGAGGCCTCGGGGTCTCGCAAATAGTCGCGGAAAATCTCCAGCACACCGCGGAAGGCCTCGGCGGGATCGGTCTGCGGCGAGCCCATGTCCAACATGCGATTGAACATTCGCCGCAGGGTGGCCGGCGCCGCGAGGCTCACCTCGTCGTCCACCCAGACCTCGTCGCTGGCGATCTCCATTCCCGCCAGCGTCACGCCTACAATGCGCACAGCGCGCAGGCGCACGGAGACCGCGGCGCGCGCGACGCCCTGTTCCCACTCCGCCTCCGCCGGCCAAGCGCCTTCAAGGGCCTGGACCGAGAGACTGGCAAGCGGCTCGGCTGGTCGGAAGGCGACCTCCAGCACGCCGGCCGCTTGACGGGCGGCGAGGATGCGGAGCACCGGTGTTTCCGGCTCCGGCCAATCTTCGGAAGGCGGACGTTCCGGCAGGACGGGCGCAGCCGGCGAACGGACCAGTTCGGCCAGGAGCGCCTCGAACCTCTCGTGGCTCACCGCCTCGAGGGCCATGAGTTCGGCGTTGCTCCGGTCTTCGCCGGCCAAGAGGGCAGCACGGGAGCAGTTGGCGCTGCCCACGGCCAGCACAACGTCCTCATCCCGATGGAAGGCAAGAACCTTGGCGTGGATGAAACTCGGCCGGCGCTCTTCCGGCACTTCGACCGACCGCAGCATCACATTCGGCGGCAGCCCAGCCGCGGCGTCGCGGGCGAGCCCTTCTCGCCCCGTCTGCATCCAACAGGTGACGGGGACAGGGTAGCGCCGCGCGATGTCGGCGAGCGCCGCCCCGTCGTCGTCGTAGTAAGGCGCCAGGACAGTCACCGACCGCACGTTCCCCGTGACCCGGCCAACGATTTGGTCAAGGAGCGGAGTCGGCGAGGGTGAGCCGGCCAGCCCCGAAGGGGCGGGCAAGTCCGCCACCCACGTCTGCCCGGGGTCGAAGATGGCGTCCACGGCATCCCGCAGCGGCTCCGGCAGCGGCAGGCGTGGCACGAGAGTCCTCATATAATCCCGGAAGGCAGCAATCAGCGGCGCCCCCTCCCCATCCGATACGGCGAAGGTCCAGGCCTCGTGGTTGGCTGCCATGCCGCCCCAGGTGAGATTGCCGCTGCCGATAGCGAGCGCGGCGCGATCGGGGCTCGCCAGCAGCACGGCCTTCGGGTGGAAGCGCCGCCACGGGCCGAGGTCCACCGGGACCACCCGGTAGCGCACGCCGAGCCCGTCCAGCAGCGCCCGGTCCTCGCGCCAGGCTGAGGTGGCGCAGCCGGCGTCGGCGAAGATGGTCAGGCGCGGATTGCCGGCTGCATGAAGCCGCGAGCCCAGCACCCCCTGCACGAATAGGAAGCTGATGTTGTGGCTGAGCACCAGGGCGTGCCGCGCTGCAGGCGCCTGGGCGGTCAGCCACGAGATCACATTGCGCCTCATGCCGCGTCTCGCAAGCCGCCAACGCCGGCATCCTGTAGGACCCGTATGACGTTCCAGAGCCGTGGCCCGCTCAGCCCGGCGCCGGTCCGGAGGCCAGTGGTGCGCAGTTTCCGCCCTTCCGGGAAAAAGCGAAGCGAACATCTGAGGCCCGAGGCCATCTTGCGAAAGGTCGTGTCGAGGTGCGCTTGGACAGCCACAGCCGCCAGCGCCCGCAGGGTCTGGCGGAAACTCTCGCCGCCCGGACTATCCACCACGGCAAGGGCCTTTTCGCCCCAGGATTCCCGATCCCGGACGCGGCCGTCGGCCCGGAGCGCCGCGCTCTGGCGGGCGATGGCGACTACGAGCGCAAAGCCAGCGAGGGCGCGGGCGTGAGGATTCTGACGGCTCAAGCCGTCGGGCGGCCCGTCTTCAAGCCACAGGTCGGCGGGCACGCTTGCCACGGCCCTAGTTCCTCCCTGCGCCGTCGCCTCAGCCGCGCCCGGCCAGGCGCGGATCAGGATCTCGGGCAAGTCGGGCTCGGCGAGCCAAGCGTCCATCACCTCGTCAAGCGTGGCCTCACTTAGCTCTTCCAACGTGCCAGCGACAGCGCTTAGCAGGAGCTCCAGGCCGTAGTGCAGCCGCCTTCGCCCCTCGTATTCCGCCCAGGCGAGCCGAACCCCGCCTTCGAGGCTTCCACCAGCAGCTGCCCGCCGCCAAGCCTGCGAAAGTAGAGCGTCAGCGCGTAGAGGCCGCTCCGCCGCATCCCGCAGCCAAGCGAGGGTCTCGCCAAAGCGTGCGTAGCTATCCGCGACCTCCGCCGCCGTGGGCCCGTTCGGCTCCCAAGGCACGGTGAGCGCGTCGCGCAGCAGTTCCGCCTCCGCCTCGGCGTCCGCCAGCCGCTTGAGGGAGAAGTGCGGAACGAAGGCCCGCACAGCTTCTCGGTCCAGGCTCTCCGCTTTCAGCAACTCCTGGGCGCCGGATCCCGCCATGGCCGTGTTTCGAGCCTCCCAAATCTTCTGGCCGCGGGGCGGCAGGCGAAATGGCTCGTCGCCTTCGCCCACCCCGATCAGCCCAAGCGCCCGACACGGCCCGAAGTAGGTGAGCAGCATGCCAGCCGAGCGGTCCTGAGGCACGGCCGCCGGCTGGCCCTCGCGTAGAGCGATCATCGCGGCGCCGAATGTGTTCGTGCCCAAGGCCGCGCTGCCGTCCCCCGGTCCCTCGTCCAGCACCGTGCAGGCGAGGGTCAGGTACTCCACCCGAAAGAGGAACCGCCGCAAGCGGTCCTGGTCGAACACGGTCGCCCCCGTCTGGCGCTCGCGGTCGAAGAACTCGCCCACCGCCCACGGCAATATTGTCAGATAACGACCCCGCTGGGAGACGGTGGTAATGCCGTTGACCAGGGCCGCCTCGATGCTTTGGTCGAGCCCACGAATACCGAGGATATCCTGACCCTGGCTCTCGTCGCCGAGCTTATCCCCCCAAGCCACGTCCATGCCAGCGCTCGCCAACTCAGGTTCAATCATGGAGCCCGATTTGCGGGCCACTGTCGAGAGAGCCAACAATAGAAGCGACTCACCTGCGGGCGCAATTCTCCTGCACGCGGGCGTCAGATCCAAACGGGGCTACAAAGGTTCGCTCATTCGACGATCGAACCATTTGAACAGCAGAGCGGGGTCAAGATGCGACGGCGGTCTTTGTTCGATGAAGGCCCGCTCGGAGCCGAACGCAGACGTTCTCGAGCCGCTGGCGGCGGATATCGGTCCAGGCCGCCCCGCCGAAGCAGCCCGGATATTCGACAACGCCAATGTTACCCCGAAGCGAAACTGTGCGCGCTGAACTTAAGCACGCAAAATCGCTGGAAAGCCCACGTTCTTACGACGAGAATGCGCGCACCGCCCCCGAAAGCCTATCGGCGAGCCGCCCCGGCATGGCCTTCGAGAAGAACTCGGCGATGGCGCCGTAGTACCAACGGGTGCCTTCGCGACCGCCATTGAAACGAACCCAAAGTCGGTCGCCCAACACACGGTAATCATAAAGAATCGCTTCGGCGTTGTGTGTCTTGTCCGCGAGCGAGACAAGCAAAGACGCCCCCGGCTTGCATGGCAGTTTCGCCAGATAGGTTTCCTTTCGCTCTCGCCATTCTGGCTTCGGATCGGTCCACGCGTCGGTGCAGTCCGAAACGATCGAGGCGACGTCGTCGCCGAACATTCCGCGCACTTGCGCCAGAGTCGCTTCGCCGCCCTGGTCCTCCGGGCCATCGTGCAAAAGCGCGGCTATTGCCTGGTTCTCATTACCGCCGTGCTCCAAGACAAGCGCTGCGACACTCATCAAATGCGAAATGTACGGGATCGACGTGCCCTTGCGCACTTGATTGCGGTGGAGTCGGTGAGCATACGCGAACGCCTCTTCAAATCGATCTGTCGTCAATTCGTTTCGTCTCCTTTGATTGGTTGTGGGGGTGTCGTCCGGCGCACTTCGCCTTCGCCCAGCAAGCATTCGAAGTCGGCGCCGTCGGCGACCACGTTCGCTCGCTTCGGCCTGAAAGTCCACGACAGGAAGAAGCTTGCCGAGTGAATGGAGAAACTCAGTCAATGAGTCCCGCCAGCGAGCATCCCGTGCGCAAAGCTCGCTCGATCCGTATGCAGCCGGCTGCCTGGGGCGAAGTCGTGCGCCGTCGACATGCGGCAACTCGAACGCCAAGGCTCTTCAGCGACGCAGCCGCCGCACGAGCTCTTGATGCCTCCTGGGCTGGCTCCGCCCCATTGGCGGCGAGCGCGTGAGCCGCCCTGAGCGCCCCGGCAACTTCCTGGGGCGCATGTCGGAACGGACTGCTAAAAGTCGCCGCGCCGGCGTGGTGCGAGGGATTGGTTCCGCGATCTAGGCTGACAATCGTTTTCAAATTTGTCCGGCCCGAGAAAGTTGCCGAATTTGTCCGTAAGCATTGTTCCGTCTGACTTCATCAGCCCGGCCTCAAAGAGGTCTGCCCGAACGGAATCGAGGTCACCCCTCGCGAATGCGTCCTCCGCATGAGCGGCCAAAGTTTCGTCGGCAATAGAGCGCATGCCCGCTCGAATCAGCGACGTAGGCGTACCGGCGCGCGCGACGGGTGTCCGCCTGTTTTCACGTCCGTTCAAATGTTCGAGTTTTGCGCGAAGGAATTCATCCTGGGTCAATTTTCTTCTCCCAACATTTGCTTGCCCATCGCTTGCATGAATGCGCCCTCAAAGGGGCGACGCGGGATCGCCTGAATCACGAACGCTCTTCGAGTGTCGGGTGAGCGGCCCTCGTCCATGAGACGCAGAGGGTTGTCGCGATCGATGCAACTTAGCCAGCTCCGCCATGGAGGCGAGGCGATAGAGCCTCACGACTGCGTCTCGCCTACGCAGAGCGCGAGCGCCTCTGTGGATTCTGGCTGGTCGGCTTCCTTCGCAAGCATACACGAACGCCTCTTCAAATCGATCTGTCGCCAATTCGCTTCGTCTCCTTTGATTGGTTGTGGGGGAGTCATCCGGCCGCGCTTCGCCTTCGTTCAGAAGGCATTGGACGCCGGCGCCGTCGGCGACCACGTTCGCTCGCTTCGGCCTGAAAGTCCACGACAGGAAGAAGCTTGCCGAGGGAATGGACAAACACAGTCAATAAGTCCCGTCAGCGAAGCGCAAAATATCTTGTCCGGGACACAATGTCGGCAAGTGAACGCGGATCATCATCTTCATCTCGACGACGCACGCAGCCATTTTGGTGAGGCGCAGGCGCAACGTGTCGAACTGCGCAACGCGCCACATCAAACGTTTCGGCATCGATGTGCGCAGGCCCCACATGAGCCAATAGGCGCCCGCGTGCAGGAACAGCCGCAATTGGCTGACCGTGGCCTTCGTACAAGAGGTGCGGTCCGCCGCCAGATGCGTCTTCCACGACTTGATATGATTTTCGGCGTGGCCGCGCTGGCAATAGACATCCTCGTAGAGCGCGGGAGGGCTGCGCTTCTTGAGATTGGTGACGATGAAGCGCGTGTCGGGCCCTTCCGCGCCAGCCTCGACGCGGGCGATAAAGGGTCCATCCCCGCCGTTGACAAGTCCGCTTTCGAAAGGGATGGGAGTTTCTTGACGAAGGCTACGATTTTCCAAATTTCTTCATCCGGCAACCCGGTCGAGCCGAAACTCGGCATGCCGGTCATTTTGGCGCCATTCTTGACGAACCCAAAAAGCCCGGGCGGGGTCCGCTCCTTTCCAATCTCCTTGCCTTTCTCGTAGGGCCTCGCCGGACGTGTCTTTCCAATCTATCCGCGTCGCGATCTGTGGAAACAATCGATCTGGCAGATGCGATCGACGCCAAATTGGCGACGGGCCGGTCGAATTCGTGATAGGCGAAGCGATACGGATCATAGGGGATTCGATTTCCGAATATGTCGCGCTCGCTCGTGCCCGTCGTCACGCCGCATGGCTCGCTCCGGCTTGATCGTCTGGACGACGAGTTCGTGCTGGAACGCACGCTTGCCGACCGTCTCGAGCAGAGCTTTGAACGGGGGGCGGGCCATGGCCTTCTGCAACTCGGCGCGGGCGAAACGGGCAGCATTTTGTCGCCCGCGCTGGCATGGTGGCGTGATTTCGCCGTACGCTTCATCGCCGAACTCTGCGCGCTTGGTGAAGGGGCGGAGCCGGCCAAAGCCAGGGATCTTGCCGCGCCGGCGCCGAGCGAGCTCTCCGGGCTAATCGATGAAGCTCCCCCCATGCAGGGGGGCGAATATCTGCGCCCCGAAGTCCTGGGCAAGCTGTGGCGGGAGATAGGCCTCGCGCTGGAGGTCGAACTCTCCGAAGGAGGCCTCTCCCTCGACGACTTCATGAAGCGGCGCGACAGTCGCTGGCGCCTCGTCGGACGCGTGCATTTCAATCTGGCGGAAAATCGCCGGGACCCGGAATTCCCGTTCGCCTTCATGGCGACTTACACGTCCGGTCTGGCCGCAAACGGCGCCTTGCGGCATCTGCCCTTGGGCCAAGCCTTGCGCGAATTCGCGGGCGCGGGCGACAGATCCAAGCTCCTGCGGCTCCTGGATCCCGTCAGTCAGGCAAGCGAGGCCTGCCCGTGGCTGAAAGCCATCGTCGATGCGGGCGAGATCTTTCATCCCCTTCGGTGGACCCCGCAAGAGGCGTTGCGATTTCTTCACGACATCGACGCCATGGAGCGTGCCGGGCTCGTGATCCGCATGCCAGCCAACTGGCGCATGAATCGGCCGAGCCGTCCACGCGTGCAAGCGACGGTCGGGTCTACGTCCACCTCTGTCCTTGGCATGGACGCCTTGCTGGATTTTCGCGTCGGGGTCAGCCTCGACGGCGAGACGCTGACTTTCCAGGAAATCAACGATCTCCTCGCCTCCACCCAGGGTCTCGCGTTGCTGCGCGGCAAATGGGTCGAGGTCGATCCGACGCGGTTGCGAGCGACGCTCGACAGATTTCAGGCGATCGAACGCCTGTCGGAAAGCGAGGGGGTGCCCTTCGGCGAGGCCATGCGTTTGCTGGCCGGCGCCCAAATCGACGCAGGCGCCGGCGAGGCGCCGACCGCGCAATGGGCGCATGTCGAAGCAGGCCCTTGGCTCGCCCGGGCGCTTGAGGGATGCCGCAGTCCCGAAGGCTTGGCTCAGGTAAAGCTAGGCGAGGCTTTCAAGGCGACGCTGAGGCCGTATCAAGAGACGGGATTGCGGTGGTTGCATCTCCTGACCCAACTCGGTCTTGGCGCGTGTCTTGCCGACGACATGGGGCTGGGCAAAACAATTCAGGTGTTGGCTTTGCTCCAGGCGCTCGCCCCCCAGGGCGCCGGATCGGCAAGATGGAGGCCGAGCCTCCTGGTGGCTCCGGCGTCGCTTCTGGCCAATTGGGCGATGGAAGCCGCGCGGTTCACGCCGCGCCTCAATATCTCGATCGCTCATCCCGCGTTCCGGACCCCGGACGAATTGAGCGCCATGAACGCGGAAAGCCTCGCGGCGACCGATCTCGTGGTGACGAGTTACGGGACATTGCTGCGCCAAGCCTGGATTGGCAAAATGTCTTGGCGCCTCGTGATTCTCGACGAAGCCCAGGCGATCAAGAATCCAGGCGCAAAACAGACCAAGGTAGTGAAGTCCTTGAAGGCCAAGGCGCGCATCGTTCTCACCGGCACGCCCATCGAGAACAATCTGCGCGACTTGTGGTCGATTTTCGATTTCCTCAACCCGGGCCTGCTCGGATCCGCCAAGGCCTTCGCCAATTTCGCCAAGACGCTCGCCACGCAGCCCCACGTCTCCTATGCGCCGCTGCGTCGGCTCGTGCAGCCCTATATCCTGCGCCGGCTCAAGAGCGACAAGAGCGTCATTGCGGATCTTCCCGACAAGACGGAGATGAAGGCCTTCTGCCATCTGACCCGCAAGCAGGCGGCGCTTTACCAAGCCGCCGTCGCCGAATTGGAAGAGAGCCTCAAGGAATCGGACGAAGGGATCGCGCGGCGGGGCTTGGTGCTCTCCTCCCTGATGCGGCTAAAGCAGATTTGCAATCACCCCTCGCAATGGCTTGGCGACGGCGCCTACGAAGAAGGCGAGAGCGGGAAATTCGAGCGCCTGCGCGAAATCGCCGAGGCGATCGCCAGCCGTCAGGAAAAGCTTCTGGTGTTCACCCAGTTCAAGGAGATCATCCCCGCCCTGGAAAGGCTGCTCGCGTCGGCGTTCGGAAGCCTCGGTCTGGTTCTCCATGGCGACACCCCCGTGGCCAAGCGCAGGGACCTCGTGAGGACGTTTCAGGAAGACGAACGCACGCCGTTTTTCGTGCTGTCGATCAAGGCCGGCGGTTCCGGGCTCAATCTGACCAGCGCGGCGCACGTGGTGCATTTCGATCGCTGGTGGAACCCGGCGGTCGAAAACCAGGCGACCGATCGGGCTTACCGCATTGGGCAGAAGCGCAACGTGCTCGTGCATAAATTTGTATGCCGGGGAACGATCGAGGCCAAAATCGATCAGCTGATTGAATCGAAACGCCAACTGGCGGACGATTTCCTCGGGGCCGGCGGCGAGATAAATCTGACGGAAATGAGCAACGGCGACCTGTTGCGGCTGGTCGCTCTCGACCTCAACGCCGCGATGACGGAGGGGGCAGCGTCATGAGCTATTATGGCTTTCGTCCTTATGTGCCCGTCGCCAAGCGTCGGGCGATCGCGGCGCGAGAATTGGAGAAGCTGAAGAAGAAGGGCCGAACGATTTCGCCCGTCGTTATTGAGGGTCGCGCGATCGTTCGCACTTTCTGGGGCAAGGCCTGGTGCGAGAATCTCGAACGCTATTCCGACTACGAGAACCGCCTGCCGCGCGGCCGAACCTATGTGCGCAACGGCTCGGTGCTCGATCTCCAGATCGAGCGCGGTCAGATCCGCGCAATGGTGAGCGGGTCCGAACTCTATTCGATCGAGATCAAGATCGATACGATCTCCAAGGCGGGCTGGGCCGCGATTTGCCGGGACTGTCTGGGCTCCGTCGGCTCGCTGGTCGAATTGCTTCAGGGAAAACTGTCGAAGAACGTCATGGAGCGGGTGTGCCGCGAGGGCGATGGACTCTTTCCCAGCCCTCGCGAGATCAAGATGAAGTGCTCCTGTCCGGATTGGGCGGACATGTGCAAACACACATCCGCTGTCCTTTACGGCGTGGGCGCCCGGCTCGACGCGGAGCCGGACGTCTTGTTCGCGCTGCGCGGCGTCGATCGCTCGGAGCTGATAGCCGGAGCGGGGACAAACCTGCCCATGACGCAAACTCAGGTCGCCGCCGAACGCGTCCTCGCGCAGGACGACGTCGCCGCGCTGTTCGGCATAGAGATGGAGCGTTCGCCCCCAGACTCTCGAACTGAAAACACAAAGACGAGGGCGCGGTCCGCGAAGAGCGGAAGGGTTCAACGAGCCGCATCGCTCAAACGAGGGTCAGGGAAGGAAGCCGGCTCGGTCAAGCAGGACTCGAAAGAGGGCAAAGCGGCGCGAACGCGATTGAGGGATACGAAGGCCTCGTCAACTTTACGCGGAGTCCGACCTGAGAGGGCCGACGCTGCGGACAATAGCGCAGAACCTCGAATAGGGCGCGAGAAGCGTCAATCGGCGACGCAGCCAACCCGTTCATTCACAAAGGCGCCCAAGAAGGAAAGTGCGACAATCGAGCTGGCCGCGCCGGCGTCGGAACCGCGATCTGATCGTCGCATTTCAACGCTTGCCGCGAAATGGACGAAATGGAAAAAGCCGAGAGCTCGGTAACCTCACGGATCGAGCGGGTCGCCGATTCTTGAAGGGCCGATGAATGTGTCTCCACCGTCTGGAAAAGGCGTCATCGATCTGGCTGTCGGCGAGCCCGCATTCAGAAATCCGGCCTTCGATCGATGAAATTCATGCGTTTGCCCTTCACGGCGATGCCTTCGAGCGCCATTGCAAACGCGGATCGAACAGGAAGTCGCTATCGCGGTAGTTTTCAACTGGGGCGGGGCAGAAATGGCCTATGCAATCATTCGCGGGAAGGGCGGTCGCCGCCATGAGGTCGATTTGGGTCTTCTCCGCTCCGCGTCGGGCGATGTCCCGAGGAATGTTGAAAAGGGAGGAGCGGCGTTGCTCGCCTTGAGCGTTTAGGCTCGGGGTGCTGATTCCACGGAAGGAAAGCAACGCCATGAAAAGAGATACCACATCGAC
>Ga0181524_10005656_pt1 | contig 11072 bp, 9 predicted proteins | sample PEATcosm2014_Bin_34_FD_119761 | JGI IMG/M metagenome (GOLD analysis project Ga0181524, IMG submission 119761) | Peatland microbial communities from MTU Mesocosm Facility, Houghton, MI, USA - PEATcosm2014_Bin05_60_metaG | ecosystem: Environmental > Terrestrial > Soil > Wetlands > Peat | place...
GACAGCCGCGGGTGCACGTTCCAGCGCATGAATTGCGCGCGGCCGCTTTTGACCAACAGGTCCGCAGGCGTTGTCGGGTTCACATAGCCGGTGAACACGATGGCCGGCTCGGGCTTGTCCTGCGATGTGCTGAACAGGCGCGCGGTCGCGCCGGACGTGCCGTCGGCCGAGCCGGCCAGCATGATGCCGCGAGCGCCGTCGATCGGCTTGACGGTTGATGCGAGGCGCCTGATCTCCTCGCCGATAGTGTCGCGCAGCGAAATGCCAGCGCCGTCGCTAAGCAGCTGCAGCGCCGTTCGCATGGCGTCGTCGACGAATATGTCGGTGTGGCCGTAGCGCAGCAGCGCGAGCGCGATTTCCGGGCCGCGGCCGTTGGCCGGAATCGGCAGGAGCAATGGTCCGCGCTCCACGAACGGAGCCAGCTTGTTCCAGCACTCGGCGAGCGGAGCGTCGTAGCTGCCGTAGGAGCAGTCCATCAGCGCCGTGCCGGCAGGCGGCGGCGGATCGTAGGCGTAAAGCATCGATTCCGTGGAAATGTCGCCGGTGTAAAGAAAGCCGTCGCCGATGGCGAAGCGCAGCCAGATGCCGCCCGGCGCGTGGCCGTTGCGGCCGGTCTCGACCGCGATGCCGAGCACATCGCCGCGGCCGCGAACCGGCAGCGGCCGCGCCGTAATGCCCGTGGGCAGCCCGCGCAAAACGATCTCGGCGGCATAGACCGGCGGATTGCCGAGTTTCGGCAATAGCGACAGCCCGCCGACATGGTCCCTGTGGCCGTGGCTCAGCACGAGCGCATCGATCGGGCCGATGTGGTCAACCTTGGGAAACAGCCCCGGCGGCGGGCCCTCGCCGAGATCGAGCATCAGCCGTTTGCCCGCCATTTCGAGCAGGAAGCAAGCCGGCCCCTTGGCGCCGACGCCGGAGATCAAGTGCAGCAAAGCGGCCTCTGGGCGCATCGCATTCGACCGATATTCCAATGCTCTATGGGCGGCGGCGAAAGTTGACAATGGCCGGCCGCGTCCTTAATCAACCGCTTTAAAAGGAAAAGTGCCATGAAAGTCCGCAACTCATTGAAATCGCTTCGGAGCCGCCACCGCGACAACCGCATCGTTCGGCGCAAGGGGCGGGTCTACGTCATCAATAAGACGCACCGGCGCTTCAAGGCCCGCCAAGGTTAGGCCGCCGCTTCGAGCCTGCGGCCGTTGGCCGGCTCACACCACCCGACGATCTGCCGAATTGCGCCGCATTGCTCGCGCAACTTTGAACGCTATTCGGGCTTGTTACCGTGCGGCAGGCGAATAGACTCTTGGGCTATGAGATCGCGATTCCCAATTCTTGCTCTCGGTGCGGTGCTGGGCGTGTCGCTGGCGTTGCCGGCCGCGGCGCAAAATCCGCAACGGCATGAGTGGATCCATCCGCCGAGCAACCTGCCCAAATCCGGGCACGGCGGCCCGGCCATCAAGCTCGATACATTGTTCGAGGCGTTGAAGATCGCGCCCGACGAGGACACCGCCAAGGCGATCGAGGAGCGCATCTGGACGGTATGGGTGGTGTCGGGCAGCGACACTACCAATCTGCTGATGAGCCGGGTGAAGGCCGCGACCGACGACAAGGACTACGATCTGGCGCTGAAGCTCCTGGGCGCCGTCATCGCCATCAATCCGAAATATGTCGAAGCCTGGAACCAGCGCGCCACCATCTACTATCTGAAAGACGATTACGGCCACGCGCTCGCCGACATCCGCGAGGTGCTGGCGCTCGAGCCGCGCCACTTCGGCGCCTGGTCGGGCCTCGGCCTCATCCTGCAAGACATCGGCGACGACAAGCACGCACTTGAAGCCTACCGCAAGGCGCTGGCGATCGACCCGCATCTCGAGCACATCCCCGATGTTGTGAAGACGCTGACCGAGAAGGTCGAGGGGCGGGATATCTAGCTCGCGATGGTTAGCCTCACGCCTCGTCGTGCGTGTCCGCGCCGACAAACGCAATGCGCATGAAATTGGTCGCGCCGGGTGTGCCGAGCGGGACGCCGGCGACGACGATGATGCGCTGGCCGGCTTTGGCGAAACCTTCCTTGAAAGCGAGGCGGCAGGCGCGTTCGACCATGTCGTCCTGATCGTGGGCATCTTCGTCGATCACGCAGTGGATGCCCCAGACCACCGACAGCCTCCGCCCGGTGCCTTCGATCGGCGAGATGGCGACAATGGGACATTGCGGCCGTTCCCGCGACACCCGCATCCCGGTCGAGCCCGATGAGGTCCAGCATACGATCGCCGACAGATCGAGCGTCTCCGCCACCTGCCGTGCCGCGGCGGCTATGGCGTCGGCGCCGGTCGCTTCCGGCTCGGTATGGAGCACGTGCAGCGACGGCAGGTACATGGCGTCGCGTTCCACTTCTTCGGCGATCCGGTTCATGGTCTCGACCGCTTCGACTGGATATTGCCCGGACGCGGATTCCGCCGACAGCATGATGGCGTCGGCACCGTCGAAGATGGCGGTGGCGACGTCGGAGACTTCGGCGCGGGTCGGCACCGGGCTTGCGATCATCGATTCCAGCATCTGCGTGGCGACCACGACGGGCTTGCCGGCGTGGCGGCAGGCCCGCGTCATTTCCTTCTGCACGCCGGGCACTTTCTCCAGCGGCATCTCGACGCCGAGATCGCCGCGCGCCACCATCAGCGCATCGGCCAGATCGAGAATGTCGCCGAGCCGGGTCACGGCCTGGGGCTTCTCGATCTTGGCCATCACCGCGGCGCGGCCGCGGGTGATCTTCTTCGCCTCCGCGATGTCTTCCGGGCGCTGGATGAACGACAGCGCGATCCAGTCGACGCCGGCATCGAGGGCTGCTTCGAGGTCGGCGATGTCCTTCGGCGCCAGCGCCGCCAGCGGCACGACGGTGTCGGGCAGGCTGACGCCCTTGCGGTTCGAGATTTTGCCGCCGACTTCGACGCGCGTGGTGATGCGTTGCGCGCTGACGTCGGTTGCGACCAGGCGCAGCTTGCCGTCGTCGATCAACAGCGCATCGCCGGATTTGATGGCGGCAAAAATCTCTGGATGCGGCAGCTGCACGCGCCTGGCGTCACCCGGCGTGGCGTCGCTGTCCAAAATAAAATCCTGGCCCTTGTCGATGTCGGCGGCGCCATCCTTGAAGGCGCCGAGCCGTAGCTTCGGTCCTTGCAGATCGACCAGGATGCCGATCGGCCGGTTGTGATCCGCCTCGACGGCGCGGATCGTGGTCACGAGCTCGCGCATCTTGTCGTGATTGGTGTGGCTCATGTTGATGCGGAACACGTCGGCGCCGGCTTCGAACAACCGCCCGATCATGGCGCGGTCCGACGAGGCGGGACCCAGTGTGGCCACGACTTTGGTCCGCCGTTGCCGCCTCATGGAGTCTTGTTTCCCGGCGCCGATGTCGCGCCGGCGCCGGCAGGCGGCGCGTTGAGCTGATTGCCCGGCGGCAACGGCTTTTGTGCCGGCTGCTCGGCGGACTCGGTGAGTTGCACGGTCCAGGCGCGCTGCTCGCCGGTATCGACCTCGAAGAAGCCGGTGCGGTCATAGCCGTGAGCCAGGCAATCGCCGATGCCGCGGATGGTGAATTCCCTGTCGCGGGTGCACATATAGGCCCGTCCCGTCCATTCGCCGCCGCGATCGTAGTCGATGGCGTAGACATAATAATAACGCGCCACGAGATTGCCCTTGAGCACGGTCTCGCAGGTTCGTGACGGTAGGTTCCACCAGCCTTCGGTGGTCCAGCCTTCGGCGTCCTTATAGCCGACCGCGACGCCGACGCGGCTCGGCGTGTTGTTGCAAAGCCGAAAATCGGCCGCTGCCGGCCGCGCTGAACCGGCCAGCGCGAGCGCCACGAACAGGCCCGCCGCCAGCGCACTCAGCGCTTTTCGAAAGTTAGTCGCGTGGCTCATATCCTGCGCAGAATCCGGCCTCCGCTCATGGCCTGTCAACGACGATGGCGCGGAAGTCGGTCACGTTGGTGAATGTCGGGCCCGGGACGAAAAGGTCGCCGATGCCGTTGAAAAACCCCGTTGAATCGTTGTCAGCGAGAAACGCGGCGGGATCGAGGCCGGCGGCCCGGGCGCGACGAAGCGTCGTCGGGTCGATGAAGGCCCCGGCCGGGTCGTCGGGGCGACCGCTGCCGCCATCGGTGCCGTCGGAATCGGCGGCAAGCGCAGAAATGCCGGGGGCGCCGTCGAGGTGGATGGCGAGCGCCAGAGCGTATTCCTGGTTGGGTCCGCCGCGGCCCTGGCCGCGCAGGGTGACCGTGAGTTCGCCGCCGGAGAGGATGACCGTCCGGCGGCGCTGGGCAGCCAGATCGCGGGCCAGTCGGGCATGTTCCGCCGCCACCTCCCGCGCCTCGCCTTGCAGGCGGTCGCCGAGCAATACGCATTCGTAGCCGGCTGCCGTGGCGCGCCCTTGCGCCGCCCGCAGCGCATCGGCCGGCCGCGCCACGATCCGATAGTCGGAGCCCGCAAAAATCTTGTCGCCCGGCTTCGGCGTCTCGTTGGCTGGATCGTCGAGCGCCTTGGCCACGGTAGCGGGCAGATCAAGCTTGAAGCGGGCAACGATGGCGCGGGCGTCTTCGAGCGTCGTCGGGTCGGGCACTGTCGGCCCGGACCCGATGACGGAAGGGTCGTCGCCGGGCACGTCGGAGATCGAAAGCGTCACCAGTTTGACGGGATAAGCGAGGCGGGCGAGGCGGCCGCCTTTGATGCGGGAGAGGTGCTTACGCAGCGCATTCATGTCGCCGATTGCCGCGCCGCTGCGCAACAGCGCCCGCGTCACCGCCTGTTTCTCTGCAAGCGTGATGCCCGCAGCCGGCGCGATCCAGTTGGCCGAGGCGCCGCCGGACAAAAGCACCAGCACGAGGTCGTCGGCGCCCGCGGCTTGCGCAAGCGCCAGCGCCCGTTCGGTTCCCTTCAGCCCCGCCTCGTCGGGCACCGGATGGCCGGCCTCGACAATGGGAATATGCCGGGTCGGGCGGCCATAGCCGTGGCGGGTGACGGCGATGCCGGTGAGGCGATCGTCGGCGATGCGGCCGAGATAATGCTGCTCGGCGGCTTGCGTCATCGACCCTGCCGCCTTGCCTGCGGCCAGCACGATGAGGCGGCCCCGAGGCGGCGGTTCCGGCAGGTTCGGTGGCAGGCACTGCGACGGGTGCGCGGCGGCGACTGCTGTCCGGAACAGCGATTCGAGCAATTCGCGCGCTGAAGCGGCCATGATCATCCCGGGGATCGGACTATGGAAAGGCGGCAATTAGGTCTCTATCTTTCCATAACTAAGCCGCGGAGGAGATCATGGCTACCGACGACAAGACCGAGCTCGAAGCCGCCGTCTACCGCCGGCTGGTCGAGCACCTGCGCTCGCGCACCGACGTGCAGAACATCGATTTGATGAATCTGGCCGGCTTCTGCCGCAACTGCCTGTCCAATTGGATGAAGGAAGCGGCCGACGCCAAAGGCCTGCCGATGACCAAGGACGAGAGCCGCCAGATCGTCTACGGCATGCCCTATGACGAATGGCGCGCCAAGCATCAGAAGGAAGCGTCCGCCGATCAAAAGGCGGCATTCGAAAAAGCAAGCCAAAAGCACTGAGCGAGCGGCTTTTGCGCCGCGCTCCTGTGCAGAGCGTGGATGAGCGGCCTAATGGCTTGATCAAAGCGCGCCGGCGTTCGACACCTCTCGCAATTGAAAATGCGAGGAGTACCCGATGGCCACCGCTGCCGCCGCCAAGGACGAGCAAACCGCTCACCGTTTTGCCAAGGATCAGCTCAAGGCCTTCGTCGAGAGGGTCGAACGGCTCGAGGAAGAAAAGAAAGCCATCGCCGACGACATCCGCGACGTCTATGCCGAGGCCAAGGGCAACGGCTTCGACGTCAAGTCGCTGCGCATCGTGGTGCGGCTGCGCAAGCAGGACATCAACGAGCGCAAGGAGCAGGAGGCTATTCTCGAGACCTACCTGCACGCGCTGGGTATGATCTGATGAACCGTCATTCCGGGGCCGAGCGAAGCTCGGAACCCGGAATCCATAACCACCGCCGCTCAAGAACGGTCTCAAGCGCCAATTCTTCCAGGATAGCAATTATGGATTCCGGGCTCGCGGCTTTCAGCCGCGCCCCGGAATGACGGACGCTTATTGCAGCGACGCGGTGCGGGTCGGGTAGGTGATGGTCGACAGGAACACGATCGCGCTGCCGCTGAAGTGATCCTGGCTCAGACCGCGATTCGGATCGGGTGAGAACGTCATCATCACCGAGCTTGCGGGTTTGACCATCAGGCCGGCCAGATAGGTGACGTCGCGGGCGCCGAAGGCGAGCGTCGACAGGAAGCGGTGCACGCTCGGCGATAGAATAATCGCGCGCAGCCACGGATTGTCGAGACGCTCGGTGACTTTGACGGCAGCGGCCGCGAGCTGAATGGCCTTCTGGACCGAGGTTTTGGGCTGGTCGTTGACGCCTTTCACCGCCACCGTCGTCTCGTTCTCGCCGATGACCGCGCCGGCATTGTCCACGGCGGCGCGCGCCGCGACCGCGATGGCGTGAGACGGCGAGGAGGCCTGCTCGGCATAGGCGAGTGCGAGTTGTGGCGGGACACGGTCGTTGGACGTGCCCGGCAACGGGCCGACGGTGCCGGTGGCGTTGGGATCGGCGCTCGCCACTTCAACGCCACGCGTGCTGTTCGGCTGTGCGGCGGCGGCGCCGTCCTGCGGGCTCTGCCAATAGCCGCGCGCAAAAATGACTTGATTTGGCGAGAGCGATGCAAAGCGGTCGTCGGTCTGGGGCGGCGGTGCCACTTTCTGTGCGGCCGGCGTTGAGGCCGCGACGGCAAATGAATTGGTGTGGATCAGCTTGGTCTGTGCCGCCACGTGGGTCACGGCCGCTTTCACCCGTTCGACGGCGGCAACGGCGACTGCTTTGGCTTTGGTGCGCGTGGTCGCGGCGGGAGCCGGCACCGCGGCAGGGGCGGCGGAGTCGGCATCATCGTCCTCTTCGCTCTTCCTCAAGCCAAAGAGCTTGGCAAACGGATTAGCGCTGTGATGGTCCTCGCTCGCCACCATGGTGCCAACGTCGACGCCGGAATTGCGCGCCGCCTCAACCGAATTGTCCGAAGGACTGTTGCCGCGCTGCGTGATCTCGGCCAGCGCCAGCGCATAGCCCGGCAGCGGCTTGCCGTCAGTTGGAATCTGCACGGTCTTGCCGTCCGGGAACACGCGCACCAGCTGTTCATGGGTCATGCGCGGCCACATCCGCACGTTGCCGGTGTCCATGTGGACGAACGGCGAGCCGGACGTCGGATAGAAGCCGACGCCGCCGCGCGCGAGCCGCAAGCCGATCTCGCGCAAATGTTCGAGGTCAACGCCCGGGATGTAGAAATCCATGGCGCGGCCGAGCATGTGCTGGCTGAAGCGCGCCACGCCGCTACTGCGGTGGCGCAGCATTGCGTTGGTCTGCGGCGAACGATAGCCGCACACGACCCAGATTGGCGCCGTGTTGCCGGCCTCGCGCTGCACCTCCCACACCAGGTCGATCAGGCGCGGGTCCATTTTGGTTTGCTCGGCCTTGCGCCAGTCGCGCAGGAACCAGTTGAGCTTTTCTAGCGCGGCATCGTCGTAACGGCCATCGCGCTTGAAGGTGATGGTGATGTCTTCGTCGGTATGAATGTGGTGCAGCGAGATGGTGCGGGTGTCGCCTTCGGCGACAGCGTTTTGCAGGGCTCGCGAGCCGAACAGAAGCAGAAGAATCGCCAAGCCGCACGAATAGCCGGCGCGTGCCGCAACGAATCGCACAGCTTTCAGGCGCGCCTTACAAAACGGCACGAGCCCATCCCACTTTGACGCGTTGGCGACACGATCCCGCCGCGGCTCCCCGCCACGACGAGTAACGCTAACGCAGTGTTAAATTGGGAAGGGTTAACGAAACCTTACCGCCACCCCATCCCCCGACCCCATTAGGGCTAACGGCATAGTGTGGCGAAATATGGCCAAGCCTGAGGCCCTGGGGATAGGCTGCCCAAAAGGAGCGGCTTAGGGCGTGGAGTGGTTAACGGACCGGCGCAGTTTTTTGGCGGATTTCCAAGGGTTTAGCGCTGGACCGGCGCTCCGGAACTGGTTTCGCGGCGATGCGCGGCGGCGCGGCGCACCGGCTGGGGTGGCGTAGCGGCAAATCCGCCGCCGAACAGCCGCGAGAAGAAGTTGCCGCCGTCACCCGGACCGCCGTAACCACCGTAGCTGCGGCCGCCAAATAGCGGGGTCGAATCCGGGATCGCCAAGGCTTGGCGATGGCTGGGGTCTTCGCGGTGCTCAACGGCGACATCGGCCATCTTGCGATCGTCGCCCTTGAGGATCGCCAACAGCTGCCTGTCGCGGCCGTAGACGTCGTCGCGGAACTGCAGCTTGCCGTCGTCGTCGACGAAGGCGGTCTGGTAGGTCAGGTTGACCGGAATGAAGGTCGGCAGCTGGATGTCCTGCTCGCCGCCGGCGTCGATCATCTTCTTGATGCGCTCGAGCGTGTAGCCGTCATTCGGCCGCACCAGCGACAGCAGCACTTCGGCATAGCGCTGCGGATCCTGCACCCGCATGCAGCCATGGCTGTAGGCGCGCTTGTCATAGGCGAACAAATACTTGTCCGGCGTGTCGTGCTGATAGACCAGGAATTTGTTCGGGAAGTTGAAGCGGATGCGCCCGAGCGCGTTATGGTCGCCCGGCGGCTGCCAGATATGCACGGAGCCGTCGGGATTCTTGCCGACCTTCAGTCCCATGCGGTCGAGCACCGTCGGGTCCTGCTGCAGCGCCGGCAGGTATTCGTGGTTGATGATCGACGGCGGCACGTTCCAGGTCGGATTGATGGTGATGTATTTCATCTCCGCCTGCATGATCGGCGTCGGCATTTCCGGCTTGCCGTCGACGATCCTGGTGGTCCAGTAGGGCTTGCCGTCATGCATCACCCGCAGCGTGAAGTCGGCGAGATTGACGATGACGTAGGTGTTGCCGAGATCGTGCGGCATCCAGCGCCAGCGCTCCATGTTGGCGAGGATGATGTCGATCGGCTTGTCGGGCTGGCGGCCGTTGAGCGCCTCGATGGTCTGCGGCGTCAGCGTGCCGGTGACCTTGAGCTGATGGTCTTGCTGATACTTCTTCACCGCATCGGCCAACGCCTTGTCGTAAGTGGTGCCGTCGCCTGAGACGTTCAGCCGTTCGCGCAACAGCGGCACCCGGTCATCCTGGGCACCGATTTTCGGCGCTGCGCCGTTGGCGATCGGCGTCTTGCCGGCTTCGGCCTTGCCGGCACGGAATTCGGCGAGCTTGGCCTTGAGCGCGAGGTAGCCCGGGGTGTGCGGCTCGTAGGCGTCCAGCGCCGTCGCCATGTCTTTGGCTTCGACCATGGTGGCAAGCACGTCGGCGGGCTCCGGCGCCGTCGCGGTGTAAGAGATGTCCGGGCTGACGCGTGACCAATGCACCCGGCCGATCGAGGCGTGGTGGGCATAGGTGATGATCGTCATGTCGAGCTTGAGCTCGGCCTCGGCGAGGTCGTTCGGATCGCTCAGCGCGGAAAAGTTCGGCACCGGATAATCGGCCGGATCGAGACCGTCCTGGTCGACATGGCCGAGATAGGCGATCACGGCCTTGCCGCGCTCGTTCACTTTGCCGTCGGTGATCCACAGCGGCGCGTAATCGCGGCCGGAATAGAACGCGTCGACGATGGTGCGATCTTTCTTGTTGCCGACGATGCGGTCGAACTTGCCGCTGGAGAGATTGCGCAGCTGATCGACGACCGCGGCATCGGCCGCGCTCAAGGCGGGGGCGGCCGGCATTGCCGAGGGCGTAGGCGCCGCCGGTGCGCTGGCGGTCGTTGCGGGTTCCACGGTCGCGGCAGCTGCCGCCGGGGCAGGGGTCGTCTCCGCTGCAGCGGGCGGTGCCGAAGCCTGAGTCGGGGCTATCGATCCTGTCGTCGCCGGCAGGTTCGGCGAATCGAGCGGTTGCGGCATCGCTGCCGCCGCCGGGGTTTTGTCGGCGTCGGCCGGTGTCGGCGCGACCGCATTTGCGGTGTCGGGCGCGGCAGCCGTGGTGGCCGGGTCGGACGGTCCCGCCAACGTGACGGCGGAAGCGCCGGCCAGCAGCAGGACGACGGCGGTCGAGGCGAGAAGCTGGTTGATGCGGACGCCCGGCATTGCAATTTCTCCTTACGAGCCTGCGCGAAGAACGCAGCCACGCCGCGTGAGGATTAAGGTCCCCATCGAGGCTTTAATATGGAACCAAACCCGCAGCGGCCGCACTCTAAGTGAGCCGGCCCGGCTTGTCCTGTGCGCAACAGGGAATAATCGGGCGTTTCATGCGATTTTCAGCGGCTGTCGCTCTGTTGCAACGCCTTCGGTATCCGCTTCTTCCCGTTCGGTATTCAGGCCCAGCGCTTCGAGCTTGCGGTACAGCGTGGACCGACCGATTTGCAGCCGCCGCGCCACCTCCGACATTTGGCCCCGATAGTGGGTAATGGCGTACCGAATGAGCTCCGCCTCGAGCTCTTCCAGCGGCCGCACCTCGCCTGCGCCGTCCAACAGCGGCAGCGCATCGGCCGCGGCTGTGGGCGCCACGGCCGCGGCGGCGGGATGGTCCGCAAACGGGTCCGGCAGCGCGACCGGTTGTTCGAAGTCCGGCACCAGCGGCTCGCCGGCATGGTCAGGCGTGGCGCCATGATTCGGACCCTGGATCGAGACCTGCGCTGAGACTTGCGCCGAGACTTGCGCTGAGACTTGCGGAAATTCCACAAGCCCGATCGTGTCGCCCTCGGCCAATACCACGGCGCGGAACAGGGTGTTTTCCAGCTGGCGAATATTGCCTGGCCAATGGAAGGCCGCGAGCATGCGCAGCGCCTCGGGCGTGATCAGGCGGATGCGCTTGCCCTCTTCGGCAGCAAAGCGCGCCAAAAAATGCCGGACCAGCGCCGGGATGTCGGCGGGGCGTTCACGCAACGGCGGCACCGTGATCGGGAAGACGTGCAGGCGATAGAACAAATCTTCGCGGAAGCGGCCGGCTTTGACGTCGGCGATCAGGTCGCGATTGGTGGCCGA
>Ga0181524_10005660_pt1 | contig 11066 bp, 13 predicted proteins | sample PEATcosm2014_Bin_34_FD_119761 | JGI IMG/M metagenome (GOLD analysis project Ga0181524, IMG submission 119761) | Peatland microbial communities from MTU Mesocosm Facility, Houghton, MI, USA - PEATcosm2014_Bin05_60_metaG | ecosystem: Environmental > Terrestrial > Soil > Wetlands > Peat | place...
ATAACTCGGCTTTGAAGGGGCATGGCTGAAGCTGCGCCGTTTCCTGACCACATATTCTCCGGCTTTAGCCGCTGAGGGACGCCGTTGGTTCCGGTCCAAAATGAGTTATGAAATAGCTTGTAGATCTACGTTTATGGGAAGCACGATCGAAACACGCCGTTATGTCGTCAGTGGACGCGTGCAGGGCGTCGGGTTTCGCTGGTTCGTCGAACGCGAAGCGCATGCGCTAGGTTTGGCGGGCTGGGTTCGCAACCGCAGCGACGGCAGTGTCGAGGTGCTTGCATCCGGCACGCGCGATCAGCTCCGCTTGCTCCACGATAAGTTGAAGCAGGGCCCGCGCGCCGCCCGCGTCGACGATATCGAGGTCGAAGAAGCGGCGCCGCTCAAGGATCTGCACACTTTCCGAATCGAAGGGGTCTGGTAAGGAATGCCGCAACCGAAAATGGCCATGGACTGCGAACCGCTCAAGAAGCTCATCCGCGAGGTCCCCGATTTTCCCAAGCCGGGGATTCTCTTTTACGACATCACCACGCTGCTGAAGGACCGGCTCGGATTCGCGCAGCTTATCGATTCCCTGACCGCCTACTATCTGGAAAAGGACATCGATCTGGTGCTTGGCATCGAGGCCCGCGGATTCATCTTCGGGCCGGCGCTCGCCTATCGCCTCAACGCCGGATTCGTGCCCGTGCGCAAGCCGAAAAAGCTGCCGGCCGAAACCGTCCGCTGGACCTACCAGCTTGAGTACGGCCAGGACACGCTGGAAATGCACAAGGACGCCATCAAGCCCGGCCAGCGCATCCTGATCGTTGATGACCTGCTCGCCACCGGCGGCACAGCCGTCGCTACGGCCGAGCTGGCCAAATCGCTGGGCGCAGAGATCACCGGACTCGCTTTCGTGGTCGAGCTGGACTTCCTGAAAGGCCGCGAACGCCTGAAGGGATACGACGTTCACACGCTGCTGCACTACGATAAGTAGGCCCTTGGCCACGGCGCGACAAGTGAGGGCCTGGCCCAGGTGGATAGATATCGGGATGTCATTCTGAGCGAGCGTAGCGAGCGAAGAATCCCGATGCGGCTTGGGTTGATGCGCAGTTGAAGGATTCATCAAAAGCCCGCAACGGCGCGGGGACGGGGCAGTTTCTTGGGATGCTTCGCTTCGCTCAGCATGACAGCACGGCCACCAGCCAGGTTAGCGCCAACTACGGGCGCGAACCTGGGGCACCCGGCAGGACGAATCCTAAATCCAAACCCTACCAGCCTTTAGTCTGGTGGGATGATGCGAACCGCCGAATCAAATACGACTTCTTTCTCTTTGAATCCCTTCCTCCAGTCTTCAATTGTGAGAGGTAGCTTCAGTTTATAAGCAGGTTCCGTTGTGAAGTATCTGACCACTTCTTTATCAAGGTAAGCCGCCCAGAGTTGTCCTTGCTCCCCCTTCATGACAATTGCCCCCGTATACAATGCCAGTCCCCCGATAGAGCCGGAAAATGCCTCAGCAGAAAAGTTGTCCAAAACGTCTGTTCTTCCGGTTCTGCCAAATTGGTCCATCATTGGGCGGAAATATTGCCCGGTGATTTCATATAGACGCTGCAAATCGAGCTCATTAAGGAAGCCAAGATCAAATAAGGATTCCCTCTGTCGTTCAAATCTGCCATTGAAGTGGGTTCCCGCCCCGTGCCACTCAAGGCAGTTTGCGATTTCTACGACCTCAATAACTTTTGGTTCTTCGGGTTTCCTTCGAAATTCAATTCGGCAAGGTTCCGCGTTGTTATGGTTTTTAATCCAAGCCTGCGCCATGTAGCGGCCAGCAAATTCGGCGACGCCGCTTACTCGTCCCAGGTGAGAACCGGAGTAGACATTCAAATGGAAGAAGAAGTGTTTGCTTCCGACTTCTCTGATAAAAAGCACTCCACCGTACCCCGCCGCTACGTTTTGGTTCCAATAGCCCCACCATCGTGGCTCCCATCTTTCTGGCTTCTTCCAAGGGTCATCCATGAGCTCTAACGATGACTTTAAAGCCACTTCAAGTCGTTGGCTCAATTCATTACGTTCATTCTGAATAGCTCCCTCGCCCGGCTGGTGTAATGTATAGGTGAGTATCCTCCTTCCCCTCAGGTCAAAAGGTAGGTCGTCCGGCGAACCGAAAGCTGTATTCTGAACCAAGATAATTCGGTCCCATCCAACATGAGTAGTTGCGAAGCCAAGTTCAATTAGGACATTTGGGTTAGGCGTCATCCGTCTTCGTCGATCACGACGCAAAAACGTGAAGCCAAGAAATGTATATTCTTTAGGGGAATTTACAATCGTCACGTCGGCAACAAAAACATCGCAGAGTGCTATCTTCTCAAAAATACTTTCTGTTATTGACGGAGTCCCAGCGATTCCGCTCGTGTCTCTATCAAGCACTGGCTCAATTTCTGATGTTTCATCTTTCCCTATGCGCCGCAACGCTCGTTCAAGGCTGTTCTGAATAAAGTTCCTTCCGACATTGTTCGGGGTATCGGATTGCCACGAGTAGAATATTCTTCGGCGAACTGGCATACCTAGTGCCTCACATCAGGCGGGTGACCCATCCTACCCCGGTGTTCCCTTCACGGCATGCGCGTGATGCAGAACTGTTCGTCGTGGCCGAGCACTTCGGCCTTCGACAGCTTGCCGGAAGCCACGGCCAGAATCTCCTGGTAAATTTCCTCGCCCATCTCTTGCAGTGATTTCTCGCCGGTGATGACCGCGCCGGCGTTGATGTCGATATTCTCTTTCATCCGCTGGAAGGTGCGCGGATTGCCGGTAATCTTGATCACCGGCACGCCGGGGAATCCGGAGGGTGTGCCTCTGCCGGTCGGGAAGCAGACGATCTGCGCCCCCGCCGCCGCTTGTCCCGTGGTCACTTCGCCGTCGTGGCCCGGACCGTCGAGCAGCAGCAGGCCCTTCTTCGTGGGCGCGTCGCCATAGGCAAAGACTTCGACGAACTGCGCGTTGCCGGATTTCTTCATTCCGCCCAGCGATTTTTCCACCACCGAGGAAAGTCCGCCGTCGTAATTGCCCGTCGAGATTAAGTTCTTTCGCTTTTCATTGCTGGAGTGACGCGTCTGCTGCTTGAGCCGCTCTTCCATGTTGCGGATCACCCGCAGGATATCGCTGGCCACCTGCTCGTTGATGGCGCGGCGAGCCAGGATGTGTTCCGTGCCCAGCAGCTCTGTCAGCTCGGTCAAAATCGAAGACCCGCCCTGCGCGACCAGCTTATCGGAGGCGATACCGAGCGCGGGATTGGCCACCAGTCCCGAGGTCGTATCCGAGCCGCCGCAGTTCAGGCCGATCATCAGTTCGCTGACATCGGCCTCAACCCGCCGCTCTTGCGAGGCGACCTGCTGCATCTTGCGGGCGTGGCGCGTGCCGATGTCGATGGCCTTGATGGAATCGCCTTCGTCCTGAATGACCACCATCTCCACCATCTTGCCGGTTGGCGCGATGCCTTCGAACAATTCGCGCGGCGTGAATCGTTCGCATCCCAGGCCCACCACGACTACCCCCGCGAAGTTCGGATTGCGGCCGATCCCGATCAATGTTTTGGCGGTGATCTCAAGGTCCTCGCCCACCTGGCTGCACCCGACGGGATGGCTGAAATGCACTGTGCCCGGAACGCTCTCCGCAATGCGCTGCGCCACCTTGGCCGAGCAGAAGACCGAGGGAATGATGGCGATCAGGTTGCGCACTCCAACACTGCCGTTTTCCCTTTTGAAGCCGAGAAATTTGTCTCCCATTGCCTACATTCCCCTCTCGCAATACATGTTGTGGATGTGAATCCACGCGCCCTTTTTGATTGCGACCTTCATTTTGCCAATCTCTTCGCCGTATTTGTAAACAGGCGCATTCGGCGCCAGGTCGGTGAGCGCGAACTTGTGGCCGAAGGGAATTTTTTCGATGACGGTTGCTTCGTACTTTTTGCCGCCGTCCTCGGCCACCGTGCAAGCGTCGCCGGCGGCCAGATCGGTCAAGGCGATCGCGACGTTATCCTTCTGGTCGAGTACGAGTGCAGTTTTTCCTGCTGTCAGGTCGCTGAGTTCTTTCACGTTTCACACCCTATCTTAGAAGTGATGCCATACCTCGTATTGCCTTGCGTTGAGGATAGCCAGCAAAGCTACCAGTCTCCCCGCCAAATCGTTACAGATAGCCAAACAGAACCGATAGTGGAGATCGCAAGCCCCAGCCACAAGCAGACAAGAAAACCATTACTGGGAGGCCCGTACCCGGTCGGATCGGATACCAGCCAAATCAAAAGGCCGCCAAGGCTATTCCCTAAAATGATCCCAAAGAACAGGCCGAAGATCATTACGCACATCACGGCCAGAACCTTTACGACCTTGATATACCTCGTCATGTCATGCGCAGTCAGTTTCTCGCTCTGTCTATTCTTACACCCGACAACGAGGGAATTCAGCGAAAAGGGAACCAAAGACACGCATTCCGATGCAGGGTGATTGTCTTGTTTAATTACTCAAGAAATTGCGTCGCCCGCGGAATTACCGCCCTTCCCGCGGTTAGCACCAGTGAAAGGCCAGCGAAGCGCCGATGTTGGCGGGACCCACTGGCTCTCACTGCTGTGCGTTCGGCGGCTCTTCGCGGACCAATAGATACTTATCTTTTTGCAGGTAGCTCTTACGCCGGAACCAGTCTTCCATGCGTTCCTTCAGCAGAGGCAACGGCACGCGCGTGCCGGCCTCCATCAGGCCGTCGGCGAGCGGCAGGGTGTCATCGAACACCGGATCGTTGGTGAAATTGCGCATGGCAAAGCTATCCAGCCATTTCAAGGGAGCAGGCCGGCGCGCGTCGCCTTCCTCGTATTCCACGCGAATTCTGCGAGAAAACATGGCTAAGCCAGTTAACACCTATGGGACGAGCAAAGTCGCGAGCGAAAACGGCTCAGAAGAGGAACCGCGTCGGCCCGGCATCATCCTTGTCATGGCAGCAGATGAAGGTACGATCCTCAACCCGGGCCACATCGGCCGGGGTCGAACGCACGTAGATGCTGTTGGGACGCTTATCGGGGTCGAGCGGAATCGCGACTCCGGCGTCAACCATCAGCCGCACCATCTCCTGGTACTCCCTATCCGAGCCGTCGCACCAGTAGACACGCTCGGGTTTGCAGAGGCGCGCCATCTCTTCCACCCATTGCAAAAGCTTCTGATTGTGCACTGTGTCGTCGCCGGCTGCCTCGACAGTTTCAATAAAGCTGGCCATAGAGCGTCTCCTCTGGGCGCACCACGAAATTGAAGCATGGAAATTTTCTGGATTCACCACCGCAACCGCTTCCCCCACGAAAGCGGCTGTCAGGCCCGGCAGACGAAAAGCTGTCGGCTACGGGGTCCTTCACCGGAAAGCCATGTATGCCGTGATCACAAGATTCCGGGCTGACATCGTCCGGCGGCCACGAAACCCGTCTACCGGCCCCTTACCTGAGGCCAGTACTTTTGGCGTATTCGGCTTCGAGCGCCGCCAGGTATTCCAATGTTTCGGGAACGGTCAGCATATACATCTCCCGGCCGCTCTCCTCACCGTTTTCGATGATCGTCTTGAGATAAAACCCGGCAATCTGAACGGCCATAGGATCGGTGATCACCTTGCCGTTGCGCCGGTGGTATTCACCCCAAGCCGGATGCGGCAGTGCAATCCAAACCGGCCGTCCATTGACCAGAAACTTCACGTCGACGGCGTCGGCATGACGCGTGGCGATGGCCACGATCACGGCCTGAAAGACGCAGCGCACTTGCTCGCCCGTCCAGTGTTCTTTGGCTTGGAAATCGCTGTACATTTGCCAAAAACTATAATCCGGCGGCATCCATCACGGCAACCTGCTCACTTGTTTTAGATGCAGGTCGGCCGCAAAGAAGCAAAAAGCAAAGAAGCAAAAATGATCTAGAATCCAAGCGGTGGCCCGCAAAACTCAAGGCATATCTCATGCTGGCCCGCAAGCGGGGCCCCCAGCGACGGATGCTTCTGCCGTTGCTGGGGTGGAGACCGCGCCAGCCAAACCGGCGAAGTCCCCTCCCGGGCTAAAACCCGGCAAGGAAGCTTCGGCCATCAAGACGCAGAGGGCACGTCGCGATTCCGACGGAGGGAAGCGCGCTCCCAAGCGTGGCGGGGTCGAGGTGCTCACGGTCGCGAACTGGGCTCGATCATCGTCATGGCTGGTGCACGGCTTCAGCACGCGGCAAGGCGGCGTCAGCTCCGAGTACGGAGGCCGGGCGCTGAATTTGGGACCCACCCGCGAAGATACACCGGAGAACATCGCGCGCAATCGCGAACTATTTTTCGGCAAACTAGGAGCCATCGATGCCAAAGGCCGTCCCTGGCCCGTCATCACCGTCAGCCAGATCCATTCGGCGATCATTCACCGCGTTGAACAAGAAGCTGTCCAGCCACTGAGGGGCGACGGGCTGATCACCAGCAAGCCCGGCATCCTGCTCGGCATCAAGGTCGCCGACTGTCTGCCCGTGCTCATCGCCGATCCCGAGCGGCGCGCCGTAGGCGCTTTCCATGCCGGATGGCGAGGCACTGCCCGGCGGATCGTCGAGAAGGGCGTTGGCGAAATGCGCAAACACTTCGGCAGCGATCCGGCGAAGTTGCTTGCCGCCATTGGTCCGGGCATCGGTAGCTGCTGCTATGAGATTGGCGATGAAGTCGAGCGCGAGTTCGAGTCGCAGTTTGCCTACTGGCGGGAACTGTTCGAAGATGTGTTCGACTCATGGTCGCTGCACGCGCGCTATCCGCTGCTGTTCCTCAACCAGCGCGCCCCCGGACACGGCGACCCGGCGGTTTCGCGCCGCCTCAACCTGGTGAAGGCCAACCTGCTGCAACTGCGCGATGCCGGCGTAGCGGAGGAGAACATCTCGAATCTGGGTCTCTGCACCTCGTGCCGCACAGACCTCTTTTTCTCCTATCGCAAAGAGCATGTCACGGGACGAATGATGGCCGTTGTGGGGATCAGGCCGTAACCGAATCCAATTCCGGGTAGCGGCCGCAAAAAAAGGCACGGCCAAGCCGTGCCTTTGGAATGGGTGGGTGCCCGTACCCCGTAGCCATCGACCTGCACGGGGTACCTTTCGCGAAGCCGGTCTAATTCGTTCCGTTCACGGTGCGCAACTTGCCCCGCATGAAGTGGTAGGGAGGCCAAGGGCCGCTGATCGAAATCTCGCAGTTCTTCAACTGCCGCGTCGCGGTGTTGTAGCGGTTCTGATATTTCTGCAGGGAGGTCGCCTCGATCAAGTGTGCAATGTCGATCACCAGTCCGGCGTCGACGCGCTTGCAACTGGTCTCGTGCTCCAGTGGGGCAAGCAACTTGTTTACCTGCACGGAAACCGCGCGCGCCTTGGTCTGGCGCTCGCGATCGCGAGTGGCAATGACATGCAGCCGTTCCAGGTATTGGCCGCCAGTCCGCACCGGAAGCGCTTGCAGAACCACTTCTGGAACGGTGCCGTCCTCCCTCATCGTTACCTTGATATGCATCTCTGCCTTGCCGCGCAGCCGCTCAAGGCTCTCATGAAAAGTCTTGCGATTGGCCCGTACGGCGTGCCGCAGCGCGTCGTCGGTTTCGAAAACGGTTGCGAAACGGAAAGGCAGCACGGTTGCGTGCCGGAAGCACTCGCTCACCACCCGCGCGTGTTCCACGACAGCCTGCTGATCCAATGGAAGGTTGCGATCATAGGCACTCACCAGAACCACGAACTCGCCGGTAGGAAAACCCATGACAGGCGAAGAGTTGATACCACGCAGTTGCTCAAACTGAAAGGGACGTCGAACCCGACTTTGTTGCACCGAACCCTGCTCGGTAATGCAGTACGCATACCACGTCATTTCCATGTCTCCAGAGAACCCGGGCGAGTGGAGATAGCGCCGCGGAATGGGGATGATGCCGTAAACTGAAAGAAGATATCCCGGAATGAAAGAAGGGGACGGAGACAGCTCCTGAATGATCCTGGACGATCATGTCGATAGCGACCCAAAAATATCCTACTTCTTCTTGGGAGCTAATAGCAACACAGTTGCACGCCGAAAGTGCTTCCCAATGCGGCTTTGGGCTACAAAGCCTTCGGCCAAGCCGTTTGCCTCGGACCTTAGACTCGAATAGCTAGATTATTCACTCAAGTTTTCATGATGATTCGCGGATAAACGGCGCCATAGAATCGCCATCTCTGCACCTGAGTAGTTTAAGAACGAACCATGTGTACCCCGGAACCGGCTCTATCGGATGTGCCATCCGCGAAGGTGGTGCTGCCGCTCACTTTTCCAGGCACGTCCTCTGGTTGCCGGGCGATTCCGGCAATCTCCGGCAATCGTGGGGCCGCTCTCCGATGGCCGAACGGGCCGTGCTTTTGCGCGGCAGGCCAATAGCAGGAATTCACCTTTGAGGGCGCTCTGCCGGCAAATCGGCAGAGTTGACCATACGAAACGCACCTACTCGCATCTAAGATTGAACTAACGCAGGACTGTGTTCCGGTCCTGAACATGGCAGCTTGTCTGCCGCGAGCACTTATGACATCTGACTCCCAGACCGCGAATTCCTCTTCACCCGAACAGTTCGTGGTCCAGGTGTTCTCGGAGTTCAGCCGCGAGACGGTGCAGCGCCGCTGGCACGCCATCAACGTCATCGTGCGAATGAGCATGCTGGCCGGTCTCGAATTGCAATTGGAGCCCGCCTTGAATCTCGTCTGCGACATGGCGAGCGAGATCATCCCTTATGAGCGCGGCCTGGTTTTTTTCTGGGATGAAGAGCAACAGCAGATGCATTTGCGGGTCACGCGCAACCTGGAAGCTTCCGACCAGGAGACTTTTGCCCGCGGCAATCTGCTCAATTTGTGGACCGCGAAGTTCCAGCGGCCCATGATCGTTCCGCGAGGCGCGCACGAGCAGGTCGATGTGCTGCTCGACGCCGTTGGAGCCGAATCGGTTCTAATCCTGCCGCTGTTCGTGCGCACGCGCGTTCTGGGCTCGATGCAGCTATTCGGGTCGAGCCGCACCAGCTTTAGTGAAGAAGACGCGCAATTGCTGTGGATCCTGTCGCTGGTGGTGGAGAATCTGTTGACGCGCGATTTCGCCAATGAGGCGCTGATCAAGTTTGCCTTCACCGATTTTTTGACCGGCATGAAAACGCGCGGCTACTTCGAAACGCAGCTCGAGCGTGAAATGAAGCGCGCCGAGCGCAGCCGGGGTCCGCTGGCGCTGGTCATGATCGACATCGATCATTTCAAGATCCTCAACGATACTCATGGCCACCACGTCGGCGACGTACTTCTGCGGGATGTCTCGTCGGTCCTGATGAAGGACATGCGCCAGATCGATACGGTCGCGCGCTACGGTGGCGAGGAATTCGTGCTCATTCTTCCGGAAACGAACAGCGTGGGCGCGTATCGAGTGGCGCAGCGGCTGCGAAAGGCGGTTGAATCGGCGCGCTTCTTCGCCGGCTCGCCCTCGGATGTCGTGAAGCTGACCATCAGCATGGGAATCGCAGTGTTCCCGCAAGACGCGCAGTTCAAGCGCGACCTGATTGAAGCCGCCGATGCCGCCCTTTATGAAGCCAAACGCAGCGGCCGCAACCGCGTCGTCCTTTGCTCGGACCTGGACCGGAAGACGGAGGTCTCGTGACGCCCCGATCCGCCCTGGCGGCTCCGGCCGCGATCAGCGACAGCGACGGCTACCTCGATTCGCACGGGAAATGCGACCGTGCGGCGCCGCGCCCTCAACTGCGCGCATGGAAGGCGCTGCACGCCTGTAACGCCTACGAACCCATCAGCTCCGTCGTCGAGGCCCAGAGTTCGTCCGGCATGTTGCCCGATGTGGTAACTCCGTACGGCCCGCCTGTGCCCGGGGTGGGATCGCTGTTGCAGGTGTGGAAAAGCGTCAGGAACTGGCGGCGCATGCTGCTGGAAAGCCCCGCCGCCGCAAGTTGCGAGATCGTGCACGCACACTGCTTTCCCGCGGGGATGGCAGCGGTCCGGAAATTCCCTGCGGTCGTTTACGAACTGGAACAGTTCATTGAAGACCAGTGCGGGCATCCGGCTCGGGCTGGGCGCCGGCGGAGCGCGCGCATTTTGAAGGCAGCGGAGCGGTTCGTGCTCTCGCGCTCGGCGGCCGTAGTCGTGCGAACCCAAAGCGTCCGCCAGGAACTGCTGCGGCGCGGAGCTGCCGCTGAGCACATTTTCGTGATTCCGCGTCCTCTGCCGACAGCCGAAATCGAGGGCGCACGAATCCTTCCGCTGTGCAGATACGAATCCCGCGATGACGCCTTCGGCGTGTTCTCGACGCTCAATGTTGGGAGGAGCTGGCAGGCCTGGCTCGGCGAGTTGCTGGCGGCGGCGCGGGCGGCCAGGCTGAAAATTCCGAAGTTGGCGCTTCACGTTGAAATCGACGAGAGTCTTCGCCGGGAGGCGTCGCGTCTGGTGTCGCAGTTCGGACCAGAGTTCGACGTTCGGCTCGTGGACAAGTTGGCGGCGGCGCAGGCGATGTCAGCCTGCTCGTTGGTGGTGGCTGGAGCTGCGCTGCAACCCGGCGTGACGCCGGTGGAGAATGCACTGGCGCTGGCGGCGTTGCGCGAAGCGAAGCCGCTGCTGGCCGCCGATCTTGTTTGCAATCGTGATGTCAGCGCCAACGGTTCCGGATGTATCTGGTTCGCTGCGGGCGATGTCGCCGACCTGGGGAGACGAATCGTGTTTCTCGCCTCCGATACCGCCTTTCGCAATGCTCTGGTTGCCAGCGGAAATCTCTACTGGCGCCAGACGCGCGCCCCGGCCCGCATTGCCGAACAATACGACGCTGTCTACTGGCACGCTTTCGTCCGCGGGCGCGCGGGAAAATGGCACACGCCAACCGTAAGCTGGCAGCCCTCGCATGCGGCTATTTGACGCGCCGCTCTGGATGCCCGGACTCATCATCCGGGGATCGCGTCGGCTTAGAAGCTGTTTCATAACCTGATTCTGAATCGAGGGCGGTACTTGGCGAGGCGGTTGGCATTGGGCGATAAGGTGGCAGGAGGAACTTTGAATGCCACGAGGCGGCCCGATGTTGACGGACCG
>Ga0181524_10005662_pt1 | contig 11066 bp, 3 predicted proteins | sample PEATcosm2014_Bin_34_FD_119761 | JGI IMG/M metagenome (GOLD analysis project Ga0181524, IMG submission 119761) | Peatland microbial communities from MTU Mesocosm Facility, Houghton, MI, USA - PEATcosm2014_Bin05_60_metaG | ecosystem: Environmental > Terrestrial > Soil > Wetlands > Peat | place...
CCCGCCTTGCCAATACGCGCCGAAGCCTATAGCTAAACCGCGCATTGCGCCCGTAGCTCAGCTGGATAGAGCACCAGACTACGAATCTGGGGGTCAGGAGTTCGAATCTCTTCGGGCGCGCCATTTGCGTACAAAACCACGAACATTTCCGTTCGCGGTCTGTTTACCGGCAATCACGGCCTGCAACACGTCCTTGCTGCCAATAATCCTGATAGCGTTATCGTCGACCTCAATGGCGTCGACGATCGATCGGATATAGGCCTTCCGAGCGTTGGTATCACCGGTTTCGAGCTTCTCATTCATCAGTCGTGCGAACGTATCGATCTTGGCTGAATCGATGGTCGTTACCGTGCCGCACTGAGCGCGGGCGCGGTCGAGCGCGGCCTTGGCCCGCTCACGCTCAGACTTTAAGGCTGCGGTGCGTTCGCGAAGGATGTCGTCGAGTTCGACGATGCCATCCTCAATTGACCGATAAAGCCGCCGCAGGCGTTCGTCGTAGTCCGCGACCTCGCGCTGCAAGGTGATGAGCCGACGGTCCACGGCCTCGGTCTTGGCAGCCTGGCGGTCGGCGAGTGTCTGCAACAGTGCGGCGAGCCGATCAGGCGTCAGCAGACGCTCCTTGAGATTGCTGAGGATGATGCCGTCGAGCGTGGCGGCAGGGATATGCCGTCCCTTGCATACGCTCTTACCCTTTTGCTGGCATCCGGCGCAGCTGTAGTACGAGTATGACTTTCCTCGGCGGACGGTTCCGGTCCGGGTCATGCCTGCACCGCACGAAGCGCAGACGGCAATGCCGGTGAGCAATGACGGTCCGTTCACGACGCGCGGGGGCGTAGTCCTCGGATCGTTCTGTCCGAGCTTGGCCTGTGCGCGTTGGAAGACCTCCATCTCGATTAGAACCGGAGCCGGGATTTCAATGACGGTCGACGAATCGTGTTGGCCACCGTCGCGAGAGTTGCGCTTGCCGTAGGGCCGCCGTCCGGTCGCGTAACAAGCGTCGGTCAGAATCCTATGAAGCGGCCCGACGCCGAAGGTCGCGCCGCGTCTTGTCCGGTACCCATGGCTGTTGAGCCATTTGGTTGTCTCCTTCACCCCGAGCGGACCGGTCCTCCCGTCGCCTTCGAGATAGAGCCGGTAAATCAGCTTCACGGTCTCAGCTTCGACCGGGTCGATAGCCAGCTTTTTCTTGATCTTCTGTCCGCGACGTTCAGCTTCGACAACCTTGTAGCCGAGCGGCGGGGTCGCCCCGCTCCAGAAACCTTGCTTGGCGGACTCCCGCATTGCCCGCGTCGTGTTCTTGGATATTTCCCGCGAAGTATGCTCGTCGAATACCCCGATGAGTTGCCTCATCAACTCCCGGGAATGATCGTCGCCGGTCGGTTGGGTGACGGAAACAACTTCAACGCCGTGCTTGCGAAGCTTCCGAATTGCAAGCTCCATATCGGCGCCGTTGCGAAAGAACCTATTGAATGAATAGACGACGATCAGGTCGAAGTCCTTATCCGGCGCGCAGGCCTCCTCCATCATCCGTTGAAATTCTGGACGGCGATCATCAGTTGCGGTGGCCGCATCGACATACTCGCCGACGACGGGCCAGTCATTGGTGACGCAATGATTGGTGGTGATCTCGCGCTGCGACGGCAAGGATACATCGTTCGCGGCTTGCCGGCCGGTGCTGACGCGCAGATACAATTTTGCACGCTTGCGGCCGGTTGCATCTGCTTGAGTTTCTTTTCGGAAAACATGTCTGCCCATGGTGCCGCCGCCCGCTCGCTTCTACTCGTATGCTCAATTGCGCCAGCTCTCTGGCTATGCTGTCAACGACCTGATCGCTGTCTCAGGGGCCTCTTGGAGGTGTCGGCCAGTAGCTCTTTGAGACTGTTGCCCAACATGATCTCCACCGCGCGAAGTTCGCTCTCGGTGATAGGAAGCGGAGCGGGAAGGTCAAACACCACCTGCCGCACAGAGCCAATCGGCTCCGTCCGCTCGACGATCGACCGGCCCATCCCCGTCGCGCCAGTTTCCGCGCCGGATGGGTCTCCGCCCGGACGTCGTGCCTGGTTAGCACGGGCTGCCGGCGAGCCTTTCGGTTTGGATTTCACTGGGCACGTGAGAGCCCCTGCGCCGCCGACGGCCTACGACATCGAGGGATGACCGCCGACAGCGCAGGGTGATTTTCCCCACCTGCCCTCGTGCGGTCACCCAGCCAAGCCGGCATTCGCGCCGCCGGGTCGGATGACACTCATAGGCTCCCTCGAGATCGGTATGCCGTCAAGCGTGGCGCAGAGAAAAACGGTGCAAACTCAATTATGTGAGTTCGAGGCGCATGAATCGATGCCCCCGAAGGGAAGCAAATTCGACTTTGCTACCGTTTGAGCAGGCGGCCCTTGTCGTGAACACGAACCGCACCGCCGTCGCGCCTGGGAGGCGGCTAGAGCGCCAAACCAAGCCAACAACGGCGGGGACGGTAATTTACCGATCCGAGCCCATCATGCGTCTGTACGAGCCTTGTCGGGCGTTACAGAGGCCGCTCCAACGGCCGCCGACCACATCGGTTCAGGGCAACTGATGGCTACCGAATTTCACCACCCGGCGGGACCGACGATTGAGGGCGGACATGGACATCATCACGCAGTTGAAAAGAAACGGCCACAGAAAGACGACATGGAGTGGGGCAAACAACGGTGAGAAGTGGGGCGTCACGTTGAGCAAGGTTGATATCAGACCAAGGCACCCTTGGTGCGAAGAACGCTGATAATCGATGCGCCGATAGGAAGCAAACTCCACTTTACTGCCGTTAGGGCGGGTGGCGCATGGTGTGAACCCGGACGAACCGCCCCGCACCGGGAGGCGATTAGAGCGGCAAGCCAGAGCCTCCGGCGCCGGGGACGGTAATTTGTCGGTCCGATCCGCTCTCGCCTCTGTACGGGGCCGTTCCAGCTGTTACAGGGGCCGTTCCAAGGTCCGCCAGCGGCCAGACCGGGTTCCTCGCACCCATGGCAGTCATCTTTCAATACTCGGCGCGACGGTGACACGCGGCCCCAACGCTACCAATTCAAATACCAACATGCCCAATGATGACCAGCCGTACCAGCGATGCTAGCGCGTGCTAGCGGTGCTAGTCAGAGTGCTAGCAGAAAACTAGTATCTTTGACCTCCACACCCCACGCACTAAAGCTGCCCGAGCCAGACCAACCCCCATCTGAGACAGCGGTGGCAACTACGAATGTTGGCAGGGCGGGGCAATTCTGGTCACGCCGGCGCCGCGGCCGTCAAGGCCACGCCTGCGGCGCGCCGCTTCGCGGTCGGGGAGCCTTGACTGTCGCGCACCGACGTGAAGTTGGACTGCCGTCCCGCCGCGGATCGCTTTCCGTCACCAGCAGGTGACGTATCCGATCTCGCCGCGCCAGCTCAGTCAGCCTTAGCCTGCCTCTGCAAATCGCTGCAAAACGCTTCAATCTGCTTCAAATCGCTTCAAAACCCCAATGCAAAATAATGCAATTTTGTGCAAAAAAATGCTTCGGAATGTTGCAAAATGTTTCGTTTTGTTGCGTGCACACCTGTGCACCTGTGGTGCCCTCCTCGGGAGCAAAGCAGATCTACGCCATGACGAAACATATCTGTGAATTAGCGGCCTGAACGTACCCCCGCGCAGGAGGCGGCCGGTGGTGTCGGGTATGCTCGGCGGGCCGAAACTCCGGCGCATGAGGGGGGCGTTTCTTTGCCATCGTGAACTCCGAAAACTAAAACAGTCGGATGTCCACGAAACCGGGTCAACTTCAGGAGGCAGAAAACCGGACAATTCGTGTGCTACCTAACCGGACAACTCATGGGCTACCGACAAAGCGAGTCATTATCAATTGCCGCTGACATAATCGGTTATAATATTGTTGTGCAGCAACCATTCACCGGTTGTGCCGTGAAGGTTCAATCCGCATGCACATCCTCGACATGATCTATTACTGGGCGCGAACTCTGCCTCATCGCGCTGCTATCATCCAGAACGACAGCGCCACGACCTCAGTCGTCAGCTATCAGAGGCTCGCGGATACGATCGAATCCATCGGCGAGCGCATCGATGGTTTGAACCTCGACAAGCGCGAGCCGGTCGCGGTTTGTATCGCCAAGCCCTCGTTGATGCTTGCGACCGTCTTCGCCCTGTTGCGCAGCGGCTACAGCGCGGCGCCTGTCAATTCGCGACTCTACCCGCGTCTTGCCGGCGCCGGTCTGCGCAATCTGATTTACGACGCGGAAGGTCAGGTGACCTCGGGTGGGCGAAACATCCGGTTCGATGGCTCGTGGCTGCCGAGCCCCCGACAACCGGCGACGACGCGAGCCTATCGAAAGCGCCCGACCGAGAACGCCAGCCTGATCTTTTTCACCTCGGGCACGACGGGATTGCCGAAGAAAGTGGTCCAGCCGGCGGCAGCGCTCGACCAGAGGCTGAAATATTTCAGCTACGCGTCCGAGGCCCATCAGAAGGTTTTGGTTATGCCGGCTCTTGCCAGCGCATTCGGGGTCCTTCGCGTCTGCGAAGTGCTCAACCTCGGCAAGACGGCATATTTCGCCCCGGAGAGCATGGCAGCGTTGTCGCTGATCAACCTGTTTGGCGTCGAAGTCGTCATCGCTTCCGCTACGCAGGCGCTTGCTCTCGCGGAAAGGAAGAATAAGAACCCCGGGTATCGAACCGATTCGCTGAAGGCGATCTTCGTCGGTGGTGGCAAAATCGAGTCGGAGGGGATAGCTCGCATCCGAACTGCTTTGTGCCGAAACGTGATCAATGCCTACGGCTCGACCGAGACCGGAACCGTCGCGCTCACGCCCTTCGACGTGCTGGCAGATGCCCCCGGCGCGATCGCCTTGCCGTGGGCCGAGCTTGAGGTTGTCGATGCGGCCGGTCTGCAACTGCCGGCCGGCGCGGAGGGCTTTGTCCGCATCCGCACGCCGGAATTGATGGAAAATATCAAGGCGGCCGGGCCGAGCGAAATTCCCGGTGTTCGCGATGATTGGTTCTATCCAGGCGATATCGGCTCGCTCGACGCCAACGGAGTATTGCGCCTCGTCGGACGCGGTTCCGACGTCATCAACCGCGGTGGTGTCAAAGTTTCCGGCACCCGCATCGAGGAAATCCTGAAGGCGATGCCGGAAATCAGCGACGCGGCCGCCTGCGGTGTCGCCGGCGCCTCCGGCCTCGAGGAGATCTGGATCGCCGTCGTCGCCAATGGCGGGGTCGATATCGACGGCATCAAGCGGCACCTCGGCAAGCATCATGACATCAGGAGCACCCCCAACGAGGTGTTCGTCGTGGATCGCATCCCACGCGGCGATCTCGGCAAGGTCCAGCAACACCGTTTGAAGGAGCTGTTGCTCGGGCTGAAGAGGGGCGCCTAGAACCATGCACATCGTCGACATGATCTATTTCTGGGCACGCACCATGCCGCAACGCCCGGCCATCATTCACCCCGGCGGCATCGTCACCTACCGGGCGCTGACACAGCAAATCGAACGCCCCGCCGAACATTTTGCCCGCAATATTCCGGATAAGTCGAAGCCGGTGACGGTATCGCTGGCGAGCGCCGCAAAAATGCTGATCGCGAGTTTGGGGCTGCTCCGCGCCGGGTTCAGCATCATTGTCGCCGGCAAGAATGAGCTTGCCCACGTTTCGGCCGGCGATTCGAATATTCTGGTTTACGAGGAAGGCCAAACAAATTTAGTGGACCGGACGAACATCGTTTTCGACGAGTCCTGGCTCGAAGCCGGCGCCGGTGCGCCACAGCCGAGCCAGCCACCGAGCCGGCCGAGGACGGGCGATGCCGATATATTTTTTGTTTCGGCCGGCACGACCGGCCGGCCCAATCGCGTCGTCGGGATGCAGCACGCCTTTGACCGGCGCATCCCGTTCAACGGCCCATTCGCGTTCGCCGATTACGACAGAGCGCTGCTCATGACCGATCCGGCGAGCGCCGACGGATTTATCCGTGCCTGCGAGGTGCTCTATGCCGGCAAGACGCTGTGCTTCGCCGGGCCGGGGCCGAAGATGCTGTGGCTGGCCAACACCTACGATATCGACCTGATTATCGCCACGCCGCAGCAGGCGCTGGCGCTCGCCGAGCTGCAGCAGAAAGTCACGCGCTATCCGTTGGCCACCCTGAAGGCGACCAGGATCGACGGTCCGCCACTTTCGCCCGACGGCATACAGCGCATCAAGAATCATCTGTGCCGCAACGTCATCGTGGCCTATTCCCCGGCCGAGACAGGAATGGTGGCGCTGGCGCCCCATGATATGATCGCGGATATTGCCAATGCGGTCGGTTTCCTCGTTCCCGAGGCCGAGGTCGAAATCGTCGATGCGGACGACAATGTTCTCGCGGCCGGATCGGAAGGCTTCGTTCGTCTGCGGACGACGCGATTCGTCTTGAATTTCCAGGTCGAGGATTCGAACGCGTGGCACTACCCCGGCGACGTCGGCCACCTCACCGAGGATGGCGTGCTGTGCATCGCGGGACGCAAAGACGACGTCCTCGATCCCGGCGGCGTCAAGCTCTCCATCGCCGATATTTAGGATTTTCTGCGGTCCTGCCGCGGTGTCAAAGATGCCGGCGTGTGCATCTTGATGGGCGCGTCTGGCTTCGAAGAAATCTGGATCGGCGTTGTGCTCGAGCTATCGGCCGACATCGGCGCGCTGCGGCAAAAAAATTGAAGCAAATGGCGGTTTTGCAAGCAATAGCGATAAGGCTCTGTCAGGAAATAACTTGGTCATTTTCTGCTAACGCATGACGGAACTGTGAAATATCCATCGGTGTAAATGGGCTTTCCAGTTTCAGTTACGACTCAGTTGTTTCCTGACGCGACCAAAGCATCGCCGAAGAAGCCGATTCTCCGAACCGAGAGTAGCAAGCGCCGTTGGATGCTCGCCGGTGATGTGGCAAAATAACAACAGCAGTAAACGATTGGCAGAATGGCTGGAGGTTATCAACAAAATCCACTTGCACTCCGCGCAGCGGCATGGCGAATTATGCAAGTAACCGAGTATGTCGATGGAGGCTGGCGTCACCAAATAAAACCAATAACCGGAAATCCAAAAACTAATAACTAGAACTCGAAACCGATATTTGTCGATGGGGCTGGCGTTACCAAGTAAAACCAATAACTCGAAATCCAAAAACTAATCACTAAAAATCACCGATTCGACGCGTGATTCCACGTTGCGCAGCGTTGCGTCTGCTTGGGGTCGTGCGCCTTGAATCGGCGTCGTGGCGATCGACTCGATTGCCATGCGTGGGCGTTTGCACGTCACTGGGGATTTGCACGTCATTGGGGATTTGCACGTCATTGGGGAAATGTATCGGTGCGCGGCGTTCGATCTTCTTATAGCGCGACAGGGTGCGCTTCCACATGGCGCGCGGCCGATAGGCTGCGCCTGCGGTGGTTCGGCTCGCGGACGTGGCGGCTGGCCGTTACGGCCTTTCTCACCTGCGCGGCTCTTTTCACGGCCACCTACGCGGCCAACGCTACGACATTGACGCTGACCCCGACAGCATCGTCGACGACACAGGTCGGGCAGAGCTATTCGCAGACCAACGTCGCCAGCGGCGGCTCCGGCACCGGCTACACATACTCGGTTTTCTCCGGCGCGCTGCCGGCCGGCACCACGCTCAACACATCGAGCGGCACGGTGTCGGGCACGCCGACCGCCTCCGGCTCCTTCAGCTACACCATCAAGGTGACCGACAGCGCATCGGCTACGGCGACGGCGTCTACCAGCGGGACGATGCTGCCGCCGCCGGCGACCGTGACCTCGGTCTCGCCCAACCGCGGCGCCGTCGGAGGCGGCACCGAGGTCTTGATTATCGGAACCCACTTCACCGGCGCAACTGCGGTCAAATTCAACGGCACGGCGGCGATACAGTTCACCGTCAATGGCGATACTTCTATCAGCGCCGAATCGCCGGCCGGCAGCGGCACGGTGGACGTGACGGTGACCACGTCGGGGGGGACCAGCGGGACGAGTGGGGCCGATCAGTTCACCTACGTGCCGGCGCCGACGGTGACCTCGATCTCGCCGAGCGGCGGCCTGGTCGCGGGCGGCACCACCGTGACGATCACGGGGACTAATTTAGCCGATGCCTTCGGGGTCAATTTCGGCGGCTTGAGCGCGGGTGGGATCACCTTCCTCAGCGCGACCCAGATCCAGGTGACGGTGCCGGCCAACAGCACCGTCACCACCGGCGCCACCGTGGTGGACGTGACGGTGTCCACCCCCTACGGAACGAGCGCGGCGAATTCAAATGATCAGTTCACCTATTATGCGAAGCCGACCGTGTCCCGGATCTCGCCCAGCAGCGGCGGTGCCGGCGGCGGCACCAGCGTCACGGTTGGCGGCAGCGGATTCAGTAAGGCAGACGGAAGCAGTGCCGTAACCGCGGTCAAATTCGGCAGCACTGCGGCTTCCTCCTACACCTTCAACAGCGATACCTCGGTCACCGCGGTCGCGCCGGCCGGCAGCGGCGCGGCGGACGTGACGGTCACTACTTCGGACGGGGGATTTACCCAAACGAGCGCGACGAGTTCGGCCGATCAGTTCACCTATGCGGTTCCGGTGGTGACCTCGATCGCTACCTCTCCCAGTACTACTCCGCCCAGCGGCATGGCCGCGGGCGGCACCACCGTCGCGATTAACGGCAGCAACTTCAGCGGCGCGGACACCGTCTACTTCGGCGCCACCGCCGTGACTTCGTTCACGATCAAAAACGATTCCTTGATCACCGTGACGTCGCCGGCCGGCAGCGGCACTGTGGACGTGACGGTACACAGTTCCTCGGGAACGAGCGCGATCAGCCAACCGGCCGATCAATTCACCTACATTGCGGCGCCGACGGTGAGTTCGATTACGCCCTCGAGCGGCCCGACCGCGGGCGGCACCAGCGTCACCATCACCGGCACCAACTTCACCAACGCGACGAGCGTCAGCATCGGCGGCAGCGTGGCGACCAACGTGGTGGTGAACGGCGCCGGCACCTCGATCACCGCGAACACGGCGGCGGGAAGCTCCGGCCCGGCGTCGAGCGTGCTGGTGACGACGCCCGGCGGCACCAACGCCGCCAACACGTTATTCACCTATGTGGGGCCGCCGACGGTGACGTCGATCTCGCCGATTAACGGCTTGGCCGCGGGCGGCACCACCGTCACAATTAACGGAACCGGATTCACCGGCGCAACTTCGGTCCAATTCGGCACCAACGCGGCGACCTCGTACACTGTCAACAGCGCAACTTTGATCACGGCGACCTCGCCGTCCGGCGCCGGCACGGTGGACGTGACGGTGACAACGCCTGCGGGGGGGACGAGCGCGACCGGCGCGGGCGACAAGTTCACCTATTCAACGACGCCGACGGTGACCGGGATCTCGCCCAATGGCGGCCCGACCGCGGGCACGACCAGCGTCACGATTACCGGCGTCGGATTCACTGGCGCAACCGCGGTCAAATTCGGCAGCACCGCGGCTTCCTCCTACACCGTCAACACCGATAGTTCGATCACCGCGACCTCGCCGGCCTACACCAGCGGCCCCCTCACCGTGGACGTAACGGTGACCGCGCCAGGCGGAACGAGCTCGACCGGCACGGCCGATCAGTTCACCTATACGGGGCCGACGGTGACCTCGATCTCCCCAAGCAGCGGCGGGGCCGGGGGCGGCACCATCGTCAGCATTACCGGAACCGAATTCACTGGCGTAAGTTCGGTTAAATTCGGCAGTACGGCGGCGCTGTCCTACACCTTCAACAGCGATACCTCGATCACCGCGACTGCCCCGGCCGGCACCGGCATAGTGGACGTGACGGTGACCAGCACCGCGGGAACGAGCGCGACCGGTGCTGGCGACAAGTTCACCTATGCGGCGCCGACGGTGACCGCGATCTCGCCCAATAACGGCCCGGCCGCGGGCGGCACCAGCGTCACGATCACCGGGACTAACTTCAACGGCGCGACCGCCGTCAAGTTCGGCGGCACCGCCGCGACCTCGTTCAGTGTCACCAGCACAACCTCGATCACCGCGACGGCGCCGGCCGGCGCCGGCGTCGTGGACGTGACGGTGATCAGCGCCGCGGGAACGAGCGCGACCGGCGCGGCCGATCTGTTCACCTACAAGGCAGCGGCGCCGACGGTGAGCGCGATCTCGCCGCAGAGCGGCCCGGCCGCGGGCGGCACCAGCGTCACGATCACCGGCACCAATTTTACCGGGCAGAGCTCTATCACGTTCGGCGCCGCCCACGTCACCACGTTCACCGTCAACAGCGCGACTTCGATCACCGCGATCGCGCCGGCCGGCAGCGGTACGGTGGACGTGCGGGTGACCACGACGGGGGGAACCAGCACGACGAGTTCGGCCGATCAGTTCACTTACGTGCCGACGCCGACGGTGACCGCGATCTCGCCAAATGGCGGCCCGGCCTTGGGCGGTACCAGCGTCACGATCACTGGGAGCAACCTTACCGGCGCGACCGCCGTCATGTTCGGCGGCACCGCGGCGACCAACGTGGTGGTGAACGGCGCAACCTCGGTCACCGCGACCTCGCCGGCCGGGGCCGGCACGGTGGACGTGACCGTGATCACCCCGGGGGGGACGAGCGCCACCGGTTCGGCCGACCGGTTCACCTATACGGGGGGCCCGACGGTGACGGCGGTCGGTCCGACGAGCGGCACCACGCTGGGCGGCACGCCCGTCACCATCACCGGCACCAACTTGACCGGCGCCACGAGAGTCACCATCGGCGGCGTAGCGGCGACCAATGTGAGCGTCGTCAGTGCCACCTCGATCACTGCGACCACGCCGGCGGGAAGTGCCGGCACGGCGAGCGTTCTCGTGACGACGCCTAGCGGCACCAACGCCGCCAACACGTTGTTCACCTATGTGACGCCGGCGCCGACGGTGACGGCGGTCGGTCCGACGAGCGGCACCACTCTGGGCGGCACGCCTGTCACCATCACCGGCACCAACTTGACCGGCGCCACCAGCGTCACCATCGGCGGCGTGGCGGCCACCAATGTGAGCGTCGTCAGTGCCA
>Ga0181524_10005671_pt1 | contig 11058 bp, 6 predicted proteins | sample PEATcosm2014_Bin_34_FD_119761 | JGI IMG/M metagenome (GOLD analysis project Ga0181524, IMG submission 119761) | Peatland microbial communities from MTU Mesocosm Facility, Houghton, MI, USA - PEATcosm2014_Bin05_60_metaG | ecosystem: Environmental > Terrestrial > Soil > Wetlands > Peat | place...
CGCATACTCGCCGGGCGGGAAATGCACCACCGGTCGTCTGCCGCCTAACTTCGCCGCGGCGTTAATCACCTGCTGAATCGCCTCCGCGTTGGCTCCAGGCGGAATGTCGAACACCTGGCGGTGGAAATTTGGCGATGTGCCGGGCAGCGTCGGCAATTCGATCTTGATATCACCGCGCGAGACCATCTTCTCATCCTGGGTGGTGAGGCGGCCTTTCACGTCAAATGGATTGGGGACGGTGAACGTATTGCCGATGGACACCATGTCCGCATCGCCGGTTGGAGTGGCCTGGTGGATCACCGGGCCGCTCTTTAGGTCCGCGCGACTGCGGATGATGTTATCCATCAGCAGAATATTGCCGGCGTTGGCGATGCGGATGGGCGTGGCGTCAATGGGGTCATAGATGTGATTGCCCTGAATGGTGGTTTCGCCGCCGTAGTTCTCCTTATCGGTCCAATTGTTGGCGCGTTTGGCAACGAAGAACGCTTTGGAATTGACCGACGTGTTGTCGCGAAAACCGAAGTAGGACGTATGCATGATCGTGATGTCCGCCTCCGTCGAGTTTTGGAACAAGCTCTCATAGACATGAAAGTGCCCGCCGCCGCCGTTGTATTCGCTGCTGACGCCGATGTGGCAGTCCTCGAACACGCTGTACCAAACCCACCAGTCCAGCGTGTTGAAGTTCTGGATGTTGATGCCAGCCTTGGCGCAGCGGATGAATTTGCAGCGCAGCACCAGGCATTCGGCGATACCGTCGCGCTCGCCGGTTTCGATGCCGAACTGCACGTCCTTGAACACCATGTCGGTGTAACCCAGGACGGTGGCGAACGGAAGGCCGTGAAAGATGGCGTCTTTCGCCTTGCCGCGGCCATCCAGCGTCAACCGCATCATGCGCGCGTACCAGGGGCAGTAGTAGAACACCCGGCCGTCTTGAGGCCCATCCCAGACGATGCTGGTGGTCGCCGGGTCTTCGCCGATGATGCCCATGCCGATGGTCTGCGCGTGCTCGGTGCGAGGGACGTTTAGCGTTTTGGTGATGCGGTAGGCGCCGGCAGGGATATAGAGCACTTTCCGTTTGGCGTTGGCCGGATTGATAATGTCCAACCCCTTTTGGATGGCTGCGGTGTCGTCGGTCTTGCCATCACCCACCGCGCCGCATTCGGTCTGAACGTTCACCCAACTGGCAAACGGTCCGACGAATTCGTCGTCCAGATCCGGCATTTTCGCCCTGAGCGCGGATGCACTGATAAAGCACGCCACCAAAACCATTCCCGTTCTGCCAAACAAGCCCGGTTTCACGCAACGCCACAGCGTGGCGACCTTGTTCATGACGGCATTTTCGCTTCCTCCGTGTGATGTCATTTGTTGCATTATCCTTGGCCAGGCCAAGGCTGAGCCGATGAGATCGGTTTGTTTCAAAAACTGCCGCTGGGAAAAGTTCTTTCCATTCATGCATTGCTTCATTGTTTCGGTTCATTGCTTCCTTCGCTGTTCCAGGCTTGCCGAAAAGGCTTGGTTCCCTAATGGCGGGGCGTTGGCCATAGTAGCCCGCAATCTTTTGATCGATGTGCTGAACGCTGCGCGCGTGAGGCGCCCCTTACGCCCACCTCCACGGATAGCGGGGTGGGCGCAAGGCCAGCCGGCGATTAGCTTCCAGGTCGTTCTCGAACTTCTCGGTCCTCGGGTTATAGGCGAGCTTGCGGCCCAACCGGAGGACGGTGTTCGGCACGTGGCAGAAGGCGTCGGAGAGAACCGCGGACTCGATGGGCGAAACGGTGGGTTGGCGGGTCTTGACGGCGGCCAGGAAGCTCTTCACATGGTCCGCGCTGTAGGTCAGCTTGGTCTTAAAATCCTTCTCGTTGAAGTCAATGAGGCCTTCGGGTTGGAGATTGATCCGGCTGCGGTCCACGTGGACCCAGCCGTCGGCGCCTTCAAAGGCGGTGCCATGGCCCGGGTCAATCTGGCGGTAACGCTGCTGCCATTCCTTCCGGTAAGGCGAGTTTTCGGCAGGTGAACTGACGAATTTCATCGTCAGGCCGTTGGCAAATCTGAAATCCACGTCCCAATCGGTGGCGGTGTCGCACACGCCTTCCTTGGGAAGGCTGCCCGCGCCGGAAACCTCCACTTGGTCGAGAGCGAGATCGCCCGCGCCCCACAGGGCAATGTCCATCGGGTGGATGCCCCAGCCGGCGATGAAGCCGAGCGCAAAATCGGCCACATACCACCAGACTCCACTCGTGGTCAGGTCCTCGGTGTGTGGCCGCATGCGGGCGGGACCGATCCAGAAATCGTAGTCCACACCGGGCGGCGGGGGAACCTGCTTGGTGGAGCCGCCCGAGCGGCTGCCCGGGGCCCAGATGTTAATGTGTTTGAGCTTGCCGATGCTTCCGTTGCGCGCCAATTCGCAGGCGAGGCGGAAAGTGCGTTCGGAGCGCTGCTGGGTGCCAAACTGAAACACCCGTTTGCGCTTAAGCACTTCCGCCCGCAAGAGTTGATCCTCCGCCAGCGAAAGGCCGAGGGGTTTCTCGACGTAAAGGTCCTTCCCTGCGCGCACGGCGGCGAGCGCGTGCAGGACGTGCCAGTTGTCGGTCGAGGCGATCAGCACAGCGTCAATGTCCGGCCGTGCCAGGAGTTGGCGAAAATCGGCGAAAGTGGCGCAGGATTGGCCTGCATACTTCTTTTGCACCATCGCTTTGGCCATGGCCAAGGCATCCTGCTTCACGTCGCACAGCGCCACGACCTGGCATTCGGGCTGGTTCAAAAAGTGGTCCATCACATCCCGACCGCGCTCGCCAGTGCCGATGCAGCCCACCGTGACTCGATTGCTCGGAGTGGGCTGACCCTCCGCGCCGAGGGCGGAGGCAGGGATGATCGAGGGGGTAGTCGAGGCCAGCGCGGCGCAGGCGGCGGCTCGGGTGAGGAAGGTTCGACGGTTCATGCCAGTTTGATCGTTCATACTGTTTTTCTGTTGGTTGGACGGATAGTGGAGTGGGGCATTCAGTTCAGGGTGACAAACGAAGATGGGCATGCGCTCCAGCCCATCGGAGCCGATCCAATAATGCGAGTGGAGTCCCTCGACACGGGGCCAGATGGACTTCTCCGGTGGCCAAACGGCCTGCAGGACCACGGGCGAGGGCTGACCTTCCGCTCGTGGCGGCATGGCCGGGGCTGGTTCGTACTCGAACTGATTCTGTGAGGCAACATTGAACGGACCAAGCGCGGGCGCGTCGGTGACTTCGAGTGTGGCTCCCCCGGGCTTCTGTTCTCGGCCGATCATGTCAAAAACCGCCGAGAGCGTTGCCGGGAGTTGGATCGTTTCGCGACCTTTCGCGCTCCAAGCGACCAAAACGAGTCGTTCTTTGCCGTCGGGCTTGGCGCGGAACAGAAAGCCCCAGAGGTTTGTGTGCGCGGAATTGAGTCGCCCGACAGGCCTGGCCTCGGCCAATAGCCGGCCCATCCAAATCGCTACGGAGGCCGCCACTGCCCTGCGTCGCGGTTGGCTCACTTTGCAGCCCGCTGGAAGTGGGCGCCACCGGCAACCTCGTCTTTCACGATTTCCAGTTGCGCTCAAATCGCGGTGTAGCCCTGTGCCAGGGTGTCATGGATTTCTCGCGCCATGCGATTTCTCTCGGCCATGATGGCCAAGAATCGCCCTTCCGCTTCTGCGCGTTCGCGGCTCTGCGCGAGCAGTTTGAGCTTCGAGCGGGCGATCACAGCCCCCAGGACCGCCAGGAACAGCACCGTGATGACGGACAGGAGCCAAACCAATCGCCGGGGCGTCCACCAGAGCGGCTTCTCAAGCAGGGCAACGTCTGCCGGCGAGCGCAGCAGCACCCGGAAAGAGTCAGGCTTGACGGTCGAACTCCGTTCGGTCACATCCTGAACCAGGCAAACGCCGGTGAGCCGCAAGCGGCTTCTGTCTGGAGGCGGCTTAAATGGAGCCTTGCGTTCGGCCTGTGCGAGGTGGGCGTTGAAAACCACGCTGCGGACCTTGATCCGGTGGCCATGGTGCGAGTCGGGCATGAACTGCAACAGGCTGGGCAATGGGCGGACAAGGGTGGCAAAAGGGTCTTCCGGCGCGAGCTCTTCGACCACGCTATTGCCGGCGTTCACTAATAAAAGCGGGGCCAGCACCTGCCGTTTCTGGTTGAAGATGCAACCCCGGACACCGCGGAGGCGGACGGTTGAGTCGACAATGCGAGTCAGGCCCCCGGGGGGAGGCTCAAGCAGGTACACTCGGAGCCGGCTTCCGGCTACCGCCAGCTCGATCTCGAACCGATTTTCCGCGACTTGGGCAGCGGTCCGAACGATGCCCCGGACTTCTACCCATTGACAATCCTCCTGGCTCGAACCCAACTCATCGAAGGGAACTTGCCGCGCGGTTGGCAACTTCCCCTCTCCCAGGACCCTCACCCGCTCCGCCTCCGCCACCGGGGCATAGTCCCCCGGTTCGGTGACTCCCTCGAACTCCACGATCTGTCCGGGATGCAGGTCAAATGCGGCGTTCATCCTCGCGACATAAATCCCGTTCGTTAAGTCGTGGATAAAAAAATTCCCGAGATGGGTCTGAAACGTTACCGTCGCCCGGATGCGAACCCGGTAGCCGCGCTTGGCCTGTTCAGTCGACAGCGCGCGGACTTGCGCGATATTCGTCAGCAGCAGAGTGGAGCCCGGCCCGCCGGGCTCTTGGGCCGGGGCGGCGCAAGTCCAAAGGCACAAGCACAGCGAGATGATGACTGCAGGCAGCCCTTTCATTGGTCGCTCCATTAGAAGAGGATTCTCGCCGAAAACGCAACTTCTATCAAACGAGCCACCCGAAAGTGGGGGTCAGAGACCACCCAAGTATCGGGCTGACAAATGAAGACCGGCCTTTTAGTATCCGGCCGTGAAAGTCAAATCTCTCGCTCATGCAGGCCCGGACCACACGACCCGCCGGGAATTTCTCAAGACTTCAGGCAAGGCCGCTGTCGGGGCCGCTCTGGCCTCTGCCGTCGCCCGGCCCGGTTACACAGCGGAGGAAAACACCATCCGGGTCGCGCTGGTTGGCTGTGGCGGACGCGGCACCGGCGCTGCCGCCAATGCCCTGGCTACCAAGAGCGGTCCGATAAAGCTCGTAGCCATGGCCGACCTCTTCGAGGAGCGCCTGGACCGCAGCTATGAGGCGCTCGCCAGCGCCGCCACCCGGGTCCAGGGGTCCGCTGATACCTGGGTCATGGGTTTCGAGGCCGCCCAGGTCGAGGTGCCGCCCGAGCGTCGGTTCCTGGGATTTGACGCTTACCAGAAGGCCATGGATTGCCTGAAGCCCGGGGACGTGGTCATCCTCACGACTCCCGTGGCGTTTCGCTGGGTCCACTTCACCTACGCCATTGCCAAAGGCTTAAACGTGTTCATGGAAAAACCGATCTCGGTGGACGGACCGACGACCCGGCGGATGATCCAATTGGCGGAGGCGGCGGCAAAGAAAAACCTCAAAGTCGGGGTTGGCCTGATGTGCCGTCACTGCAAGGCGCGTTGGGAACTCTATGACCGAATCAAACAGGGGCAAATCGGCGAGATCAGGACCCTGCGGAGCTACCGACTGGTTGGCCCGGTGGGGTTCACCGGCCCCAAGCCCAGCCAAATGAGCGAACTGCTCTACCAGATTCAGAGGTATCTGGGCTTCCTGTGGGCCAGCGGCGGCGTCTTCCATGACTTTGTCGCCCACAACGTGGACGAGTGCTGCTGGATGAAGGATGCCTGGCCGGCCCGCGCCGACGGCATGGGCTCGCGCTGCTACCGGGGCGACGCGGTGGACCAAAACTTCGACCACTACTCGATCGAGTACACCTTTGCGGACGGCGCCAAGCTCTTCGTCAATTCCCGCTACATGGCCGGTTGCCGCGAGGAATTCGCCAGCTATGCTCATGGGACCAAGGGCTCGGCGGTGATTTCGACTTTCATGCACACGCCGGCCAAGTGCCGCATTTTCAAAGGGCAAACCGTGACCCGGGCGGACCTGACGTGGGCCTTCCCGCAGCCAGAGCCCAATCCCTATGAGCTCGAGTGGGCCCATCTGGTCGAAGCCATTCGCCAGGACAAACCCTACAACGAGGTCAAACGCGGTGCTGAAGCCGCCCTGGTGGTTGCCATGGGCCGCAAGGCCGTCCACACCGGCCAATCCGTTCTGTTCGAGGAGATGCTTAACGATACCAACGAATTTGCGCCCGAGGTGGACAAGTTGGCGATGAACTCGCCCGCACCGGCGCAACTGTCCGCCAATGGTGTCTATCCCGTCGCGCAACCGGGCCGGCTCAAGGATCGGGAATACTGAAGTGAAAAAAGGGCTTCCAGGACATCCCGGATTCACCGCTCAAAGCGACGGCAACTGCTCTTCGAGAAGGCGACCCGTCGCGGCATCGCTCCGTCTGTCGAACCCCGCTCCGGGACTCATTGCGCCAACTCAGCCTGCAGCGTAAACCATCGGCTGACCGGGTGGACCCAGACTTCGGCGTAATTGTAGCAGTTTGATGGCGGCCAATAAGGAACATCTGCCGCAAGGCGGGTTTGGATGCCAACGGGCAGCGACCCCGTGATGTCGCCGCTCATCGCGGTGTATTGCGGGTTGTAATTATGCCCGACGCCATACATGAGGCTGCCGTTGAAAGGGTTGCGGCCCAGGGTCCATTCGGCCTGTTCCCGGGCGAGTTCGCGCAACTCAGCGGAGCTAAGCAGGCGCGCCGCCGAGGCTGCGGCGGTGGCTTGCGACAGCAGCACGCCGAGGTTGCCGCGGAAATCGCCCCACACAGGGAACCGGCGCAAATAGACGCCTTCCGCCAGGCGCACGCCTTGCTCGATTTGCTTTTGGTCGGCGGCACTGGGGTTTTCCGACAACTGATAAATGCTTGCCGAGCACATCTGGTAGGGCGCGTTGACGGCGGCCGCGGCCAGCAGGTAATCTCCGTAGCGTTTCACACCCGCCCGCCAGATCGCGGCTCTGGGGTCATCGGGGAAGAACGTGGCCAAGTCCGCCAAGGCCACCACGGGCCCCTGCTCGTGGCTGCGGTGGAAGTAATGCGCGATCCGCTTGCGTTCCGGCGACGCATAGAAGAACCCGGTGAGCGGTTTCTCCCAATTCGGTTTCTCCACCTGCTGGCAACGGAGCAGAATTTCGCCAAACCTCGCCGCCTTGGCGGCGTATTTCTCTTCTTTGGTGAGCCGCCAGAGCTCGATGCCGGATTGCGCGGCGGCCCCAGCCAGCTCGAGGTTCGGATTGCCCGCGCGGGCATCGGCAAAACCGTAATCCGCCTCAGCGGCAGTGCGGCAGCGCTCGGCCTGGGCGGCATCGGATAGGGCATAGGCTCTCGCGGCGGCGGCCTCGGCGGCGGCAGCCAGAAAGTTCTCGAAAGGTGAGTTGCTGCCTTTGACGACCACGTCATCGACATTGCCTGGAATGCCATCCGTCCAGAAATCCATTGTTGCCCAGGTGACCCGGGTACCGTCCCCGAACCGGGTCTTGAGCATCCACTCGACACCCCAGCGTGCCTCGTCGCGAAACCGGCGAGCCAGTTCGGGATCGCTCTTATCCAGGCGATCCGCCAGGCGGAGCATCGACCACGCCGCCTCGGAAGTATTGACCAACCCTTGCGAGAGATCCCCAGCATCGTGCCAGCCCCCGTTGATGGTCAGGCTGCGCCCGGCGGCTTGCGCGCGCCAATCCTGATGGCAGACGTCATGGATGCCACGCACCGCGAACCCGCAGCGCTCGCAGTAAAAGAAGTCCAGCCCCGCAATCAGCGTGATTCGCCAGGGGTTGGGCTGGATCGGAAACGGCTCGGATTCGATCTGGCCTAGCCGCAGCCGGTAGTGGCCGGGACGGCGGAAGCGCGAGAAATCCAGCACTTGAATCTTGTCGACGGGTCCCTTAACGATGCGGGTGTCGCCGGTCCAATCCGGTTGGCGTGAAACCGCATCGACCAACTCGAAACGCGTCTCGGCGCCCGGCGCGCTGAAAGCCAGCTTTGGATCATCCGGCCCGTAACCGATATGGCAATAGGCGATCTCGCCGGGCGCAACGTCCCAGCCGCGGAAATGGTCGGGCGCGACCCGCTGTAACTCGAGATGGTCGAAATCGTAGCAGACGCGGTTGGTGGCGCCGGGTTCGTTGCCCTGGAGCCGATAAACGAGTTCCAACGCTTTTACCTGTTTGCGGTCCAGGTGTGTGATCTCCCACGTCACCTGGTTCCATTCGTGGTTGCGCAGCAGCACGAAATTCATCCCCCCATCCGTATAGCTGCGGCCCGCCGTCCCTTCACAGTCGAGCGCCAGCTTGAGCGAGACGACCTTGAATCCGGGCAGATCGGGATACACCCAGACGGAAATGCGGTTGAATCCACTCCAGTCTTCGTTGCTGAACTCGCGCCGGGCCACGGTTTCCCCAAAGGGCCGCCCTGGCGTGCGCGGGGGCTCGGCACCTTTGGTCGGCGCGGTCAGGCGGAGGGACTGCTTGCCATCGCGCTTGCGCTCGGTGGTGAAGGTCATCTCACCCGGGCCGAACAAGCGCCAGTTCGTCGGCGACTCCATGTCGTCGAGCAGACGCGATTCGAGGACCGGCTTGGCTAACTGCCGCGCCGTGGTCGAGTGCTGCTGATCGACCGGCAGCGGGAACTCCGGCACCGGCGGCAGCGCGGCCCGCGCCGTCGCGAAGCTACAGAGGTTGAGCAGACTCAGACAAACGATTGCCGGTGTCTTCATAACAGTGCTTCAGAAAGCTGCTATCGCGCGTCAACGACGCACCGGAAACCCAAAGTGCCTGCACGGTCCTTGCCCGGCGCCATCAAAAGCAGCTTGCCGTGCTCGATCAGCTTGTAAGCCTGCGGGAAGTACCACATCGAGCCTTGCGGCTGATAGTGGCTGCCGCCGCGAAGTATGGCCGCCCGGGTATGTTCGTCCTGATACTCGTCGGTCCATTGCCAGACGTTGCCGGTCAGGTCCATCACTCCGAACGGGCTGGCTCCTTTTGGATGGGCGTCCACGTTGTCGGGACCGGGAAGATCGTGACCTTTTTCCGGGGTCGGCGCCGCTTCGGGATCCCAAGTGCTCCCCCAGGGATAAGTCCGCCCGTCGGTTCCCTGTGCGGCGTACTGCCACTCCCACTCGTGCGGCAGCCGCTTGCCGGCCCAGGCGGCATACGCCCGCGCATCTTCGAGGGAAATCCACGTCACCGGCATGGTGTCGCCGTTGATGCCGTCGGCGCCGACCGCGGCGAGATTTTTAGCGATCACTTCGTAATGCTGCCGGCCCTCCTGCCGCGTGCCCTGACCCCAGGGCATGTAGGGGAACAAGACGCGCACCCCGCGCCGGTGGAAATCCGCCACCATTTGCTTGATGCCGGGGATGCCCCCGGGCAGGTCGCGGAAGCAATCGAACTCGTTGCGGTTATCGATGCCAATGTTCGGATACACCGGCCAGATCAACACGGAATCGATCCTGCCGTAGCGATTCTCCAGATCGTCCAGATATCGATTCACGGTGTATTGTCCCGCGGCCGGGTCATAGAAGTAGCGGTCCTCAACCATCATCTGCGGCTGCATGAAACTGCTCTGCGCCCACCGCAGCTCGGGACGCCTGTACTCACCGTCGTCGTAGCTGATCTTCTTCAGATACTCCGTTCGCCATTGTTTCATGTCGGCGAGCCATTTGGGAAAATCCGCCGAGTTAGTGGGACCTTCAATGTGATAGCCCTGCACCCGCAAGGCGAGCTCCTGCGCACGAGCAACTCCCCAAACACAAGCGATGCCAAGAACCAACAAAACGGTGATATTTTTCATAAATTCACTATTGTCCGCGATGAACTTGAGTTTGCTTGGGATCAGTTAGACTGACCAGCCGCCGAAGCGGCGGCTCACTTCTCGCCGGAGCCGCTCTCGTTCCTGGCGGAGAACAGAGTCCAAGAGAACCACCCCTTCCCGCGGGGCAGAGAGCGGGTTTCCGCGCCGCGCGTTTCCATAACCTCGTTGACGAATCCGTCGCCAGTGAACGTAATTTCGCGGACGCTGGCGAAGCCGGCCGAGGAATCCTGGATGTGGAAAAGAGCCGATTTGATCCCAGCCGCACGGACGGTATCGAAGTCACGCTGGAGACGGTCGAGATAGTCTCGCGAAATCGGCGCGTTCCAGAATCTGCGCGGGATCAGGATGCAATCACGGATCAAGGTGATTGCTTCCGGCCTGGCGCGGAGGGCTTTCAGATCTTCCGTGACCAACGGCGCATGCATCGTTTCCTGCTGCCCGACGCGACCGCCGCCCGGGGGCATGTAGGAGAAATAGAAACCACGCTCAGGATTGGGGAAGACGCTGTCGTCGGCAGCAAAAGTTACGGCAACTCGCTCCGCGCCCGCGGCCGACGATGCGTTCAGAGGGTCATCGGCCGCCTGCATGGTGATCAGCGGCGCCAGGAGCAAGGTGGCGAGGGCGAAACAGGCGAATGGATTCATACTGAGACTCAGAAGGGTTCTCCCCTCACCTGCGCAACACAGCCGACGCCTTGCGGATGCAGTTCCAGAGCAATGACCGCCTGTCCACCCTGGATCTGAACCTCAGCCGGCTTATCGTTCCAAAGGTCGATGTACCTTGCGCCCTCTACGTGCTTGATGCGCAGCACTGACCCCCGCATGGTAGTGTAACCAGAGTTGTACAGCGTCCAGACGGTGCGGCCTTCGCCGGGGAAGCGGTTGGCGAGGAGACCGGCCTTTTCTGTGGGAACGAGCATCTCGGGCGAGTAGGACCGGAAGCAGTCGGCGTACTTCTTCTTGATGTCGAAGGAGTGGACCATGAACTGCTCGGCCCTGGACTCAGCGCGCATCCAAAACGAGTCATACACGCTGTCGCCGTTGAGGAACGTGAATTTCAACGGGTGCCACGAGTAGTAGGCCACGTCGTTTGGCAGAGCCAACTGCACTTGGCCGGGCAGCAGGTAGCGGTAGAGGTTCAGATAGGTTGCCCGCAGGCCGGTGTCGGTCAACGGGGTGTCATAAGCGAGGTTGTCCCGACCTTCGCGGGGATCGGCCGCCCAGCGAGACAG
>Ga0181524_10005673_pt1 | contig 11056 bp, 7 predicted proteins | sample PEATcosm2014_Bin_34_FD_119761 | JGI IMG/M metagenome (GOLD analysis project Ga0181524, IMG submission 119761) | Peatland microbial communities from MTU Mesocosm Facility, Houghton, MI, USA - PEATcosm2014_Bin05_60_metaG | ecosystem: Environmental > Terrestrial > Soil > Wetlands > Peat | place...
CAGCTCCGGCAAGACCAGAAGGTCGGCCTGCACGGCAGTGAGCGTTTCGGCCATCCGCTGGCGATTCACCTCCGGCTCGCCAAATCGCGGCTGGAACTGGAGGTACCCTGCGCGCATGATTCGCTCCTATATGGTATCCGTAGATTCCGGACGCACAATATAACCTGCGCCGTTCTTCCTGCAAAGACTCATCGTGCGATTCGACATGCGGGTCTCACGAGTGAACCACCAGGGGCGATGGCCAGTCGTCGTGCTGCACGGCCTAAACGACTCCCCGTTGACAACGAGCGGTTCGAGGCTACAATGCTGCTCGTCGCCCTCGAAGTAACAGGGGACAGTCACAATACCAATTAATCTCCGCCTTTCCTAGAGCCTGCGTCGTCCTTGCGCCGGCCGCCAACGGTGAGCGGGACGAGGTTCATCTTTTCGCAAGCTTCGGCAGCGGCCACAGGGCCGTTTATTCCAGCACGAATGAGTCTCCGTAGTTCGGCGCCAGGGCGGTCCAGCCTGGTTTCTGGCCCACCAGGGCGGCGAAACTGAGGGCGGATTCGGATTCGCCGTGGACGACGAATGTCTTCTTCGGCGGGGCCTGGAGTTTCCCCAGCCATCGGAGCAGTTCGTCGCGGTCGGCATGGCCGGAGCAGCCGTCGAGCCGCACGACGCGCGCCCTCACCGGATAGGTCTGGCCGAGGATGCGGACTTCCTTGGCGCCGTCGGCGATCTGGCGGCCGAGGGTGCCTGCGGCCTGGTAGCCGACGAAGAGGATCGTGCTCTCGGGCCGCGTGATATTGCGCGTGAGGTGGTGCTTGATCCGGCCTCCGTTGCACATGCCCGCGCCGGCCATGATGATGCACGAGCCGCGGATGTGATTGATCGCCTTCGATTCCTGCGCCGTGCGCGTGAGCTTCAGGCCCGGAAGATGGAACGGCGACTCGTGTTCCCCGACGCGCTCGGCCATCTGGCGGTCATACAGCTCGGGATGGCGCTCGAACACCTCGGAGATGCTGACGGCCATGGGGCTGTCGAGGAAGGTCACCAGGTGCGGAATCTTGTCCGCCAGGAGCAGCTCGTTGAGCTGGAAAAGGACGTCCTGCGCGCGCTCGTAGGCGAACGTCGGGATCACGAGGTTGCCGCCGGCGTCGCGCACGCGGTTGACCTCCGCGGCGAGCAGGCCCGCCGTGTCCTGCTCGGGCGGATGGAGCCGGTCGCCGTAGGTGGATTCGACGAGCAGGTAATCGGCCTGCGCCGGAAGGGCGGGGTCCTGGAGGATGGGCATGCTCCATCGGCCGATGTCGCCGGAGAAAACGATCGCGGTCTGCTGACCGTTCCGCCGGATGACGATCCGGATGAACGAGGCGCCGAGGACGTGGCCGACGTTGTAGAACGTCGCCTCGATCCCATCGGCGACGCGGACCGGCTCGCCGTATTTCGCCGCCGTGAAGCAGCCCTCGCAGGCGCGCGCGTCCTCGACGCCGTAGAGCGGCGCTTCGGGATGCTCGGCCTTTCTGCCTTCCTGCCGATGGCGGTTCTGCTTGAACTGCGCGCTCTCTTCCTGCAGCCGCGCGGAGTCCTCGAGGACGAGGCCCGCGATCTCGGAGGTGGCCGCGGTGCAGTACAGCTTGCCGCGGAATCCTTCGCGATAGAACTTGGGGAAGAGGCCGCAGTGATCGAGGTGCGCGTGCGTGAAAAAGGCCGCCTGGATCGTATTCGGAGGGACCGGAAACGGCTGCCAGTTGCGCGACTGGAGCTCGCGTTCCTGGCAGAGGCCGCAATCCACGAGGAGCCTGACGCCGTTCGCTTCGAGGAGGTATCGGGAACCGGTGACGGTCTGCGCCGCGCCGAGGAAGGTTAGTTTTATCTCCATGATCCTGCTTTCACTTGAAAAAGTTCAGCCGCGAAGAGGCGCAAGAGACGCGAGACAGACGATGGACCATTGAAAAAATTTCGCCGCAAAGAGGCGCAAGAGACTCAAGAGGAGCAGAACTAGGCTTTCTGTAGTTGACTTCTGTCTCTTGCGCCTCTTTGCGGCAATCCTCCGTCGTGTCACGCGGTCATGCGCGCGCTGACTTTCACCAGAAAGAGTTTAGCCGCGAAGAGGCGCAAGAGACGCAAGAGAGGTAGAAGAGTCCTGTCCGTCGCTGACTTCTGTCTCTTGCGCCTCTTTGCGGCAATCCTCCGTCGTGTCACGCGGTCAGCCTCGCGGTGAAACCAGATCCTCCGGCACGCTGATCTCGATGTCGCCGGTCACCTGCACTTGGCAGGCGAGCCGGATTCCCTGCGCCTTCTCTTCGGGCGCCAGGAACGGCTCTTCGGCCGGCAGCCGCTCGCCGCCGCCTTTCACGACCTTGACCTTGCAGCGGCCGCACTTGCCTTGTCCGCCGCAGAGCGACGGGATGAAGATTTTTCGGCTCCAGAGGGCGAAGAGAAGGCGGCCGCCGGCCTTGACCGTCTCCTTGCGACATCCATTAATAGTGATCGTGCAGTCGGCTGCCACTCGAAGCTCCTCATTTATGCTTCTTCGCGGAGAGCAGGCACGGCCGGCGCGCGACGATCACCGTCAACTCGGCGCGCGCGAGGCTGTCCGAGAGCAGCCGCTCGAACCCCTGAATGTCCTTCGTCGGGTCCACGACGTGCACGTTCGCGACTCCGATGACCCTGGCGAGTTCCTCGAAGACGAGCCGGTGCGTCGGCTCGCCGGCGAGGCGACGGCCCGTGCCCGGATGCTCCTGCAGGCCGGTCATCGCCGTCGTGCCGTTGTCCAGGATGACGACCACGTGGCCGGCCGGCGGCGGGTTGTACGCCATCTCGATGAGGCCGGTGACGCCGCTGTGCACGAAGGTGCTGTCGCCGATGACGCTCACCACGCGCCGGGCCTGGTCCGGCGGCAGCACGTGCCGCAGGCCGAGGCCGACGCCGATGCTCGCGCCCATGCAGACGCAGGAATCCATCGCCTGGAACGGCGGCAGCACGCCGAGCGTATAGCAGCCGATGTCGCCGGCCACGATGCACTTGAGCTTGCCGAGCGTCTCAAACACGGCGCGGTGCGGACAGCCCGGGCAGAGCTGCGGCGGCTTGCCGGGCGGCGCCGAGAATTCTTGGCTGACGTCGCCGGCCAGGATGCGCCGGACGCGCTCGACGTTCAGCTCGCCGAAGCGGTACATTTCCGGCTTGCCCTCGACGGCGATGCCGGCCGCGCGGAGGGCATCCGCCAGCCAGGGATCGCCCTCCTCGATCACGATGCAGCGGCGGACGCTCTGCGCGAAGCGCCGGACCTTCTCGACCGGCAGGGGATAAGTCAGGCCGAGCTTCAGCACGGACGCCTCCGGCGCCGCCTCGCGCGCGTGCATGAACGCAATGCCGGAGGCGATGATGCCGAGCGCCGGGTCGCCGGGGATGACGCGGTTCCATTCGCTCGACTCGTTCCATCGCGCGATCTCCGCGAGCTTCTGCCGCAGCCGATGATGCGCGGGACGGGCGTACGCCGGAATCATCACGCGGCCGGGAATGTCGCGCTCGAATGTCGGCGCGGCCGGCGGCGGCGCGAGCTTTCGAGGGCGGACGATCGTCTTGGAATGGCAGACCCGCGTGGTGATGCGGAGCAGCACCGGGATGTGCCAGCGCTCGGAGACCTCGATGGCCGCCGCCGTGAAATCGTACGCCTCCTGCGAGTCCGAAGGCTCCAGCATCGGCACGCCCGCGGCGACGGCGTAGTGCCGGTTGTCCTGTTCGTTCTGGCTCGAGGCCATGCCCGGGTCGTCGGCCGAGACCACGACGAGCGCGGCGGCCACGCCGGTGTACGCGGCCGTGAAGAGCGGGTCGGCGGCCACGTTCAGGCCGACGTGCTTCATCGTCACCAGCGCGCGCGCGTTGCCGAACGCGGCGCCGAGGGCGACCTCCAGCGCCACCTTTTCATTCGGCGCCCACTGCGCCCGGCCGCCCAGTTCCGAGAAACGTTCGAGGATCTCGGTGGAAGGCGTTCCCGGATAGCCGGTGGCCAGCGCGACGCCGGCATCGCGGGCCGCCAGGGCGATCGCCTCGTCACCGCTCAACAGCAGTCGCTCGGTCTCGCTCATGATGGGATGGATTCTGTCTTTAGCGGCCGGTTCTGTCAAGCAGGTTTTCGCAGCCCGTTGAAAAAGTGTGGCGCACACGCTGCGCCTTGGCTGGCGCCTCGCTTGTAGTGGCGCCGTCAAGCGCTGCTTCCTATGCCCTGACGGGCACACTACGAGCGGCCGCAGTTTTCAACGGGCTGTTAGCGGCCATGGCGCCGGCCGGGTGGAATTCGTATAATCGCAGCCCGTCGCCGACGGCCGCACTATTGATCGTGGTGTAAGAAAAGAAAGGTCTCTCGCAAAGACGCAAAGAGCGCCAAGAAGAAAATAATCCGGCTATTTTTCGTTCTTTGCGTTCTTCGCGTCTTGGCGAGATCATTTCTTTCTTTTTGCGAACATCAATAACGTCCTTATTTGGACGCGCGCCTTGCCCGACCTTGAAAAAGCGCTGAAGCAGTACTGGGGATACGGCTCGTTCCTGCCGCTCCAGAAGGAGGCCATGTCGGCGGTGGTCTCCGGACAGGATTCACTGGTGGTGCTGCCGACCGGCGGAGGCAAGTCGCTGTGCTTCCAGGCGCCGGCGGTGGTCCTGCCGGGAATGGCCGTCATCGTCTCGCCGCTGATCGCGCTGATGAAGGACCAGGTGGACGGCTTGCTCGAATGCGGCGTGTCGGCGGCGCGGCTGGACAGCTCGCTGACCGCGGCCGAGCAGAACGACGCGCTGCAGAAAATCCGCTGCCGCGCGCTCAAGCTGCTGTACGTCTCGCCGGAGCGGCTCGTCTCCGACCCCTTCATGGAACTGCTGAAGCGGCTGAGGCCGTCCTTCATCGCCATTGACGAGGCGCACTGCATCAGCATGTGGGGCCATGACTTCCGGCCGGAGTATCGCCAGCTCGGACAACTGCGCGACCTGTTTCCGAAGATGGCGATCCACGCCTATACCGCCACGGCGACCGAAAAGGTCCGCGCCGACGTCGCGCTGCAACTGCGGCTGGCCGATCCGAAAATCCTCGTCGGCTCGTTTGACCGGCCGAACCTGGTCTATCGCGTCGAGCGCCGCGAAAACCGGCTCGGCCAGGTCGGCGCGATCCTCGACCGGCACAAAGGCGAATCGGCGCTGGTCTACTGCATTCGCCGGGTGGACGTGGATGAGCTGTGCGCGAGCCTCGCCGCCAAGGGCTATCGCGCGCTGCCGTACCACGCCGGAATGGACGACGAGGCGCGCAAGACGAACCAGGACGCGTTCATCCGCGAGCGCGCGGACATCATCGTCGCGACCGTCGCGTTCGGCATGGGCATTGACAAGTCGAACGTCCGCTGCGTGATCCACTCCGGCATGCCGAAATCGCTCGAACACTACCAACAGGAAAGCGGCCGCGCCGGCCGCGACGGACTTCCCGCCGAATGCATCCTGCTCTACTCCGGCGGCGACTACGGCGTCTGGAGGAGCATCCTGGAGAACACCGAACCGGTCGCGCGGACGATCTCGCTTGAGAAACTCAACCACATGTACTCGTACTGCACCGGCAGCGCCTGCCGCCGGAGGGAGATTCTCGCCTACTTCGGCCAGCAACCGGCCAGGGACAACTGCGCCGCGTGCGACGTCTGCCTCGGCGACGTGAAGGGGATGAAAGACTCGCTCGTGACCGCGCAGAAAATCCTGTCCTGCGTTCTCCGGCAGGGCGAGCGGTTCGGCGGCGATTACACCGCGCTGGTCCTCACCGGCTCGAGCGACGAGCGGATTCTGCGAAACGGCCACGATCAACTCTCGACGTACGGGCTGCTCAAGGACTTTTCCAAGCGCGCCGTCCGCGACTGGATCGAGCAACTGGCCTCGCAGGGATGCCTGGACCGCGTGGGCGAGTTCAAGGTGCTCGCCGTGACCGGCCAGGGCCGGCTCGTGCTCAAGGGCCTGCACACGCCGAACCTCCTGGAGCCGCCGAAGAAGCGCGAGCCGAAGAAGAAGCGCGCGGCGAAGTCCGTGCGCGCCGCGAAGGTCTCGATGGAGGGCGTGGACCAGGAACTGTTCGAGGCGTTGCGCGCGCTGCGGCGCGAGATCGCCGACTCGAAGGGCATTCCCGCGTACCTCGTCTTCCTCGACACGTCGCTGCTCGACATGGCCCGCTGGAAGCCGACGACCAAGGAGGAGCTGCTCAAAGTGTCCGGCGTGGGCGAGTGGAAAGCTGCGCACTACGGCCGAGAGTTCCTCAACGTCATCCGGAAGAGTTTGGAATGAATTGACGATGGCAGTATGAGTGGAGGCGGTCAATAAAACATAACTCGCTCCGCCCGGTCGAAAGGCCGAAGGCCTTGAGCGAGCGAAGCGAGTCGAAAGGCTCCTCGGCGAGGACTTGAACCTCGAACCTAGTGGTTAACAGCCACCCGCTCTACCGATTGAGCTACCGAGGAATCAGACCGCAAGTTCGTTGCACAGTCTATCACCTGGAAGCCCGTTTTTCAAGGCAGAGCGAGATTGCCATGCTTGTGGATTCGCACGCGCACCTGGACGACGGACGGTTCGCAGCGGACCTGGGGGCGGTTCTGGACCGGGCGCGCGAGGCGGGAGTGCAGCGCATCGTGACGGTGGGAACCGGACTGGCTTCGTGCGAGGCTGCCATTGCACTCGCACAGCGGAATCCGGGGTTCGTGTGCGCCTCGGTCGGGATTCATCCGCACGATGCGGCGGGCGCGGACGAGGCGGCGCTGGCGCGACTCGCTGAGCTTGCAGGAAGTCCGGGCGTGGCGGCGATCGGCGAGACGGGGCTGGATTATCATTATGATCGTTCGCCGCGCGACGTTCAGCGGGCGGTCTTCGAGTCGCAGATCCGGACGGCCCTGCGGCTCAACCTGCCCGTGGTGGTGCATTGCCGCGAGGCGTACGAGGATTGCCTGGCGGTTCTGAAAGGGCACGCCGGCGACGGACTGCGCGGGGTGTTGCACTGCTTTGCGGGGGATCGGACGACGGCGGAAGCGCTGATCGGGATGGGCTTTTTCATCTCGTTCGCGGGACCGCTGACTTTCCCCAACGCCGGCAATCTGCGCGAGGTGGCCCGGCTCGCGCCGATGGAGCAACTGCTGATCGAGACGGATTGCCCCTATCTGGCGCCGCAACCGGTGCGGGGCCGGCGGAACGAGCCGGCTTTTGTGCGGCACGTGGCGGAGGCGCTGGCGGCGCTGCGCGAGATGCCCGCCGAGGAGGTCGCTGCGCGGACCGCGGCCAATGCGATTCGGCTTTTCGGGCCGATGGAACGGCGTATATGAAATTTCTGCGGGAGAGGACTTGCAATTTTCCGAACTTCTGATAGAATGATTCCGTCGCATTCGGGCTCGGCGCCAAACGCGGCGCCGGGGACGCAGTCTGCTGGCTGTTCCGCAGCATTCGCAAAGCGTCAGGTCTCCTTGGAACTCGCACGAGCTTGGTCCCCGAGGCGGACGGTGTAACGCTGTCCGATCACATGCCCGTCTGTTCTCTGCGTGAGGCCGCAGTACATGGGTGAAAGCCGCGCCAGACTGGAGCCGATGGAACGGCCTTCGCCGTTCGTCTACTTCATCGTCAAAGTCTACTCGGTCGCGGCGAATACCTTCGTCGAGGGCGTTCGGCAGCCGGTGTACGCCGCCATCGTCGGTTCGGCGGCGGCGATGATCCTGGTCAGTCCTTACGTCACGATGTTCACGCTGATGCAGTCCTCGAAGTTCATCACCGACATGGGGCTGGCCACGCTGATGCTCGCCGGGTTGCTCGTGGGGGCGTTCACCGCTTCGAACGTCATCTCGCAGGAAATTGACAACCGGACGGTGCTGACGGTGATCTCGAAGCCGGTCGGCCGGTCGGAGTTTATCCTCGGCAAGTTCCTCGGGATCATGATCGGGTTGGTCGTCGCGATCTATCTCCTTTCGCTGGTGCTCGTCCTCACGGTCAGCGGCGGCGCGCTGGAAGGGGACCTTGACACGGAACTCAGCATCTGGATCGTGCTTTCCGTCTTCGGCTGCATGTTCCTGGCGGTCTGCTACGGTCTCTACCACAACTTTTTCCATGACCGGCCGTTCGCGAGCCGGGCGATCGCGGCGGCCATTCCGCTGCTGACGATCTGCTTCATCGTTTTCGGTTTCGTGGACACGCGCGCGGTGAAGGAGAATTGGGGCGCGTTCGGCAAAGGGATCAACCTGGATGTCGTCCGCGCCTGCGTCATGTGCTGCTGGGCGATCCTGCTCATGGCCGCTTTTGCGGTGGCGGTTTCGACGCGCCTCAGCGTCGTGGTCAATGTGGCGGTGTGCGCCGGGATGTTCCTGCTGGGGCTCCTGTCGCAGTATCTCTTCGTGCAACTGGGGGCCAACGCGCCGAAACTGAAATGGCTGGCGGGAATTCTATATGCTCTCATACCGAACCTGCAGGTGTTCTGGGTCTCCGACACTCTGAATTCAGGCATTGCCGTGCCGTGGATCCTGGTGATTTATACGGGGATCTACGCGTTCTTTTTCATCAGCGCTTTCCTGTTCCTCGGGATGCTGTTATTCCAGGAACGGCAGGTGGCATAGCAGACGCTCGGCGGGCCGTGTCGAAGGGCGGATCGCCGAAGGTTGCCGGTTGAACAACTCGTTACGCGGGCAGGCAGAAGAGGAGGAGTGCACAGTGGCAAGGCTCGATCGGAAGCCGGCTGAACATGTGGCCGTTGCCGGCCTGATTGTCCAGGTGATCGGCGTCGTCTTCTGCTTCATCATTTGTTGGCGCACCGGATGCTCGTGCACCTGGGTTCTGAGCTGGCAGCTTTTCATCGGCATCCTGGTCTGGACGATCTCCCTGATCCGGATGCGCCAAGTCGGACTGGCGGAAGAGGAACAGGCGGAATGGGAGCGGATGGAGGCCGAACGCGCCGCCGGCGGCGCGCGCGGGCGGCTGTTCGATGAGGACGAGATTCAGGCGTTCACCGCGCGAAACCGGCTGCGGATCCTGAACAAGTACATCACGCCGATCTTCTCGCTGGGCATCGGGTTGGGGCTGGCGGCCATCGTTGCGCTGTCGCTGTATTTCAACATCGTGAAGCTGCTGGTGGACAAGACCGGCCTCGATATGATGTACATGATATTGATCTTCACGGCGGCGACGTTCGTCTTTTTCCTGTTCGCCAAGTACGCCGCGGGGATGTCGCGACAGCCGGAATGGCGTCCGTTGCGGGCCGCGGCCAGTTTCATGATGTTGAACACGTTGTTCGCCGCGGTGACCGCCGTCTCGCATGGCTTCGCGCGATTCGGGATCGGGGACGATTTCGACGACCCGTGCGCCTATGCGATGTTGGGCGTGATGGGCGTCGTCGCGGTTGAAATCCTCATCAACTTCGTCTTCGACTTCTATCGGCCGCGCGTCGAAGGCGTCGAAGAGCGGCCCGCCTACGACAGCCGCGTGCTGGGCATTCTGGTGATGCCGACCGGGCTGCTCAAGACGGTCTCTGCGACGCTCGACTACCAGTTCGGCTTCCGGGTGTCGCAGACCTGGCTTTATCGCTTCACGGAACAATGGATCGCGCCGCTGATCCTTTTCGATCTCGTGACGCTTTACCTGCTGAGCAGTTTCGTCGTCGTCGGGGCCGAGCAGCAGGGCGTCCTGGAGCGGCGCGGCGTGTTCGTGGCGCCGGTGCTGGGGCCGGGCCTTCACTTCAAGCTGCCCTGGCCGGTCGAGCGTGTCTATCGTTTCCCGGCCAACGAGGTCAAGACCATTTTCCTCGGGCACGCCGGCAGGGCAGCGGAAGGCGATACACTCCTCTGGACGAACAAGCACTACGAGAGGGAATTCAACGTCATGGTGGCCCGGCGGGAAACCGACAAGAATATCAGCGAGAAAGAGCTGCCGGTCAACCTGCTGGTGGCCACCACGACGATTCGCTACCGGATCGGCGACGTGCGGAAATGGTACTACTCCAGCCCCGAGCCGGAGAAACTGCTCGAGGCGGTCTGTGAGCGCGAACAGATCAAGTACCTGGCCGGCGTGGACCTCTTCGAAGTCATGTCCAAGGGCCGGGAGGAAGCGGCGAAGACACTGCGGGAAAACATGCAGCAGGCCGCGGATGCCGTCGAGACCCAGCTAGGCGCCGGCCTTGGGGTGGAGATTATCGCCGTCGGCGTCGAAGGCATGCATCCGCCGGTCGAGCCGGGCGTTCCGGAGGCGTTCCACGCGGTCATTGACGCGGAGACCGAACTGGAGACGACCCGGCTGCAAGCGGAGCAGTACAAGGAAATGACCTCCGCCGCCGCCAAGGGCGAGTCGGCGACCGTCAAGCTGAACGCGCAGAGTTACTATACGAACCGCGTGTCCGTGGCGGAGGCCGAGGCCAAGCGCTTCGACGCGCAGAACACCGCTTATGGCACTTCCGCCGAGGTCTTCAAGGCGCGCGAGTACTTCAGCGCCCTGGAGAAGGGACTCCAGGATCCCACCGCCCTCACGCCCGATCAGAAGGATGCGGTTCCCCGCAAAATCGTGATCGGCGTGAAGGACATGGATCAGCGCATCCGCCTGAACCTGGAAGACCCGGTCGCCAGCGACATCGAACAGATCGAGTTCAACAAATAACAGGCCCGAGGAGAGGACTCACATGAGAAAGCACGTTCTGACGGTCATCGTGGGCGTCGTGGTCGGCGTGAGCCTGCTGCTCTACATGTTTGCGTTCCAGGTGCGGGAAAGCGAGGTCGCCGTGGTGCTGCGGTTCGGCAAGGCCCCGGACGATCTGAAGGAACTGCCGCAGCCGGGCTATCATTTCAAATTGCCGTGGCCGATCGAGGAAGTCCGCAAGTTCGACTCGCGGATCAACGTGAGCGAGGGCCGTTTCGAAGAGACGCCCACCCAGGACAAGCACAACATCACCCTCTCGCTCTGCGTGGGCTGGAGAGTTTCCAATCCGTTGACGTTCAACCAGAACTTCGGGCGCCTGCGCGAGGAAGACCGGGTGAATGAGGCGTGGAGCCGCGTCGAGGGATACGTGCGCGACAGCGCCCTGGCGGTCATGGGCCAGCAC
>Ga0181524_10005675_pt1 | contig 11048 bp, 7 predicted proteins | sample PEATcosm2014_Bin_34_FD_119761 | JGI IMG/M metagenome (GOLD analysis project Ga0181524, IMG submission 119761) | Peatland microbial communities from MTU Mesocosm Facility, Houghton, MI, USA - PEATcosm2014_Bin05_60_metaG | ecosystem: Environmental > Terrestrial > Soil > Wetlands > Peat | place...
AAGACTCATCCGACACTGAAAACAGGTCTGGGCGTAGCGCTTACCGAGCCTGAGGACCGGGCAATCCTGACATATCTCGGCACGATTGATGCTACTCGGACGGCCGACCTTCCGGGAGATCCTGCCTCCGCAAGCCGTCACTGGCACATCGCCAGCTATTTCCTGTTGACTGTGCTGCGTCACTATTGGACGGAATGGATCAGCCGGTGCAAGCGAGCAGGGCTGACCGTCTCGCTCGATACCAACTGGGATCCCGAGGACCGCTGGGAGGGCGTGCTGGAGTTGTTGCCCATGGTCGACGTGTTCTTGCCCAACGAGGCGGAAGCCCTTCGCCTGACCGGGCAGGACGATGTGAGGACAGCTGCAGAACGGCTGGGCCGCCTGTGCCCCGTGGTGGTCATCAAGCGCGGAGATAAAGGAGCCCTGGCCATAAAAGACAGAAAGTTCCAGGAACTTCGACCGGAAGATTTCCAGGGTAAGCCGGTCGAGATCATTGATGCCATAGGAGCGGGTGATAATTTCGACGCCGGCTTCATTTATGGCTGGCTGCACCGCCTCTCCATCAAAGAGTGCCTGGAACTCGCGCATCGCTGTGCTGTCGCCAGCCTGGGTGCGCCGGGAGGGATTCAAGGACAGTTACGCGAAAAGTCCGCTAGCCAGAATTGAATTCGACGCACCATACAACAGGATTTCGATATGCCCTGCAATTGCATCGTTCCATTCTCAAAACGTCAACAGGAGGTTCCGTGAAATCCCACAAACTCGTCATCATCGGCGCAGGTAGCGCCATGTTTACGCAAGGAATCATATTGGACTGGTTGCGGCGGAAGCAGGAGGGCGAATGGGAAATCTCTTTGGTGGATATCGACGCAGAGATTCTCAACGCCACGGAAAAGATGGTACGCCGCTATGCGTTGTCTGCGGAGAAGCCTCTGAAGATCTCCGCCTACACCGACCGGCGGGATGCCCTGCCGGGAGCGACCGTTGTCGTATGCACCATCGGCGTCGGCGGCCGTCGCGCCTGGGAGCAGGACGTTCTAATCCCACGGAAATATGGAATCTTCCAGCCAGTGGGCGACTCGGTGATGCCCGGGGGCATCTCCCGAGCAATGCGCATGATCCCTGCGGTGTTGGAAATCGCCAAAGACGTCGAGCGCATCTGCCCACAAGCACGTTTCATCAACTACGCCAATCCTATGACGGCGATCGTGCGGGCGGTGCGGCGGAAGACCTCGCTACCGATGGTTGGGCTTTGTATCGGAGTCGACGAAACGCTGCGACTACTCGCGCGATTAGCGGGAGTCAGTTATGAGCGCGTTACGGCGAAATGGGCGGGCGTCAATCACCTAACGTGGATACTGGACATTCGGGACGTCGGCGCGAGCCTCTGGCCCACGATCGAGAACAAGATCGCCGAGCTTCGCCGCGATGGTGTTGATCCCGAGCTTGTAGGACGCATGCCTTGGGCGGAAGAGAATCCGAAGCCTAGTAAAGATCACTACGACCTGTTGTTCAGTTGGCAACTCTATGAAGAATTCGGGGCTTTCCCGGCGCCCTTGGACCGCCATGTGACGGAGTATTTCCCGGAGCGATTCAGAAAAGAGAAAAGTTACCACGGCCATACTTTAGGCGTGGACGCATATTCGTTCGAAGACACCATTGCTTACGGTGACAGGGTCTACGATTCAACCTTGAGCCTGGGAAATAGCGAAGGCCCCGTTCCCCATGCTGCGTTGCAATCCACCTCAGGCGAACACATGCAACTGATGGAGATTCTGCGGAGCCTCGAGCACGACCGGCGGCAATGGTATTCGGTGAACCTGCCGAATGGTTCCTCCGTCCCCAATCTGCCTCAGGACGCCATCCTGGAGTTGCCTGCGGCAGCCAGTGCGGACGGGTTCATCCCAATGCCGATGGGCGAGCTGACACCCGCGCTCGCCGCCATCGTGCTATGCCGAACAGCAGCCGTGGAAGCTACGGTCGAGGCAGCGTTGACCGGTAATCGTAAACTGATGACTGAAGCGCTGGTGATGGACGGAGGCGTTGAGGACTACAGCGTGGCAGAGAGCCTCGCGGAGGATTTGGTGCGGGCCCACACCGCCTATCTGCCGCAGTTCAAATAATAGCCGGCTCTCAGGAGGCGACATGTTTTTCGGGCTCTTCCTTGCGCTCCTCAGTGGCATTTGTTTCTCGAATTGCTTTATCCCGGTGCGCTACCTGAACAAGTTCGCCTGGGAAAACATCTGGTTCATCTATTCGCTGTTCGGGTTAGCGCTCTTCCCGGTGCTGGTGGCCGAGGTGACGATACCCTCCTTGCTTGGGCTGTACCGCGAGATTGGCTGGCGGATGAACTTGGTGGTGGCGTCGGCCGGGTTGCTTGGCGGCGGGAGTGCGGTGCTCTATGGCTTGGCGCTGGCGCGCGTCGGGATGGCGCAGGTGAACGGCTTGGGCAACGGCATCGCGCTGCTCGCCGGTTCGTTCGTTCCGCTGCTGATCCAACACCGCGAAGCGATGCGCGGCGGGCTAGGCCTTTCCCTGCTACTGGGAGCGGTGCTTGCGGTTTTGGGCGTGGTGCTCTGCGCGCTTGCCGCCTCGCAACGTCAGGAGGAGTCGGCTTATATGTCCCCCGACCAGCAAAAGGGACACAGCCATGCTCGAATCGCTTTCGTAGGAGTGCTGTGCGCCATCGGCTACGGAATCCTGGGATCCAACATGAATTTCGGCTTAGCCTTTGCCCCTGAGTACTTCAACCTCGCTCGCCTCCATGGAGCTTCCGAGGCGTTTGCCGCTAATGCCTTTTACGTTCCCCTCTCTGTGCCAGGGTTTCTGGGCCTCAGCCTGTACTGCGGGTTCCTTTGGAGGAAGAATGGGACGTTGGCGCAGTTCCGCAGGCCGAGCGCACTTCGCCTCTCGTTTTGGTGTGTGTTTATCGCGGCGGTCTGGTTTTTTGGTGGGATGATTCTTTATGGTTGGGCGATGCCTGGGATGAAAACGTACGGCCCGGTCATCGGATGGCCTGTCTGCCTGACGGCGAGCACTCTGGCGTCGGCGGTCGTGGAGTACTTCTATGGCGACTGGAAAGGACGTGCCCTGCGCACGCTAAGCTGCGGTTTGGTCGCGTTGACCGCTTCTATCGCAATCTTTGGTTACGCAAACTTGCTGGTTCAAACCGCCGATTAAGGGCGTAGTGCTGCAAGAAAGGAATCCCTGATGAGAATATGTTCATTCGTGGCTGCGTTGCTCTTGTTTGCCGGCACATGCTCTGCGGCCGATTACTATGTCAGCGCGCAAGGCGACGACGACGCCCCGGGCAGCAAGGCCCGACCTTGGAAATCCATAGCGCCGGTGAACCAGCTCGCTGCTCGGCCAGGAGACCGTATTCTGTTCGAAGCGGGGGCGATTTTCGTGGGCAACGTCGTCCTGAACGTTCAGGCTCCGAGTTCGGCAACCAAACCCGTGATCGTAAGTTCGTACGGGAATGGCCGCGCCACCATCGATGGCGGCACCGGCACGGCAATACTCGTCCAGAACACCGGCGGGGTCATTGTGGAAAACCTGACCCTGCGCGGACAAGGAAGGCCGGCCAACACAGGCTCGGGCGTGCGCGTCATCAACACGCTCGCGGGGAACGTCAAGCTATCGTTCATCCGAATTCGTAGGGTTGACGCCGCGGGTTTCGGCCGCGCTGGAATCTTTGTCGGTGGACTCAATACTGACGGTCAGCAGAGTGGCTTTGAGGATGTGAGGATCGAGAACTGCGAGGTTCACGACAATACATTTTACGGCATTCTGGTGGGAGGCCCCTGGGATGACGACCACACGGACACCGTAACGAATGGGCCACAGGAAGGGTCGCGGCCGGGGTACACGAACAAGAACGTATACATCGGGAACTGCAGGGCATGGCGGAACGAGGGGGATCCGACTTATAAGCGAAATCACTCCGGCAACGGTATCGTGGTCGCCGACACCGACGGTGCGATCATTGAGCGCTGCACCGCCTGGGAGAACGGCAGACTCTGCCTGAGCCCCGGCGGCGGACCTGGCGGCATCTGGGCGGCGGGTTCCAACCGCGTCACCATCCAACACTGCGAATCGTTCCGTAACCACACGGGACTCAACACGGCCGACGGTGACGGTTTCGATTTGGACGGCGGCGAAACCAATTCCGTCGTTCAGTACAACTACAGCCACGACAACGATGGGTTCGGGTTCCTTCTCTGCAACTACAAAGACGCCCCTCATGAGTGGCGGAACAATGTCTTGCGGTTCAATATCAGCGATAATGACGGTCGCGACCTGAAAGCCAACGCGGCAATTTGCTTTTGGACGGATGAACCTGAACTCGCGGATATCGAAGTTTACCACAACACGGTCTTAGTGGACCCGGCAGCGAACGGTAATCTGCCGGCTGTGCTGTGTGTCTCCGGGAAAGCCGTCAGAGCGCGACTTTGTAATAACATTTTCATGGCCACATCCGGTTGTCCGCTGCTCGATAACCGGACCGATGCTAGCGGCTTGCGTTTTCAAGGCAACGCCTACTGGACCGAAGCAGGGCCGGTACGTTTATTGTGGGCCGGACAAGAGTTTGCATCGCTCGATGCTTGGCGCAATTCGACCGGGCAGGAGATCCTTGCGGGAAAGCCTGTAGGCCTTTTCGTAGACCCTTTGCTGACCGTCTACGGCCGGGGAATGACCGTTTCTGATGTGTTGCGATTGCCCATGCTGCCCGCTTATCACCTACGCCCCGGCTCACCGTTGATCGGTAAGGCAGAGGACTTATCCCCACTCAATATTGGCAAGCAGGACTTCTTTGGGAATTCACTGGTCGGCAGCGGGCCGCTGAATATCGGGGCCTGTGCCACAACAGGCACGCCGCCGGGGAAGCAGTGAGGCTGCGCGGTTGACTTACTTCAATCTGCCACCTGCGATAAATACCAGCAAACAAACTTTTCGACTTCGGATTCCACTGCTGCATAAGGTCCGGGCTGGTAAGCGCTGGAATTGACGCCGGCTTGGTTGTCTTCGCAAATGGTTCGATCCTGATCCGCCGTGGCCTTCCAAAAGGCTGTCACCCGCTCGACTTGGTAATCAACGCCCTCTTGAGCGTCTTCATGAACCAACCAGATCATTTCGATTTCGGTTTGGGTGGGGCTGACCGGTAGAAACCTCTGAATCATTGCATAGTCGCTGCTGGCCTCGAACCAGAATGTGGGATAGATTACCACAGCCAGCGCACCGGCCAGCCGTTCGGGCAGGCTTCCCAGCAACGGGGCCACCGGTTGGCCATCCAGGCTTTGACTTACGAAGCCTTTCCGAAAGATCATCATGGCTGCAAGGTGCCAGGTGTCCGCGAGAAATGGGATTGTGCGGCACTCGAGGCCGATCTTCGCCCAGCGAGCCTCACACTCGGCTGCAAAGGCCGTATCTTCTTCGAGAACTTTCGGCGAGTCGATATTGGCGCTCGCAACGATTCGACAGTATTCGGGGTGAGCTGGAGGACAGTGATTGCACTCGCGAGAGTTCTCCGCGAGGAGCTTCCAATTCGACCGCGCAGTGTAACGGTAAGTATGACAGATCTTCGTGCGAGCCAAGCCGTAAGGCTGGAGGCGTGGCGCCAAATCTTTCGCGAAGGGATCGAAGCTGGGAGGGTCTTGCGCCAGACAAAGGAAAATCAACCCTTCGACAACGCGGAGGTGAGCCGGCGTCAAGCCGAAGCCGGTTTTATCGAAGTCATCGGGCATGTGGCGCGCCGCCGCCAGGGTTCCATCGCGTTTGTACACCCAGTGGTGGTACGGACAGACGAGGCTGTTGGCACGTCCTTCAGGAGCCTTAAGTATCACGGAGCCGCGATGGCGACAAACGTTGTGAAAAGCCGCCACCTCCTGGTCAGACACGCGGATGACGATCACGCAGTCATTGCCGATCTCAAAGAGAAAGTAATCGCCTGGTCGCGGGATTCGGCTTATGTGCCCGGCGAAGAGCCAATATCGCATGAATATCTTTTCCATGTCCCGATCGAAAACATTTTGGTCCGTATAGAAGGGTTGTTCAAGGGACATGTTGGGCCGGCGCGTCGCGAGAAGATGCGCGATGTTGTTGTCTTGCGTCTCAACACCTTCCTTCATCCTATGATCCCTCTCTCTCACGCGCGTGTCAGTTGCCGCGCGAGCTTGCACGTTCAGGGGCGCGCGTCAATACGAATTCTAAGCTAATGCTCGCCACTCCTCGATCAGGACTTTCACGTTGTCCCAGGTGTGGGGTGCGTCCACAGTAAGGTTATCGACGGGAGAAAGTATGAAGCCCCTCGGGCCGAGCGTTTCGATGGCGGTACGCACCGCGCTTCTTACTTCTTCCGCAGAGCCCATCTCCACCGTAACGGCACCGGAAACACCGCCCCAAAGGCAGGTGCGATCACCCAGTTCCCTTTTCATAAGGCCCATATCAGTGTGTGTGCCTTGTATCGGGTCGACTCCGATCAGTACGTCAATTCCGGCTTTCTTGTAGAAGTCTAGCATGGGGAGAGTCCCGCTCGAGCAAATATATCCAAACAGCGCACCATGTTCGTGGGCCAAGTCGATCTCCGCTTTCAGACGAGGAAGTATGGCATCGTGATAGAACCGCGGCCGCACAAAGTCGCAACCTTCGTACCACGCACGCCGGATAAAGAGATCCACTTTCCCGCTGAGTACCAGCCGCATCCGGCTAAGATTCCATTGGTGGATCATCTCGAGAAGTTCCGTGACGAGCTCGGGATGGTCGCAGGCCATAATGATCAAGCTCTGCGATCCGCACAGCCAGTTCGCCATATCCCAGCCTACACCCCACCCTCCCACGAGCAGGATTCCGTGCTCGCTCACGAAATCGTGCGCGCGCTTCGCCTCGCGATCATATTCTTCCACGTCTTCGGGAGAAGGCGGAGTCAGCATGTGCTGCAAAATCTCGAGCTCCCTACGTTCGGTGATCAAAGGCTTGATGGCCCGTGGAATCTGGTAATCGTCCAGGAAAGGGATATGTGCGCCGTGCGGCCAGTCTTCCGAGAGTTTCACGCTGGTGGTGAGCTTGCCCACAGGTGTGGCGTATTCCTTGTGCAGAATCGCGTCGCTACCGGCCGACTCCTCGCACCATTTCTTCACCTTTACTGAGGGATCTAACCGTACCGGCAACCCGCGCAAATCGGGATGATCAGGACGCTGCGGGCGCGGCAAAGCAGGGATGAAAAGGAAAGAATCGAGTCCCATGGCGCGCTCTGCTTTGGCCAATTCATAAAGGTCCTCCACGCAGCGGCGCCGAAGGGCCGTAAAACTCATGAAGCAACAGGGAATGTGATCTGCTGGCTGAAGCCTGAGGGTTCGTAACATTCGTTCGCGTGAGGTTAGTCCTTGCATACCTTGAGCTCCTTTGCGCGGCACGAGGTAAGAAGCTTGACTTGCCGCTACGTCAGGTCGAAAAGAATTAGAACTAGATTTGGCTCTGCCTACTCAGGAATCGCACGATCAAAGCGCCTTCATGTTAGTGACCACCGCCGGTTGTTCAGGGAAGAGCACCCTTCAGGATCTCAGGGCTGGATAGGATATTTCCCATGCTCTTCGATCGCTTCCATCACCGCCAGGGTGCCCGCCTTGAGGCACTGTTCGGTGGCGTCGTCCGTGCCGCCCCAGGTTCCCATTTCGGTGAAACCGAGGACCAGTCTGTCTCCCGGCGCGGCGCTCTTCAAAAGCTCGATCGTATATTCCTTCGTCGTTTCAGGGCCCGACCAAAAGATCGTCTCAGGAAAGTTCACCCAGATCACGATGTTGCCCCAAGCTCTTCTGGCGTCCCGGAGGGAAAGGTCCGAGACCGGTGGCGGCGTAAACGCTTCCACCACGTCAACCCCGGTCTCGGCGATGACGTCTTTGTAGCTTGCCAGATTGAGCGTGACGTCACAGTGCAGAGCCAGGATTTTGCCCTTGCTTTGGAGGTAGGAGACCCACTCCTTATAGAAGGGCAGTTCGTGCTTGCGGAATTGCTCCGGACTCCAGAGTCCTTCCACCCACCCAAACCCCATGAATTCCACCGGAGACTCCGCCACTACTTTAAGACGCCGCTCGTCCCGCCGCCTCTGCGCATCCAAGAGCTTTGCGAAGTGATCGGGATGGTCACGCTGATGATAGACCCATTCATCCAGACCATAGATCTCACCAAAATAGCGTCTGGTCGCGCCGTAGGGCGAAGCTTCGAAGTCGAGTGCACAGTCACGAAAGATGCCGTCCCCTCCGATATCTCGCAAGGTGTTGCAGTAAATGCTGTTATCGGCTCCGAACACCGTGTCCTCCAGCATGAAGAGGACGGGGTCGTAATCGTCTACCGTCTTGATCAATCCTTCTACTTCCGTTTCCTGGTTATCCGTAATTCGTCCGGCGTGCATCCTTGTTCGCGTCGAAACGTCACCTTCAGGCGTATGGTAGATAGTGATCTTCCCGGCTTCCACCGGTCTGGTTTCAATGCTGATGTGGGGCATTTCCGCGAAAACAGTGGAGCGGCGGTAGCATAGCCCCATTCCCCTGTTTTCCAGATGCCGGGCGAATTCGCCTCGCGGAACGAGATTGTCGTAAGGCGCGAACGGGACATAGTCGGGCATTTGATGATGCAGAACCGCGTTGATGCGGGAAAGAAAGTGCATTGGTTCACCTTTTTCTCAGGCCAGCCGATTACGGCCGCTGAACGATTGGGTTCTTTCCAAACTCCGCCGCGGCGCGAAAACAAGCCACCACGTTTTCCGGCGGCGCCTCGGGCGGAATGTTGTGAATAGTGGCAAAAAGATAGCCCCCGCCGGGGACCAACTCCGAAACTTGACGCCGCACATCCGATTCCACTTGCTCGATCGATCCAAAACTGAGAACCTCGTTGTCGATGCCGCCGCCGAAAAAGCCCAGGTCCTTTCCAAATTCGCGCTTCAGGCGGTCCGCCGTCATCCCTTTGGCCGTATACTGGACGGGATTCAGCCCATCTATTCCAGCCGCGATGAAGTCCGGAATGATCGCGGAAACGGCGCCATCCGAATGAATGTAAACCTTCGCGTCTAGTAGTTTCTTTATGTGCTCGACTAAGCGGCGCAGGCGCGGCAAGTAAATTCCACGGAAAATACTCGGGGAAAAGAGCAGGCCTTCCTGGCTGCCGCAATCATCACTGATGATCACCAATTGCACCCAGGGGCCGACTTCCTTCAGCAGCAAGGTATAGAAAGGCTTGAGATGTTCTTCCAGAACCCGCTCGGCGAGCGCTTCCACATAACTGGGATTGGCAGCCATATCCATGAAGAGTTCTGCGGTCCCGCGAAGACTGCTGGAGATTTCGTAAATCCCCCAGGCGCCGTCCGCCACCAGTCCGAAACCTTGCGCATGGAGCCGCTGCGCTTTGTCAGCCAGTCCCCTTACTCGGTCATGCTGGGACAAGTCGGGGAATCTGTAAAGGGCTAACTCCCGCCGGGTGCCTTGCGGCAAAGGGTGATCGACTTGGTTGTAGAAGCCTCCGCTTCGCCGGAATCGCCGATTGAACTCATCCACGTAGGTTTCACCCGCTGCTTCCGATACCACCGGCGCTTCGCTTGGCACAAGAAACTGCGCATCGACATCGAAGTGCGAGTGCAGCCGCACATCGGGTTCCACGATCTGGAGGGTGTTGTCAATTATCGGAGCAGAGGCTTTCGCTTCGTAGTGCAAGTAGGCCAGAAGGTTCTCGTGGGCTTCTTGGTGGATGGAACATTCCGGGCCCCCGAAGAGGATAGGTACTCGGTCCGGCTCTCTATGCTGAAGTGCCGTGATTAATCTCTCTCGTCCCTTTGCCGGCTCAGGTGGTTGGGTCATTTGATGAATTCCCTACGAGAAGTTGAACTTGTCTCACTTGCCGGATTTGGGCGCAAACTCCACTTCCCAATCCACGGCTTCGTGCTGTCCCGGGAAACTCACCCCCAACGAATTCCCCGTTACTTCTTGGTGCGCGGGGATCTCGCCTTTTCCCGCAGAGGTCGCTCGTACGTGAGCAACCGTGAATCCCTCAGGAACAAAGAACCAAAGCGTATAGTCATCCCCCGGCACGGTTTCTGATGTGCCGCGCATGCGATTTTGCGCGCCGTCCCATGCCAATTCTTTGATCGAATGAGCGCCGGTAATGTGACGTGAGTTGCCGATCAGTTGAGGTCTGCGCAAGAGCGGGTGGAGCAGAAATACGCGCGTATCGTGCGGTTCGATGGTCACCTTCATCCGATCCTTATAAACTCCGGCCAGCTTCTGGCCCCAAGAGTCGTATGCGATGTAGCTAGCGCCAGTTTGGAGCCCCAGCTTGTCGGCGAAAGAAAGGTCGCGGGTTGACGTCTGGCTCCGCCAGTTGGTCATTCCCACCACATCATAGACGCCGGACTTGGCATTCACCTTTAGATCCAGGATGTCCGGATAGTTGTGGATATAAGTTTCGGGAGTTGTATGTTTGAAGAGATCCCAGAGAGGCATGTCGGTTCCGCGGCTGAATAAATCGACGGGAAGGATGGGCATAGTGGGCAAGCTCATCTTCAACAACTTGACTCTCTCCTCCGGCAATTCGGGCATCACGCTCGACAAAGAATAGACCACGCCGGTCAGGGCGGTATAAGTAACCACCGTGCGTGCTTCAGGCAGAGTGGCGCCAAATCCCACCATGGGGTCCTCACGCGTGCGCGCGACGCTTACAACTTCCGGGTGTCTTTTCTTCATTGCCTCCTCGACGCTCATTCGCGGCCCAACCTCAATTCCCTCGCCCACCATCGCGTAAACGAGAATGTGGTTCAAGAAAGCATTGGCGTTGATAGAGCTGAACATTGCATAATTGCCCTGCCAGCTTGGGTACAAATCCTCCCCGTTGAAGTACGAGTTAAAGTATCCGATTCCGTTCAGAGGTGTGCCGGAGGGGCAGCCCTCGATGAATCTTTCGGTGCCGATTACTTCGCGGATCAGCTTCAGGCGATTACGATAGGCAACGATCGGATCGACGGACTTATCGTAGATTCTATCGAGGTCTACCGCCGGGACGTACTT
>Ga0181524_10005676_pt1 | contig 11047 bp, 10 predicted proteins | sample PEATcosm2014_Bin_34_FD_119761 | JGI IMG/M metagenome (GOLD analysis project Ga0181524, IMG submission 119761) | Peatland microbial communities from MTU Mesocosm Facility, Houghton, MI, USA - PEATcosm2014_Bin05_60_metaG | ecosystem: Environmental > Terrestrial > Soil > Wetlands > Peat | place...
CGGCTCCCAATCTAGTGCGTCCCCATTTGCTTCGTCCCCGGCATCCGACCCCTTCACACCACGCCCATCCTCAAATCCATTTGCGGCACGGCCAGCCACTGGCGCTCGCTTGGCACCGCCACCACCTGGAGGGATAGTCGCACGTCCGCGTGGCGCGCGAACGCCGCCGCCGGCCGGCCAGTACAACAGCCCGGTGCCCGGTACCGATGCCTTCCACACCGACGCCGCGTCAGGGCCCAAGCTCGAGTTGGCGCGCGGCGATTCTACGCGGCCTTCCGACGACGTCATGCCGGTTCGGGGCACGCCGTCTGCCGGGAGCCTGCGCGACATCGGCGCCACGGGAGCTTCGGGCGTCGCCATGGACGAAGATCCCAGAAACCTGAATCTGGTCCGGTGTGCGCAGCACGGCCTGTACTATGACAAGACCAAGGCTTCGGGCTGTCGCAAGTGCATGTCGACCGCCCGCGAAGTGGCCATGAGCTTCGAGAGTCGCAACGCTTCCGCGAGCCTGAAAGTGGCCAATCTGCGCGATCAGCCGGCCAAGCGGGCCTTCATCGGCCTCGCCGTGGCTCTACTATTGGGCCTGCTTCCGGCGGCCTACTACGCTTTTGGCCCCGGTTCCGCCGACGCCCGTGAACTCCGTGTGCGGCAGGAAGTTCTTTCGCGCCAGCCAGGCACCGACGAGATCTTGCACCAGTTTGACGAGTTGGACGCGCAGGTCAGCCGGTCGCGGGACCGCTCGTTGCGCAACATCGCCCTGGTGTGGGCTGCCACATCAGTGGCCGCAATGGCGGGCTGGTACAAGGTCACCTAGCCGCTGGCGACGGACGCGCCTCGATCCAGGGCCTCATCCCGCCGGCGCCGCGCTCGTTCTATGAGCCAGACCACCAGGATTGAGATGTTGTAGAGGCCGAAGATCGGGGCAGCCAGCAGGCATTGGGTGAACGGATCAGTGCTGGGCGTGAGCACCCCACCCAGAACCACTGCCAAGACGATGGCGTAACGGTTGAACTTGAGCATGCCACGGCTGGAAACCAGGCCCATCCAGCCAAGGATCGACAACACGACGGGAAGTTCGAAGGCCAGGCCACAACCCGCCAGGGTCATCATCTGGAAGTTGGCGACCTCATCCATCATGATCATGGGGTCGAGCCGGAAGGGCAGATCACCCGAGAAGCTGGTGAGCATCCTGGTCAGGTAGTAGGCGGCGGGCTCACACATGAAGGCGTAGGCGAACACGGCGCCGCCGGCGAAACAGGCAGCGGTGGCCCCGGTGATGAGAATGGTGAGCCGCCTCTCCCTGCGGTACAGGCCCGGCGCCACGAACCTCCAGATCTCCCAGAACACAAATGGTCCGGCGATGATGAGGCCTCCAACGATGGCCAGCTTCATGTAGACCCAGAAGGGCTCGGTCAGGCTCTTGGCATAGAAGTTGAGATTGTGGCCGGCGTCCTTCATGCCCTTGCGCACGGGCCGCGTCAGCCAATCGAAGTAGCGCTCGACGAGAACGAACGAGCCGATCATGGCCAACACAAAGGCGATGGCGGCGTTGCGCAGGCGTGTGCGCAATTCGGCCAAATGGGCAAGCAGGCTCATGCGCTTGCCGTCCAGCCCTTCCTTGCTGCCCGAACTGGACTGCCGGGCTTCCGACGAAAGTGGGGCCGCGGGCGCCACCGGAGGCTCCGGGGCGGTGGTGGGCGCAGGCTCCCCTGCGGCGGGCAGCATATCCGTCGGCGCTTCCGTAACGATGGTCTTGTCGGATTGTCCGGCGTCTTCTCGTGCTGGCATGCTCCGCTAGCCTTTCTTCCGCGGCAACGGCGGCGGGACCGACTCGGGCAACTTCGCGTCGGCCTGACTGGAACGCGGTGGCGGTAGATGGTTGGCCGTTGCAGACCGCAGTGATGCCGCTGGCACGGGAGGCGGGCGCGCTCCGGCAGGAGCATGCGGTGGCTCGACCATCACCGGATCGGGCGTCAACGTGAGAAGCTCCGGCTCGGGTGTCAGCGGTGGTCGATTGGCATCGGGCGGCGGGTTCATGACCATGGTCACGCCCGAAACCAGGGGACCGCCGGCCGCAGGACGAACCTCCGCAGCGCCAGCCGCCTGTGCCGCGGCCTCGCCTGCCGCGCGGTGTTCGGCCTCCTCGCGTGACTTGCGCTCCTGCTCTTCTTTCTCGGCGCGTTTTTTGGCTGGCAATTCATCGTCGCGACGCTTCTGTTCTTCTTTCTCGGCGCGCCGTTTTTTGGCCTCCTCGCGTGCCTTGCGCTCCTGCTCTTCTTTCTCGGCGCGTTTTTTGGCGGCCAATTCATCGTCGCGACGTTTTTGTTCTTCTTTCTCGGCGCGCCGTTTTTCGGCTTCCTCGCGTGACTTGCGCTCCTGCTCCTCTTTCTCGGCGCGTTTTTTGGCGGCCCGCTCGTCGTCGCGACGCTTTCGCTCCTCGCTCTCGATCCGCCGCCTTTCAGCCTCCTCGCGCGCCTTGCGCTCAGCTTCCTCGCGTGACTTGCGCTCCTGCTCCTCGTTCTCGGCGCGCTTCTTGGCCGCCAGTTCATCGTCGCGACGCTTTTGCTCCTCGCGTGCGGCCCGCTGCTTTTCCTCTTCCTCGCGCGCCTTGCGTTCTCGCTCCTCACGCTCGGCCTTCCGCTTGGCGTCCTGTTCCTCATCGCGGCGCTTCAGCTCCTCGGGCGGAAGCATGGTTGCCTCGCGCAGCTCGGCCAGCGGTTTGCGAATAGCCTCATCCAGCCCGATCTCGTTCTTGATGTCCGCCGCTGCCTTGCGCACCTCGCGGATGGCCTTGCCTAGCCCAGAGGCGATTTCTGGGAGCATGTTGGGCCCGAGGAAGATCAACGCTACGAAAAGAATGACGAGGATCTCCTGAAAGCCGAGGTTCAACACGGTGGTTCTTTCTAGATCGGAATCACGCGCACTTCCACCGTGGAGCGAAGCAGGTTAGCCTCGAAACAGCTCCATCTGGCGCGGAGGGTCGATGGCGTATGCGTCGTAGCCGCGCTGGCGCAGGATCGCCGCGAAGGTTTCCGCGAATCCCCGGTGTAGCGCGACTTCGTGCGCCCCGGTCGCTTCGAGATACGCGACCAGATCTGCGAATCCCGCCTGGTTGGACAGGGCAATGCCCTGATCAGCGCGCATGCAATCGACTGCCGTGCGCTCGACGCTGAAGCCAGAAACGAAAGCAAAAACCGGAGAGTCAAGCGCGCCAAGTGCCGGGGCCTCGCGCGCTTCCGGTGGCCAGAGCAATACCTCGTTGGGGCCCAGCTTCCCCGCAAAGCGACGAAGTGGCGGCAAGGAAGCGCCCGCCTGACGAAAGCGGGCCAGCACCTTCACGATGGTGCCATACGCGCGCACAGCGATGCCGGCGGCGTGTAGCGCTTCCGCGGTTGCCGGCGCCGGGCCAAACGGGGACACCAGCAAAACCGGAGCGCGCCGTGTGGCCAATGCCACCTCGACGAAGCGCCGCAGTGCCGCCTCGGCTTCCTCGCGTGGTGGAAAGACGAAACGCGGATCTCCGAAAGTGGCGTCGAGGCACACGGCGTCTGCGGACCGCACCTGCGCGGGGCACAAGCTGGCAAAGGCTCGCTCACGGCAGATGGTTCCGGCGTAGAGCAGTCGGCGGCCCCGTGCCTCGCAGAGCAAGGAGGCCGCGCCCGGCAAGTACCCCGAAGGCACCAGCGCAAGGCGCAGATCGCCCAGGTTGAATGGCCGTCCGAAGCCGGCCGGCAAGGTGCGCGCGCGCAGGCGTTCTCCCGCTGCGCCCAGCAACACCAGCGTGCCCTCGGTGGCCAGCAGTTGGCGTCGCCCCGCCCGGCGCGGCGATAGCCTGAACGATGACCCAGGCGCCAGCGCCTGTGCGTGCGAGAGAAAAACCAGATCGGTGGCAAACCCCACAGCATCGCAGGTAAGCGGAGTGCCATCCAGGGTGACACCTGCGTGGTAGCTGAAGGCGTGCTTCCGCCGCCGGGGCATGACGAGATCCTTATACCCGCGATCGTCAGCGGCCGGGCGGAGTAAAATCGCGAACCTCCACGGCTCGCAGGATGAGATCGCTCTCATCGGCCAGAACCGGGTCGCGATCGCGCAGGACGCGTGTCGCGGTGATCGGGAAGCCCTTGGCGCGCCAAACGCGCTGCGAGTTTTCGTCAACCGTCAGGTCGAGGGCATGGCTCTGGCTGGGATCACTTCGCCAGAAGCGGTCAGGCAAACATTGTCCGGGCTCGGGTTGCGGCGGCAGCACCCTAATCGAAGCGCATGGGGGGCGGTCGGAATCGCTGTGCGGCCTCGGCGATGTCATCCTGCCTGGCGCCACCGTTCAACAGGAGGCGCGCGGCTTCCAGCCCAGAGTGAAGCGCCGTGCCGGTGGACGCCACCGACGGGAAGGTGCAGAAGTTGCCGGCGAAGTACAGGTTCCTGAAGCGGGTGCTGTGCAGGCCTGGATTGCGATAGTCCCGCAAGAACACCGGCGAGTACATGGGCAACCGATTGACCTGGGTCCAGCGTGGACTCAGGTCTTCGCCGAACACTTCGCGGAAGTCGGCCAGGGTGCGGGCGCAGAGTTCGTCCTCGGGCAACTGGTTGAAGAAGGGCATCGTCCGCGAACGGGTGTGGGTGACGAAGTTCACGTAGGACTCGCCCCTTTCGCCGATGGTGGGGTTGAGCGAGTCGAGCATGAACAATCCACTGGCCGTGCGATCGGGCGACAGCAGATTCATCCAGTAGAAGTCTGGCAGGCGTCGCTTGGGGGCGGCGCAGATCACGGAGGACAGGGCCGTGTATTCCACCTCGCGGATGCCGGGCGAGTCCTCTTCCGGCAGCAGCGCAATCAGGATCTCCGTGGGAATCGTGCTGACGAAGACGTCACCCCCGATCCAGTCACCCGCCTCGGTCTGCACCTCGCTGACCACGCCGCCGCCCGTGCGAAACCCGGCGACCCTGGCGCTGGTGACCAGACGGACACCGAGGCTGCTCAGGCGGCCAGCCAGTCCCGCGCACAGCACTTCGGTCCAGTTGGTGCCCGGAATGTAACCCAGGGGGGCCGAGCCTTCGCGATGGTGCAGGCGAGCCCCGAGCCATGCCCCGCTGACTTCGCAACAGGGAAGGCCGAACTTGATGCGTGTGAGCGGCTCGAACAGCGCGCGCCGCACGCCTGCCGTGGCCCAACCGTCCACCAGATCCTGGGCGCTGCGGCCATTCCAGTCGGTCCAGTTCCGCTTGCGGAAGGCGCGCACCATCAGACCGACGAAACGCGCCTTGTCCGCCAGGCCCATGGGAAACCGTAAGAAGTCGGAGACACACGCCAGATCGTAGCAACGCCCGCCCGTGCAGAACAACATGCGCACGCGGCGCCAGAGAACCGATTCCAGAGCTCCGATGACATCCAGGAAGAACAACAGATGGCGGTCACGATATAGGATGTGGTGATACCCCAGCGGGAACGAGTGCCCGTCGCGGTGAAAGCTTCCCGCCAGTCCGCCGAGCTGGGGACCGGCCTCGACCACGGTGACGCTCCGGCCGTTGCGGGCCAGGGCGTACGCGGCCGCCATTCCGGCCATCCCACCTCCCAGGATCACGATGCTTTCTTTCGACATGCGCTCGGTCTCGCTCTATCGAGCTGCCCGGATTGGCCAGGGACGGACCAGTGCCCGCCACTGCGGGCCATATACAGGGTGTGCTGCGGCCGCATCCCAGGCCAAGCCCGCGTAGCGTCGAGCCCACGCACGGTAGTACATCTTCGCCCCCAACAAGGGCAGCCGGAGCAGCGGCGTGTTGAATACCAGGCGCTTGACCGGGGAGCGGCGCAGGAAGGTCTCCACCCTCGAGACCAGGTTGTGGCGCGCAGGCGCAAAGGGCGCAAGGGGAGGCAGCAGCTCCGACGAGCGTACCTCGATGGCCGTCCGATCATTGGTTCCGATGCCCCGCGCTGCGCACGCCGCCAGGTGCGAGACGGAGGCGGGATCGAGACCCATGATGACGGCCTGGACAGTGTCGAGCGCGACCGGATCGGCCGAGCACAGGATGCGGTCGGCCACCCGGGGCCGGCCCGACTTGGGCCCGTTGCCCTCCAGGCCGATGGTGGCGTCCATGAGCGCGAGAGCAGGGCGCAAGACACTGTTCACATCGGCAAGCGCCTGGTCCAGCACCAGATGATACTCGTGTCGCAGCTTGCTTAGACACCCCCACTGGTTCTTCAGCGCACCGGTGAGGCCGGTCTTGGCGTGCGTCTTCATCACCGGAACCGTGATGAGCAAAGCTTCGCGCAGCACCCAGGGCACGTCGATGCGCTTGAGCACCACGTTGTCGGATCTGTGCACGGGGACGGTCCGCTCGCGCGACAGGTTCAGCCAGGTGGCGCCCGTGCGTCGGCAAACCTCGGCCATGCCGCTCGACCGGAAGGCTCGCTCGATGTCCTCCAGAACCTGATCGGCCTCGACCACGTAGAGCTTGCCGACATGCGGGCGAATGGCCTCGATGAGGGATTCCACCACCAGAGGCGAGGTGATGGAGCCCGGGATGAAGAGATCCCAGCCCAGGTTGACTTTGAGGCAGACGTCTGCTCCCGCCGGGATTGCGTGGGTCCAGTCCGCGGCCTCCAGGGCGCGCCGCACGGCCGCGCGCACGTCGCGCCCGGCATATTCGACCGCAACCACGGCTGCGGCCCCTGGAGATTTGCCGACACCGACGGTCATTGCAGCACGGACTGAGAGGGCAGGCGCGTGCCACGTCGGACGCCCATTCCGGTGCGCGGCGAAATCAGCATTGCAGATACCATACACCGCCGGGAGAGCGGATGGCTCGGGCAGATGTGGACAGGGCCACGGTCGCCGGCGCATCATGCCCCCATGCCTCGGCGCCGACTGTTCATCGGACTGATTCTCGCCCTGGGTTTCCTGCTGCGCGCTGACCTGCTGGGTACGCCGTTCGTCGAGTACTTTTCCAACCGAGAGGTGCAGAACGCGCTGCCCGCGCGCCTGTTTCTGGAGGGCACCAACACGTTCTGGAATCTGCCCATCCAGATCACCGAGGACCACGTGGTGGTCGAATGTCAGATCCTGCCGCTCATCGTCCACACCGGCTACCGGGCGCTGGAACTGGTCGGCCTGGCGCACGCACCCGCGCGTGGTGACGTCGTCGCTGCGGAGCGCTACTACCGCCAGATCGCGCTGCTTGGGCGCCTGTGGAGCGTCCTCATGGCTCTCGTCACCATCTACCTTCTTTTCCGCCTGGTCGGCCAGGGCTGGTCGGAGCGGGCCGGACTGCTCGCGGCGTGCTGGTATGCGCTCCTGCCTTACAATCGATTTTTCGATCAGCTCTTCCTGAGCGAGCCGACGCTGATGGCGCTGGCCTGTTTCGGCCTATACCGGGTCTGGCGCTGGAGCCTGGCCGGGCGGGGCGCGTGGGGGCAATTCGCACTGGCCGCGCCCGCGTTTGCCATTTTGATCCTGCTCAAGGTTAGCCACGCTTTCATCGGCATTCCCATCGCGTACCTGATCTGGCGCCGGCTGCGCTGGCGCGCGCTGTGGAACTGGCCGACGTGGCTCTTCGGCTTCGCCGTGCTGTTCCCGTCGGTCTACTTCTACGAGCTGCGCGGCTCGTGGATCGGCCAGGGCGGCGACACCATGCCGGTGAACAACCTGGTGCGGCTCTTCACCAGCGGCAGCTACGCGTGGCACATGGTCAGCCTGCTCGTTCGCCGATATGTGTGGGGCATCATCACGCCGCTGGGAGCGCTGCTGTGTGTGCTCGGGTTGCGGGTGGCGCGGCGAAACGCGGACGCGCGCGCGCGCGGCCTGCCTCAGTTGCTCCTGGCCTGGGGCGCAGGCTGGATCGCCTACTGGTTCATGGCCGGCCAGATGAGCGGCCATCTCTATTACCAGGCGCCCAGCGTGCCCATCGTCGCCTGCCTGCTGGGCATCGCGACCGCCTGGTTGACCGAGCGCTACGCGGCCGTGATTCACCGCCCGGCGCTGGCCGTCTTCGCCCTGTACTGTCTGCTGTGGAACCAGGTCGTCCAGCGTGAGAATGATCAGGACTCGCGCTTCTGGCGTGGCACCTGGTGCTGGACGGTGATGGACGCGGGCCTGGCGGTGGACCGGCGCTTGCCTGCTGATGCCGTCTTCATCTCGGGCAGCCGCGATGCCGTCGCGCGCATGTTGACCTACTACGCCCATCGCAAGGCGCGCCTGCTCACCGTCGACGATCTCGGCCTGGCGCCCGAACTGGCCCCGCGCAAGCTGGAGACTTTGCGCCGCGAGGGCGCGAGCTACTATGTGGCGCCGCTCGGCTACGACGGACCCAAGTACAACGGCATCGTGTTCGACCGCGTGGTGTTCGGCCGTCTGCCGGTGGCGCGCTACCTCTTCGAGCACTATCCCGTGGTCGAGGAAACCGGCAGCCACATCATCTTCGCCTTGGCAGCGCCGTTGCCCGCCGCGGCCGGATCCCTGGTCCCGCCACTGTAGGGTACCTGTCCGGGCAATAGCTTGCGGTGAAGGCCGTGAAAGGATCGGGAGGTACGACTACGCCATGGCAAGAAGAGCGTGCTCGGCTTGCGACACATACGGCCCGCCGAAAAGATTGACGTGAACCATGAGAAAGTAGAGTTGATAGAGCGGCACGCGGTCTTCGTGACCGGGAGAGAGCGGCCAGGCCTCTTCATAGGCGGCGAACACGTGGTGTCCGAAGCCGCCGAAGAGGCGCATCATGGCCAAGTCGACCTCGCGGTGGCCGCCGTACACGGCTGGATCGATCAGGCAAGCCACGCCGGTTTCGTCCCCGATCACATTGCCGCTCCACAGATCGCCGTGCAGACGGGCCGGGGGCTCGGCCGGGCCCACCCGTTCGTCCAGCACGGTGAAGAGGCGGTCGAATCCGCGGGCCATGGCCGAACTGCACAGGCCGGCGTCGCGCGCCAGAGCAAGCTGCGGTTCCAGTCTGCGGCTGCGGTAGAACTCCGGCCAGCTCGGCGCGGTTGCGTTGGCCTGGGGCAGGCGCCCGATGAAGTTGTCGCGATCGAGGCCGAAGCCCGGCGCCCCGAAGCGGTGCAGGGCCGCCAGATCGCGGCCCAGCCTTTCGTCGAAATCGGGTCGGCGTCGCGCGGGTGAGATGCGTTCAAGCACTAGGAACGTCTCGCCCACCGCCAGCACCTCGGGAACCCGCAACGCGCGGGCCTGCGCCAGCCAGGCCAGGCCGCGCGCCTCGGCCGCAAACATGGTCGGATGCGCGACGGAATTGCTTTTCACGAACACCACCCGCCCATCGGCCAACGTCATCTCGTGCGCGCTGTTGATGTCGCCACCGGACACCGCGCACGACGACCGCACAACGCTGCCCATGGCACGCGCTACCGCCTCCTCCAGTTTTCGCCCGGCCATCACCCAAGCCCGTGGGTACGACGCAAATGTTCGAGCAGGCCACGGCAGGCCGTCTCGCAGATTTCGAAGACGCGCTCGAAACCGTCGATGCCGCCGTAGTAGGGATCGGGCACGTCGGTACCGGGCGGTGAGGTCGGGTCGAATTCGCGCAGCAGGTGCAGCTTGGCGCGCGCATTGGCGTCGGGGGCCAGCTTGAGCAAATCGGCGAGATTCTCGCGGTCGAGCGCCAGCACGTAGTCGAAACGCGCGAAGTCCGAGCGCTGGAACTGGCGCGCTCTACCGGCAAGGGGCATGCCCCGTCGCAGTCCCACCGACCGGCTGCGCTCATCGCGCGCCTCGCCCACGTGCCAGGAACCGGTGCCCGCGCTGTCGATGTCGATCGCGCCGTCAAGACCAGCCTGGCGCACGAGGTGGCGCATGACCGCCTCGGCGGTGGGGGAGCGGCAGATGTTGCCAGTGCAGACGAAGCTGACCGCGATGCGCGCCTGGCTCATTCCACGATGCTCCCAAAGAGTGTCGCCGGATTGGCGCGCTCGATTCTCACGTCCACCAGAGCGCCCGGCTTGGCCCTCGCTCCCGCCGGCACGATCACCGAGCGAAAGCCATCGGTGCGGCCCAGCAACTCGTCGGGGGAGCGACGCGAGGGCGCCTCCAGCAGAACCCGCTCGCACCGCCCCACCTGGGTCGCGTGGCTCTCGCCGGTGATTCGCCGTTGCACATCGATCACCTGGGCCAAGCGTCGCTGCTTCACCTCGGCAGGAACATCGTCGGCCATGGTCCGCGCCGCCAGGGTTTCTGGTCGTTCGGAATAGGCGAAGGTGAAGGCATTGTCGAGGCGCAGTTCCTGCAAGGCCTGCAGCGTCTCGGCGAACTCGTCCTCGCTCTCGCCGCAGAAACCGACCAGCAGGTCCGTGGTGATGGCGACGCCAGGCAAGGCCGCGCGCAAGGCGCGCACCAACTCGCGGTACTGGGCCAGGCTGTAACCCCGTTTCATGCGCGCCAACACCGTGTCGGACGCGGACTGCAAAGGCAGGTGCACGTGCTTGCAGATCTTGGCTGAGCCAGCCATGGCCGCAATCACGTCGTCCGAGAATCCCAGCGGATAGGGTGACATGAAGCGAATCCGTTCCAGTCCGTCGATGCCGGCCAGTGCCAGCAGGAGGCTGGCAAATCCCACGTCGCCGTGCCGGTAGGAGGTCACCGTCTGGCCGAGCAGCCGAACTTCTTTGCCACCCGCTGCGACCAGCGCGCGCGCCCGTCGCATCACCTCGTCTGCTGCGGTGCCGCGCTCGCGTCCGCGCGTGTACGGCACCACGCAGAAAGAACAGAAGCGGTCACAGCCGCGCTGGACGGCGATGGCACCGACCACGGTTCCATTTGCATCGCGGACTGGGTCCAGGCCCTGGTAGGTTTCGCCGGGGTCGAGGAGCGTGTCGTCGATCTTGGCGCCGGCGCGCGCCTCCTCGATGTGAGCGAGAAGGCGCCGGTAGCCATCTGGCCCCACGACCAAGTCGACAAAGGGCGCCCGGGCACGCACCTGGCCGCGCAGGTGCTCCGCCATGCAGCCAGTGATGCCGAGAACCACGTCGGGGCGCCGAACCTTGTAGGTGGCCAGCGTGCTGGCGCGGCCCCAGACTCGCTCCACGGCCCTTTCCCGCACGGCGCAG
>Ga0181524_10005677_pt1 | contig 11046 bp, 18 predicted proteins | sample PEATcosm2014_Bin_34_FD_119761 | JGI IMG/M metagenome (GOLD analysis project Ga0181524, IMG submission 119761) | Peatland microbial communities from MTU Mesocosm Facility, Houghton, MI, USA - PEATcosm2014_Bin05_60_metaG | ecosystem: Environmental > Terrestrial > Soil > Wetlands > Peat | place...
CGCTCTCGGGAGGTTGACGGGGTTCGGGTGGGCTATTCCCGACCGCGCGCAGAAGGCGCACCGGGAGGTTCCGAAATCGGGGCACTTGGCGCAGATCGTATCCTTTGGCGTCATGGGTGCGCCAGCAGGACTATCCCATCGAAGATGTGGAAACCGAGGACCTGGACGCACGTCAAGGCGAGGACCGCGTAAAGGATCTTGAGCATCCACGCCTGGTTGGTCTCAAGTCTCGTAAGCCGCTCCCGGTCCGTTCCTTCCGGCATCCTACCTCAGTGGAACCCGGGCGGGAACGATCCGCCGAGTGTCCGCTTCGTAGTCGAGGCCTTTAGAACGGTAGTCGTACTTCTCATCGAGCCCGTCCGCAAAGCCCTCGATCTTCGCCCGGGCCGATTCGGCAGCGCGGAGGGCCTTCCGATACTCGACCCACAAGCGCTTGCCGACATCGAGCTCGTCCTTCGTTAGTGTTGGGGCGCCCGGAGCGGGTTGGGACTTCTCCATGCCGGGGGTCAGCGTGAGCCTCGGCATGAGCCCTTCGGTCAGAGGCCGGAGTAGAGAGGGCCGGCCGCCGGAGGAGATGCCGGTCCCGCTGTATAGACGGCTACGGCGAACGGACCCTCAATCATCGAACCGAGGGTGTATGCTACGGATATCGGTTGCAAGCCCCCGGTTGACTGGGCGTATGCTACTACATCCGGCAAGGGATACGCATCGTCGGCAAACAGCAGGGTGTTTCCCGAATCCTCAACCCACGTAATCCCGTCCGAAAACCCGACTGCGAAGATGAACATTATGCCGCCAACCGGCCCCGTGGCCGAAACATCTACCGGGGAGCCCGGGGTTACTTGGGATGCTCCTGCGCCGCCGTAGCTCGGGGACTGGACTGACTGGACTTCAAATGTAATGAAGGAGTATATGTTTGCGATATCCGTCCCCGACATCGCACATACTAGAACGTATCCACCGGCGGGCACGTCATCGGCTGTCCATATCTCGATATCGTTTGGAAGATCGAGGCCGGTAGGAAAGCTCTGGTAGACCCGACGCCAAGTGTTAGTTCCATCGGTGATTGTCGCAATTCCAGTTCCAGTCGACCCTAAGAGATAGATGGAAATGAAAATCCAGGCAGAACTTCCATTTACCCCTACAGTGACGGTTGCGTTGAATGAGTTGACATTAACGCCTATGGTACTAGTAGCTCCAGTTGGGTTGGCGAGTGTTACCAGCGCCACGCCTTATACCCCGCCGCTTCCGAGGTCATACCACGTTGCCGGGGAGCCCCCGTCGCACACGAGCCCGAGCTTCCCGTACCGCGAGCTGATAACCGCAGTCGCCGCGCCCTCGATAGTGTCCGAGGAGTTAGGTGTAACCGTGATCGCGCCGCTTCCGGCGTCCGTCTTGATTACGAGGACCTTCCGGCCCGAGGCCGGGGAAGCCGGGAGCGCGAGCGCAAAGGCGCTGTTGCCCGTCGAGATCAGCTCTACCTCGTCGTACGCCCCGACGGTGTACGGGGTCGTCGGGGAATATGTCGGGATCTCCGCGTAGAGCTTCCCGGTGACTTGTAACTGGCTCGTCGCCCACCGGCGGATGTACGAATCGACGGCGGAAGACCCGCCCGCGCCGAACGCAATACGATCGCTGAGGAGCTCGGAGGTCGGCTGTGCATCGCTAACGGTGTTGTAGACCTTGAAGCCGGTGTTGTTCGATACGAAGCCATTCACGCGCTTGGATGGGATTCCGATGGCTACGGCCCCATCGCCGAGGGGACCAAGCTGACCGACCCCAACCCTCCCGAGGGTAGCGTCAATGGCGCTGGCCCCGCCGGCGCCGAAATGGATCGCAGTGTTGTCGAGAAGGGCGGAAGGGTTCGCATCGCTCTGGGCAGCATAGACCGCATGGCCCGTCGAGTCGGTGAAGACACCATGCACCCGGAGCGCCGTAGAGCCGAGGCCGTACGTAGCATCCGCCTTCGGAGTCAGGGTGACGTTCCAAGCGTTCTTCGCGCTGTTGGAATGGAGTAGAACTGCACCAACGACTGCTTCAACCGATGTAACGAGCGCGATCGAGCTCGCAGAAACGGTCACGACGCCGGTTCCACCCAAGGGTGAAATCGAAATGCCGGTCCCGGCGACGATCTGAAGGACGCCGACGGCGGTGGCGCCCGCTCCGGTAGGGTAGAGCGTCAAGGCTCAAACCCTCCGTTCGACCTGATGCCCCCGGATGGTTGCGACAATGACCCCGGGAGTGGTGTCCGGGGTCATGGACGAGTTGATTACGACGATTGCGACTACCTGGCCCTCGCGGATCAGGGGCTTGTCCTCCTCACGGAGCGCCGAGTAGTCGTTCGTGATCGCAACATTGGCGAGCATCTGCACGAGGTTGAGTCCGCTTCCCGTCGGATCGGAAGGGTCCTGCAAAAGCCCCTGCCGGATCAGCCCGATGTTGGGTGTACCCGAGGGCGATAGGACCGACTGGACGGTCAATGCTCCCGCGTCCGCGCCCCCGATGACGATCAGGATCGCAGCCGCATAGGTCCCGGCCGTAACGGCCGCCCCGTCGGGAGCAAGGCTGGCCTCGTCGACCCGGTAATCCGCGTCCGCGATGAAGGAGAGCACGCCGTAGACGTACTCCCCCGCCGCCGTGAAGGGGATCTCCGTGTTGAACGGGAGATTTCCGCTCATTGCCGCCCTCCAGGGCGGCCTACGCCCTCGCGTTCGCGGCCACGAGGCTCGGAGCACCGAGGCCCGTAGGCCCGATGCCCGTCACCGGCCTTCCGACCTGATTGACGGCCGGGGGCGCCGGGGTGGCGCTCGGAGTGTTGGCGGGCGCCGTGTTCGCTCCCTGGAAGGCGACCCAAAGGATGTCGAACGTGGATGCGCTGCCGACCTTCACCCGGAAGCTGACCGGGTAGGTCTTGTTCAGCTGGAAGCAGAGCGCATTGTACGTCGGCGCGTTCGTTGCGAAGCGCGGGTAGACGTACTGCGTAGCGGTGATCGACTGAGCGGAGTCCATGTTGATCACCGAGGCGCCGGTGTTGTCCGTCATGTAGACCTCCGTAACGTAGGTCACGGTGCCCGAGGTTCCGATGAAGGAAACCAAGTCGACGGCCTGGTTCTTCGGGACGAACTGCTGGAAGTCCTGGTTGCCCGTTCCGAGGCTCGGCGTGATGGTCTCGTTGGCCGCCACGACCCCGCCGTACGGGGAATAGACCTCGAACCATGCGACGGTGTAGCTGGAAACCGATACGAGGGTTGCGTATGCGCCGGTGATCGACGGGATGTGGAACCGGAGGGCCGCCGAGGGTCCGCCGACGGGAACCCAGAGCTCGGATGTGTCCGTCCGCGAGCCCGCCGTCGTGAAGTTGGCCGGGGTCGCGCGCTTGTAGGACCCGATCGAGCCCGATTGGTCCGCGATGTCGCCCGCGCTCCATCCCTGCGCCGTGTCGAAGCAAACCCGTTCGAGCTCCTCACAACCGAACGTGGTCGCAGTCTCGATCCGGGGCTGCGTCCCTTCGGTCGCGGCCACCTGGACCTGGTCCACCCACTCGGTCAGGAGGTCCGCGCCGTTCACGAGGTCGACGGCTCCCGAGGCGGTGAGGGGCACCGAGCCCTGCAGCGAGCAAGCGAGGACGTTCTTCCCGGGCGGAGCGTTGAGCGTCTGCCACGGTGAGAAGCCAGTGGCGAGGTTGGACAGACGCCGCCTGTTGCTGATGCTCAGGCCCGCCGAGTGGAAGGCGTTCTGGAAGGCTACGATCTCGGACATCTTAGTTCCCTCCCGCGATCGACTGAGCCGATCCGATCAGGGAGTCGAAGATCCCGGTGTTCCCGGCCCCGAACCCCTGGTTGAGGATCGTGTCGTTGACGAGGTAGGACGCGCCCGTTCCGAGGAAGAACCCACCGAGGCCCTTTCCGAGAATGGCGTACCAGATATCGTCCCGCTTGCCGAGGCGCCAGAGCGCCATTCCGGCAATGCCGAAGATCGCTGCGAAGACGAGGCCGACGAGCCGCGTCACGGAGATCGTACTTCCAATGACGGGGGAGAGCGCGGTGGCGAGCTTGCCGTCGCCGCCGAACATCTTTCCGCCGATGAAGTAGCCCGCGAGCCCCGTTATGACCGGAACCCCATAGTCTACCGCGAGATCGGCCACTTCTCCAAAGCCAGTCATGCCTGCGCTTACTGCGCCCTCGGCTGTCGCCATCAGAGGGTAATGGGGGTACGGGAACCCCTGAAGGCCGCTCTACGAAGAGGACCCAACCGCGCCGGTACTCTGCCGGGAGGCTATCTCGGTGGTTCTTTGGAGGCGCTTCCGGTCCCGGATCCTCTTTTCGTAAATGCGCTGCTGGCGCTTGCGGAACGCGGGGTAACACTTGCGGCAGTATCCCGACCAGTACTTGTCGGGGATGCAGCGGTGGCACCCTCCGCAGTTTCGGCGCCAGCGGGGGTTTCCGGTTCGCTCTCGGATTGCGGCGGAGGCTCGGCTGAGGGGCTTTCCTGATTCCGCGGGGCGAAGCATATCTCTCCGTTCTCGACCCAACACTCGCCGGCGTACTTGGCCTTTCCCTGCATTTCCGGAGCCCACACGGCGAAGGTGTATCGGGGCAGCGAGCGGATCCGGTACTCTGCGAGGGGCCAGTCCGCCTTCATGTAGCGCCGGACGTAATCAATGCTGTTGGCCTCGGACTGGCAGGCCCAAAACGTCACCTGCGCGTTCCGAATGATCCCCTTGTTCACGTCCCCGGGGCCGTGGCAAATCAGGACCGCGCCCTGTCCGTAGGCCCGGTTGTTCCGAACGAACTCCGCGAGCGCTACGTACCGGCTCGTGAGGTTCGGCCATGCCGCGTCGGAGTCGTCGAGCACGAGAATGAACTGATCGTCCCGTTTCTCGATGGCCCGGAAGTAGGCCGCCGCCTCCTCCTGGTGCGCCGACGTCGTCGCGTCGAGCTGGTGCCACGGAACATTGAGCATGTCCGCGATCGCGGGAGAGCCGAAGCCCGCGCACTCGATCTGGTCCGCGTTCCCGACCATCTGGGGGATGCATTTTGCAGCAAGGGTGGTTTTACCGGAGCCCCGGGGACCGATGAAGACGGCCACTATCGGAAGGACGCCATGGTCCGTGCGGAGATAGTATCCGTCGAAGGGGTCCGCGCTCATGCCGGGGGGTTCGGGCACTCCTCAAGCGGATGATCGGCCTTTGCGGTGAGCTCTACGAAGTCGGCCGTAATGTCGAATATCGACCGCATCACGTACCAATGCGATAGGAGCCCGAAGATGTACTTATCGGCGGTGTAGCCGTGGACTCGCGCGCGACTGTAGAGATGGATTCCTTCGAGCGACTCCTTCCGGCTCTGTTGCCATGAAGCCAATTCGGGACCGACGAGCCCGGGAGGGGGTGGGGTCCGCATGATCTCCGCCGCCTTCGTAGTCTCTCCATAATCGAGGTACGCGTCGAGTGCCTGGCGCGAGTACGACAGGACTCCATGATCGACCGCATGGCGGGCCTCGTTGATCCGCTCATTGAATCGAACCGGGATGTCCGCGATGTACCGGGCGCGGACCTCTTCGGTTTGCGGCTCAGCTTTGTACTTGAGCCGGTGCGAGACCAGATGGGCCATCTGCTCGTCCGGGGGAATGGGATTGCCGCATTTCGGGCAGAGGACGGCGCTCATGGGCCGGGCACCAACGGGGGAGTAGCCATGCTGGGCGGCGTCACATCGGGGTACTTCGCGTCGATGGCGTGTGCCTTACGCTCGGCCTCTTCGCGGGCCTTCTTCAGCTTCGGGGAATCGTGGTACAGTCCATTGAGGTAGTCCCACGATTCGTACAGCGGCTTTCCGAGGAACGTCAGGAACTCCACGTCGTCAATGAGACTCTGGGCCTCCTCAAGCGTTTTCATACCGATCTGCTTGAGGATGAACGTGGGGATCCGGCACATGAAGCTGGTCGGATCGTTGTTGAGACTCGTGTTTTCAAACTGCGTGAGCTGGAAGGCGCTCCGGTTCTGGACCGGATGGTAATCGTAGAACTTCCCAACCGCGTCGAGACCCCATAGCCAGCCGCCGAAAAAGAGGTTCCAACAGCGGCGCGAGTACACCGGGTCGAGAATCCAATCGACTTGGACCGTAACGGTGTCCGGGACCTTTGCGAAACGGGATTGGACTTGGGCTGGAGGACCTCCTTCGGCGGAAAGCGCGAGCCGTGTGATCCCGATTCGGCGTGGAGCGGGGGGGGCCGGCAGCACCCCCACGTGTGCCGCCGGTTGTCCGCCCTCGACGGGAGATTCGGGGGTGACGGCAATCACGGGCGTACCGGGGTGGAGGTACGTTGGCTCAAAGGGACAATCGCTCTTCCGGTCGTGCCAATCGCCCCGGCGGTCTCTCGATTTGCAGCCCTTGGTGCAGCGATACGACATTAGCGGTTCCTCCCCTGAAACTCGATCTCGGAGAGCGCTTTAAGGGTTTCCTCCTCGCGCTTCTCCTTGAGCCATTCCTTCGCCTGGGCGACGGTGCGGACGGTGAACTCATCCATTTCCTCCATCGTGAAGGCATCGAAGAACTTCTTGGTACGCCGGGTTCCGGGAACTACGAGGAGCCACAGGACGCTCACGATGGTTCCTTCCATAGCTGCGACGAAGCCGAGGGTTACACAGGCGAGGATTAGAATCTCCGTCAGAGGGTCCATTGGGGCGGTTCATCATTTCGGAACATATAAATACTGCTGGTCCGGCCGGAACGCCCCCGGTTCGTACAGCGGCGCTTTGCCGGGAACGGGCCGAACCTCGGAAAAGGGCCGTTCCGAGCAGTCTCGGCTAAACTGCGCGGGGTCTTTTCGAGGGGGTCTACCACCCTCGTTCTCTCATGCTCCGCGCTATCTCCGAAGGGCGGCGCGGCCCGTAGATCCCGCATGTCTCGGGCGTAACCCCGAATATGATGCAGGCGTCCGGGATCGTAAGCGACATCGGGGGTTGAAGCGCCTCGGAGAGCGCTGTATGCCGGAAGCGGAGAAAGTTCGTAGGGAAGCCGCACCGGGCTCCGAGCTTCACGAGGAGTCGCTGATACCACCAACGCGAGCTCGGGAAATCCGAGCCCAGAAACTCGTCGAGCCAGGGAAGCATCGACCGCGGAATCGGGAACTGGATGGGTTTCTCGTTCTTCGGCCGGGTGTAGACTAGGCAGTCCTTCTCGATGTGGGGCTGATAGAAAGAGGCTTGGTAGAACAGCGCGGTATGCGGCCCGATCGCCAGGAACACTTCGCAGAGCCGCCGGACGTTAACCCAATTGACCATTCCAAGATCCTGGGCTTTAGCCAAAAGTCGGGACTTTTCGTCCGAGCTGAAGGGTTCCTTGACCTCCTGGGGGCGATGGAGGACTCTTTGGCGTCTCATCCCCACGGCTCCCGCGCCCAGGTGGGCGCGATCAGAACCAGCGCGAAAACGCAAGCGCCCATGACCGCGATCACGTAGATTTGCACCACGGCCCAGAAGACCCATGCCGGGACTGCACCGAAGACCAAGAGCCCGGCGAAGCCGAGCGGAATACCGAAGAAGACTCCGAGGAACGCGAGCGCGGCCCGCCTAACGGTCGGGCTCGTGCCACCAGACCCATGCGATCCATGGGGCGGCGAGGAGTCCTCCTGCGAGCGCGATGTCACCGGCCGCCATCCCAAGGTCCAGTAAGAGGGTCGCCCAAGACATCCTCGAAGATCCACCTCCCTCCGATCACCTTGCGCCGTTCGGGAGGAATCCAGAAGGCCATCCGAAGTAGGAGCAGCTTTGCAACCGTGCGGCGCTTCACCCTTCCGGTACAGCGTCCCGGCTCATTAACACGATGCTCCTTCCTCGTGGACCATACCGCATTTCGGACAGAGCGCCCGCCTCATGGCTTCACCGAGGTATAGAAGCGCGGTCGATGGTCGAAAGCCTCCTCGTCGGCCCCTCCCCGGGGCATGAAATCAGGTCGTAAGACTCTCACATCGGCCGCCGGAAGGTCCCAGGAGGCCTCTTTCTCAATCCCGACGGGGGTTTCAACGTACTCCCATTCATATTTCGGAACCTCCCGGTTGCAGGTATGGCAAAATCTGACAGGTTCGGACTTCGGAACGGCCCCGGACCCACCCTTTGCGGACCTCCGACCGAACCAACCAATGAAAGGAAGCGCCCGGTCCTTCGGCTTTCCTCCCCCCTCGGTTTTCATACCTGGACTATAGCCCCTTGTGCATCCCCTCAACACCCCTATTAGTCCAGGTTTGCGGATCTGCAGGGTGTACAGCCCGAAACCGAAGTTTCGCGGGAGGCTTCCCCGGATGAAGATATGCAAGTGGGGGCGGTCCGGGCAGTAGTCCGGGGTCGTGTTGGTCCGCTTGTAGTGCAGAACCCATGCTCCGGGCGGTATGGCGGCTTCAGCGGCAGCCTTTCGGAACTCCGCGATCTTCTCCCGCCGGTACTCCGGATCGAGCCAAGCGTCTTCCTGGCCCTTCTCGAATTGCACGTCCAACATGACCTCTTGGAGATCGGCTTCCCACCCTTCAGGTAGACCCTTCCCAATCCCCGCGAGAATACGGGCCTCGGCCCGATCGAGCCAACCCCTTGGTTGGTCCCAACAAATCGGACATTCGAGCCGCTGGCAACGGAAGTATCCGGTCTCTCCGTGGATCCGGTCTCCGACCCTGTGACCGAAGGAGCGAAGCTTCCCGCAACGGTACGTAGCCTTCCCGGAGCCGGGTTCGACCCAGAAAGATACGCGGGGGATAGGGTTCGGGTGAGGCGAAAGGGCTATTAGGTTCCTTAGAGATGTGGACATAGTCTCACGCTCCTGGGCCCTTATTTGGGAGGCAACCAGGAGCGTGAGCCGCCTTCGGGCCTTCAATGGTGGTCTTTCGGCGGTGACAATTCGCGCAGAGAACGCGAAGGTTGAACGGATTTTCCCTGCCCGAGCGCAGCCAGCTCAAGAGCTTGGACCGATTCGGAATCCTGGCAAACGGGCCAGCTGGCGGGGAATGATCGATCTCCAAAACCGCCGGATCCGTTTCACCGCAAAGATAACAGAACGGGCCGAGGAGATCAAGCGCTCGGGTTCGGCGACGGGCATCCCTACAAGGGCCGCATCGGGGAGGCATGAGGGCCTCATCGCTCCCCTCCTCTTTAACCTACTGGTCAGCCGGAAGGCTGCCGGACGGTTCGGCCCCTCCCCTATGATAAATCTTTACTCCGGTAGGTAATCACCGTACGGAGCCGTGTAGTGGTTCTGTTCTCCCTTTGGACATTCCTCGCGCAGCAAGGCCAGACACCGCCTCAAACTCCGTTGATGCTGACCGAAGGACTCCGTTACATGCCCGCACCGGGTACAGGCAATACGAAGGCTCGGGATCAAGACGTAATCACCAGGGAGCTCGGTGTCCTCAACGGTACATTCGATATTCATCCCTTTCTCTCCGGGTCCGTCTCGCGGAGTTGGGCCACGATGTCGTGAAGAAGGATCGTTACGTCGAGCATTTGGACATCCCGTTTCAAGACGGCCTCGACCCTCCTCGCCAACCTCTCGGACTCGGAGGTCTCCTTGGGCTTTGAAACAAACCCGGGGCAAGCCGTCAACGTCTCGATCCCGGTCACGCCGTCGGTCTTTGATGACAGGATGGCGTGTAGGACCTCGTTCGACCCGACCCTGACGGAGTGAACGACCCTGCCGAACCCGCACCGATAACATGATTCCTCCGGCTCCTCCTCAACCCGCTCGGTGACGATGCGCCATATTCCCGGCCCGACGGGAACGGCGAATCTGTAGATCCCAGGAACCAGATCGCCGTGGATAGAATCGACCAAGACCTTCCGCTCCACCACCTTCATGGTCTCGGTACCTCCTTGTGTGTCCGCCCGTCGAGCAGGGCCTCGACGCCGTCCCGCTTGTGCTGGGCGCCGCCAAGCTGCTTGAAGAAGAACGGGACCCCCATGCCGATACAGTCGTCTCGCACCGTCCGGGCCCAGTCGAGGTCCATCTTCCGCGCGTGAGGGCCGCTCTCTCCACCGACGATGACCCACCCGATGTCGAACAGGTAAGGGCTCAGGTGCAACGGGCCGAGCAGCGGCTCGACCGAGAGGAACCGAAGGCGGGCTGGGACCTTGACGAGCTCCTCGATTCGGCCCCGGTAGTCGTCCGTCTCGATGCTCGTGCCGAGCCAGACGTTCGGCCAGCCGTTCGGGCCCCAGTCCGTCGGCAGGTTCGCAGCGATTCGCTCCGGTCGCTTCGTGAGGATTTGGTACGTTAGGCCCGGGGTTCGCTGCATGAGCAGCCACGCCTCGCGCCGCCACGGGTCCGCCGCAGGGTGAAAGAAATCGGACAGTGAGCACGTGAAGACCCGTCGAACGTATCCGCCGTCGCTCGCCCTCGGAAGACGCCGAGCCCACCGGAGCGGCGCGTCGAACGTCGCCGGTGCAGTCCGTCGGAGCACGGTGAAAGGGGAGTGACCGCCCGGATTCCCCCGATGCAGCCGGTTGATGAGCCGCTCGGCGTAGCAGTGGGCGCAGCCGGTCGAGACCTTCGTGCACCCCACCCAAGGGTTCCACGTCGCATCCGTCCACTCGATTTTCGTCGTCTCACCCATGCTAACCTCCCCCGCAGAGCGGACAGGCCTGCCCGGGCGCGAGCGTGATGCGGACCTGCCGACACATCGCTCCGAGGGTCCGAAGGAACGGAGGGCTCATGGTCCCGATACAGTACACGGCTTGAGTGGGGAGGTCGAAATACGTGGGGCCTCCGGTGACGCCCTCGTTGTCGTACCTGAACCGGATCATTTCGATTCCGATGTCCCCGAGGGCCGTGGCCTTCTCCGGCGGGGCCTTCTTCGGCATCACCCCTCCTTCCCCTCGGCCTTCGGAGGGGGCGGGAGGAAGGCGTGCTCGTACCACTGCGAAGTATGCCACGATTCGGGACGGTCGCAGACGCCCCTGTAAGTCCCGTGGTAACCTTCGTAGAAGTACGCGCACCTCGGCTCCGAGGGGGAGGGGGTCATGGGGCCTCGAAGGCGATCTCTCGGCCTTCCCTGTAAATCTCACTCTCC
>Ga0181524_10005678_pt1 | contig 11043 bp, 9 predicted proteins | sample PEATcosm2014_Bin_34_FD_119761 | JGI IMG/M metagenome (GOLD analysis project Ga0181524, IMG submission 119761) | Peatland microbial communities from MTU Mesocosm Facility, Houghton, MI, USA - PEATcosm2014_Bin05_60_metaG | ecosystem: Environmental > Terrestrial > Soil > Wetlands > Peat | place...
AAAAATCAACCTCCGCGGCGACGGTGAGATCCGGCAAAGGCTGGTAGATGTGCGAAAAACCCGCGCGCCCTTGGACGTTGCTGGCCGAAGTCGTCCCGCCTGCACCCGACCCATCGGATCCAGGATAGATCTGCGCATCCAATCCGAAGTAAGCCCGCGTCCTGTGGATACCGTTGTCGAGCGTTGCGTCGAAGCTCGGGCGCAGATCGAAGCCTTCGGCCGCCCGCCTGTTGGTCGCCGAATTGTAAACGTTGTCATTGAAAATGGCTCCCGCGTAGAACGACGGGTAAGTGATCCACCCGCCGATCGGGAGGCCCTGCTCGGGGTTGGGCCCGGAAGCGCCGCCAAGTCCCGAAACGCCGCTCTGCCCGGAATCCTCGGCGAGCGCGCTCGTCCCGACCAAAGAGCCCAGAAGCATCAAGCAGAGCCTGACAAATTGGCGACCTTGGCCTGAAAAAACACCTAGGCGCTTGCGGTCATTCATGCCACCCTCAATAAACAACATCGCACACTTGCCTAGCGTTATCTTTTCACTTTTCACCCGTCAAAAGCTCAGCGGCTTTGGATGTGGAAAGATCGGCGAGAGCCCAAAAACCACCGTATCGTTGTTAACTTTCTCGTAAACCCCAGCTGGCGCGCTCTCGAATACCACCTCAATCTATTTCTCAATTACATCATAATCGAAAATAAAAGTCAATCCAAGGCTATCGGGCGACATTCAACTTTACTTAAAAAATGATGGACTGTTGCCAAAGCGCAACAGTTTCGCCCCGGTATCTGGGACGCGGAGGCGGGAGGCCGCGCATCGATCAGCCACAAGCCACTCTTTTCGCGGCCCGGGGGTTCCAACAAGCTGGTTGCGGAACGAGCGCGTGGGTCCAATCGACCAGCGCTACATGCTCGGCCACCCCGAGCGCGGCGCAACGCGCTCGGACGAAACGAGGGGAAAGGGGAGAGGAGACCGAGGCGAAGCTCCAACGCCAATCTGATGCTCGCCGTAGCCCGCTCGATCCTTTGGAGTCATCTTATTACCAATCGAAATCGCGGTTCCCCATGGAAAAAACGATAGAAAACGAAATAGGCGCGCTCGCCCTGTCGAGCGGTGCGCGCAGCATTGGACAAGCGCCGCCGCGCTCGCCCCAGTTGCGCTAGGCAAACGGCTACGCAGGGGCGGGCGCTGGCGTTCCACCCTGTCTCAAAGCGGGGTCCCCGTTGGATGCAAATCTGGGGGTTCTGATTGGATGCTGATTGACAACATCGTGCTTCGACATCTTCTCGCCGCCACCCGGCGACAACGATGTGATCAACCGAGTTGAACGACTCAATTCCATCGCGACGAGAATCGGACAAATATCGGCGCGGACAGAGTTTCGGTGTTTCAGATCGATTAGCTGCAACTTGGATGGTCTTCTCCAGAGTCGGTGTTCGCAACCTCACTCCGCCAGAGCGTCGGTCGTTATCCACCTCCCCGCGGGGATCTGGCATGGCGACGACGAGGCGCGCGCGGCGGTCTAAGGCAATCGCAACCGGTTGACGCCGGGCTTCGGCAAGTAGGGGTGGGGGCTTTCCCCATGAAAAAGGCGGCCGGCCCGAACTGGACCGGCCGCGGTCGTCGCGCGGGGGGAGGCGAGAGGAGGATCGCCGGCGCGCGGAAGGGGATTGAGCGGAGGGACATGGCGGGATAACGTTACATATAAATCACATCGTCAAGAGGCTTCGCTGTTTTTACACCATTCACGCTTTTCTTTGGAACATTTTAAAATCGCGCCATGGATAATTCCCGCGACCAAATCCTCGCTCGCCTCACCGACCGGCTGGCCGAGCTCAAAATCACCGAGAACGAGGCCTCGACCCGCGCCGGGCTGGAGCGCACCTTCCTCAGTGAGCTCCGCCGCAACCCGGCGCGCTGGCCACGCGTCGACAATCTCCAGCGCGTCTGCGACACGCTCGGCCTGCGCATGTATTGGGTCACGACCGGCCTTGGGCCAAGGCTCATCGGCGAGCGCGACTATGGCGCCGATGTCGCGCAGGTTCCGCTGGTGTCCTGGCTCGCGGCGACGGGTTTTTCCGAGACGACGGCGGTGGAGCGCGGCGACGATGTCTCCTATCTGCCGGCGCCCGGCTTGCCGCGCGGCGACTTCATCGCGCCGCGGGTGGTCGGCGATTCGATGAACCTGGTCGCGCCCGAAAATTCGGTGATCATCGTCGGCCGCTCCGACACGCTGCCGCAGCCGCGCGGCTTCTAAGTCTTCTCGACCGGCCGACCACGGCGAGGCGACCTTCAAGCGCTGGATGAGCCGGCCAGACCGCCTGGAGCCCTATTCCACCAACCCCGCGCGCGAGACGATCCACGTCCATGTCCCGCCCACGGTGATCGGCCGCGCGCGCAAGATGTCGCTGGATTTGGGACTCCCTTCTCCCTATTGGAGAAGGGTTCTCCCTCCCCCCGAATCACCAGATGTTTTTGCACCTCTAATCCGTGTGCGGCCTGCGTCCATGAAAGATGCCTAAAAATCACATTGGCTCTTGGCGTGATTTATAAGCATTATATCCTCCGCGCATAGACCGGAAGGCGGGAGGCGCTCATGGACGCGGCTGTTTTTCTCTTCTTATTGGCGGGCGCGCGATGAAGCCCGCTGTCGGCGCCTCTCTCGCCCGGCTCGACGCGGCATCTTGCCGGCGTCTCTTCACCCAAGGAGCGCATCCGCCTCGTCAACGACGAGCGCTGACGCGTCGACCGACTGGGCCGCCCGCCGCCACAGCGAGCGAGCGCCGCCCACCCGCTTCTCGGCCTTCGACCTCGTCGCGCCGCACGGACAGCTATCGCTGCGTTTAGAGGCCCCGCGCGAGGCGGCTTGCCGGAGCAAGGGGCGGCAGCGTTCCAGATCGCCAAACCGATTGAACAGGAACAGCGGATGATAGCAGGTGGAGGCGTAATGGCCGTTCCAGACGCTGTTTTCTTGATTCGCCATGTGTGAGGGCTAACGCTCGAATCCATGTCGAGCACAACGCCTGTTGGCGGACGGCGGCCATGGACGCGATCAATCCATTGGCCGGAAAGATCGGCAAGAACGAGAAGATTCTTTTCCGCCGCGAGCCATTTGGTCTCAAAACGGCCCATCTGGTTTGGGGAAGCGGCGGCGTTCAAAACAGCTTTTTAGCGCAACCGGCGCAGCGGCGGCACGCCATCGATGTTGGACAAACCGATCGGCGTTACGGGCTTCTATTGAGGCGGAGCGATCGCCAGTGTTCGCCAATGGCTATTGTAGCCGACGCGATATCTCGGCATGGCGCGCGAGCGAAGCCGTGTGCCTCGCCTGCATTGCGTAAGGCGCCGCGCATCGGTTGGTCTGCGTCGTCGAGACAATAGAACGGAATTGGCAATAACAGACCATGGTTGACCAACTCGGTTTGCATTAGTCGACCAGGACAGCAGGCACAGCTCTAGGACGGCGTAAAAGCGCTCGCCAAACACCCTCCGGCTTCAGGCATATTTGCGCGCTCTTGCGCCGCCGGGCGGGGCGTGAAAATTTAATCCGTTGCACCGGCCAGGGGAATCGCATTTGGATTTTTGCCGCGAACGAAAAGCCAACAAAAGGCCCGTCAGGCGCAGCGGAGCATCGTCTGGACCGAAATTTCGGCGCCAACTCGATCACAGACGGCCAAGTGCGATTGCCCTCGTATGAGGGCTCCATTGTCAAGCATTGAATCGCTCTTCGTTTCCGGTCTCAAGTGAACTCCAATTCGTCGCGGCGAGGCTCTCCCCGCCAACCTCGTATCCGGTGGGATTTGCAATCCCGAACCACGATCCCGGCATTCGGGAGAAGGAGTTCCGTGCGGCGGCGCCACTCTGTAAAACGGCGCCTCTTTCAAGGTCCTGGGCAATCGACGGCGACCGCCGGTCTCGGGCCAGAAGCGAAGCGGCGATGAAAGTCGTTTTATGCTTTCATCGCCGCTCCCTCCGGAATGACGCCATCCTTGGCGAAGCACCACAGCGCGATGAGAAGTTTGCGCGCCAAGGCCACGATCATGATCTTCGCCACGCGCCCTATCGCCACGCTTACGCGCTCGCGGAACCATTTCGTCAACGCGCTGTCCGGCTGGTACCGCAACCAGAACCAGGCAAGCTCCACGACGAGCGCCCGCAGGCGATGGTTGCCATCCTTGCTGATGCCCTGCTCACGCTGCATTCCGCCGCTCGCGAAGGGCGTTCCCGCCAGCCCCGCATAGGCCCCAAGCGATCGGCGATTGGCGAACTCCCGGCAAAAAGCCTCCCGCACCAGGACAGTCGCGCTCTCGACGCCGACGCCGCGCACTCCTGAAAGATTGCGAATCATGCGCTCATTGTCGTTTTGCGGTGCCGGCTTGACGACCACGGCGTCGCGCGTTTTCTCGACGGCCTTGATCTGCGTCATGGCCAACTCCAATCGGTCGAGCAGTCGTTCGATGCGCGCCAGCGCCGCCAAAGGAAGCGGCGCGCCATCCGGCTGGCGCAGATCGGCCAATTGCACACGCCGGTCGCGCCGCAAGGCCCGGTAGCCCTCGATCCCCAATGTCGCCAATATCCCGTCGATCTTGTTCAGGAGCGAACGGCGGGCGCCAATCAAATCCTCGCGTTCGCGATGCGCCCGGCGCGCCTCCTCGTCGGCCTCGCTGGGAACGGGAACCATCGAACAAACCCGAGGTTCGCCCCGCAGCCAAGCCATCAGCGTGCGCAGCAGCATCTCGACGTCGATCACATCGGTCGTGGCCCGCCGCGCGCGCCGATCCACCGGCAGGCTCGACGATTGCATCACATGAACCTCGACACCGCGCCGCTCCAGAAAACGAGCAAGCCAAAATCCGTCGCGCCCAGCCTCATGCGTTATGATCACCCGCGCGATCACCCGCCCGGCGGCTGCGGAACGCGACTTCAGCCGTTCGATCAACTCCGCCAGCGCCGGCCCATTCGGCTCGACCACATGCCGGGAATGCTTCTTCACGCCCGGAAGCTGGACGGCGAACACCCACTTCTTCGAACTCAACTCCAAAGCGCCGATCATCGTGCTATCGTAATCGAGAGCGGCGGTCGAAAGCGCCATATTTCCAGTCGGTCGCATGTCGGGATCCCTTCGGTTCGAGCAACAAACCAATAGGATACCTAATCCTCGGCCGCTGCTCGCCCCCATAGGGTCTGTTGCACCGGCCTTCTCACCTTGCCTTCAAGGCCAATTATGAATTATCACTGGCAGCGCACGAGTTCGCGCGGCTGGTCATTGCCGATGGAGATATTCATTGAGCCAACGTCGGATATGGTTCGCGGGTCACAAGGGGATGGTGGGCTCAGCGGTCACCAGACATTTGTCGTCACGCGGAGATGAGGTTCTTAAAGCGGATCGTTCCGTCGTCGACTTGCGCAATCAGATCGCCGTTGAAGTCTGGCTGAAGCAAAATCGACCTGACGCCATCGTTTTCGCGGCGGCGAAGGTCGGCGGCATATACGCCAACGATACGTTTCCCGCCGATTTTATCTACGACAATCTGGCGATTGAAACGAATATCATCCATTCTGCGCATGCCGCCGACATCGATCGACTGGTGTTTTTGGGCTCGTCTTGCATCTATCCGAAATTCGCGCCGCAGCCCATCAAGGAAGAGGCGTTGCTGACTGGCCCGCTCTAGCCAACCAATGAATGGTACGCAATCGCCAAGATCGCGGGCATCAAACTGTGCCAAGCCTACCGCAAGCAATACGGCCGCCGCTATATTTCAGTCATGCCCTGCAACCTATATGGGCCCAATGACAATTTCGATCTTACAACGAGCCATGTGTTGCCGGCGCTTATTCGCAAGTTTCAGGAGGCGAAACAGGAAGGACGCAGCGCGGTCGTGGTCTGGGGCACGGGAACGCCCTTGCGCGAATTCTTGCATGTCGATGACCTCGCCCGCGGCGTGGTCTTCTGCCTCGACAATTATGATGAATATGAACACATTAACTGCGGGGCCAGCTCCGAAATCTCCATTCGCGGCCTCGCGGAAACTGTCGCGCGCGCGGTGGGTTTCTCAGGACGAATCGTATTCAACACGACAAAGCCTGATGGAACGCCGCGCAAGCTGATGGATTCGAGCCGCATCGCGGCGCTGGGCTGGAAGCCGGAGATCCCACTCGACGAGGGAATCGCCGACGCCTATCGCTGGTTCCTTGACAACATTGAGTCAAAAGTGCGCCAAGAGGCAGATGGCGCTGAAAAAGCCTTATGGGCGAGTGTATGATATTCTGAGGGCGAGACCGCACCCATTGGTCGGCGTTCCGCCCTACTCGTTGATCAGCTGCCGGAGCGGGGATTGCGTCTTAACGTGGCGTGTGGACTCGCGGGGGTGGCCATAAAGATGCATGGCGGCAGACTCATCATTGTCGAAGAAAACAACGCGCTCGGCCAACGGCATGCGCTCAATGCAGAGACCCCTCGATCGCCGGCGTCGTGCAGGGGTTGCGAGCTCAACTCCCTGTGATCATCACAAAAACGCTGCCGGAAATCGGCGGCACCGCCTTCTTCCCCCTCATCGGCTGCCTAGACAAACCGATTCGAATCATTCAGTTCTGGCGGCCGAAGCGGCGATGGTCAACATGGTGGCGCTCACTGCCTTCGGCGTCGGCGGCTGAAATTGCCATCAAGGCGGCCACCAAAGACGTTGTTCGTAGCTAATCGCCGACGAACCGCCGTCGGCGTCGCCAAATTCTCAATCAACCAGGAGACGGCACAATGAACATAACGATGATCGGCTCGGGCTATGTTGGCTTGGTTTCTGGGGCGTGTTTCGCGGATTTTGGTCATGTGGTGATCTGCGTCGACACGGACGCGGGGAAAATCGATCGTCTTCGGCGCGGCGAGATTCCGATTTACGAGCCTGGGCTCGACGAGCTCGTCGCGACCAACGCGCGTCAGGGCCGGTTGTCGTTCACGACGGAGCTTGGCCCGGCGGTTCGCGGCGCCGACGCGGTGTTCATCGGCGTCGGGACGCCGTCGCGTCGCGGCGACGGGCACGCCGATCTGTCCTATGTCTACGCGGCGGCGAAAACCATCGCCGAGGCGCTGGAAGGCTTTACGGTCATCGTCAATAAATCGACGGTTCCGGTCGGCACGGGCGACGAGGTCGAGCGCATCATCCGCGAGCTTCGTCCGGACGCCGATTTCGCCGTGGTGTCGAATCCCGAGTTTTTGCGCGAGGGCGCGGCGATCGAGGACTTCAAGCGCCCCGACCGGGTGGTGATCGGCACGGACGATGCGCGCGCGAGAGAAGTGATGAGCGAGATTTATCGCCCGTTGAGCCTCAATCAGCCACCCTTGCATTTTGTCGGGCGTCGCACCTCGGAGCTGACCAAATACGCGGCCAACGCCTTTCTGGCGACGAAGATCACCTTCATCAACGAGATCGCCGATTTGTGCGAAAAGACCGGCGCCGACGTTCAGGACGTCGCGCGCGGCATCGGCCTCGACAAGCGCATCGGCAACAAGTTTCTGCACGCCGGTCCCGGCTATGGCGGCTCGTGCTTTCCCAAGGACACGCTGGCCTTGCTGAAGACCGGACAGGACGAAGGCGCGCCATTGCGGATCGTCGAGACGGTGGTGGCTGTCAACGACGCGCGCAAACGCGCGATGGCGCGCAAGGTGATCCATGCGCTGGGCGGCTCGGTGCGCGGCAAGCGCGTCGCGCTGCTGGGTCTCGCCTTCAAGCCCAACACCGACGACATGCGCGACGCGCCGTCGCTGGCCATCGTCGCCTCGCTGGCCGGCGACGGGGCGCAAGTCCATGCCTACGACCCCGAAAGCATGGAGCAGGCGCGGCCGTTGATGCCGGAGGTGGTGTTCTTCGACGACGCCTATGCGGCGATCGAGGGCGCCGACGCGCTGGTGATCGTGACCGAATGGGACGCCTTCCGCGCCCTCGATCTCGATAGGATCAAGAAGCTGTTGAAGACGCCGGTCATTGTCGACCTGCGCAATGTCTATCGTCCGGCGGACGTCCGGAAGCGCGGCTTCACCTATCTGAGCGTGGGACGGGCGTGAAGTTAAGGAGTCATATAGTCATATTCAGAAATGAAAGACAGGGACCGCCACCATGACGCAACCGCTCATCGCCTGTTATCGGGTCTGCGGCCGCGAGCAAGGATGGTCCGGCCTCGGCATCGACGCCCAGTGGAAAGCCATCGCCCATTTTGCTCAGACCGAAGGCTTCGAGGTTGTGGCCGAGTTCACCAAGGTTGAAGCCGGTAAGGGCCCCGACGCCCCAGAGCGCCGCCCGCAGTTTGCCGCCGCAAGGACCGAAGCCCGCCGTCACGGGCAATCCTACCCGGCGGCCGTCGCCAAGCTCGATCGGCTCTCCCGTGATGTTGCATGCGTCGCCAACCTCATGCCGCAGCGCGTCTCCTTTCCTGTCGCCCAGTTGGGCTCCGACGCCGATTCATCTACGTTTCACCTATTCGCCGCGCTCGCGGAAACGGAACGCACGCTCATTTCTATGCACGCACCGGCCGCTCTCGCCGCGCCGCCAAGGCTGCTCTCGGCAACCTTCGTCTGTCCGACGCCCGCGCGATCGCCAACAGCCATCAAAAGGCCGGGCGGAGACCTTCGCCGTCACCGTCGCGCCCGCCATCAGAGCAGCTCAGGCCGCGGACGCTGAGTTGCTCAGCGGAATCGCCGCCGTAAACGGGCGAGGCATTGTCAGGACGCTGGGCAGGAGATAAAAAGCGCAGCAAGTGGCGAATGTGCTATCGCCGGATCGGATAGCCTTATGGCTGAACAACATCCCAAAGTTTCAAGTGTGGCGCCGCTGTCAACCGCGCGTTTTTGGAATTTCAAAATGGCTGGCGGATGGGCTGCCTTGGCATGCGGATGCCTCGCGCTTTTTCTCTTGTTAGGTTCTGGATCGCTGCTAAGTCTGTTCGGGGTGCTGCTCGCTGTCTATGCTCTACAAGCTTCTTTAATTTCGTTAGTCGGCATCGTGGTGCGACAAAACCACATTGCGATACCGCGATCGGTGTACTCCCCCATTCCGGTCCTGGTATTTGGCAGGATGACAATAGCCTTTCCAACAGAAATCACCGTTTTCCAAAAGTTCATGAGCTTGGAGCGCATCTCAGTAACAACCCCCAACAGGAAAATGCCCGTCCTGTTTTCCTCAAGGACACAGCGGCGTGCGTTTTTCAGCGTGATCAAAGAGCGAATTCCGAATATCAAGATATACCAAGCCTATTGAACGCCGTGCTTGTGAGCGTGGGACGGGCGTGAAGTTAACAAGCGGAATTGTAATGCCCGCGCCCCTCTCCGGTCATCAAAAACGATTTTTCCCGAGCGCACGAAAGGCTATGATCCCTGGCCTGCCGTCCGATTCAAGCAGAGACAAGCACGCCAGCGGACAGCAATCACTCTGGTTCGTCGGCTGATCCAACGACGTGCTTGCCTTTATAGGTCGGCGAGGAGCCGGCTCCAGGCTTCGAGCGCCCGCTTTCTTGAAAAACGCATGTCGATGAGAGCGCGAGCGTTTTTACCCATCTCGTCGCAAAGCCGTCGATCCCCGCGAAGCCGCAGGATCGAACAGGCGAGTTCATCGGATTGGCCCGGCTCGACGACGATTCCACAGTCGGAACTCTCAACGATCCTGGAAATTTCGCCATCCTTCGCCGTGATCGAGATGACCGGGCGCCCCGCAGCCGCAATGCCATAGAATTTGCTCGGAACGATCAGTCCTTCGAGCTCAGGACGCAGCGATAGCCAGTGCACATCGGGCAGCGATAGAGAGCTGCTCAGCTCCGAGCGTGGCTGCGAGGGCAGGAACTTGAACAAATCATCGAGCCCTTGCGCACGAACGCGTTCCTGTAGCGCATCGACATAGAACCCGCCGCCGATGAAGAGGAAAACCACGTCCTTCTCACGCCGCAGCAAACCCGCCGCGCCGAGCAGTGTTTCAAACTCGTGCGCGCGACCAAGATTGCCCGAATAACCAATGATGAAGGCATGCTCGAGGCGCAAACGAATACGCAAGGGATTTTGTACGGCCGGAATCGGCATGATCGCCTCATCATCCGCCCAATTGGGAATGATGCGGACTTTTTCATGTGCAACGCCGCGAACGCCGACGAGTTCGGCCATGCGTTCGCCAATCGCCACATTGACGGCGGCGTCGCGCAACGCAGCACTGCTTAGTTTTTCGAAAACGGCGCCGATCGGACCTTGAACCAAGGGGACATTGAGGCGAATAGCCACCTCTGGATAAATATCCTGCAACCAGTTGACGAGTTTGGCGCCCCGCTTTTGGCAAACGACGCTGGCGAGCGCCGCGATCAGCGGCGGGTCGGTTTTTGCGATGACGATATCGCCCCCGCCCACATGGCGCCGCAAAGCCGCGACGGCGCCGACATAAAAGGCGGCATATTCGATGGCGCGTCCGATAAGCCCGAGCCACGCCAAATTGGGCATCGTAATCCGATTGACCGTGACGCCGTGAATGTTTTCCGTCGCCGCAAGCACGGCCTTCGTCCCCCCTCGCTGCTGGCGCCCTGCGATAACCTGGATGCCGAAGTTTTGAGCCGCCAAAGCAAAGACGAGGTCGGACAAGATTTGGCTTGTCGCTGATGGATCTGGATAGAAAAAGCGATTGATAAACACCAAGCGTCGATGGGCGGCTTTTGCACCGCCGTGATTGCCGTTCGCTGTCGCATCTGGAAAATTGGACATATCTTTTTGTGATCTCTTTTGAATAATCGGCCTGAGGAGGCGGACGGTCACCGCTGACGGCTTCAGCGCGCCCAAGGGGCCCTTGCCGAGCGGGCGTCTCGGAACGCGTCGCATCAATAGAACCAGTTTTAGGTGAAAGGAAGCAGGCGCAGTCCGCGACGGACAAATGCGGACGGGCGAGAGCTCGCAAAGATCGGATTGCATCACACTGCTGTCCGGTTAAAGCCGATCTGGCCGCGTGCAACCTATTGTGACCTTGACATGTTCTGGCAATTTTAGCCTGTCCCCGATTTCAACTGAGTTTGGCGGATAGAACCGGTTTCCAGCG
>Ga0181524_10005681_pt1 | contig 11038 bp, 9 predicted proteins | sample PEATcosm2014_Bin_34_FD_119761 | JGI IMG/M metagenome (GOLD analysis project Ga0181524, IMG submission 119761) | Peatland microbial communities from MTU Mesocosm Facility, Houghton, MI, USA - PEATcosm2014_Bin05_60_metaG | ecosystem: Environmental > Terrestrial > Soil > Wetlands > Peat | place...
CGCTTCTTTCACACCCCGCCTCGCGACGACGCCCTTGCGCTTCGCTATCACTTCACCTCCATCCGGTTGTGAAGAGGACTTTCACCTCCAAGCTGTCAAACATGCTCGGCACACAAAAAGGGCGCAAGCGGAAAGCCTGCGCCAGGTGAATTTCTCTATCTACTTTCAGAATAGCAAATCGGAGGGGGTAAACGTAACACGCTTTCGGGAAATATATCTGGTTGCGAATCTGTGGATTGGACGGAAATGGGACCTTTCAGGGGCTTGACAAGTTGGCGGGCACAGGCGCACGGACTGCACCAGAACCTGTGCACTCGCGCCAAACGAAAGCAGCGGATGAGCTCTTGCTCTTCCCCGGAATCTTGCTGCGGGTAATCTTGACCCGCTCGCAATATGGGGCATTCAATGAAATTATGGCTGAGTTGATGCCAGCAGCCCCTCCATCAAAAACAAGACCTTGGCTGAAGTATCTGGGCTTCTCCGTGTTGGCGGCGGGCGTGTTGTCGATTTGCTTGTATATTGGCTTCGAAGTCTTTCTTGCTACGAACCTCGCCGCCCCTCTGATCGCCCCGTGGTTTGGCGGGGTCCCGCAAATCTCCGGGACTGTGGTGGATGCCGTTACTGGGCAGCCAGTCCCAGGCATGGACGTGTGCTTGGTTGCGAGGGCTAAAGGGATGAACAGTATCTATGTCGACCGGAGCGAGGTGACGCAGAGCGATGCCTCCGGAAAGTTTTCCTTTGCGCCCTCGCGCCAGGGAGGGGCCGGTGCTGCGGGCTACGAGATTGGAATCGCCGACCCTGCCGCTCACGTGGATCTCTCCTGCGGAAAGTACCGGGAGGAAGCTCCTTATCTTAGTCAACAGGAGTTGCCATCCCGCGACGAGGGCAAACGCTTCTACTTTCCCATGGTTGCCGTTCAGGGACTTCCCACCCCCCTGAATGATCAGGTGACTTATGGTTGGATAACCGAGAAGTTCCCCGATCCTGGGAACATCAGAATTGCGCTCATTCCGCTCTTGCAAAACGAGCGCGAATGCGCGGTAATCCAGGACCAGGTCAATGCTTCGCTCTGTCGCTATTTGAACCGTTCCTACGACGACGCCCTCCTGCGCAAACGAAGACCGTCGCTGAACAATCGGTGAACACTTGCCCCGGATAATGCACCGGAACCGGTGCCGGGTGCCCCATCCTTTCGCGTTCTGTGCGAAAGGGTGGGAGGCACGGACCTCAATCCCAAACCCTGCAAGATGCAACAGGTCCGAGGTTCCCACCCTTGCCAACAACGCAAGGGTGGGGCACCCTCGGTCCGAATGACAGAGCGTCAGCCATTCGCCTTGATCATCTGCTCGGCGTGCTTGCGGGAGGTTTCGGTGAGCTTGGCCCCGCTCAGCATGCGGGCGACTTCTTCGGTTCGCTCCTCGCCGGCCACCAGGCGGATGCTGGTGCGGCTGCGCCCGCCGGATTCCTTCTTTTCGATCACGTAGTGATGGTCGGCAAAGGTCGCGATCTGCGGCAAGTGGGTGACGCACAGCACCTGATTCGATCGCGCCAGCGATTTCAGTTTCCTGCCCACGGCTTCGGCGGCGCGGCCGCCAATGCCGCTGTCAATTTCGTCAAACACCAGCGTTCTCTGGGTGCCCCACGCCTGCCCTGAGCGGAGTCGAAGGGTCTCGCCGCTTTTGCGAGAAGTGGGGCCTTTCGTTTCTGTTCCGTTATGTCTCTTGTGCAGGCTCGGATTCCCTGCCTCCACGCTGGCTTTCAGCGCCAGCATCACGCGGGAAAGTTCGCCGCCCGAGGCAATGTGTTCGAGCCGCCGCAACGGTTCTCCGGGATTGGTCGAGATCATGTACACCACTTGATCGATTCCCGAAGCGGTCCAACTGGCTTCTTCGTCCGAACTCGCAATCTCGACGTGGAACGCCGACTTCATGGCCAGATCGTTGATCTCGGCCTCCACCAGCTTCTCCAATTTGCGCGCGGCTTCCGACCGCTTTCTGGCCAGCGCCCGCGCCACGCGCAAGTATTCGGCCGCCGCGGTTGCCAGTTCGGCGCGCAACTGGCGCAGAATTTCGTCTTTGTTCTCCACTTCCGACAATTTCCGCGTAACCTCTGCCCCGAACTGCATGACCTCATCGAGCGATGGGCCATACTTGCGTTTCAGGCGGTCGAGGAGCGCCAGGCGATCCTCAACCTGGGCCAGATGCTCGGGCGAGGCGTGAATGCCGCCGGCATAGTCGCGCACGGTTGCGCCCACGTCTTCCACGCTGATGCGGGCAGTATCGAGCGCAGCCAGGGCTTCCTGAAATTTCGGTTCGTAGCGCGCCAGCTCCTCGATCTGCTTGTGCGCGGCGCGCAACGAGGAAGCGGTCGAACCGCTGCCCTCATAGAGCAAGTCGAAGGCGTTCATGGCCGCGTTGTGGATTTTTTCGGCGTTGGCCAGAACGCGTTTCTCGGCCTCCAGGCGCTCGTCTTCCCCGCTCTCGAGGCGCGCCTGCTCGATTTCGCGCTTCTGGAAGACCCACAGATCGACCAGCCGGAGGCGGTCCTGCTCGCCCCGCTCCAGTTCTTCGATGTGGGTGCGAATCTTCTTCCAGGCTGCAAAGGCGGTCTCTACCGGATCGAGCTCGTTGCCGGCAAAGGCGTCCAGCAACTCGAGCCGCGCCGGCCCGTCGAAAGAAAGGATGGATTCGTTCTGGGCGTGAATGGTCGCCAGATGTGGCGCCAGTTGCCGCAGCACGGCCACCGTCGCGGGCTGATTATTCACGAAAACGCGGCCTTTGCCGCCAGCCGCGATCTCGCGCCGCACGATGAGCGAGCCATCGTCAGACTCATCCAGCCCATTGGCTTCCAAGATCGTGGTCAGAGCCTTCTCCGCCGCGCTCTCGGCATCGAACACGGCCGAGACGACGGATCGATCCGCTCCGCTGCGGATCACGTCGCTGGAAGCTTTTTCGCCCAGCAGAAGCGCCAGCGCGTCCACCAGAATGGATTTCCCCGCTCCGGTCTCGCCGGTAAGCAGGTTCAGCCCCGGCCGGAACTCGACCGCCAGGTTGTCGACCACCGCATAGTTTTCCAGCCGCAATTCAACCAGCACGAGCCATCCCGGAAAGACGAGGTTTTGCGCAGCATAGCATGAAAGAGGAGGTTGGAGATTAGAAGCTCGTCAGCGTCCATCGACTACCAGGTCGGCGGTCAATACGCGAGCGGATGACCGCACGTAGAGACCTCCCCTGTCAGCTGGAGTCAAGATTCTCCGTGGACTCTGTTGTGAGAGACTATCTCGTGAGCTAGGAGTACCAATGCACTGGCTGCCGTTACTTTTTCCAGTGATGTGGCTTGCGTACATCGCCTATTGGCGGGCGATGGCCGCGGACCTCAAGAGCGACGAGCGCCGCGAGAGCGCCAGTTCGCGCCTGCAACGTTTTGCCGTGATGATTCTCGCCCTTGTGCTTCTCGGCGTTCCCAGCCTTAGACTCTCCGTGCTCGATGGCCGCTTTCTCCCTGCTTCCACGTGGTGGTTTTGGATTGGGGCCGTTGTCACTGCATCCGGTCTGCTGTTTTCTGTATGCGGCCGGCGCTACCTCGGGCGCAACTGGAGCCGTGCCGTCACCATCAAGAAGGACCACGAACTGATTACCGGCGGCCCGTACTCTCTGGTTCGACATCCAATTTACACCGGACTGTTGGCGGGTCTATTCGGATGCGCGTTGGCCGTGGGTGAGTGGCGAGGACTCGTCGCGGTAGGATTGGTCTTCATCGCGCTGCTGAGGAAACTGCGTCTCGAAGAGCAATGGATGCGGGAGCAATTCGGCGAGGTCTACGAAAACTATTCCAGACAGGTCCGCGCTCTCGTGCCCTACGTCTTCTGAAGCTACGCGGCGTCCGGGATCGATGGGCTATTGGCCAACAGGGCAACTTTCACCCTTATCTGCCCTACCTTCGCATACAATAGTCAATTCACTTTAAAGGGAAACGAATCGGTTCCTGGCGTCATCTAAGTGTTCTCATGGCGATTGCCGGACAGTACGCGGTTGAAACGGACCCCCACTTAGTTCCCGCGACCATGCAAGCCGCGGTCTACCGCGGAGTCAATGACGTCCGGCTGGAGACGGTCCCCGTGCCCGTGATCGGCCCGGGCGAGATGCTGGTGCGGGTGCACTCCTGCGGCGTCTGCGGCACGGATCTCAAGAAAATATCCACCGGGTCCCACTCGGCGCCTCGCATCTTCGGCCATGAGACCTCAGGCGTGGTCGCGGCGGTAGGGGAAGAAGTAGGCGATTACCGCCCCGGAGATCGTGTCGTTGTCTTTCATCACATCCCTTGTCGCGAGTGCTTTTACTGCCGCAACAAGACTTTTGCCCAATGCGCGACCTACAAGAAGGTCGGGTGCACGTCCGGATTCGAGCCCTCCGGCGGTGGTTTCGCCGAATATGTGCGGGTGATGGACTGGATCGTCGAGCACGGCACGGTTCGAATCCCCGGCAATGTCAGCTTCGAGCAAGCCTGCTTCGTTGAGCCGGTAAACACCTGCATGAAGGGAATTGACGCTTTGCGTTTGCGGCCAGGCGAAATCGTTCTGACCATCGGACAGGGGCCGATTGGCATTATCTTGAGCATGCTGGCCAAGCGGGCAGGGGCCACCCTAATTACTTCCGATTTGTATGCCGAGAGGCTTAGAATAGCGAAAAGTTTCGACATAGGGCATACAATTGAAGTCTCGTGGGTAAATCTGCTCGAACCTGTCCGCGAGCTGACCGAGGGGCGTGGTGCCGACGCGGTGATTCTCGCGGTCGGCGGCAATTCCCTGATTCGCACTGCGATGGACGCAGCGCGTCCCGGCGGGCGGGTATTGTTGTTTGCTCAAACGCAGCACGGTGAGGCCGTGATTGACCCGGCGGCCGTTTGTGTCGATGAAAAGACTTTAGTGGGGTCGTACAGTGCGTCGGTGGACCTGCAGGAGGAATCAGTTCGCTTTGTCATGAATCGAGAGATGGATCTGGAACGTCTGGTCAGCCATCGCTTTCCGCTCTCCGAGAGCAGCCAAGCGCTGCATCTGGCAGCTCATCCCCAGCCCTCGTCCATGAAAATCTTGATTCAGCCCGGCAGTACCTGGGCCCGGCAGTACCCGGAAGGAAATCCGCAGTGAATGGAAAAATGACCGCCGCCGTCCTGTACGGCAAGGAAGACCTCAAGATCGAAAAGGTCCCGATTCCCCGAGTGGGTGAGGGCGAAGTTCTGGTGAAGGTGCAGGTGGCGCTGACCTGCGGCACTGACCTCAAGGTCTACCAGCGCGGTTACCACGCCCGCATGATCGTTCCCCCCGCGCTGTTTGGCCACGAACTGGCCGGCGTGATTGAGGAAGTCGGCTCCAGCGTCAACGGCTTCAAGAAGGGCATGCGGGTGGTGGCGTTGAATTCCGCGCCCTGCCAGATGTGTTTTTACTGCTCCAAGCATCAGGAAAATCTCTGCGAGGATCTGCTTTTCAATAACGGCGCCTATGCCGAGTACATTCGCGTCCCCCGCCGCATCGTGGAAGCGAATATGCTGGTGATTCCGGCCAACGTGACCTTTGAAGACGCGGCCATGACCGAGCCGCTGGCCTGCGTGCTTCGCGGACTGCATGAAACCGGGGTGGAGATCGGGGATACAGTCGCGATCCTGGGCGGCGGACCGATTGGCTTGATGTTCGTGCAGGTGGCCCGCGCCATCGGCTGTAACGTGATTTCGGTGGTCAAGCGCGACGGCCAGGCAGAAGCCGCCAAGCTGATGGGCGCGCACGAAATCGTGCAAACCACCAAGGTCGCGAATGTGGTGGAGACGGTGCGCGCGCTTAGCTCACAAAGACGCGGCTGCGACGTGGTGATCGAAGCGGTAGGCAAGCCGGAAGCCTGGGAGTGGGCGGTGGACATGGTCCGCAAAGGCGGCACGGTCAACTTCTTCGGTGGCTGCGCCAGCGGGACGAAAGTGCAACTCGACACCAACCGCCTGCACTATTCCGAAATCACCCTCAAGGCCACGTTCCATCACACGCCGGAAACCGTGCGCCGGGCGTTCGGGCTGATCGCGGCCAAGAAGATTCGTCCTACCGACTACATTACCGGAGAGGCGCCGCTGTCGCGCCTGCAGCAGGTGCTGCGTCACATGCTGAACCGCGGTGGCGAGATCAAAACCGCGATCATCCCGGGACACTGAGGGACGCCGTCCTCACGGCCGTTCGATAAGAAATTCTTGATTGTTGATTTTTGATTGTTGATTAAAACCAACAAAGCCTGCGCTGCGGGGTTTTCAATCAGCAATCAACAATCATCAATCGACAATTGCCTTTGACCGAAACCGTCACCCAAACCGCCACGCCCGGCTGGAGCCGACTTCCGGCCAGTTACGCCATCCCTGAGAGTCCCCCTACGCTCGCCGAGGCACGCGAATATTGCGCGCATTTAGCCCGCACCCACTACGAAAATTTCTCGGTTGCGACCTGGTTCCTGCCGCGCCGCCTGCGGCAGCATTTTTTCAACGTCTACGCCTACTGCCGCATTTCTGATGATCTCGGCGACGAAGTCGGCAACGCTGCCGTTTCGCTCGAGTTGCTCGACCAATGGCAGGCCGAACTCGACGCTTGCTATGCGGGGGCTCCGCGGCATCCGGTGTTTGTCGCGCTCGCTGAAACCGTGCGCCAGTTCGACATCCCGAAGCATGAGTTTTCTGATCTGCTCATCGCCTTCCGCCAAGATCAGACGGTCACGCGGTTCGCGGCGTTCGACGATGTGCTGGCCTACTGCCGCTACTCTGCGAACCCCGTCGGCCACCTTGTGCTCTGCCTCTGCGGCTATCGCGACGCCGAACGCCGGCAGCTTTCCGACTTCACCTGCACCGCGCTGCAGCTGGCGAATTTCTGGCAGGATGTCAGCGTGGATTACGGCAAAGGCCGCATCTACCTGCCGCTCGAAGACCTTCGCCGATTCGGCGTCAGCGAGGAAGATATCGCCCAAAAGCGCAACACCGCATCTTTTTGCGCGATGATGAAATTCGAAGTCGAACGGGCGGAGGATTGGTTCCGCAAGGGATTGCCGTTGATCGGTAAAGTCGCCCGCGAACTGGCGATTGATCTGGAACTGTTCAGCCGCGGCGGACAGGAAATTTTGCGCGCGATCCAGAAGCAGGGCTACGCGGTTCTGGGCAATCGTCCGGCGATCTCCAAGCCGCGCCAGCTGGCTCTGGTCGCGCGTGCGGGGCTGAGAAAGATCCTGACCAACTTCCTTTCCGCAGATTCACGCCAACCCACGCGGATAAATCAAGATAAGGGGTGGTCCGCGTGAATCAGCGTGCATCCGTGGCGATGAAGTTTTGTGGCGCTGGGGGAAACGAGCCATGAGCGCCGGGATTCAACCCGCTGCCGTGCCCTGGACACCCGTGCCGGCGCAGCTGGTCATGGCGTATTCGGTCTGCCGCGGCATCACGCGCACGGCGGCCAGGAATTTCTATTACGCCTTCCTGGTGCTGCCGCGCCGCAAGCGCGAAGCCTTGTGCGCCGTCTATGCTTTCATGCGCCTCTGCGACGACATCGCCGACGATGCCACGCTAAGCCTGCCGGAACGCCGCCAGAAACTCGACGCCTGGCTGGACGCGTTACACCGGGCCCAGCAGGGCCAACCCACCGACGATGCCATCCTGCTGGCGTTGACCGACGCGCAGCGCCGCTACGCGATTCCGGCGGGCTTGCTCGATGAGCTGGCGCTGGGCACCGCCATGGACGTGGCGGATTCTCCTGACCTCACAGCCGCTCCATCGTACGAGCCCCCGCATGGCAAAACCGGCGAGACCCTTCGACAGAGCTCAGGGCAGACGTGGGGCACTCCCGGCCTTTCCGTCCAGTACAAGACTTTTGAGGACCTCCGCCAGTACTGTTATCGTGTGGCTTCGGTCGTGGGCCTGGTTTGCATCCATGTTTTCGGGTATCGCGATCCGGAAGCCGAGCCGCTGGCGGAGCGCTGCGGCCTGGCATTCCAGCTCACCAACATCATTCGCGACATCAAGGAAGACGCGAGCATGGGCCGGGTGTACATTCCGGAGGAGGATCTCGGAAGATTTGGCCTGTCGGCGCAGGATTTGCTCACTGTCCCCGATCCCGCGCGTTTGCGCCCGTTGCTGACCTTCGAGGCCGACCGCGCGCGCGAGCTCTACGCCTCGGGCGATGCGCTCATTCCCTACATTTCCGAAGACAGCCAGCCTGGGTTGTGGGTTCTGATCAACATCTACCGCGGGCTGCTGGGGAAAATTGCCGAGAAGCAGTACGACGTCTTCACTGCCAAAGTCGCCCTGAGCCGATGGGAGAAGCTGCGCATCCTGGGGAAAGGTTTCTTCATGCGGCTCATGTAGGATTGAGCAATTGAGCGATTGAGGCGCGCGCAGTTGAATCGCTCAATGCCTCAATCGCTCAATGACTCAATTCTTTGTCTGATGATTCCATCCTCGTCTCCATCGTCAGATCAGCCCACGGTCGCCGTGGCGGGAGGCGGTCTCGCCGGACTGGCCGCCGCATGCGCTCTCGCTGATGCCGGCTTTCGCGTCACGCTCTTTGAGAAGCGACCCTTCTTAGGCGGCCGGGCATCGTCGTACGAGCATCCGGGAACCGGCGAAGTGGTGGACAACTGCCAGCATGTGCTCCTGGGTTGTTGCACGAATCTGGTCGAGTTTTATCGCCGCACCGGCGTGGAAGAAAACATTCGCTGGTACGACAAACTGGTGTTCCTCGAACCGGGCGGACGCGCATCGTTCATTGCTCCGTCGTTACTCCCCGCGCCCCTGCATACTGCGCCCTCATTTCTGCGCGCGGCTTGCCTGGGATGGCGCGACAAACTGGCCATTGCCCGCGCCATGATGATTCTTGCCGGAGTCCTTCCGGACGGAGGAACGGAGCCGTTCCTGGCTCGGGTGCGGGGCGAGACCCGGGGAACCCCTGTGTTCCGCGACACGGGCGAGAACTTCCTGGCGTGGCTGCGGCGCCAGCATCAGACCGAGCAGGCGATCGAGCGTTTCTGGAAGACCATTCTGGTCAGCGCTCTCAACGAGGATCTCGATCTTGTTTCGGTGCCCTACGCGGCGCAGGTAGTGCGCGAGTCATTCCTGAAATCGGCCGCCGGCGGCCGCATGGGCGTTCCCACCGTTCCGCTGACCGACCTCTACCATGCCGCCGGGGACTACCTGCGCGCTCGTGGTGGAGTGCTGCAGTTCCGGCGTGCCGTCGAGGGATTCGCGGCTTCATCTTCAGAGGTGCAAGTGCGGCTGGGTAATCAGGAAGAGGCGTTTGACTTTCTCGTTATAGCGTTGCCTTTCGACATGCTCGACCGGGTCCTGCCAGACACGCCCCAGAGCGCGCCGCTCCGTGAGAAGCTTGCGCACTTCGAAAGTTCCCCCATCACAGGAATTCATCTGTGGTTCGATCGCCAGATTTCTGATCTGGACCACGCCGTGTTGCTCGATCGCACCATTCAATGGATGTTCCACAAGTCGCGCCTGCAGCCCATGCGCGCGCGGCCTGCAGAATTCCCACTTCTCGCAAAGGAGGCGAGAAGTGGGGCACCCACGGACGTCGGCAGTTACATCGAACTGGTCGTCAGTTCGTCGAAGACGCTCATCGACAAATCGCGATCCGAGATTGTCGACCTGGCGCTCCGCGAACTGCGCGAGTTTTTCCCGGCGGCGCGGGAAGCGAAGCTGGTGAAATCGACCGTGATCAAGGAAGTGAACGCAACCTACTCGCCGCGTCCGAGAATCGACGCGCACCGTCCGGGGGCGACAACCGCGTGGCCGCGCGTCTTCCTTGCCGGAGATTGGACGGCAACCGGCTGGCCGGCCACGATGGAGGGCGCGGTGCGCAGCGGATATCTGGCAGCCGAGGCGTTGGCGCGGGCTGCCGGGCGGAATGATGCTCGCCTTCTATCCCCTGATTTACCCGCGACCGGACTCATGCGGATGTTCGAATGAAAGCCGAGAACCGGCTTAGAGCATTTTCGGAAATAGTGTGATCTATACATTTGTCATCCTGAGCGAAGCGAAGGACCTATGTACTTGTCGGCCAGTTGCACAGGTCCTTCGCGGCAAAGAGCGCCGCTCAGGATGACAAAACTTTGGGCTACAGTAAAAACGAAACCGCTTTCCCTTTGAAGGAAGCGTTCATTCCACAGACAGGCACGCAAAATAAAGAATGCGCCGGAATTCCGGCGCATAGTGCGGTAAGTGCTGCGGACCTTCAGAAGGAACACCTTCAGTAGCTCATCGAGCCTTTTTGCGGGGCGAGATCCTTGGAGGTCATGTCGAAAGTGAGCATGAACCCGTTGGTTCCCTTGAACTCAAAGGCATCTGGTCCCTCTTTGTAGGTCTCCAGTTCGTTGGGCATCATGACGAAGCCGTCGTTGCGCGGCGTGCCCCAGTATCTGACGTTCTTCAGAACGGCGGGCTCGTCGGTCATGCCCTGAAAACGCTTCAGCTTGATCTCGGCGGTCTTGCCACCGTTCAGCGTGGCGTGGGCCTGGTCCTTGTCGAAGGTCCAGGTATCAATGTCACCCTCGGCAGTCTGGAAAGACTTCCACTTCACAGGAAAAACGTGGCCCAGGATGTCTCCCAGAGCCTGGCGTTGTTCTGCCGTGGTGGCTTTGTCAAACGTGGCCAACACCCGTTCCATCTGGCCCTGTGAAAAATCGCCTCCCAGGTCGCCGCTGAGCCAGAACTTGGCGCCGGTGAGGTCGGTGCTGCCGTAATGCCCCTTGTTCACCTTGTAAGCATTGTTGAACTTGCAGAAGTGTTCGGTTTTGCCGTTCTCGTGATGAGCGGCGGGATGTGCGTTGAAATAACACATGCAGAAGTGTGGACAGCTGCATGCCTCAATTGCGGTTGCGTTAATCGCCCAATCGGCCGGCGGAGAAGAATGACCTACGCTGACCGAGAGCAAGGCGATGACTACAAGCGATGCCATTCTGTGCATAGGAACACCCCCAGATGCGCGACAGTATGACCCAGGTGAGGCCGCAGTGCAAGGGAG
>Ga0181524_10005685_pt1 | contig 11032 bp, 10 predicted proteins | sample PEATcosm2014_Bin_34_FD_119761 | JGI IMG/M metagenome (GOLD analysis project Ga0181524, IMG submission 119761) | Peatland microbial communities from MTU Mesocosm Facility, Houghton, MI, USA - PEATcosm2014_Bin05_60_metaG | ecosystem: Environmental > Terrestrial > Soil > Wetlands > Peat | place...
CAATAGCCCGGCGTTTCAACGCCGGGGAGGTGAGAAAAGAGATTCTCGTCCCGGAGGGACGATTGAGAACACTCCTTGCCCTCAGCCGTCCCTTCGGGACGGATCCACGTTTTCGGGCCGCTCGCCCGGCGTTGAAACGCCGGGCTATTCCCGGAAGCCCCTCCGGGGCAAAGAGGCGCCGTGAGCTGACCGACACTTTTAATCGCACCCGGCCGAGGGGCGGCGCCGCGTCCACTCGATCCTCGAGACTAACGATGTGTGGCTAGCGGAGCCGGTAGGTAATTCGGCCTTTGCTCAGGTCGTAGGGTGACATTTCCAGGCGGACACGGTCGCCGACGGTCAGGCGAACAAAGTGCTTGCGCATTTTGCCGGAGAGATGGGCCAGGATCTCATGCTGGTTGTCCAGCTTCACCCTGAACATGGTGCCGGGCAACACGGTGGAAATCGTTCCCTCAAGTTCAATTGGCTCTTCGGCGCTCATCTAAGCTTCTATTTGCTGATTGCTTCCAAAACCTGCCACTTTCCAGGCGCAATGCAAGCCTATACCGGATTTCGGATAAAACGCCCATTTTTCCCTAAGAAAGTTCCGGCTGGCGCGTTATCACTGTAGGACAGACTGGAGCCTGGATGAACAACGATTGCAGTGAGCTGAAAAAGACGGAGTGGGTCAGGGCGGCGATGGACCGTTATGCCGGTCCTCTCACCCGCTATGCCACCCTGATTACCGGTGACCGGGAGCTGGCGCAGGACGTGGTCCAGGATGTGTTGGTGCGGCTGTGCGCCGAACAGCCTGAACAGGTGGACGCCCACCTCGCGCAATGGCTCTTCAGGGTCTGCCGCAACCGCGCGCTGGATGTCCAGCGCAAGCAAAGCCGAATGGAACCTTTAAGCGACCTTGAACTGAATATGCAGGCCAGTCCCGAGCCGTCTCCGGCCACCCAGGCGGAGCGGCGCGAGGCCGCCGGCGAAGTCCTGGAGTTGATGGCGAGTCTTCCCAAGAGCCAGCAGGAAGTCCTCCGCCTGAAGTTCCAGAACGGCCTGAGCTACCACGACATCAGCAGCGTGACCGACCTGACAGTCAGCAACGTCGGCTTTCTGATTCACACGGCGCTGAAGACCATTCGCCGCCAGTTGCAGCCCAAACCCGGCACAAGAGAAGATCCCTTGAGGAGGTGGACATGAAAATGAACCCTGATGACCCCAGATTGACCGCTTACGCGCTGGGCGAGTTGGGCGAGGCCCAACGCAAGGCCATCGAAGCCGAGCTGGACAGCGCCGTTGAATGCCGGCACGAAGTGGAAGAAATCGCCCGGACCGCGGCGTTGCTCGACGCCGCACTGGCGGCCGAACCGCTGCCCGGACTGACCTACGCGCAGCAGTTGGCAATCCAGGCGAAGCTCAAGCCCGGGTCCATCAAGGCGGAAACGAGAAAACGCTCCCTCCTGACCGCCTTCCGGGAAGCCAGCCTGATCGGACGCGCGGCAGTCTGCGCTGCCGTCGCGGTAGTTCTCGTTGCGCTGATTGCCGTGCCCTGGTTTGCGGCCCACCCGCCAACGAACCCGAGGCGGGCACCGTCTCCTATCGCGAAAGCCGCCAGGCCGGTCCAGATCGTGGGGCAGGCTTCCAGCCCGGCGCCCCGCCCCTCGTCACCCGTTGGGGAAACTGTGAAGCCGGTCCAGGGCGACGGGGCCGAAGATTCTGACGAGGCGTTTGCGCGGTGGGCCGCGCCCTACCGGCGGCTGCAAATCCCACTGGTGCCGCTCGAGGAAGCGGCCAGTTATAGGCCGCCCGAGATCCTTCCCATGCAGACTGCACCCGCCATTCGACATGGCAGAACTTGAAAGGAAAAAACTATGAAAAAGACACTGCCCTCAGGGCCTAAGCCCGCGTTGATCGCATTGGCGACACTTCTCGCCACCATGACTCCAAACAGCCGTTCGGAAGAAATCACGCCCCCGCCGATTTTCGAGGCGGTGGCCAAGGCGATTTCGGCCGGGAACCTCAAAGCCGCCGCGCTCAAGACCACCGATCCCGAGGCCTTGCTCGGCTTGGCGTTCCTGGTCCCCAAGGGGAGCCCGGTTCGACAGGAGATTTCGGACCTGGCAGTGAAGGCCCGGCCCGAATACGCCCCCATAACCGCGGTGCTGGTCATCGCCCTGGACGGCGCGGAGCGGTTCGCTGGCGGGCCTGTCAAGCCCGACTCCGGTCGGCTCCCGGATTTCGGTTTGCGGCCCCCGGACGAGCGGTCCATAGACGAGCTTATCAAGCTCGACCCCGATAATGCGCTGGGATATTATCTGCAAGCACACCGGTTGTATCAATTAGGCAAGGAGAAAGAATCCCTCGATGCCTTCAGGAAGGCGGCGGCCTGTCCCGAGCTGCGCCTTTACTCGTCCACCACCGCCGATGCATTGTTCAAGGCCCTCGATGCCTTGGGGCTCACCGGGCGCGAGCGGTTGCTCGTGTTGTGTTCGCTGGCAACGCGCGTGGAAAACTTTTACATCATCGACCTGCAGGGCCAGAAGGATGACCTGCGCCAGATGGCCCGCAAGGCCGACCTCGCAACCCGGAAGGAAATCTCAGAGCTATTGCTGGTCCTCGGCGGCCACCTCCTTGCCACGACTTTCCAGAACCGCGAGTTTGCGGAGTTGGCGGTTCTGGCCGCGTTCCGGCTTAAAGCGGAGATCGCCGCCGCCGAAAAGTCCCCAACCATGAACGGTTACGTGGCCGTCGCCCAGGCGCTGGTCAGCGTGAGGTTGAGCTGGCCCGGCATCGAGGAAAGAAAAGACACACCCCTTGAGGTGGCACAATTCCTTCCGGGCACAATTTTGAGGGCATTTGTCCTGGCCGAGCCATCGCTGGTCAAGGCCGCGGCCCTCCCCGAACTGAGGGCGAACGTTCCCGACAGCGACAAACCCGCGTTCGATAAGGCCACGCAGGAGGCCGCCAGGACCGCTTCCGCCCTGGTTGACACCGCCCTCACCGATCCTGACGGCATTGTCGGCGCCTACTTCAGGGGCCTTCCCCCGGCCGGAACGAATACGCCCCGCCCGTGGGTCGAGCGTCCCACCTATGTCGAGAAACTGATGAGGAAACGGCCCGATGTTTTCAAGACCGCCGCCGCACACGACCAGGCTATGAAGGCGTTGAGCGACGCGGGCAACAGCGACCCTCGTCAGCGCAACATGCAAAGGATGATGGAGCTTGGGTCGGCGGTTTTTAGTTATGCCTCGGACCATGACCGGACCTTGCCGCCGAGCCTGGAGGTCCTCCTTGAAAAAGGGAAGTATCTCAAAGACCCAAGCCAGGCCCGGTCGGTTTTGACCGGCAAACCTTATGTGTTCATTGCGGCCGGCGAGAAACTGCCCGAGAAGTCAGGCGAGCGGGGCAAGTTGATTCTGCTCTATGATGACAACGAACAGAATGGCTCCTATCAGTGCGTGATGGCCGATGGCCATGGCGAGTATCCGAGGGTGAGCGAGGTGAAGGAGCAGATCCGGATGCGCGGCAAATAGACGGAAAGCCACAGATAGCACAGATTGCACAGAACCGAATTCCCATCTGTGCCATCTGTGGCATCTGTGGCTAAAAGATTATGGTCGTCGTCCCTTTTCCAACGCTCCCCACGCTCGACACGCTCCACGCTTCCGTTGCGCCTCTGCCGCGCCGCCTCCTTTGCGTCCTTTGCGCGAGACTTCACTTTTGGCCGCCGCTCTGTCCTGCGCCTTGGGCGGGCTTCTTGATGGGCCACTGGTCGGAATCGGTTCGGGCAGTCTTGAGGTACTCCTCGATTTTCGCCACGACCTCGGGGTTTTGGGCGGCGACGTCATGCTTTTCGCCCAGGTCCGTCTTGAGGTTGTAAAGTTCCAGCGGTCGTCCGGGCTGGAGGCGGATGGCCTTCCAGCCGCCCATGCGGACGGCTTGCTGGAAACCGCGCTCATGGAATTCCCAATAGAGGAACTCATGCCGGTTGGTTTGAGACTGGCCCAGGAGTGTTGGGAGCATCGAGACGCCGTCGAGATTGTCGGGCACCGGGGCGCCCGCCAACTCAGCGGCGGTGGGCAGGAAGTCCCAGAAGGCCCACGGGTCGTCGTTGACCTGGCCGGCCTTGATCCTGCCGGGCCAGCGGGCGATCAGGGGCACGCGAATGCCGCCTTCGTAAAGGTCGCGCTTGATGCCGCGCAACGGACCGGCGCTCGAGAAGAAGTTCGGGTCCACGCCGCCTTCTTTGTGAGGGCCGTTGTCGCTCGAGAAGAAGAGGATCGTGCTCTCTTCCATCTTGAGCTGGCGCAGCCTCTCCAGGAGGCGTCCGATGTCCCGGTCCAAACGTGTGATCATGGCAGCCTTGTTCTTTTCGGGTTGGGGCCATGGCTCATCCGAGTAAGGGGCGTCGCTGGGCACTTGCATGCCGTTGCCGGTGCGATTGCCTTCCTCGTTGTTGGCGTGGGGTATGGTGTAGGCCAGGTAAAGGAAGAACGGCTGGAAATGATTGAACTGGTCAGGCCGGTTGATGCGGACAAAGTTGGTTGCGGCGGTCGTGAAGAGATCGTGGACATAGAGCTGCCTTTTGCCGTCCATGTTTTCATAGAAGGTTTGCTCCTGGTCCCGCCCCGTCGCGGCGTCGTAACGCCAGAGGTGGTCGGTGTAGTAGTCGTGGGCGTGCGTCTGGTCCAGGAACCCGACAAATTCCTGGAACCCTTTGTTTTGCGGCACGCCGGTGGAGTGTTGGTTGCCCAAGCCCCATTTGCCCACCAAACCGTTGTGATAGCCCGCCTGCTTGAGCACCTCGGCTACTGTCCGGTCCTCGGGCCGGAGCGCCAGCGTGGCGTTGCCGCGGATATAGGCATGACCCGTGTGCAGGCCCGTCATCAAGGCGCAACGCGACGGCGCGCAGACGGTGCTCCCGGCATAGAAACTGGTAAAGCGCACGCCTTCAGCCGCCAGCCGGTCCAGGTTGGGCGTCTTGATCTTGCCCTGGCCGTAGCAACCCAGTTCGCCGTAGCCGAGGTCATCGGCCAGGATGAAAATGATGTTCGGCTTGCGGGAACCCGGCGCGGCCCAAGACAAAGCGTTGGATTTGGAATTGGAATCAGGATTGGACTGCGCGGGCAGAGTGCCTGGGGCGCCTGCCACCAACCAAAGGAGCAAGGCCAGGCCCCACTGCCAGGGAGTTTGGGTGACTCCCGCGACCTTTGTCGCGACCGTTGTCGCCGCCTCTGTGGAAAGCCGGCCCAATTCGACAAAGGTTGCGACAAAGGCTGCGACATAGATACCAGGGTCAACGAAACTCCGTGGCCGGAAGGCCAGACCCAATCGCCGCCGAATGACCTCATGCTTGTTCATGACCCCTGAATTCTGGCTAAACGGCCACCCAACGCGCAATCAATAAATTCCCATTGCATTTGCGGCCAATCAGGGCAATTTGAGATGAAGATGGCTCCCGAACAAGAACCGAAGACCGGAATGCAGCCGACTGAGAAGTCCAGGCCACCCCAGGCAGCGCGACACGGGCGGCGATCAGGCTACGGACGCCGCGGGCGCGGGCGACGGCGCCCGCCATCCGAGGTCGAGGCCCCGTTGCCTGCCGAGGGCGAACTCGAGCCGCCCCCCCCGCAACTCCCCACCCCGCCTGCAGAACCGCCACAGGTTCCCGAACCTCCGCCCCCTGTCCAAGCCGCCCTTGCACTGCAGGATACGCCCGAATCCGCCGTCGCGGATGAAGAACCGGAAGAAGGCGAAGCGGAAACAGCGGAATCGGAGGAAAGGCAGCCGGCGCCCAAGCCCGAGCCGGTGGAGGAATCTGAGCCGCTTGAAGAACCCGGGCCAGCCCATGAGGCCAAACCCTCGCTTCAGAAACCGGAACTCCGCCTTGAAGGGGCAGTTGAAGGACCCGAACCGGCCCACGAGGCCGAGCCTTCAGAAGGGCCTGAATCTCTCCTCCGGCCCGAAGGTGCAACGGAGCCTGAAAGCGCGCCCGCCCTCGAGCGTGGAAACGCGCCGCAACGCGCTTGCCGGCCTGCTCCTGCCGAGCAGAGGCCATACGCTCCGCCGTATCCTGCCCGGCAACCTCAACCGGCGGCGCCAGCCTCCGTGAAGAGGGCCATCGAGGAGGTCAATGAGACCCTCGAGACCCTGCGGCAGGCACTCGACCAGATGGAGGAAGTGCTGGAAACCCTCGAGTTGGCCGAGCGGCAAAAGGACGCCGACGAATACGAGATTGAGTCCCTGCGACGCGCCCTCCGCCAATTCCACCGCCCCCGCGAGGGAGGACACAGGCGATAGTGTGGTGTTTTACAAATGCCAACCTATTTGTGAGACACCACACTGGCTCACATAATCTATGTCGCCGCCTTTGTCGCCACCCTTTGTCGAAGAGCAGCAAATCCGACCTGCCTGCGCCGAAGCCTCCTCAGGCAGGCAAAGTTCACGGCAAAGGATACGACGAAGATTTATCAATCCCTGAACCAAGGGCGTAACTCTTAAGCACCAGTCCACGTCCTCTGCCCAAAGCCGGCTGAAGCCGGCGCTTCGGAGCGCCGGCTTCAGCCGGCTTTGCGCGCCCGTGATATGTGAGGCCTCCATACCCGGCGCGCGGCCGGGCATGGTCCATCTTCGCTGCCGCCCGACGTGAATAGTCAACCAAGAGGCGGGCGCCCGTCGCCGAGAGGAGGTGGGTGGAGAACCCAAGAAGAGACGCACAGGCACCCGATGGGCCTATATTGCCCGGACTGGCGCCGAAGCGTCAAGGTTTTTTTTAGGTTCTTCAATCCGTTTCAGTTCCGCAGCCGGAAGAATTGCATCGGCCCGGAGGATGGGTCCCAATTGTAGGGACTGGCTGCGCCGGTCACATCGGCCCAGGGGCCGGTCAGGCGCGGCGCGGACTGGAGCGTCGCGCTGCCCTGCCAGGAGATGATCACCCTCCTGCCCGCCAGGGCAACGGAGAGGCTGGGGACGGTCGCGGCCGTCTGCAACCGGAAGAATTGCATCGGCCCGGACGCGGGGTTGTAGAGGTACGGGCTGCTCGCGCCGGTCACCTCGCTCCAGGGACCGGTCAAGCGCGGCGCGGACTGCAGTATGCCGCCCTGCCAAGAGATGACCACCGTTTTGCCCGCCAGCGCAAGCGACAGGCTGGGGGGGACAGCGGCACTGGCCACCGCAAAACTCACGTCGTCGAAATAACCGACGGCGTTGGCCTGGGCGCTGTTGATCTCGATCACGTTGAATCCGTTGGTGCTGATGGAGTTGCCCGAATGGACCGGCGTGACCAGGTCATCTACGTAGAAATAGACATTGGCCGTTCCGTCCGGGAGCAGCGGGCCCAGGATGATGCGGCCGTGGTGCCAGCCGACGCTGCGTCGAGCGGGTGTGTCAATCCATCCCTGGCCAAAGCCCAGCGCGGCGTCGGCGATGCGCGCCTGGTAATTCGACCTGTTGTATGCCCCGTTGGCCGGTATGAACACCGAACCGCCCAGGCAGAGCCGTTGGTATTGCGGCGACGACAGGTCCAGCCCTGCATAAAGGTTGCCGTTATTCTCGGGCGTCGAGGACTCGGGATAGTCTGTGTTGGTGGGCGCGGTATTGTAACTGCACAGGGCCACGTAATCTTCAAAGTCGCCCGCGTTGGCAGCGTTGCCCACTGGGTCGAAAAACCACCAGTCAAGCATGCAGTCGCTCAAGAAATTCTGCCCGCCGCCCGCCCGATAGGCGATGTTGCACCAATTCGTATCATGGTCTCCGGGCAAAGCGCCACTGAGCATCTGGTTGCCGCTGTGCGGCGCCACGCCGTCCACCGTCGGCGCGACCACGGCGTTGGGCGGCAAGGGTCCGAACCACGGATTGCCCGAGCCGTTTGGGGCATAATTGGGGCCGTTGCCAGGGACCCAGTACATGGGATTCTTGTCCACCGCTCCCAAGGCATAGCTCTCGAAGCCATCCGAGAAGACCGTCCTGTAGTACCCGGGAATGAATGGCGGATTAGCAACAGTGAAGCTGTAAGTCCAGGTGAAATGATGTGGCACGGGGGTGGCGTTGTCGGCGAAGGCCAGGCTCACGCCATGCGTCGAAGAGAACGCAAAGCCCGACGGCGGCATAAAATGCACCCTCATCTCACTGCCGTTCGTGGTAACGATCGGAGAAACTGTCGCGCCGTCAAGGGTCAATCCCACCGAGCCGGGGACCACAGCAGTCAGGTCGTCCTCCAGCACGATATCAATGGCGCTGTTGGTTTGAACCTGCCGTCCCCGAGGGGCAAAGGACTGGACGTAAGGGGCGGGCGTGGTGGATGTAGCGATGCTCAGGTTATCGATGAAATGATCGGCGTTAGTCGTTCCCGTAATGGACCCGAAGCCAAACAGACTCCCGGGTGCGGCCGAATAGCCGCAAGCGTTCAGGTCCAGGTTCGAACATACATAGAGACCGTCATAGACTACATCGAGCGTGTTATTCGGATTGAGTTGGATGAGCGCGTCGACAAAGGCCCCCGCTTGCAACCCTTCGCAGAAGGCGCTGGCGCACACTGCGCCGGCCACCTTCACGTCAATGGCCGGGGCGGGTTCGGTCGCCCCATCAATGAGGGTGTCAAACTCGACGGTCAATCCGCTGCCTGCGCCATCCATGGAGATGGGGGCCAACGGCAAGTCAGGGGCGAAATTGAAGCTGAATCCGGCAGCCGCGTCTCCGCCGGTCATCAGGACCTTGAAGGCGGCGGCAAAGCTCGACACGGGAGCGCCGCCATCCAGGTCGTTGGTGATGATGAAGGCGCCGCCCAGGCCGGCAAGCGCCCCGCTCAGTTGCAGGCAACCGCTGTTCGTGTATCCCCCTCCGGTCCCGTCGTTGGGCGAGATTGCGGAAGTGCCGAACAGGGCGCTCCCGGGCGGCAGGCCCGAATTGAAGTCCGTGGCAAAACTGCCTGCATGCGGGCAGACTGGCGCTCCCAGCAGGGCAAAAGCCGCAATCGCCCGGGACAGGCTCAGGGGGTTCATCATCCTCATATTCAAAACTCAGTTTCTTTACGGCTGACGAGCGAGGCCCGCATCGAGCCAAACACAGCAACCGGCGCAAGTATAACCGCCGTCCGGACACCGGCAAGCCGCGAAATCACGTGCGGAGCGTGGCAGGCCCGAAGTCGCATCCCTCCCATTCTTCCCATCTAGAGGAGCGTGAAGCGTGACAGCGTGGAGCGTGACAAGTGCTGCGACGCCCTCACGCTCTACGCTCCGCCGCTCCACGCTCCAGACGCCAGGCAAAGGCAGTTTGTGAGAATTACGCCCAAGGCATCGAAGTTGTTTTTGCACGAGTCCTAACGTCTTCTCCGGAGCACCATGGCCAAATTGTCTGCCAGGCCGAACCTCCCCAGGGCCAGTTCGACCATGCGGTAGAGGCCCTTGACGGGTTTGAGCCAGCGGTTCTGCTTCCAGGCAGTCGTGCGCTTAAGCAGGGCCGCCCGTTCCAGGTTCGAGACCTCTGTCCCCCCGCGCCGCCAGTCCTGCCAGACTACCACGGGATTGAAATGCGTAAAACGCGTTTCGGCCACGACGAACCGCTCTTCCACCAGCCGCCTCAGCGTCCCCTGGGTGAAGTAATTCAGGTGCTGGGGATAAACGTAGCGGTAACCCGCGCCCAGCAAGCGCATCGCCAGCGAACCCAGGTTGGGCACCAGCACGAAGCAAACTGCCTCCGGCTTGAGCGCCTGCCAGGCCCGCTCAAGAAACAAACGCGGCTCGGCCAGGTGCTCGAGCACCGCCCAGAAAGTGACGGCATCGAACTCCCTCCCCCCGAAGTCCTGGGCCGGAAAATCCCCTCGAACCACGGCCACCCCGCGCGACTCCGCATAATCCAATGGCGCGCCGCTCACATCCGTTCCCAGGACTTCATAATCGCCCGCAAAACGGCCCTTGAGGTGAAACAGGAATGCGCCTGACGAGCACCCCACGTCCAGCACCCGCCCCCTCCGGCAGTGCTTGCGGAACAGGCGCAACTCCCGCTCGAATCGCTCTGCGGCATAATCGCCCTCCAGCTTCGCCGGGCTAAGATAATACTCTGTGCCGGCCTGGTCATAGTATCTGCCCGAGGCCAACTCGGCGGGCACCGGACTCGCATAGACCATCGAGCAGCGCTCGCACCGCGCGAGGCGCAGGCCCCCTTTCTCCAGCCACCCTCGGCCCTCGGCGTCCCCGCAGACCGGGCAGCTCCTGGCTATTGTAGATTTCATTTGCCTTGCCGCTCCCGGGACTATACAAGCAACCTTGTCGGCAAGCAAAAGAATCCCTTTTCCGCCCGACATGAACTTTCTCGCCGGCATCAAAACGTGGTGGAAGGGCGGCCCTGAGGCTGCTCATCTTCGCCATGGTAAACTCGGCGAACGGGCCGCCAAAGCGCATCTCAAACGCCGCGGCCTCAAGTTCCTGGCTGCCAACTTCCGCTCCGAGCGCGGCGAGATCGACCTCGTCTTCCGGGAGCGCGACTGCCTGGTGTTCATCGAGGTCAAAACGCGTTCCTCGGAGGAGTGGGGGCGTCCGGCCTCGGCCGTCGATGCAGAGCGCCGCCGGCGCCTGACCCGCGCCGGACTCGATTACCTGGACCTGCTCGGCCGCCCGCCCGTAAAAGTGCGCTTTGACATTGTCGAGGTCCTCCTGGCCGACGGCGCCGTGAAAGAAATACGCCACCTGCCCAACGCTTTCCCCATGGAACGGCCTTACCGCTACGGCTGAACCCGGCGCGCGGCCCATGGCCAGTGACAAAGTCTGTCGGATCGTCTTGGGCAGGCCAATGTGGAGTGCGGTGGCAAGCGGCCTGCCGCGCCGTAGCTCGCGTCCTCGCGAGCGAAGGCGGGAGCGCGACGCCGCGTTGGCTTGGGCAGCGTCGGGACGCTTTTCTCTAGCCTCGATTTCCACGGAAGGGAATTGAACTAACATTTTCAGCATTTTGGCGGCCAGCTTCAGGGCGCAGAGTTAACGGCCGACGGGTCCCGGTGGGAGCCGCGCTACCGGGTTCTCTACAGTTCAAGTAGCGTTCCCAAGGCCATTTCTACGGG
>Ga0181524_10005686_pt1 | contig 11032 bp, 6 predicted proteins | sample PEATcosm2014_Bin_34_FD_119761 | JGI IMG/M metagenome (GOLD analysis project Ga0181524, IMG submission 119761) | Peatland microbial communities from MTU Mesocosm Facility, Houghton, MI, USA - PEATcosm2014_Bin05_60_metaG | ecosystem: Environmental > Terrestrial > Soil > Wetlands > Peat | place...
CGCCTGGCGCACCGTAACGTTGGGCAGGAAGCTGGACATGGTCTGCTCCACGCAGCCATACGGAAAAGAAGTGAGGTACTCCAGCGCGCCGAAGAGCGACCCGACGATGGATGGGGAAACCCCGATGGAGAGCGAACGCGAACCGGGCTGGACGTTGGCCGGGAAGGTAAGATCGAAAGAGGTCTCAGCTCCGGCGGCGAGCGATCCACCGTGCGATTGCGAAAGCTTGACGCCGGGCACGTTGATGGGCAGGTCCAATTCCATGGCGTCGGATTCTTCGTCGGTGAGAGCTTTGCCGGTGACCGTGGCGGTGCGGACTTGCTGGGCGCGTACACGCCAGTCGACGCGGGCTTCGCCGCGGCTGGCAATCGAGACCTCCTTGGTCTCGCCCTGCAGGATGTCGAGGCCCTTGACGTCGAGCGAGACACGCGCGGTCTTGGTGTTGGCGAGGTAGTTGTGGACCAGCGCGGAGACCACCACCTCATCGCCCTCGACGAAGAATCGCGGCACCACCAGGCGCAGGATGAGGTTCTTGCGCACGATGGTTTTGAGGGTGGCAGCCCCCACTTTGGTCTCGGGCGTGATGCCGCGGGCGGTGGCGCGCCAGGTGGTGAGAGAATCGGGGAACTCGACCTTGGCGCGGGCGTGGCCGGCGGTGTCGGTGACGACATCGGCGGCCCAGAAGGCGGTGTCGGGGAAAGCCTTGCGGATTTTGGGTTGCACCATGCGGTCGGGTTTGAGCTGGGCCAGGCGGCTGGGCGCGCGCAGTTGGGCCAGTTGCATGCGGCGCTTGCCGGCTTCGCCGTTGAAGAAAAAGCTGAGCGAGTTGTCGGTGTAGACGCTGTTGCCTTCGCGGCCGTAGAAGAACGCCAGGGGATCTTCCAGCGTGTCGCGGCGGATGGCGTAGATGGCTTCGTCGACCACGCCGAGGCTGAACTCGGCGCGCGGCACGGGCCGGCCATCGGCGCCGCTGACGTCGATGGTGTAATCGGCGGTCTGGCCGGGAAGATACTGCGGCTTGTCGGTGGCCAGTTTGACGTTCAACTGGTGCTGCTCGGGGGGAACCTTGAGGTACTTGGAGCCGGTGTAGAGGTCGCCGGCGCGGACGAACCAGGCGGAGACGGTAATTCCGGGTTCATCCGCGGTGGTCACGGGGACGGCGAACTCGGCGGTGGATTGAGGGGAGCGGACGAGCTTGTACTGGTGGAGATCCCGACCCTCCACGCTGACCCAGAGCGGGGTGTTGGGCTGGCCGGTGACCAGCAGGAGTTTGGCCGTATCGCCGGCGCGGTAGGTCTTCTTGTCTGGGATGATCTGGATTTCCTTGCGGCCACCTCGCGCGCGGCTGGAGGCGCCGCCGGAGACCCAGAAGTAAGCGGTGGCTTGGACGTCCCGGCCCTCGGGCGTGCGTGCGGTAGCTTCAATGCGATAGGAGCCGCCATCGGCGGGGACGTTGAAGCTGACAGTGCCCTGACCGTTGGCGCCAACGCTGCCGCCAGTCTCGGCTTTCACTTCGCCGAATTGGCGGTCATAGATGTTGTAGCGGGACACCTTGATGTGGAAGGCGGTCGAGAGCGGTTTGTTATCGTAGTCGCGCGCTTCCACCGTCACCGTGGCGGCTGATCCTGGCGCATAGAAGTAACGGTCGGGCGTGGCGTTGAGGACGAAGCTGCCGTAGGTGGCGACGATCCAACCTCTGCCGGTGATCTCGCGTTTGCCTAGATCGGTGACGCGGGCGTCGACGCGGTACAGGTAGTCGGCTTTGTGCTCGGAGACAGTGGTCGCGACGTTGACGGTGAGCTTGCCATCCGCATCCAGCTCGCCGTCGCCCTCGGCCACCTGGTCGCCGGTGTCGTCGTTGTCGCCGCCCGCGATGTCTTCGGAAGTGGATTCATCGGGATCGTACCAGAGCGGGAACCAGTAGCGGTCGCGGTAGACGGCGTAATGGACCTTCGCGCCGCTGACGGGCTCGCCAAAGTAGTAGCGCGCGTCGATGGCGGCCTCGACCGCTTCGCCCTGTAGCACGCGGGCCTTGCCGGGAATGACGCGGACTTCGTATTCGGGCTTCTTGTACTCCTCCACGCCGAAGCTGCCGTTCATGTAGCCTTCACCGGCAGTGGGTTTGACCTCTATGGAATAGCTGCCGAGGGCGGCCGCGGCCGGGAGCGTCAGATCGTCGTGAATCGTGCCGTTGGCGCTGGTCGAGAGGGTCTTCTGGTAGACCGGTTTTTGTTCCTGATCCTCGATGCTGACGGACACGGCCTTGCCGGCGGGCACTTCGTAACCAGCCGCGGTTCGCCAGCGCAGGATGCCCTTGAAGTGGACCGTGTGGCCGGGGCGATAGACGGGCCGGTCGGTGTAGATATAACCCATCCACGTTGGCTGGTTGATGGAGAAGGCCCAACTGGAGAGGGTGTTGAGGGCGTAGTCGGCGCCGTTGTGGGCGACAATTCGTATGTCATCGGGGCGGCCGGCGGGAATGGGCAGAACGGCGACGCCTTCGGCATCGGTGGTGGCGCTGCCTAGGTTGGTATCGCGGCCCAGCATCCAGACTTTGGCGGCCTTAATGGGATCGCCGGTGGCGCGATCGACCAGCATGTTGACGATCCGGCCCTTGCCGGTTTTGGTGATAAGGACGGAATCGGAAACCATCAGCAGGGTGTAGGCGCGGAGCTCGCCTCTGACGGCCTCAACGGCATAGACGCCCTTACCGGAGACATTCACGGGAACGGTCTGGCGGTCCCAGCGGTTGCGGCTTTGGACCCGCTGCACAAACGAAAGCACCAGTTGCTGGGCATTGAGCAGCGGGGCTTCGGCGTAGTGCGTTTCGCGGCTGGCGGGCTGGGCGGTGGATTTCGAGGGGAGCAGTTTCTCGAAATGCGCGCTGGGCGACTCCGTGAACTGGGCACGCAGCCCGCGTCGAATGGCGGCGCGCAGGCTTCGCTTCCATGTATGGAACCGCTCGATCAGCGTGCGCTCGTGGGGTGGCGCCGGGGTGTGTGCGCCGAACTGGTGGGGGTTCTCGAGCAGTTGAAAGAACTTGACCGGGTCCTGGATGCGGTAGACGCGGAATTCGAGCGAGTCCACGGCCCAGGAACTGATGGAGACGGAGGGTTTGGAGTGCGTGCCGAAGGTCTGGTTGGAGGAGAGCGCGAAATAGGGCTGATTCTCGGACTGGCTGAGCCCGGTGGCAGCGGCGGCAAACAGCAGGACCAACTGCAGGTAGTTCTTCATGACGCCTCTCTCAGGATGTTCCAGCGATACACGCCGAGGAAATTGGGATTGGCAGCCAGCGGGCGCCAATCGAGCTGCGGAAAGTGGAGGAGCTCGGACATAGTGAGACGCTTGATTTCGCCTGGGCCGCCGCGATCGGGGCCGGTGTGGTAGATGACGTAGAGATCGCCGTCGGGACGAAGCTGGCTGGCGCCGAGATAGATCATGCTGTGGAAGCTGGCGCCGTGACGGAAGAAGAGCAGGTCGCCGGATTGCGCCCGGGTCAGATCCCGCGTCAGGAAATGGGTATTGAAGCGGCGCAGGGTTTGGGCGTCGGCGAATTGGGCAAATGCGCCGCTGGAAAAATCGTCTGGGGCGAGGGGTCCGGCACGGACGCGGAACAACCCGGCGGCGAGGGGCGTGTAGGGGTAGCGATACTTGCCCGGCGGATCGAAGGCCGGGACGACCGGCACGCGAGCGGCTTCGGCCCATCCGGCATCGTGGGCGCGGAAAGTTTCGCGGTAGGCGTAGCGGATGAGGGCGGCGCAATCGTCGATTTCGGCGGGACGGGCGCCGGGAGCCTGAAAGTACTGGGTCTCGGCGAGGAAGGTGAACCAGCGGCGAAAGGCCATGCGGTCGCGGTCGTCGTCCAGGCGGAGGAAGTCGGGGGTGCCGTCCTCAAAGGTGTCGGCGGCGGTGAGCGAGGTGGCGAGCTGGAACGTGGCAGGCGCGGAATTGGGGAACTCGACATGCACTCGGATTTGCGCGGGAAGGACGCCGGCACGAATGCGGGCGGTGGAATCGGCGATGTTTTCCACGGTGGCGGCGTAGGGCGGGTCGATGGTAATGCGAGGCCGCCGGGCAGAGTGGAACGTGAGGGTGGCGGTGTCGTAGCCATCGGCGAGAAGGCGCACGGGTTCGAGCGTGATGGCGGGTGGCGGCGCGGGTTTGTGCCGCCCCCAGAGAACAGTCATTACGAGGACGGTGCCTATCGACACAGCGGCGCGCGATCGGGTATTCAAGCGCACAATTATAGCGAGTGGGTGAGTGCGAAACAATCGCGGGCGTCGCGCCCGATGCGGGCTTTTGCCGCCGGTCAGCCAGAGCCTGTACATGCACATGCATGTATAATGGACTTGTGAGGACCACGATCGAGATCAAGCCCGAGCACCGCGCCAGGCTCCTGGAACTCGCAGCGCGCCGTGGAGAGAAGGGCTTCTCCTCCGTAATTGCCGAGGCCGTAGAAGTTTACCTAGCAGGCAGCACCGAGCAGGAGCGATTCCGAAAGCGTGCGTTGCGTCTTCGCGGCACGCTGCCGCACGATGAGGCGCAGCGGCTGCAACAGAGTTCGGAAACTCTGCGCGGGTTCTGGCGATGACCGTCGCCGACACGGATGTCCTCATCGACTTCCTGGCCGGTGCGGAGCCGGCGGCGGAGTGGGTCGCCAGCGAACTGGAACGCGGCTCCCTGCTCACCACCGTCATAACCCGCTTCGAGCTGCTTTCCGGCGCTCGCAACCCGCGCCAGGAGAATTCCATTCGCCAACTGCTGGCCGCGGTGCCGGCGCTGGAGTTGGACGACGAAGCTGCCGACAAAGCGGCCGAAGTGAGAAGGTCGCTGGACCGTTCGGGCGCTTCCATCGGGATGGCGGATAGCCTTATTGCCGGAATCGTGCTGGTACACAGCGCGGTGCTGTTGACCCGGAATCGCCGGCATTTCGAGCGCGTGCCGGAACTCCAGCTCGCGGATCGGAAATAGCCGCATAGGCATCCCCTATTCACCGCCTCCGCTTTCCGCACCTGGCTTGAATTCCCTGCACCTGTTGGAACGAACTTCATGCTCTCCGCGCCATCTGCTAGTTTGTAGGTTCCAGCAGGAGGTTCGATGCGCATCGCGCTGTTCGCTTTGGTAATCGCCGCGTCCGCGCAGGATTGGCCCTCGTTCCGCGGACCGGGCGCGTCGGGAGTGTCGGACGGCCAGAACCTGCCGGTCCGGTGGGATGCCCAACGGCGCGTCAACGTGGTGTGGAAGACGGAGCTCGACGGGTTGGCCCACTCCAGCCCGGTGGTCTGGGGCGACCGCATATTCCTGACCACGGCCGTAAGCAGCAAGCCCGGCGCCACCTTCAAACCGGGACTTTACGGGGAGGGCACCGCCTCCGACGATCTCTCGGTACACCAGTGGAAGGTGATCTGCCTCGAGCGCGCCACGGGCAAGGTCCTCTGGGAGCGAACCGCCTACCAAGGCGTTCCCAAAGAGAAGCGCCATATAAAGTCGACCTATGCCAACGCCACTCCGGCAACCGATGGGCGCGTGGTGGTTGCCTTTTTCGGATCGCAAGGCCTGTATGCCTACAGTCTCGCCGGCGACCTGCTGTGGAAGCGGGACCTCGGCCGGTTCGATGTTGGGGCCTACGATGCGCCCGAGTTCGAGTGGGGCACCGCCAGTTCGCCAATCCTTTACAAAGATCTTGTGATCGTGCAGTGCGACCAACAGAAAGGCTCGTTCATCACCGCGCTCGAGGCGAAGACCGGCGCGACGGTGTGGAGGACCGAACGGAACGAACTACCTTCGTGGGGTACGCCGGCCATTTTCCCAACCAAGGCGCGAGCGGAGCTGGTGACGAACGGCTCCAATTTCATCCGCGGCTACGATCCGGCATCCGGCAAGGAACTGTGGCGGCTGGGCGGCAGTTCGAAGATCACGGCGCCGACGCCGGTCGCCTCGGGTGAGCTGATCATCGTGGCCAGCGGCCGCCGGCCGGAAGCGCCGATCTTCGCCATACGCGCCGGAGCGAGCGGCGATATCACGCCCGCTTCCGGCGAATCGCGCAGCCGGTCGGTGGCCTGGTCCAAAGGGCAGCGCGGCCCTTACATGCCGACGCCTCTGATTTACGGCGGCTCTGTCTATATCCTGGGCAACGCCGGTATTTTCGATTGCTACGCGCTGGCGGACGGGCAGGAAATCTACCGCCAGCGAATTCCCGACGCGGGTTCGGGTTTCAGCGCATCGCCCGTGGCGTCCGACGGGAAGATCTACCTCTCCGGCGAGGATGGCGAGATTGTCGTCGTGAAAGCCGGACCCAAGTTCGAGCTTCTGGCCCGCAACGACATGGCCGACCCCGTCATGGCCACGCCGGCCATCTCGGGAGGGATCATAATCGTCCGCAGCCAGCACTACGTATGGGCCATCGGCCAACCGCGCCGAGGGGCGGACTGAGTCAGGAATCCGCGCGGGCCACGAAGCTGACTGCAATGTACACGGAGCGGGCAAATACCTCCGTGTTCCCCAATTTGCTCGGGAGCGGCAAAGATGATGCGCTATATTCGGCATCAGATAGGTTCGTTCCGAAGATGCTTGCCAGTTCGGAAAAGGTAACCCCAGGCTGGAAGTCGCCAGAGCTTACCACGGCGTTGATTTTCGGCGCCGGTTGGGCGACCAACGCCGCGGAGCAGGCGAACAGGGCACCGATCATTCTCGTGTTCAAATTGCTCCTTTGCGGCATCCCGATTCTACACCTCTCAGACCTGTTTGTCACGCCACGGTAGTGGCCCTTTGTCATCGGCCGATATTGCCGCGCTCAGGCCAGCGGAAACCAACGGTGGACCGGTGCGCGGCCAGGTACGCCAACAGGGTAGAATACAGCCTGATGGCCCTCCGTTTTCGCCGCCGAATCCGAATCGCGCCCGGCGTTCACCTGAACCTCTGGTTGCATGGCGCCGGGCTGAGTGTGGGGCCGCGCGGGTTTCACGTCGGACTCAACCGCCAAGGCACGTACACGAGCGCCGGCATCCCCAGAGCGGCTACGTGCTAAGATGAGCGCGTGTTTAAGCCTACGATCCAGGAGTTGCAGCCTGTAGTGGCGTATTTGGAAGCACACGAAGTCGCAATTTCGTTCGAAGACAGATCTCAATCAGAAGCGGTTGTCCTTTCGGTTAAAATGCCAAGCGGAGAGTATCGAACGCTAACAATCAATTACAAGTTTCTTCAGAACACGAGCGGCAATCAGATTGAGGACTATCTGAACTCGTACAATTTCGCTCGCGACCTCGAACACACAAATCAGCACATCACTACTCTACGATCCTGACGGCAATCTCTCGTGATCGGGCCGTGGCAGACGCCGCACGGCGGGAAAAGGAGCAACAGGCGAAAGCTGCCACCTTCGAGCAGTTCCGCCTCGCGATGTGATAGAGTTGCGCCTGAGGTAAAATCAGTGCCACAGGACAATGTCAAACCAAGAAATCCGTACGTCCTTGACAACCCAAGAATCTACACGGGCCAAATCGTCCGGGCTGGCAACGGTTGGATTCTTAACCCGGTGAGCAACGCGCCTATCACGTTACTCGATGCGAGCTTCGATACTGCGAAGGAGGTGAAGCGCCTCCTAGAGCAGTCTCACAAGGCATTCAGGGATTCGGTGAGGGAACTCGCCGCGCTCATCGAAACACAAGGTCTGATATTCAAAGAGGTGCGGCATACCCTTGAGGCATATCGATTGCGGTGCTTCCCTATACTTGAGAAGCTCAAATCTGAATCGCAGGAATACAGGGAAGTCTTTGCTCAACGGCCCGCAACGGCACCCAACGGAACAATGACCCGTGACGATATCCGTGAGGCGTTTCACGATTCCCGATACGCTCTGAAACAGTTTGCACTTGACTCAGGCTTCTCGCACTCTACGGTGATTTCTCATTTCCGGGGCAAGAACCCCTCGCCTGCGATTCAGCAGGCCGCGCAGAAGCTCGCTCTGCAATTCCGGCACACTCAGCTACGGGAACAACAGGACGAACGGAAGCTTGAGGTTCTGCTAGATCTGCGATGCAGGGCGGAGAAACTTGCCGGCGTACCGCCGACGGCGGCGGAAGCGCTGCCGGTTTGGGAAGGTGAACCGCAACCCGTGGCCATAGCAACAGAGGTCGTCCACCGATTCCGCGCCGTTGACCTCCATAGGATAAGGATGATCGACCCCGATGGCTCCTACGGAACGCGCTGGAAGCTTCACGGCCCGATAGACAACCTGACATGTGTCGAGTGCCGGGAACTCATGACGAGGGCGTTTGCCAGTAGAGAGATTCCGGGGTGCCCGGTGCACCCTGGTTGCAGGTGCATAGTGATTCTCGACACTTCAGACCTTGAGAAGGGCATCGAGGATCACAAATAAACCGACCTACCGAAGCCCTTCATCAAGCTTGGTGGCTGCGTTCCCCTTCACCTCACGCGCCCGCCGTTGTTCCGGCGTCATGGACGCGGCGGCCCGTACGCCGGACACGTGGAGCGGGCACCGGGCTTGCCATCGAGGCGCAAAGCGTCCAAAGCACCGAAAGTGGCGAGGCCTTGCGGCTGCTGGGCGCCTGGTTCAAGGCGGGTGCGGCGGAGTAGCCTCAGCGAGATACCACTGGCGTCAGAACCCGGATGCGGTTGTTGACCGTGTCGGCGAGGTAGACGTTGCCGGCAGAGTCCACGGCAACGCCAGCAGGGCTCACCGCGGCGTTGGTGGCCGGGCCGTTGTCGCCGCTGAAACCAAACGTCCCGTCTCCCCCCACGTTGGTGATCACTCCGTTCGAGACCTTGCGGACGTGGTTGTTATAAGTATCGGCGATGTAGAAGTTGCCAGTGGCGTCCACGGCGACGCTGTAGGGCCAGCCCAACTGTGCGCTGGTGGCCGGGCCCTTGTCGCCACTGAAACCCTCCGCCCCGTTTCCCGCTACCGTGGTGATCACTCCGCCCGAGACCTTGCGCACACGGCCGTTGTCGGTATCGGCGATGTAGAGGTTGCCGGCAGCGTCCACGGCGATGCCATCGGGCCAGCTCAACTGGGCGCTGGTAGCCGGGCCGTTGTCGCCGCCGGCGCCATGCATCCCATTTCCCGCGACGGTGCTGATCATCCCGCCCGAAACCTTGCAGACGCGGTTGTTGTAAGTGTTGGCGATGTATAGGTTGCCGGCAGCGTCCACGGCGACGCCATAGGGCCAGTTCAACTGTGCGCTGGTGGCTGGGATGTTGTCGTCGCGGGAACCACTGGTCCCGTTTCCCGCTACCGTGGTGATCACTCCGCCCGAAACCTTGCGGATGCGGTTGTTATATGTATCGGCAATGTAGAGGTTGCCGGCGGCGTCCACGGCGACGCCTTGGGGATTGAACAACTGGGCGCTGGTGGCCGGGCCGTTGTCGCCGCTGAAGCCATACGTTCCATTTCCAGCGACGGTGGTAATCACGCCCTTGGAGACCTTGCGGATGCGGTTGCTATCAGCGATGTAGAGGTTGCCGGCGGAGTCCACGGCGATGCCACGGGGACTCAGCGTGGCGCTGGTGGCCGGGCCGTTGTCGCCGCCGTAACCGGGTGTGCCGTTGCCCGCAAAGGTGGAAATCGTGAAGGTCTGGCCCAATGTCGAGCAGGACATGGCCAAGGTCAGAAGAATAACGGGCAAGAGACGCATATTGGAAGGCCCTCCTTTGCAATCTGCGCATCGGGCCAACAGCCATGGTAACAGCATTGAAACGCTAAGTTGACCCGCAAGAATGGTGCGCCCGGCGTGACTCGAACACGCGACCTTCTGGTTCGTAGCCAGACGCTCTATCCAACTGAGCTACGGGCGCTTGCGAAGGCAACCAACCCTTCCACTGTAGCCAACCGCGCGGGGGTTGTGCAACCGCATGGACGCCGACATCGCTCCCTTACGGTCGCGGCTCGGAAAAACGGGGGTTGCGCAACCGTGCGCGCCCATCTGCCACAATAACAGTGTCTCCATGACCGAACGCCTCTATTACACCGATTCCTACCTGCGCGAGTTCACGGCGCGCATCGTGGAACGCTCCGCGGACGGGCGCACCGTCTATCTCGATCGCACCGCCTTCTATCCCGCCTCCGGGGGGCAGCCCTGCGACACCGGGGCCATCGCCGGCGTTCCCGTGGTGGACGTCGCCGACGAAGGGGAGCGCATTGCGCATCACCTCGCCCGGCCGCTCGATGGCGGGGCGGTGGAGTGCGCCATCGACTGGAGCCGCCGCTTCGACCACATGCAGCAGCACACCGGCCAGCACGTGCTCTCGGCGGTGTTCGAAGAGTCGTTCGGACTGCATACCGTCGGCTTCCATCTGGGCGCGGAGAGTTCCACCATCGACCTCGAAGGCGGCGCCGTGGAGCCGGGCGCGGTGCTGGAGGCCGAGCGGCGCGCCAACGACATCGTCTTTGAGAACCGTCCCGTCGCGGTGCGCTTCCAGGACGCGGCGGAGGTCCAGGGGCTGCGCAAACCTACGGACCGCGAAGGCACCCTGCGCATCGTTTCCATCGAAGGGCTGGACCGCAACGCTTGCGGCGGAACGCACGTGCTCGCCACCGGGGAGGTGGGGCCGATTCTCCTACGCAAGCTGGAGAAGGTGCGGCAAACCGTCCGCGTGGAATTCCTGTGCGGCGGGCGGGCGGTGCGGCGGGCGCGCGCGGACTACGAGGCGCTGTCCAAAACGGCCCAACTGTTTTCGGCGCCGCTCGAGGAAGTCCCGGCGATGGCGGCGGGGCAGTTGGAAACGGCGCACGCCAACGACAAGGCGCGGCGCAAGCTGGAACTCGACCTGGCGGCGTGCCAGGGCAGGGAACTCTACCTGGCGACGGAGCCGGGCGCGGACGGCGTGCGGCGCGTCACGCGGCGCGCGGTGAAGGGCAGCCTGGAAGAACTGCGCGCCATCGCGCAGAATTTCACGGCGCAGCCGAAAGCCGTGTTCATTGCCACCCTGGCCGACCCTCCCTCGGTGCTGCTGGCGGCCTCGGCGGATGCCGGCATCGATGCGGGAAAAGCTCTCAAGGCGGCCCTCACCGAAG
>Ga0181524_10005688_pt1 | contig 11031 bp, 12 predicted proteins | sample PEATcosm2014_Bin_34_FD_119761 | JGI IMG/M metagenome (GOLD analysis project Ga0181524, IMG submission 119761) | Peatland microbial communities from MTU Mesocosm Facility, Houghton, MI, USA - PEATcosm2014_Bin05_60_metaG | ecosystem: Environmental > Terrestrial > Soil > Wetlands > Peat | place...
GCGGCCTGCCTCTTTTCGAGCTTGTCGACTCGCGTCGCGAGGTCGGCGATCCGAGCCGTCGATTCGTGGTCGATCCGATCGGCGAGTTTGTCGAGGCGCGCGCTCTGATCGTGGTCGACGCGGTCGACCCGCGCCGTCAGTTGCGTGAATGCGCCGCCGAGGTCGCGCGCGGCGCCGCTTTCCGCTTTGATCTCGGCGGCGAGCTTGCGCAGATCGGCGCTTTCGTCGCGCGTTCGCGCAGCCTCGATGGCGTCGATGCGGTCCTCGAGAGCCTTGACCGTCTGCGCGAGGGAGCGGCTCTCCTCGGCCTTGGCCGCCAGCAGGCTCGACCGCCTCGCGTAGTCGTAGGCCCCGGCCGCCGCGACGGCGGCGACGAGCGCCAGGCCGGCGGCGAGCCCGATCGTCCATCGCCTCGGCCATCGCGCGGCGGCGCGCGCGCCGTCGGCGCCCTCAGCTTGCGCGGACGCGCGATAGGGAATGAGATGGAGCCGCGCCGTCTCGATCGCCGGCGAGGCTTCGCGCGCGTCGGCGGCGTTCGGCGCCGCGTCGGCGGGTTTCTCGGCTTGCTGATCTTGCCTCGCCGCCGGTTCGCCCGGCCCGGCGCCGACTTCGAGAGGATGCTCGGGGTTCGATTCTTCGTGCGCGTCCATGGAAGCGTTCCGAAATTAGCGGCGATATCGCCGAATATTCGGCCGCGGGGATTAACGGACCGTTGACCAAATGGGACGCCGGCGGGCAAATATTGCGGCCGGATCCCGCCGGCCGGCGAGGGAAATCGACACGATGAAGTTCGGCATGGGCCGCGGGGCCAATCGCCTGGAGGACGCGTCCGCTTGGTCGGCGGCCGCGGCCCCTGCGCGCGCAACCTGGCTCGCCCGGGCGCGCCGCGCGCGGCTTTCCTGCGCAGCCCGCCGTCGTGAACGCCGTCGGCGGCGCGCTGTGGCGCGTTCATGAGCGAAGGCGGTCCAGACGTTGCGCATCGGGCGGACGAGACGGCCGGCGTCGGCCGGGAAGTCGTCGTCTGGGACCTTCCGACGCGCCTTTTCCATTGGCTCGGCGTCTTGCTGATCGGCGCCGCCTACGCGACGGCGCGGCTGGGATGGATGGATTGGCACGCGCGCGCCGGCGATGCGCTCCTCGTGGCGCTGCTGTTCCGGCTGCTGTGGGGCTTCTTCGGCAGTGAAACGGCGCGCTTCTCGAGCTTTCTCGTGTCGCCGCGCGCCGCCGCGCGCCATCTCGCTCACGCGCTGCGCCGCGAGCCCGATCTCCAGATCGGGCATAACCCCGCTGGCGGCTGGATGGTGCTGCTGCTCATCGCGTTGATGCTCGGGCAGACGCTCGCCGGCCTCTACGTCGGAAACGACATCGCCGAGGAGGGGCCGCTATCCGAACGCGTCCCCGCCGTCGTCGCCAACTGGATCGATGTGCTGCACGATCGGTTGCTCTGGGACGCGCTCCTCGTCGCGGCGGCGATCCACGTGCTCGCGATCGTCGCCTACGCCACGGTGAAGCGGCACAATCTGCTTTGGCCGATGATCGCCGGGCGCAAGGTCTTGCCGCCGGAAGCGGCGCCGCGCATGGCCTCGCGCGCGCGCGCCGCGCTGGCGCTCGGCGGCGGCGTGGCGCTCGCCGCCGCGCTCATCTACTGCATCTAAAGCGACGATCAGCCCTTCGGCGGAATCACCTGGCCGCGAATTTCGCCGGTCGGATGGTCTTTCGAATGGACGTTGATGTACCATTGACCCGCCGCAAATTGCGCGGCCTGATCCGGGCTCAACGTCGCCTGGCCCGTGATCGGGCTGTCGGCGGGCGCGCCTTGCTTGCTCAACCAGATCGCCACCGGGCCGTTGGTGCCGGCGGCCGCCGGACCGTGGAAATGCGCCATGGTCGCGGGGCTGGAAAAGCCGCTGTAGGCGACCGACCAAGTGACGGCCCGCGTGCTCGGGTCATAGGTCAAGTCCGCCTTTCCGACGGCGGCGGTCTGAACCGGCGGAACCTGCTGGGCGCCGGTGAGTTCGACCGAAAAAGAGACGGGCTGCGCATAAGCGAACCCCGCCCACGCCACGCCGACGAGAGCGAGAACGCCGATTGCGCTGCGCCGCGACGCTACGAAAGCCATGTGCTCCTCCCTCCAATGTTAGAATGAACATAATGTATCTTCGCCTCATCGGAAAGCCAAATTGCCGGCGCCTGTTCGACCGCGTCACGCCGGCGCGAAGGCGTCGGCGCGGATGCGCTCGATCATCGCCCGCACGCCGTTGGAGCGCTGCGGCGTCAGATGTTGCTCGAGGCCGAGTTCGCGGAACGTCGTCAAGGCGTCGGCAGCGATGATCTCCTTGGGCGTGCGGTCCGAGAAAAGCGCGATCGCGATCGCGATCAGCCCGCGCACCAGATGCGAATCGCTGTCGCCGCGAAAATGCAGAATGGTCTCGCCGGCCGCGTTGCGGCGGATTTCGCGTTCGAGCCAGACCTGGCTGACGCAGCCGCGAACCTTGTTGGCGTCGTTATGCGCGGCCTGGCTCAGCGGCTCGAGCGTTCGGCCGAGTTCGATGACGTAGCGATAACGATCCTCCCAGTCGTCGAGGAAGGCGAAATCGGCGCGGATGGTGTCGATCGAGGTCAGCGGCGCGCTCTTCAGGGAAGATTGAACCTCCCCCTTATATGCGCCTTCGCATGGCGAGGGCCAGCCTCGCCGCCGCGCTTTAAGGCCCGGACCGGGCGCCGGGGCCGCGCCAGGGCGGCAGGCGATCGGCGGCGGAGAGCGTGTCGACCGAGGCGCGCCTGGCCTCCGGAGAGGGCCCGGGGCGCGCGGCGGCGGGGCTCGCCGGCCGCGATTCGAGCGCCGCGCTTAAGACCGCGCGCGCGATCGCCGCAGTCCCGCCTTCGTCGCGGCGCTGCGTCGCCACGGCGGCGCCGAGCGCGTCGCGCGCGTTCGGAACGGCGTCGGTCAAGCGGGCTTCGCCCCAAGGCATCGCGTTGAATGCCAGGCCGAGCCAAAAGGCGGTTCGCAACAGGAAACCCATGAGCGCGCTTCGAATCGTTAACCGTCGGACAAGATGGCGGCGAGGCTGACCCTAGCGCTTCGGCGTTGAACTCTCGTGCGGGAAAAGCCGCGCATTCGACCGCCGGGATTAACGCAACGGCAACGTTCGAGCCGCGGCGGCGACGACGATTTGGTAACCATGACGGCAGGCAGTCGTCGCCGCCGGCCCGCAAAGCGGCCCCCGGCGGGACGAACGCGGTCGGTTTTAGGGTTGATTTAAGCGGGGGCTGGGATCGTTCGCGGGTGGTCGGTTCGACAAGGATCGCGGGAGGCCGAGGTTTTGTTCTCTGTTCCCATCGCGTGGCGTCGCGTCAAGGAGCTTATCGGTCCGGACGCCCGCGTCTCCCCGGTCGAGCGCGCCCGCCGCGAGCTGTTCGTCTTCGCCCGTCTGGCGACCCTGGTCTTCGTTGCGGTTTTCGTTCCGCGCTATCTCGCCCTGGCCGGGGCGAGCCCGATTTGGCGGTTCGGCGCCGTCGCTTGGCTGATCCTGCCATTGGCCGCGATCGTCCATCTCGCGCGCACCGGAGACCTGATCGAAGCCCAGCTTATTTCGCTGTTCGGTCTGGTTCTGCTCGCTTTTCTGGTGACGGTGGGCGCCGGGTTGTCGCCCGAGCTGGCGTTGGGATGGCTGATGCTGCTGCCGCTGGAGGCGGCGATTTCCGACTCGTCGTCGATGTTGCGGTTCGCCAGCCTGCTTGCGATCGCGCTGCTGCTCGCGCTGGCGGGCGCGCAAAGCGCCGGCCTGATCGGCGGCGCGACGGCGACGAGCGCGGCGGGCGCGGCCGCGCTCGCCGCGCCGGCCGGCGCTTACGCGGCGCTGCACTTGCTCGGCGGCCGCCGGATGCGCCAGGCGCGCCGCCGGGTCGAATTCGCCAACGCCAAGCGTTATCAGGTTCTCGCCAACGCGATCGGCGACCTGGTCATGCGCCACGACGCCGGCGGCGGCGTGATATCGGCGAGCGGCGACGCGCCGGCCCTGTTCGGCCTTGCCGCCGACAGCCTGATCGGCCGAGGCTTCTTCGACCGCATCCACGTCGCCGACCGTCCCGCGTTCCTGCACACGATCGAGACGGCGACGCGGCGCGACGAAACCATGACGGTGACGGTGCGGCTTCGCGCCGGCGAGGCGGCGAACCCGGCCGCCGGCCGCGACGAGCCGACTTTCGCCTGGGCGGAAATCCGCGTTCATCGATTCGGCCCCGAGTCGGACGGCCGCCGCCATGGCGACGGCGCCGCCGCGATGTCGGTGGTGCGCAACGTCACCGACGCCAAGATCGCCGAGCAGAGGCTCGAGGCGGCGCGCGCCGAAGCCGAACTCGCCAATTCCTGGAAAGATCGGCTCCTGGCCAACGTCAGCCACGAATTGCGCACGCCGCTCAACGCGATCCTCGGCTTCTCGGAAATGCTCGGCGACGCCGAGCTGACGCCGCGCGACGGCGCTAAGCAACGCGAATACGCCAAGATCATCCACGCCTCCGCCGAACACCTTCTGTCGATGGTCAATCTCGTCCTCGACACGTCGAAAATCGCGGCGGGCAAGTTTCGCATCCTGCCCGAAGCCTTCGACATCGCGCCGCTGATCGCCGATTGCTGCGACATGATTCGGCTGAGGGCCGAAGCCGGCAAAGTCGAACTCGTCAAGGCGCCGATCGCCGGCGCCGGCGAATTGATCGCCGACAAGCGCGCCTGCCGACAGATCGTGCTCAATCTGCTATCGAACGCGGTGAAATTCACCGATCCGGGCGGCCGCGTCACCGTCGGCGCCGAAATCGTCGGCGACGCGATGCATATTCATGTCACCGACACCGGGATCGGCATCCCGGCCGAAAGCCTGCCGCGGCTCGGCGATCCGTTCTTCCAGGTTCGCGCCGACTATGATCGCGATTTCGAGGGGGCCGGACTGGGGCTATCGCTGGTGCGCGGTCTGATCGGACTGCACGGCGGCGCCTTGCGGCTCGAAAGCGTCGCCGGCGTCGGCACGCGCGTCACCGCGCGCCTGCCCCTCGTCTGCCGCCCCGAACAGAAGCCCGGCCGCGCCGCGGCGGCGCGCCTGGAGACCGCGTCGGATTTCGGCCATGGCGCCGCGCCGCTCGGGTCCGGCTCGATCGAGGAGAGAAAGATTGCCTGAGGCGTCGGCGCGCATGCGTCATGATGCGGTTCTCTCCGAGCCCCGGCGCGCGGGGCGCAAGGCGGAACGGGCCGGCTTCTTGGCCGCGACGTTGCGGCGCCTGCGCGCCATGCCGGCGCGCCGCTACGCCGGCGCCGCGCTGGCGGCCGTGCTGACCGGAATCGTGGTCAACGCCTTGATCCTCCAGCATGAACGCCATCCCGCCCCGTTCTTCGCCGCGCGTGCGCCGGCTGTCGAGGCGCCGCCATCCGCCGCCGCGCCGCCGAAGTCGGCGAGGCCCGACGATCCGACGATCGGCGTGGCGCTGCCCCCGGCGCGGCCGGCCGATCTCGGCGGCGTCGACGCGATCGGCGACGTCCTACGCGCCGATTCGGCCAAGGACGCGATCGGCGAAATCTTGCGCGCCGATTCGGCCAAGGACGCGGAAAAACAACTGCTGGCGGCGCAGAACGCGCTGATCAAGCTCGGTTATTCCCTCAAGGCGGACGGTTCTCCCGGCGCGGCGACGTCGGCGGCGCTGCGCGATTTCGAGCGCGTCCATTCGCTTCCCCTGTCGAGCGACCTCACGCCGCGCCTCATCAAGCAACTGACCGCGGCCGCCAACGCCTCGCCGAAATAGGGCGATGCGTCTGCGGTCGGACATTTGGGTCGCCGCGTATCTCCGGCGCGTAGCGCTCGAAGGCGCCTATGCGGCGTTGCGCCGTCGCGGCGCGGCCGAGGCGGGCGCGATCTTCGTCAAGATCGATCACCTCGACGGGCGCGCCGCCTTGTTCGAGCCGGCGCCCCAGTCGGAGTTTGGCGATCGAGGCGTGGAGCGGCTGTGGGCCCGCGCGCACAGGGAGGAATGGGTCGGCGACGATCTCGTCGAGGCGCGAATGGCGCGCGAGATCGGCTTCGATCCCGACCTGTGGCTGATCGAGGTCGAAGATCGCGCCGGCCGCTGCTGGCTCGACCTCGCGACATTGTGAACTGCCGGTCGCCGCCGCGCGAGAATTGCGGCGCCGCGGCTTTCTCGACGCTTGGCCGGAAATCGAGGACGCGCCGACGGGGAATGCCCCCGTTTTTCCGCGATCGCTTTAACCCCGCCGAAATAGATTGCCAATAGAGAGCAGGTCCCCCCACCAGCGTCGCCTTTGACGCGCAGCAAAGCAACCATCGTCCTCAGCCGGGTGCAACGTCATGATCAAGTCCATGCAAATCTTCGTCGCCGACGAAACGGGCGTGACCGCAATCGAATACGCGCTCATCGCCTCGCTGATCGCTGTCTTCCTCATCGGCGCCCTGTCGGCGCTTGGCACCAGCATCAGCAGCGAGTTCACCCAAGTCGGCGGCAGTCTCAACTAACCGCGACAGCGGTTGAGAGACCCTGCGAAGGCGGCGGCGCGGCCCGTCTCGCGCCGCCGGCTTTTCCTGTCGCCGCGGCCCGGCGCGGCCCAGGTAACCCTGGAGCAACGTTTCGCCGTTAAACTCGAAGGCTGCGACCTCTCGATCACGACTGGCGGACCATGGCTGCTTCGATCCTCATCCCGGCGATCATCGTTTTCTTTCCCGCCGCCATGGCGTTGGCGGCGTCGATGGATCTGATCACGATGACGATCCCCAACCGCGTTTGCGCGGCGGTGGCGATCGGCTATTTCATCCTGGCCGTCGCGGTCGGCGTCCCGTTCGGCGTCATCTTGATCCATCTTTCCTGCGCCGCCGCGGTGCTGGCGGCGATGTTCGCGATGTTCGCGCTCGGCTGGATCGGCGGCGGCGACGCCAAACTGGCGGCGGCGACTGCGCTCTGGCTCGGCTGGGGCATGCTGTTCGACTACGGCGCGACCGCCGCCGTCTATGGCGGCGCGCTGACCCTCGTCATTCTGCTGGCGCGCCGCTTCGTCTTGCCGACCTGGCTTTCCCGCCATGAATGGATTGCGCGCCTGCACGATCGCAAGACCGGCGTCCCCTACGGCATCGCGCTCGCCGCGGCGGGACTGATGCTCTATCCCCATACCCAGATCTGGCAGGCCGCGGCGAGCCTTTAGAAAGTTTCGGTCCGCGCGGACGGCCGGCCGAAGCCCGTTAGGCGGGCAAGGGCCGGCGGCAACGCGGGCCGCCTTCGCGCTCGTCCGCGCTTTTCATCTTTCGCTAATCGGTTAGATACGCCTGATTAACCGTAATTTGACGATTGGCTGCTCTTATTGCCCTCGCGTAGCGTCTCGAGGCACGGGAAGGGCTTTCGGTACATGAACAAAGTGCAAATCGCGGTTGTCGGCGTGACCGTCGTCGCCTTCGGCGCCGCCTATATCCTGTTCAACAGCGCGCCGGCGCCGCCGGTCGCTCATGCCGTCCAGGCCCCCAAGCTCGACACCGACGAAGTCCTGGTGGCCGCGCAGGACATACCGATGGGAACGCAACTCGGCGAGGCCTCGGTCGCTTGGCAGCTATGGCCGAAGGCGGCGATCTCCGAATACATGATCGCCAAATCGAGCGGTCCGCACGTCATGGACGACGTCAAGGGCTCGTTGACCCGAGACGCGTTCTTGCGCGGCGAGCCGATGCGCCGCGACAAGCTCGTCAAGGGCGGCACCAGCGGCTTCATGTCGGCGATCCTGCCGCCGGGGAAGCGCGCGGTCGCGATCAAGATCGACAGCGGCGGCGATTCTGACGCCGGCGGCTTCATCCTCCCCAACGACCGCGTCGACGTCATCAGCGTTTATCACGACGATGAGGCGACGAAAGCCCGCGGCGTCACCGTCATGGGCGCGCGAACTATCCTGGCTAACGTTCGCGTTCTCGCGATCGGACAGAACGTCCAGGAGGAAAACGGCAAGAAAGTCGTCGTCGGGGCCAATGCGACCTTGGAGCTCGATCCGGCTCAGGCCGAGTTAATCATCCTCGCCCAGCAAGCCGGCAACGCCAACCTGCATCTGGCCTTGCGCAGCCTCGCCGACAGCGCCGGCCAAGCCGAGACGGTCGGCGACGCCAGCGGCGGCGGCTCCGACAATTTGACGATCGTGCGCTACGGCGCCCCGCAGACGGCGACGCGATGAGGGAGGAGGGCGCCATGGCAAAGTTCGAGGTTGAGGCTCGCCGGATGAAAAATCACCGCTTCGCACGCGCGTCGGCGCTTTCGATCGGCGCTTTGATCGCGTTTCTCGCGCTGGGGCCGCAGGCGCCGGCGCTGTCCGGGGACGCGCCAGCGCCCTCCTCGTTGTCCGTTACGGAAGGGGCGGTCAAGGCGTTGCAGCTCGGCGTCGGCAGGTCGGTGATCGTCGACCTTCCCGAGGACGCGGCCGAAATCTTCGTCGGCGAGCCCAAGGTCGCCAACGCCATCGTGCGCTCGGCGCGGCGCGTCTATATTTCCACTCTGGCGGCCGGTCAGACCACGATCTTCGCGCTCGCCGCGGACGGCCGCAAGATCGCGGTGCTCGAAGTTTCCGTCGGCCGCGACGTCGGGAGCCTGAAGCAACTGCTGGACGTCGCGATTCCGGGCAACGACATTCACGTCACGACGGTGGCCGAATCGATCATTCTCACCGGCTCGGTCGCCTCGGCAGGAGATGCGAAGAAGGCGGAGGACATCGCCAACGGCTACCTCAGCCAGGTCAAGAACGCGGGCGAGGGGGCTATCAGCAACGCGGGCGACGGGGCTATCAAGACGTCGTCGTCGGCTCCCGGTTCGGGCACTGTCAGAGAGATCACGAGCGCGAACGACGGGACCGGCGCGCAAGGGAAGGTCATCAACTCGCTGACCATCCGCGGCCTCGATCAGGTCAGCCTACGCGTGACCATCACCGAAATTCGCCGCGAAATCGTCAAGCAACTCGGCGTCAACATGACCGGCATCGGCTCGGGTTCGAACGGCTTCATCGTCAGCAATCCCTTCTCCGTCAACGGCACGATGAGCCCGACGGAGGCGACCTTGGGCTGGGTCACCGCGGGGCTGAACATGACGGCGACGCTGGCGGCGTTCGAACGCCAGGGCGTCGCGCGCACGCTCGCCGAACCGACGGTCACCGCGGTCTCCGGCGAAAGCGCCAAGTTCCTCGCCGGCGGCACGGTCCCGATCCTCAATGGTGAAACCTGCAGCCAAGGCGTCTGCACTCCCACTATCGTTCAGCAGCCCTATGGCGTGACGCTGAACTTCACGCCCGTGGTTCTGTCGCCGGGCCGCATCCAATTGCGCGTCGGCACCGAAGTCACCGATATCGACACGTCGACGCAAATCACCATCGACGGCGCGCCGATTCCCGGCTTTCGCACGCGCAAGAACGAAACCACCGTCGAGTTGCCCTCGGGCGGGTCGATCGCTTCGGCCGGCCTCATCTCGACCAAGACGCAGCAGGCGATCAACGGCGTGCCCGGCTTGATGAACCTGCCGATCCTCGGGGCTCTGTTCCGCTCGCGCGACTACCTGCGCGACGAAACCGAGCTGCTGATCGTCGTCACGCCCTACATCGTGCACGCGATCAATCCCAGCGACGTGGTGCGGTCCGACGCCAATTTCGCCGAAGCGAGCGATCCGCAAACCTGGCTGCTGGGGCGCGTCAATCGAATCTATTCGAGCGCCGGCGCCCTGCAGCCGATGCCCGGCTACTCCGGCAAGGTAGGATTCATCACCGATTGAGCGAAGACGAAAACCGCGCCACGGCCCCGATCAACGAAGGTCCCATCATGTCGACGAACCCGACCCGACCTCTTTCACGAACCCTGCCTTTCGGCTGGTTGCTCATCGCCGGCCTAGCGGCCTCGCCGCTGGCGGGCTGCGGGGTCGACTACGCCTCCAACGATTCGGTCGAGCCTGGCGATTATCACCAGCGTCATCCGATCGTTCTGGCTCAGGCGCCCACGACCCTCGACGTTTATCCGGTCGGCGGCGGCCTCGATAAGCAGTCGAGGGACGAAATCCGCGCCTTCGCCGAGCGCTATCGCGCCTTGGGCGCGGGCAGGATCACCATTCTTGCGCCGGCGGGCCAACCCGACAGCAATCGCCGGATCGTCGACGACATCCGGCGAACCTTGGCTGCGACGGGTTTGCGCGGCTATGTCGGCGTCGGCGTCTATCCGGTCGCCGACGCGACGCGCGCCTCGCCGGTGCGGCTGACATTCCAAGGCCTGAAGGCCGGCGTGCCGACGCCGTGCGGCCAGTGGCCGAGCGATATCGCGTCGGGCGGCTCGATCGAGGGCTGGAAGAACGATTATTACGCGAACTTCGGCTGCGCGACCCAGTCCGTGCTCGCCGCCCAGGTCGCCGATCCGCGCGATCTTGCGCAGACGCGCGCCAGCGACCCCCCGGACGTCGCCATGCGGATGCGGGCGATCGGCGACGTGCGCAACGGCCAGGATCCGGGAACCAACTGGAAGATCCAGATCACGCCGATCGGTACGGTCGGAACGGGAGGCTGAGCCATGCGCGTCCAGGCTGCCGAGCAAACGGAGCGGCTCGCCGCCCCGCGGGCGACCACCATCCCGCAAATCGATCCGGTTCCTCGCGTATCCATTCAAGCCTTTTGCGAGACCCCGGAAACCGCCGCCATCGTCCAGGCGGCGGTCGGCGACCGCCGCATGAGCAAGACGCACGTCAAGCAGAACATGGGCGGAGCGACCGCCGCGCTCGAGGCCTACCGCAACGCGCCGACGCCGAACGTCATCGTGCTCGAGGCGACGGCGAACCGCGACGCGCTGATCGAGCAACTCGACGAACTCTCGCAATATTGCGACGCGGGAACGAAGGTCGTCGTTCTCGGCAGAGTCAACGACATCGTGCTCTACCGGCAGTTGATGGCGCGCGGGGTCAGCGAGTACCTGGTCGCCCCGTTCAGCGAGGTCGAGTTCGTCCAGACGATCTCGCATCTCTTTCGCGCGCCGGGCGCCAAAC
>Ga0181524_10005691_pt1 | contig 11024 bp, 7 predicted proteins | sample PEATcosm2014_Bin_34_FD_119761 | JGI IMG/M metagenome (GOLD analysis project Ga0181524, IMG submission 119761) | Peatland microbial communities from MTU Mesocosm Facility, Houghton, MI, USA - PEATcosm2014_Bin05_60_metaG | ecosystem: Environmental > Terrestrial > Soil > Wetlands > Peat | place...
AAACGCGCAGCCGGTGTGATTTCCGTTGGAGATACGCAAAAGGCGTATGCCGAACAGATCTCAAGAATTCGCCAGGACCTCTTTAGCGCCGAGGCTGAATTGTCAGAACGTCAAGCCATGCTGGGAGAACTGACAAAATCGTCGGGTACAAAACTCGAAACAACCAATGTTGAATTGGCAACGGAGTTGCCTTTTGAGCAGGTTGACCAATACAAGAGGGTTCGCGCGCGTCTCGCTTTTCTTGAGGGAAAAGAGCAGGATTATCTGACTCAGCAGGGATTCACCGTAGAAAACGTGCTGGTCAAGCAGGTTCGCGAACAAATTGAGCAAACCGAAGCACTCAAAAAGAGCCTTGAGGAAAAGTACCCGAAACTTACGGCCCTGGACATTCCTTTATCAACCCCCACCCTCGGACAGCAAGCAGAAGCCTCGATTGATTTGAACACTGAATCAGAACAAGTGACGGGGCTCAAGGCAAGAATCCAGGCGTTGAATTCGCAGTATAATCAAGTCTGGGCTGAAGCGACCAATTTTGACGAAATGGGAGCATCCATTTCGAGATTGGAACAAAAAAAGGAGATTGAAGAGGCCAGTCTTAAATATTACGCAAGCAACTTGGAACAGTCCCGCATTGACGCGGCACTGGGGGGGGACAAAGCCCCTAACATTAGCATAATTCAGTCTCCAACGCCGCCTGGCAAGGGATGGTCAAAAGCCTTCAAAAAAAAGGTGGCCATGGTGGCGGCTGGAGGCGTTTTGGGCGGACTGGCATTGGCATTTCTCACCGAGTTGTTTTTGGATCGTTCCATAAAACGTCCGACGGATATCGAGGCGAAGTTACGACTGCCTCTGTTCATTTCCATTCCCAACATTGGTAAAAATGGACATGGCCAACGTGCCCCAATGGCAGGCGGAAGACACTTGCAATTGAACGATGCCGCGGACGATTCGGCAGCAAATAAAAAAGCAGTTGATCAAACCGGCGTGGCGCCTTGGGATCGTCGGTATTCTCTCCGCCGGTATTATGAAGGTTTGCGGGACCGGTTGATTGTGTATTTTGAGACCAGAAATCTCACCCACAAACCGAAGCTCGTGGCGGTGACCAGTTGCGGCAAAGGCGCGGGCGTCAGCAGCATCGCCGCCGGATTGGCCGCATCGCTTTCCGAAACCGGCGATGGCAACGTGCTATTGATCAATATCAGCAGCGAGCAGGGCGCAGCGCAGCAATTTTACAAGGGCAAACTCGGTTGCAGCTTGGACGAAGCCTTGGAGACCGGCAAAAAGCAAAGCGCTCTCGTCAAAGCCAATCTTTACACTAACACGGAACAAACAGACGGTGATATGCTGCCGGCCAACCTGCCTAAAAAAATCTCGACGTTGATGCCCAAGCTCAAGGCCAGCGAGTATGACTACATTATTTTCGACATGCCGCCGGTCAACCAGATCAGCGTGACCGCGCGGCTTTCCGGACTCATGGACATGGTTTTGCTCGTCATCGAATCGGAGAAAACAAATCAGGACGTCGTCAAGCGTGTGAACAAATTGCTCGCGGAATCCAAGGCCAAGGTCAGCACCGTGCTCAATAAAACGCAGACCTACATTCCCGCCCGGTTGCACCAAGAGTTCCTCAACGACACCTGAAACGGTCGGTTTGCGGCCATGACAATTCGCGCAGTTCCAGCTTCCCTCCCAAAGCCGGCAGGCAAAAGAATTTGCATGTTGGTTTATGCTTTTTATGAGCATGACAACCGTGTCATGCGCTACGCCCGGACGTTGGTCGAGCGCGGAGATGAAGTGGATGTAGTTGCGCTGGGCGCCGATGAAAAACAACCGGCTTTCGAAAAAATTGACGGTGTAAATGTGCATCGCATTCAGCGCCGGCAGCGTAACGAAAAAAACAAATTTTCGTATCTGTTCCGGTTGATCCGGTTTTGTTCGAAGTCCTCGTTCGTTCTGGGACAACGGCATTTGAAGTGCGGTTATGATTTGGTGCACGTTCACAATGTCCCCGATTTTCTGGTGTTCAGCGCTTGGTTGCCCAAGCTGGGCGGGGCGAAAATCATTTTGGATATCCATGACATTTTGCCGGAATTTTTCGCCAACAAGTTTCACAAGCCGCAGGACAGCATTTATGTTCGGGCGCTGAGATGGGTCGAATTTATTTCCGCGTGGTTCGCCAACCACGTCATCGTCTCCAACCACCTTTGGCGTGACAAGATCACCGCGCGGTCGGTGCCGTGGAAAAAGTGCTCGGTTTTCGTCAACCACGTTGAACCAGACATTTTTGACGGCGAACACACCAGAAATGACGGCAAATTTATCGTGCTTTACCACGGCGGATTGCAACGGCACCAAGGATTGGACATAGCCATCCGCGCCTTCGCCAAAGTTGTTCCGCAAGCTCCGAACGCAGAATTTCACATCTACGGCGGCGGCAACGTGAAGCCGGAATTACAGGTTCTCGCGCGGGAACTCGGCTTGGATGGAAAGGTGCGTTTCTTCGAAGGCCTGCCGATACGGGAAATCGCCGGCGTGGTCGCCAACGCGGATTTGGGCGTGGTCGCCAAACGTGCCGATTCGTTCGGCGACGAAGCCTACAGCACGAAAATCATGGAATTCATGGCGTCTCGTGTGCCGGTCATCGTTTCCAAAACGAAAATTGACAGTTTTTATTTCAACGATTCCGTCGTCCGGTTCTTTGAGTCCGGCAACGAAAACGACCTGGCCGGAGCCATGCTGGACTTGATGCGAAACCCGGGACTTCGCCGGACCCTCGTTCACAACGCCAGCGAATATGTCGCGCGGAACAATTGGAATCTCAAAAAGCGCGAGTACTTGAATCTTGTGGATACTCTGATTTCTCCGGCGGAATTCCGTTCCAGCGCTTTGGATCAGAAGTCCACGGTCCTGCCGGTAACGCAACCCTCCCGGATTTTGGAGAAAATCGCCGGCAAATAGTTTTCATGCGATTGGATCGTACACTGTCGCTTCACCTCGTTCATCCGCTGATGAAAATGGGTGCTCCTTCCCATAAAGTGGCGTTGCCAATACTCATGTATCACAGCATATCGGATGATCCCGAACCCGGAGTTTCGGCTTACTACAAAACGAACACCAGTCCAGCTTTGTTCGAACAACACCTGCGTTGCTTGAACAGCGAAGGGTTTCGGTCGGTGGATTTGGATGAAGCGGTTCGCCTTTTGCAGCAAGATTGGCCGAAAGAAGGGAAATTTGTCGTCATCACGTTCGATGATGGCTTCCGCGATTTTTATGACATTGCGTTTCCACTTCTGAAAAAATACGGCCACGTCGCCACCGTTTATCTTCCGACCGGCTGCATCGGCGAAAACCACCGGTCGTTCAAACACAGGGAATGTCTGACTTGGAAGGAAGTCCGCGAATTGCGCGCCCAGGGTGTCCGGATCGGTTCGCACACGGTGAATCACTCTGTTCTTTACGGACTTTCCTGGAATGACATCGAAAACGAACTGTCTGTTTCAAAGCGACAAATCGAACAGGTGCTGGGAGAAGAAATCACCAGCTTCGCCTATCCCTATGCCTTTCCGCAGCACGACCGGCCTTTCACCGAGGAATTTGTCCGGCTGCTGCGCGAACAGGGTTATCAAAATTCCGTGACCACCGTCATTGGCCGCGCCCGTCCGAACGATGATCTGTTCCGTTTGAAACGGCTGCCGGTCAATAACGGCGATGATATGGAATTGTTCGCCGCGAAATTGGACGGCGCCTACGACTGGCTGACCCGTCCGCAAAGCTGGTTCAAAATGGTCCGTCATCGGTTCGGTCACGCGGGCCGCAGGGAATCCAATTTGGCCGCCGTTCCCTTGGCGGCTTCCCCGAATTCACAGTTATGAATCCGGTCCGTTACGTCATCATCACGCCGGTCCGCAACGAGGAGGCCCATCTGGGCAAAACCGTTGACTCGGTTGTTTCACAAACCATCCGGCCGGCAGAGTGGATTATCGTGGACGACGGTTCGAGCGACCGGACCGGCAAAATTGCCGATGCCGCCGCCGCGCGGCACGGCTGGATTCGCGTTGTTCACCGGGCTGACCGCGGGTTTCGGAAGGCCGGCGGCGGCGTGATGGAGGCCTTTCATGACGGCTTGCGGCAGCTTCGGACCGGCGACTGGGATTTCCTGGCCAAGCTGGACGGCGATCTGACTTTCGCCGCGGATTATTTTGAAAAGTGTTTTGGACGTTTTGATGCCAATCCTAAACTCGGCATAGGTGGCGGGCTGGTCTGCAACGAGGTTGCCGGCCAACAAGTTTTGGACTCCAAGGATGATCCGAAATTTCACGTTCGTGGCGCCACCAAAATTTACCGGCGCGCCTGCTGGAACGCCATCGGCGGACTGATTCAAACCACCGGCTGGGACACGATGGACGAACTGAAGGCGAACATGCTCGGCTGGAAAACCTGCACCTTTCCAGAGTTGCCGCTGGTGCATCATCGCAAAAGCGGCGAGGCCGACGGCTGCTGGCGCAACTGGTTCAAAAACGGCCGGGCCAACTACATCGTCGGTTATCATCCGTTGTTCATGCTCGGCAAATGCGTCAAACGCGCCTTCCGGCGGCCTTACGGCGTGGCTTCGCTGGCGCTGGGGTGCGGATTTGTGACGGGATATTTTTCGCGTGCGCCGCTGCGCGTCGCCGACCGCGAGCTGATCCGGTATCTGCGCGGTGAACAACTGCGCGCCTTGCTGGGCAGAAAATGCCTCTGGAAGGCTTACGAACAATAATTTTTCACCATGCCTGAACTTTCCGTTATCATCGTCAACTGGAACTCCAGGAATTTTCTCCGGCAATGCCTCACCTCGCTGAACGCCCATTGCCGCGGTGTTTCGCTGGAGGTTGTCGTCGTGGACGGAGGTTCATTTGATGGCTGCGGCGCAATGCTCGCGCGCGAATTTCCTTCGGTCATTTTCATCCAGAGCGATAAAAATATTGGGTTCGCAAAGGCGAACAATTTGGGAGCGCATCGCGCCAGCGGCCGTTGCCTGCTTTTCCTGAACCCGGACACGGAATTTTTTGAGGACTCAATTCGCATCCTGATGGAGCAACTCCAGACGTTGCCGCAGGCCGGCGCGGTCGGGTGCAAGCTGCTGAATTCCGACCGCTCATTGCAAGCCAGTTGCGTCCAAGCGTTCCCGACGGTGTGCAACCAGGTCTTGAACTCGGAATTTTTACGGCGGCAATTTCCGAACTGGAAAATGTGGGGCAACGCCGCGCTGTTCGCCAACCCTCCGCGACCGGCGGTGGTCCAAGTCATATCAGGAGCGTGCATCCTGACGCAGCGGGATATTTTTGAGGCCGTTGGCGGATTCACCGAACAGTATTTCATGTATGGCGAGGATGCGGATCTCTGTTTCAAGATCGCCCGTGCCGGGCACGGCGTGTATTACACGTCTCAAACCAGCATTATTCATCACAGCGGCAGCAGTTCGCGCCAGGTCCAGAACAATTTTTCCAACGTCATGATGCGCGAATCCATCTACCGCTTTTTGAAACTCAATCATGGAAGGACAACAGCCGCCGCTTACCGCGTCGCAATGTCCGTTTTGTCCATCGTCCGCCTGCCGCTGATTCTTGTCCTGCTTCCTGTTTCGCGCGGCAAGTTGGTGCGGCATGGAACCGGTTCACTGCGAAAATGGTTTTCAATTTTGCGTTGGGGACTGGGACTGGAATCATGGGTGCAAACGTATCCTGAAACAGCCTGAGCCAAGAAGCCCCAGCGAAAATCGGGGCGATTGAAAAAACTGCGAAAATGTGCGGCATAGCCGGCAAATTGGTTTTTGATCCCGAAGCACGGATTGACCGTGCCGAGATTGAGACGATGCTGATTCCCATCGCTCATCGGGGGCCGGACTCGCAGGGCGTCCATCTGGACCGGAATGCCGGCTTGGGGCATTGTCGCCTCTCGATCATCGATGTGGAGGGCGGCAGCCAGCCAATGGCCAACGAGGATGAATCGGTCTGGATCGTTTTCAACGGTGAGATTTACAATTTCCAGTCACTTCGCCAGGATCTGCTTGCTCGCGGCCACGTCTTCCGTTCCCGCACGGACACCGAAGTCATCATTCATCTCTACGAAGAGCATGGCACCGATTGCCTTAAATATTTAAGGGGCATGTTTGCGTTCGCCATTTGGGATGCGAAGCGGCGGCGACTGTTCATGGCGCGTGATCGCGTCGGCATCAAACCGCTCTACTATTGCCGAAACCAAAACGCGCTATACTTTGCCTCCGAACTGAAGGCCGTCATCGCCGATGCTGAAGTTCCCCGCGAAATCAACCATGCCGCCATCCGGCAATTTCTCTCTTTTCATTATGTGCCGGGTGAGGACACGTTGTTTCGCGCGGTCAAAAAATTGCCACCGGGGCATTTCCTGCTGGCCCAAGACGGCAATGTCACCGTCCAGCGGTATTGGGACCTGAAATTTTCGCGGGAGCGTTGGCCAAAAACGTTCGACGAAACGGCCGGGGAATTGCGTGAACTGCTTGGTTCCACGGTGCGCGACCACATGATTGCCGACGTGCCGGTGGGCGTGTTGCTTAGTGGCGGGGTGGATTCATCAGCCGTATTGAGCTTTGCGGTTCAGGGCACAACCAAAAAGGTCAAGACGTTCACGGTCGGCTTTGATGGTGGTAACGTGGTGGATGAACGGCCATACGCCAGAATGACAGCAGAGCGATTCGGTACCGAGCATTATGACATCAGCATTGCGTCCGATGACTTCTGGAATTTTCTTCCCACCTACGTCTGGCACATGGAAGAGCCGGTGTGCGAACCCCCGGCGGTGGCGCTTTACTACGTTTCCAAACTGGCGCGTAATCATGTCAAGGTGCTGCTTTCCGGCGAAGGCGGCGATGAAGCTTTTGCCGGCTATCCCAACTATGCAAATCTGCTGCGGCTGGAGCGGCTGCGTTCAATCTTCGGCCCTCTGGCCAGACCGGCGGGCACCGCGGCTTCCATGACATGCAAACTGTTTGGTGAAACGCGATTGCAACGTTACGGGGAAGCGTTCGGAAGGCCGTTATCGGCGCATTATTTCAGCCGGACTTCCTGGCCGTCGTCATTTTTCAACCAGCGGGCGCAAACATTTTTCACGCCGGGATTTTTAGAAAATGCGGCGACACCTCCCGCCGAGTTCATTGCCGAACTGGCCGAATCGGTCAAAGACGAATCGTCTTTGAATCAGATGTTGTATGTGGACACCAAGACATGGCTGCCGGACGACCTGCTCATCAAGGCGGACAAAATGACCATGGCCAATTCGCTGGAGCTCCGGGTGCCGCTGCTGGACCATGTGGTTTTGGAATTCGCGGCCGCCCTGCCGCCCGACTTCAAAGTGCGTGGGCGCGAGACCAAACGTGTTCTGAAGGCTGCTTTCGCGGCGGTGCTTCCGACGGAAGTCCTAAACCGCAGGAAAGCCGGTTTCCCGGTGCCCTATGAATCCTGGTTGCGCCGTGAATTCAAAAACGAGATTCAAGATATCCTGCTTTCGGATCGCGCCATGTCCCGCGGCTTTTTCTCAAAGAATGAAGTAAGCCGCCTGCTCCAAGCCAACGTGCGCATGGGAAACCATGCAAAGGAGATTTTCTCGTTATTGGTTTTGGAACTGTGGCATCGCCAGTTCGTGGACTTAGCGGTAGTGAACACCACCGAATCAGGACGTCCATTTGTGACGCGGGAATTGGTCGGCGTCGGGAATTAAATTTCGACGAGCTTGATGTCTCAGCGCGATAAAATCATCCGGGTGCTATACAGCTTCCACGCAAGCTGGGGCAGACAGGATTTGTGATCCTGCTTGGCAGAATGCAGACAGCCTTGGCAGGCTCTTAACAGGCTGCTGAGAAACTCTTTTTAAACCGAAAAATATGCGAATTCTCCAATGAATTTGATGGTCAATTTTCAAACACATGGCTTTTTCATCATCCTGTTAATTTCGGCACATCAACGGAGGCATAACTTGTCAAGGTGACTTCTACCGAAAAACCACAGTGTTATGAAGGTGTTGGTGTTCCGGAAAGTTGGACAAATAGAATCGCATAAATAAGACGTATATGAAAACCAGAGAACCTTTTGCTGTGAATTTGACGCTGGCGTTTTCAGCGCTGCTTTCCATGTTGCCGTTGCTGGGGCGTTGTCAAGTCTATTCCTTTTCAGCCCTTGGCACGGCACAGTGTCAATTGGCCGTCATGGACTGGTCTGATTACAGCGCAGGCGCAGCCTCTTGGATAAGTGTGAACACGCTAAATGAAACCGTGTATTATGATCCCATTGCCCAGACCGTAAGGCAGGTGGGATCGGTTTCGTTGAATGCCCCCACTGATGTCACTTTGTCCTTCAATGATGTCCAAGTGGTTGGTGGCAATCCCCAGACGGCAACTGTGGCGGTTGATTTTTCCCTTCCGTCTATTTTGTCCTTTGATTCTGGAGTGGAGCCCTTAAATGACGGAAATGCGCAATTTACGCCACCGTCAATCCTCCTAACCGGCAACTATTCAATTTTGGCCAATAATCAGACCTTGACTGGTTCGTTTGGTTATTCCTTGGACTTTCAGACCAGCCTCACAGAAGTCAGCGATGTAACCCCAACCTCTTTGGTTATCAGCCAAAGTCCAAGTTATTATGATTTTTCCGCCCCTGAAATCGCGAGTGGTATCACTGCTGCAAACGACATGGTTTTCAACTTGGTCGGGGGCATAAGTGATGGAACTTACCTTTCCACTTGGTCGCTCGGTCCTGTAACGGCAGCGGCGGTGCCTGAACCTGGAAGCCCCCTGCTATTTAGCATTGGTTTGTTGGTGTTTGGATTGAGCGCAGCCCACTGCCGAATCCGCAAAGTCATGAAATTCGCGGCGGTGGCGGCGGCTGGCAAACCAGAGAACCGACTCCCCAATACGTGACAAGCCGAGACGGTTCCAGTGGAACGTTTTCAGGGCAGGACAAGCCTGATATGCAAACATGCGGCCCATTAAGGGTACTCCACAGTTTTCCGCACCGGCTGGGAATGAGTCGCATCTGCACCACGGCCTGGCATGAAATTGACAGCGCGGCGCAGGCTGGAGCAGAAATGCTCGTGCTAGCGGGCGACTCGGTCCGGCCATTTCAACGGCCCGTCCAGGTGCAAAAGACCCTCGCTTGGGGCAAGCTCCATGTTCCCGGCCGTATTTTGGGTATGCGGCGTTTATGCGCCCTGCACGATCACCTGGTCGCGCGCCGCCTGCCTTCATTGGCTGGGAAAATTGACATTATTCATGCGTGGCCTTTGGGGGCTTTGCAAACCATCCGCGCCGCGAAACGACTGGGTATCCCGGTCGCTTTGGAGCGTTGCAATGCTCACACACGCTTTGCCTATGAGGTGGTGCAAAAAGAATGTGAACGGATTGGTGTCCCATTGCCGCCAGGTCACGAACATGCGTTCAACCCGCTCGTGCTCGAACACGAAGAGAGGGAATACGCCGAGGCCGCTGCGCTCCTGTGTCCTTCCGAATTTGTTGTGAAAACTTTTTTGGACCAAGGCTTTCCCCGCGAACGGTTGGTGCGGTTCATTTACGGCGTGGATGAAAAGAAGTTTTATCCCTCCAACAGGCCGCGCGACCCGAAAGCCGGCTTAAAGATGATATTCGTCGGTGTCTGCGCAGTTCGCAAGGGATTGCATTTCGCGCTGGAGGCCTGGCTGAAATCGGAAGCCTCAAAGACTGGCAGGTTCTTGATCGCGGGCGATTTTATCCCGGCATATCGGAAGAAACTGGCTCCCATGCTTGTCCATCCCAGCGTCGAAGTTCTTGGCCATCGCAACGACGTGCCGGCGTTGATGCGCGAATGTGATTTGTTTGTACTGCCCAGCATCGAGGAAGGATTTGGTCTGGTATGCACTGAAGCCATGGCCAGCGGTTGCGTGCCCTTGGTATCTGATGCTTGTACAGAGATCTGTCAGCATATGGAAAATTCAATGGTGCATCCCGCGGGAAATGTTATGGCGCTCTCGCAACACATCACGTTGTTGCATCAAGACCGTGAACTTTTGAAAAAATTGCGAACGGCTTCGATTCAAGCCGTGCCCAGAATCACATGGGCTGCGGCGGGGACAAAATTGGTCCAAGCCTACCGGGAAGTGATCACGTCCAGGATGATCGTTAAAAACCGCACATCTATGGACTTTGCTGTTGCCTGCAAAGCAGGTACTTAGCTCGCTTGTGCTTTGCCGGATGTCAAAGCACCCTCGCTTGTTTTGAGCTGCACAAACAACTTACAATTAGTTGTGTTATGGCGGAAATTTTCTTCTCTCAGGTATGCCACCGTGATGTCGCTATGGCCATAGCGAGTTTTAAGCTCTTGGAGAAATCCTGGCAACAACCGTGGCGCCTTAACTTGATCGAGGACGGAACGGTCAATTCCAGAGATTGGGAGCAACTGCGTTCTGCATTTCCGACTGCCGTCTTTTTCCCTAAACACGATGTCAAAGAGAAGATCGAACAATTGCTGGCGAAACATCCCGCTTGTCTTGCCTTTTACCGAACTGATTTTCTGGGGTCAAAGTTGTTTGAGCCGCCACTATTAAGTGCTTCGACCTGTCATTATTGCGACACCGACATAATTTTTTTTAGAAGATTTGAGCGACTTTGGCCCTCGTCGTCAGAAGTAATTTTCCTTTGCGAAAATTACGGCTTTGATGGCTATTCCCACAGCTTGTTTGATTGGGCGATTCGCCACCGAATACCGCTGGCTCAGAATATTAATTCAGGGATGTATCGCATTCCGAGTGGATTTCATGATCTGGACAAGATTGAATGGTTTCTGGAGCGGACAAAAAATCCACAGGACAGATTTTTGGTTGAGCAAGAATGTTGGGCGTTTCTTGCTGCGAGTGTGCCGCATCGGCTGGTAGCACCAAGCGCAATTCTTTGCACCAAGTACGGCCCGCTGCCGCACGAAGATTTTCCTCCAGGAATTCACTTTCTTGGTTTCCAGAAAGAACATTTTTGGAAATTTATTCCG
>Ga0181524_10005692_pt1 | contig 11022 bp, 16 predicted proteins | sample PEATcosm2014_Bin_34_FD_119761 | JGI IMG/M metagenome (GOLD analysis project Ga0181524, IMG submission 119761) | Peatland microbial communities from MTU Mesocosm Facility, Houghton, MI, USA - PEATcosm2014_Bin05_60_metaG | ecosystem: Environmental > Terrestrial > Soil > Wetlands > Peat | place...
GTCCCGGAGTGGAGATACGGTTCTCCATCTCACGTTTCTTATGAGATGAAATCCCTCTTCAACTTTGGATTTCAGGTTCATCGCTTCAGGCGTGGGAATCCGGGGAAAGAACTGGTGGGCCTGGGTGGACTTGAACCACCGACCTCGCCCTTATCAGTTGTCAACAGGCCGCTTGCGACCGGCGCTGACGTATTGCGAAAGATTGCGATTCGCTAGTGTCTATGCGGCCTCCGAGCACACCGGCGGCTACTACGCTTTGCTATCGTTTTCGATCTAGGTGTGCACCAGAATGTGCACCAACTTTTTCGGGGCCTAGGGGTGGCCCCCCATTTCGACCGGCCTACCCGCTCCTGTACGGATGTGGCTCACAGAATTTGGCCGCAAAAGCGAGTCTTTTTTACGGATTTTTCCCACAAAAGGGATTGCCGCGCATGAGTGGGTTCTCGCTTGTTTCATCGTTGCGGGCAGACAGCGGGACAGGGTGGTAGAGAATTTTGGGTTGGGGGGTAGGTACTGCTCTTTTCTGGCTGGGCGTGGGCGTAGGGATGGGCGTGGCGATAGGTGCTACGGCGGGCGCTGGGAGCCGCGTACTTCACCGGCGAAGTCTTGCTGGCACGCGGATTGAAGCGATACGGCCAGGAGCATCGGTGGGCTCGGCATTTGTGGCTCCTGGAGCCAGGAGTGATGATTGTGACGCGCGGAGTTCTTGCAACCCATCACAATCTTTCCCAACCTAACCTCTGAAAACGGGCATCCACAAACTCAAACTGTCCCGAAGGCCATTTAACTCATAAGGCATAGAGTACGCTCGTAATCTTCCATTTTGCTCCTTGAGTCTTGAACCTGGCTGAATGGAGGCTATATGAGCGGTGCGAAACGTTTGATGGAGCGGGCTGAGACTGTGCGCAGCGCCGCTATTGGAATCGCCTTGCAGGCAGGAACCCTCAATCACTGCATGATCCATGAAGACTGCATTATCGAAGGTAACGGGGATGTCGAAGGCGCCTATAGGTTGGGAAACTACAAGTTTTCGCGAGGTGAACTCGCAGGGATATTTGAGTCTCGCAGGGAAATGACTGATGCCATCAAAGCGGTCGTCGAGGAAAACGGGGGAGCTGAGTGTCCGCAATGCTCCCGGGATTGATTTGAGTCATTTCCATATCATCCCAGCGAACAATGCGCAGGATGATTTGCCCCTTGCAGGCAAGGCGTCAGAGTCGGCCCTCTTCTACCTGACCAGAGGGTCGCCGATCACGCAAGGCTCAGTTTTCCTGGCCTTTTGCACGAATCGTGTGTGCAGTGTCGCCCCAGTTTTACTCTGGCTATCCCCTCCAACGCTACAACGTCTACCGTGTTCACCAGACCCTGCGCGTAACTCAAGCGATGGAAGCGGGAATCGCGGATCACATTTGGTCTGTTGAGGAGATAATTGCCCTATTGGACAGAAGTGATAGATTGGCAGCATAGTGCCTTAGTACTAGGCATGGGCCATTGCGGGATACGCACCTGTTTGGTATGCTTTGGCAGCTTGGGAATCCTTTTCCTCTCTGAGATCATCAAACAAGAGTCATGCCTATGGTTATACAAATAAACGCGAACGTACCTTGGAGCTTCACGCGTGTGCGAAGCGGGCAATACATTGCAGTATGTGACCCTCTTAAGCTGACTCTTCAAGCGGACACATTCTATGATCTCATGGAAGACATTGCGATTTCGTTGGATGCTCTACTGAAAGACCTTCTGGGCGACAACGAACTAGACCGATTCTTACGTGAGCGTGGGTGGACTGCCTTTAGTCCAATTCCTGCTAGGCCAAAGAATGTGCGCTTTGATGTTCCCTTTGAACTTGTGAGGGCGCGTGGTCAGCAGGCAGAGCTTTGTCAATAAAATCCGCGAATTAAACTACCGCTATAAGAATCAACAGAAACGGACTCAACTGTGGCGTCACGCTGGCAGTACACACCGTATTTTTGTGCCCCTCAGTGATAACCTAGCTGACGAATACGTTCGCAGCCAACTTCGTCAGACAGGGCTTCTTTCCACGGAAGAGATTGAGAAGTTTGTTGGTTCCTACCAAGTTTGATTAAAAAACCAAACTGTACCACTACCTGATTTTGGCATTTCTTGGAATGCTGCGTGAGAAGGAGTAGACTGGATGTCCCTCCTCTGCTGTTAATCAAAATTCAAGCTGGGTGATCTCATGGAAGAACAGCGGAAGCACGCGATTCTTTTTGCAGCGACACTTTTATGTGCGCGGAAGGTGATGGAGTCGATGGAGTCAGACAAGCCAAACTTTGCAAAGCAGTGTTGGGTGGACAGGGCAATCGATGAGGCCGCGTTCATCCTTGAGAGGGTCGAAAAACGCTGGCCGGGGGAGGCCATCAAGGCGAAATAGAAAACAAAGGCGTCCGCTGGTGTTCAAGCCAGGAGTGGAGGTTGGTTAGCGGGAGCGGGCTGTTCGGGTGATGGCACGTCCACAGGAGCTGCGTCAGGCGCAGGCTGATCTTCCTGGTGCTCGGCGAGATAACGTGTGAGCGGTAGATTAGGGTGACCAATAACTTCATCGATGAGGCCGAGCCAGAAAGCATCCGTTGGGGTCAGCTCATTGTCGCCTTCCTGAAGTGCATGACAGAGCGCGACAAAGAAGGACCAGAATGGTAAGAAATACGGTCGGGCCTTTTCAAGTTTCTTGGAGGATTTTTCCGGCTCAACCAATTTCGAAAGTTCATCTTTGTCTGCATCACTCAAGACAAATGAGCCCCACCGCTCGCATATTTGTTTGAACTGCTCGCTATAGGCACTCTGGAAATACTCGTTGAGCAGGAAGAAATCGTCATTGACTCTCGCCAGGCCGCCTTCTCGGAAGGACCAGTTAGGATTCGTCCTGTTGCGTAGGACCTCAAAATTAATGATGGCCCGCAGCATGATCTTTTCTATCTGGGCTGCCCTCATCTCGGGCTTACTTGGGCGACTTTTTGTGACGAGCTTTTGAAAGTGTTGGAGAAGGCCGTTATAGCGATCCCAACGCTCAAGTGCCTGGTCGAGAACATTCGCCGCGCTGGGAGAAAGGTTCTTCCGGAGAATCGAAGTGAAGCATTGGAGGTCCGAGAGGCCTGGATCGCCGGTCGTTTCGCGGTGATTTTGGAATTGTCCGCGCAGGGTGAAGACTCGAAATAGAAATCGCCATTCTGACTTTCGCGCAAGTGACATCGCGTATCGGTCATTGCTTATTTTCAAGGCTTCCGTAAGTTCAGTTGCGCGCTCGGCGGTTACCGGGTCAGTCATCGATGTCCGGACACCGTGATAAAGGAGGCTACTTTCTGGAAGCGCTATGGCATAGTCTCCTGAGGAAAGGAGGTCCGCTGCTGCGCTGGAAGCGCGCGAAATGGCTACGGTGATGACGTGGCAGGAACTCGCCCCATCTTGGTTGGTGGTCCTCAGCAACTTGAGAATGACCTCAGCACTGCCCACAAGTCCTCCGCGACTGTCAATGTAAACGGTTATTGGCTCTCGGCTCTTGTGGAGGAGATGGATGATTCTGGGCGAGACTCGGTCAACGAGTTGCTGGTCAATGAAGCCCTGCACAAAAATCGAACGTTCGGGATTTGGTCTGAAGTTTGGGTCCGGGACTATCAAGCTTCTGCCTCAGCGCGACTTCAGAAATCGCGAGTCCACACTATGCATCGTTTTCTGCTTTGCTTTGGCGAGTTCAGTCATGACGGTAGCAAAAAACTTATCCAAGTCGGGACCGTATTCTCTGTACGCACGCTTAACAGCCGCGTCGAGTTTCTTTGCGGCGGGGCTCCTTTTGGGGGTTGTTGGGGGTGCTTGCTTTGTCATGGAGGCTCCAGGGGGCGGGGCATCCTAAGAGACAGGATACCACTTTACCGCGACGATCCTGTAAGCATGCCTGGGTGGTCAACAGGGCAGAATCCTTGCCAGGTATTGGCTCGGGGGTCATCCTATCGCAAAGAGGCTGAAATTGAAATCTACTTCCATTGGGCGGGGAAAAACCGTGGCTGGACGGAGAGTTCTGTGCTATTCGCGAGGCAGGCGAGAGTTGATCCGGAAAAGCCGCCTGCGGGAAGAGAATCGAAAAATAATTCGTGCTTGGGTTCCCGTCGCAAGGTAAAACTCAGGTTGGAAGAAGGACGTGTCTGAAGAAGACGTAGAACGCAACTGCTATCCCGGTCTCTGGTCCCTATGGCGGGACGCTCCGGGACTTCGGGGATCGGGCCAGGAATGGCTGTGCCCAGTCATGGGCCTTGCGCTTCCAGTTCTTGATCATCCACGCAAGGTATCCGATGTCAGCAATGGCGATAAGGACGGCGAGGCCTTTGTTGTCGGAAGAATCCCAGGCCATGAACGCCCAGAAAAGGAACGAAGCGACCAGCACGAGCTGAAGCACCCACCTAGGAAGCCAGCACAAGAGCGCCAACAGCACTGCGGAGACAAGCAACGACGCTATCAGAACGTCCTCCTTCAAGGCCCCGGCCAGACGGCCTATTATAGCCACATCGCTGGTTCCATGAGTAAGGACTTTGGCGGTTCGGCAGGAACGAAAAGAATCCTGGACGCTCAGTGCAAACAGAAAAAAGGCGACCGGGATGTGACTGCAATTCCTGGTCACAGTGCGCCTTCTGCGTGGCCAGCAGACAATTGCAGGTACATTCTCCCTGTATTTTCATGGAGTTGCCTTCCGCACTCGCAGAATTGCGGTGGAAACTGCGGGGACTCATTGCCTGTCGGATGGGAACGGCGGCGTCCTGTGGGCCTGCTACGCAATGGCAGCGGGGACGCGAGGGGTAAAGCATGCTTATGTGTGACAGGCGGCTCCACCATTCAGGCCAGGGTACCATCCCTGTCTCAAATTTTTGTTCACAAAGGCGCTTGGAATGCCGCTGGATTCCAGCACAGACGGCCCTGGCGGGGGCTAGGACGCGATGGAAGGGAAGGGGTAGGGGGGGATCGTCTAAAATCTAATCAGTTGGTGTGGCTGAGAGGGCATGTTGCTGTTGCCACTTTTGCAGTTGATCTTCGTCTTCTCTGGCTGAATCCCTGCGAAGTTGGCCCGCTATGTCCATCAAAATCCGCACGTCGATATTGCTTGTTGCCTGGCCGCGCAGCAGCAAAGCCTTATCTATCGAGATGCCCGCCGCGGTCATTTTTTGCAGGAGCGAAGACTTGCGAATATCCTCATCCGTCACGCCGCGCAAGGTGCGGTCAGCGATGGCGTCGAACATGGTGGCCAGTTCTTCGCGCTGGATGCCGACTTCCTTCACGATCTCGGGCTTGCACAAGAACTTTTTCAAGGTATGGGGCGAACGGCCCAAGGCTCGCGCTGTGGCATAGATGCTCTTGCCGGAGGCGTGCAGAATTTTTGCTTTTTCTTGTTCTTCGGTCGTGAGTGGAGAATGCTGTTTCACGGGCTCAACTCCTTACGCAAATCTTTCTTGCTGCCTGCCTATGGCCTTACGCTGGCGAAAATTACGTTGGTACCCGGCATTCTTGGCCTTATCGTGCATGAGGCCACAGGGCCTACACCTTATCTGGCGATTCGATGCCGGGGCGAAGTCCTTACGGCAATCGACGCACACTCGCTGCGGCCTGCTTCCACTCACAGACTCGGCCCTCGCGGTTGCAGGCTGTGAGTCCCGCTCCCCAGGTTCCGGCGCTTTCCCTCTCAGCGCGACATAACCGCACCATGAGCACCAGGGCGCGCTCTCCGGGCATGGCACGGATACGCGGGCTAAGGGGCAGAATCTCATCGACGCTCCCTGCCCGAGTACCAGCGGAAGCCGCTCTGCCACTCCGCAGAGCGCTCGTCTGCGGTCAACGTGTCAAGGAGTCCAACGGTGAAAAGGCCCGGGTCGCCTACCTTTTGCGCGAAGGTGCCTGTGCTCTGCTCGAAGTCGAAAAAGGATTGCTTCAAGGCATCGAGGAAAAGAACGAAATGGGCGTTTTCGATGCTGCGATGGACGGTTATGCACTCGCGGTGCCACTCTGAGAAAACGCGCCGGGCGGCATGGCGCTTTTCTGCTTCAATCGCTTCGAGGCGTTCACGGATTGCCCGTTGCCTCTCGCTCATTACTTCGGGCGCGTGCTCGGCTTCTTGCGCTTCGGCAATCTTCCTATGCGCCTCTGCGATTCTCCCCGACAGAAGCAGTGCATCGGCTTCGGCTTGCGCCACTCGCATCTTTGCCGGAATCACCTCCCCGAGATTCCGCTCTGACTCTTTGAGGGCGACGGACTCTTTCTCCAGCGATTCGCGCTCGCTGTCCAACCCGGCGACTGCCTGCGAATACGCGGAGTCACGCCGCTTGACGAGCAGATCGAATGCGGCTTCCACTGTGCCACGCAGTTTCTCGCACGCGGACTGAATTGCCGTGTCCTGCTCAAATTTAGGTTGCTCTATCGTGATTTCCTGTTCCATATCCAACTCCCTCCTGATGCCCGAAGTCACACCGTGAATCTCTTGTAGTTTGGAGATTGTTATGAGGATGCGACTGACTTCCTCCGTGTTCCCCACTTGCAGACATTGGTCAACTTTCCGCCTCAGATTGTAGATTTCGAGTTCAACACGTTCGCGCTGGCCCATGTCACTTCCTCCGTTTCGTTGGAGTCAAGCTGCCCAGCCAAGGCTTTATGACTTGCCCGTAATACTCCTCGCGGTCGGGTTCCGACTGAAATTCCGCGGCTAAAGTCGCCATCCTCTTGAGCCCCTCCGCGTCCAATAATTGCGAGCCCCGCGCCACGGCAAGGTAATGCGCGAAAATTCCAGGCGGGTCTTGCTGCGGGCCGGATGTCATATATCCCTGCTGCTTCATTCGGCTTTCGATCTTGCCGATGACAGTCTGGCCGAAGTCCCGTGCGTGCAAGGTTTCGGTTTCGCGTGGCGATCCCGGCAAAGAGGGGATTTCGATTTCGACACGGCCCGATTCCGCCGCGCCGGAGTAATTCATTTTTCCGTTCGCATCGAGGGTGATCGCACGGTCGCGGTTTTTCCCGTCGAAGGGTAAGGTGCTCTCAGTCATAGCTCGATTCTCCTTTGCAATTCTTCCGGAAAAATTCCGGCAAGTCCTCATCGGTGGCGATGTAGTGGCCCAATGGCTCAGCCTCCGGAAACGGGAGCCAATTCTGTCCTAAATTCTTGTCCCGATCTTGTCCCGAGTACTTTTTACGTACTTTGTCCCGTTTCTTGTCCCGCGTTGTCCCGCTCAGCGGAAATCCCGTCAACTCCGTCAAATCACTATCGTTGTTTGTCCCGGTGAATTGGGACAGGTTTTCATTCCGGCCCTGTTTTCCTGTCCTGTCCCGCACCCAACCCCTAGTGGGGTGCGGACGGGACAAGGGGCTTGGGACAAGAATCATCTGAGCACTCTTTCCCACGGCCCATTCTTCGATTTACGCCACCCGGCTTTCTCGGCTAGATTCGCCACGCGATTCTTGCCGATGCTTGTTTGCTCCTCCAGGTCCCGCAATGTGGCTTGAGGGTCGTTCTCAATCGCTCGGACGATCCGGTCGAGGTCGGACTCCGTGCTCTGGCGCGTCAACACCCCAAAATCCCCGACATCGTCCAAATAGGGAAACAATTGAGCGGTGAACGGCTCAGGAGCGGCAAAGTCGCGGGCCTTGACGCACTGAACCGCGAGGCGGACCAACCGGCGGCTTTCGGCTGCGTAGGCGGAATTGCCGCCGTAGCCTCCCTCGGGGGTTTTCTCGAATCCCAGACCCCACACCGCATCGCACATCGCGCCGAGGTCGCCAGTCCCCCGGAGAGTGTTCTCCAAGGTCATCTCATCCGCCTGCATTGCATTTTTCGCCCTATGGTGTGCTCCGACTACACATCTGGCACCGTGGTAGAGCAATCGAAATATGGCCCGGCCAAGCCCTTGCGCGTTTTCCGTTGCGGAAGATTCATCCTCGGCGGTGTTAAATCGGATGGCGGTGTCCAGAAAAAGAACCGGCTTCAAGTCCCGGACGGCGGCCAGCAAGAGGGGGTCCCCCAGGTCCAGCGGCGCTCCGTCCGCAATCGTTTGGCAGAAGAACAGGTCTGCGTCGATCCCAAAGCGTTCGGCGCGTTTCCGAAAGCCCTTGGCACTCATCTCTGGACACAAGTACAGACAGGGGGTTTTCTCTCGCACAGGGAAGACGCCCAGGAAGAGTTTTTTCGTAGTCAAGGCCCGGCACATGCTCAACTGCAGCCAAGTCTTCCCATTTCCCGAATGTGCCCCAAGGAACGTCACCCCTCGCGGAAGAAAATTGTCGATGCAGAAGTCCAGATCACCAGCTTCCAGCTCGCTCAGTTTGTGGAATTTGTCGCGCCAGGAAAGCGAACCGGCTCCCGCCTGTGATGCAAGGTTAGCAAGGGATTCGACGGCCCGCGCACAGATCGAGCGCGTTTCTTCCGTGCCCTCCCGTAATTGCTGTTCGATCAGTTCTTGATTGGCCAGCATCTCGCGGGCGAGGGCCTTATCTTTTACAATTTTGACGTAGTGGGGAACATTGGAAACTCGGTTGAGCACATCGGCGAGCGAAGCCACATAAGGCACCCCGCCAGCATCCCCTATTTCGGTGCCGAGTTCATCCGTCACGGTAATCAGGTCGATAGCGACCTGCAGCGCATCCAGCCGCAACATGGAGCGGAGGATCACGCGGTGCCTCTTGTCAAACAGTTCCTCAACTCTCAACGTGTCGCGAACGAGAGGGAAGACGGAGTTATCGGCAATGATGGTGCCGAGAATTGCTCGCTCCGCTTCATCGTTGCGAAGCGTTGACGGCAGAGAAGAACCACTCATAGCCGCACCAGCCCGTCGGATTGGGGCGAAGTTTCCACGCTCAACTCGCACGTGCGGGAACTTCGCTGTCCTCGATCAGCCGAGTAAGGAAGGATTCTTTCAGGCGCACCGATCTGCCGACCTTGCAGTAGGGCCACTCGCGCTTCAGAATTTTTGCGCGGACCGTGGCTGGTTTGTAGCCCGTTCGCTCGGCCGCCTCGGAAACCGTCAAAAGTCTTTCAGAGATCGCCATTTTGCCTCCGTCGCTAAATTTCGTACCAAACACCTGCATTCTGCGCTTGACTTTGCGATTTTCCGAGTGGTATTGTTGCCGTATTATGAAAACGCGAAGTACGGTAACGAAAAGGAAAGAACCTCGGTTCCGGACACCGCAGGCGTGGTCTGTTGAAACTAACCCGCGTTTGCGCCGGTTATCTCTTCGGAACGATGCGGAGATCGTGGCTTTCGCTCTTAACGCATCCAGGGGGAACCGGGCCTATGACCGTCTAGTGTCGCTCCATCGCGATCTGCGGAAGCTGCGGGCGAAAACTGCGGAGTCAGCGCGGGTGCGCCGCATCAAGGAAATCAATCGCCGCCTCAGACGATATGTCTTTCACCCATGCGTTGCGCTACTCGCCGGTTACGAGGGGCGATTCGACGTGATAGCCCTTTCCGACTCCGGCTTTTTCCCTGCTCCGGCAGACCAGCTTGCCTTCACGGAAGCCGACGCCGCGTTGTCGCTGGTCCGCCTCAACGCCATGGGAGATTTGGAAAAAGTACGCCTTTGCGAAGTCTGCCGCGAGCGATGGCTGGCGGCCAGCCACAGCAATTACCGTTTCTGCTCGAAGGAATGCCGTGAGCGGTTTGAGCAGAGTAAACCGGATTATCACCAGCGCAAGGCCAGGAATCAGCGGGAATACCGGAAAAACCTGAAAAGGATGCGGGCGGCCGGGATGCCGGTCTGAGCAAAGGGAGAAAAAAATGATCTACCAGCGAGGCACAAAGAAAACGTACTGGATGCGATTTCGATTTGCGGGCCGCTTCATTCACGAATCGGCTCGCACCCAGAGCAAAACGCTGGCACGCGAGGCCGAGCGGCAGCGACGCCGGGAGTTGGAAACAAAGTGGAACCGCGTGGAACGGCGCTCCCTGCCTCCGACTTTTAAGCGTGCATCCTCGGCTTGGCTGGAGGCAGAGAAACCGCACTTGGCAGAGCGCACTTACGAAATCTACGAAGTGGCTATCCGCTGCCACTTGACTCCCGCACTCGGGCCACGGCTGCTCTGCGACATTGACGCCAACCGGATTGCCTCGTATCAGGGACGCCGCAAGACCGAAGGAGCATCGGCGCGGACGCTCAACAAGGAATTGCAGGTGCTTCGACAAGTCCTGAAACGGCACAAGCTGTGGGCAAACCTACAGGGTGACGTGAAGTTTGAGCGGGAACACAACGACATCGGTAAAGCCCTGAGCCGCGAGGAAGAGAAGAACCTGCTTGCTGCTTGTGGCTCGAATGCCCTACTCAACGCGGCTGTGACCCTTGCCCTGAACACGGCGCTGCGAAAGAACGAGATTCGCACTCTGCGGTGGAGTCAGATTGACTTCGAGAAGCGCACGGTTGCGGTTGGGAGAGCTAAGACAGAGGGAGGGAGCGGGCGAGTCATTCCGTTGAATCAACCGGCGTTCGACTCCCTAGTTAAGTGGGCCGGTCGCCTAGTCGAGTCGAATGCGGAGGATTATGTCTTCCCGGCGTGCGAAGCAGCAGGGATCGAGCGAGAGCACCCCGACAAGGAGCGCATTGACCCTTCCAAGCCCATCACCTCATGGCGCTCTGCCTGGCGTGCGGCCCTCAAGCGTGCGGGCTTGCAGTTGCGGTTTCATGATTTGCGCCATTCGTGTATTACAAAACTGGCCGAGTCTCAGGCGAGTGAGCAGACGCTAATGGCAATCGCGGGCCACGTCAGCCGCAAGATGATTGAGCACTACTCGCACATTCGCATGGAGGCAAAGCGGACGGCCTTGGACGCCATCGCAAAGCCCGTTTCTGAGCCGGATGTGCACCAAAACGTGCACCAACTCCCGGAGAGAGAATCCAACCCAGTCGCTAAGTCATTGAATTGAATGGTGGGCCTGGGTGGACTTGAACCACCGACCTCGCCCTTATCAGGGGCGCGCTCTAGCCACCTGAGCTACAGGCCCGTGTACCGCGCGGCAATCAACTCACCTACTTTATCGTACCAGCCGA
>Ga0181524_10005693_pt1 | contig 11017 bp, 14 predicted proteins | sample PEATcosm2014_Bin_34_FD_119761 | JGI IMG/M metagenome (GOLD analysis project Ga0181524, IMG submission 119761) | Peatland microbial communities from MTU Mesocosm Facility, Houghton, MI, USA - PEATcosm2014_Bin05_60_metaG | ecosystem: Environmental > Terrestrial > Soil > Wetlands > Peat | place...
CCGTCCATCTGCGCCGCGCCGGTGATCATGTTCTTCACATAATCGGCGTGGCCGGGGCAGTCGACGTGCGCGTAGTGACGGTTCGCGGTCTCATATTCGACATGCGCCGTCGAAATCGTGATGCCGCGCGCCCGCTCCTCCGGAGCCTTGTCGATCTGGTCGTAGGCCGTGAAGGTCGCCCCGCCCGTCTCCGCCAAAACCTTGGTGATCGCCGCCGTCAAGGACGTCTTGCCGTGGTCCACGTGACCAATCGTCCCGATGTTGCAATGCGGCTTGTTGCGTGAGAACTTTTCCTTGGCCATCGTCTTTGGTCCAATCCCGATTGCTTGGCGCGGGTCTCGTGCTCGCGCGGGGCGAGCATTTACGGCCAACGCGGGGATTGTTCAAGTGGCTGACCGACGGAACGCGCCTTGGCGCGGCCCCGCCCCTCCACGAAGCCCCTCGCCTCATGCCGGCGGGACGCGCCGCTTCTCTAAAGCCTTGGCGGGGGACGGTTCGATACAAACAATTTTAGTCTAACACGACTCGGATGCAAGATAACTTTTAATTGTCCGCTTGTTTGTGCTCTCATATCTAAGCGTTATTCCAAGCGTAGACACAGCAGATGCGCTTCGCGGCGCCCGATATTTAACAACATATTCACGCTAGATTGATGCTTACATACAATTTGGCCCGGGTGATTAAGCTATACAACGGGATTTCCGTCTATCGTTTGCTTGGTTCTGGCCATGCGGCGCGGCTTGCGTGGCGTCAAAATGGATGCGACTGACGAAATGGATGCGACCGACAAGATGACCGGGTTTCTCGACACGATCGCCAGCCTCGCCGACGCGCGCGACCGCGACGCTCTCGAATATACGATGGCCTCGGTTATGTTCGAACTGACCGGGGCGCGGTTGGTGTCCGTGTGGAGCGTCGCGCCGCGAGACGGCGACATTGGCGTGCGCTGTTGCGTGACGCTCGGTTCGGCGCGCTGCGAGCATTGCGATGTGACGAGTTGCGCTCTGCCAGGCGACAATGTCAAACCGCTCGACAGCAAACCGACGCTGAAGACCTGCTACGAGACCAAGCGCCATATTCGCGCGCCGTCCCGCTTCTGCGGCCTTCATCGCGATGTTTTTCCGGTGGTCAACGGTCACGGCGTCGTCCGTCTCGTCGAAATTCTGCGCGCCGAGCCTATGCGCGAGGACGAGGAGCGGCTGGTGTTCGGGCTATTGTGCATCTATCGCAATCATCTCGGCACAAACGATTACAGCGATTGCGACGACCTCACGGGTCTCCTCAATCGCCGCGCCTTCGAGGATACGTTTCGCGCGCTGATCTCGCCAAAACCCGGGCGCGGAACATCGCCGTTCGGACCAATCCGCGCCGGCGACGAGTCGCGCGGCGTGCATCTCGCGATGATCGACATTGATTTCTTCAAGCGCGTCAACGACGGCTTCGGCCATCCTCATGGCGACGAGGCGCTGGTGCTGCTGGCGCGCCTGATGGGCGAGAACTTTCGCGAGACGGACCGCTTGTTCCGCTTTGGCGGCGAGGCGTTTGTCGCGGTGCTGCCGGACACCGATCCGGAAGGCGCGGCGGTGGCGCTGGAGCGGCTCCGCGTCTTGGTCGAAAATTTCGACTTTCCGGAGGTGGGCCGCGTCACCGTGAGCATCGGCTACACCAGCGTGCGGAGGGACGACACGGGCGCCACCGCCAGCGCGCGCGCCGAACAGGCGCTTCATGCGGCCAAGGACCAGGGGCGCAATCGGATCCGCTGCTTCGAAACGCCGCCCGTTCGCGGCGCCGCGGCGGCGAGGGGCTAGGCGCGGGAAGCCTCCTCCCAAACCACCGCGCCATCCACCACGGTCAAATTCACCACCCCCTGCAACAGCGCGCCATCGAACGGCGTATTCCGGCAACGCGAATGGAGCTTGGCCGGATCGACCACGAAGGGCTCGTCGGGATCGAAGCGGATCACGTCGGCCGGCGCGCCCTTTCGTAGCCGGCCCTGTTCCAGCCCGAGAATCTCGGCGGGGCGGGACGACATCGCCGCGAGCAGCCGCGCGAGCGTCACGTCGCCCGAATGCACGAGGCGCAGCCCCGCCGCCAGCATGGTCTCAAGGCCGATGGCGCCGAATTCGGCCTGCGCGAAGGGCAGGCGCTTGGTCTCGACATCCTGCGGATCGTGGTCGGAGATGATTACGTCGATGAGCCCCTCGGCCAGCGCCTTCACCAGCAGCTTGCGGTCGTCCTCGCCGCGCAGCGGCGGGCGCAGTTTGAGAAAGCTGCGGTAATCGCCGATGTCGCCCTCGTTGAGCGTCAGATGATTGATCGAGGTTCCGCAAGTTACCGTCAACCCTTGCGTCCTCGCGCGGCGCAGCGCGTCCAGCGACAGGGGCGCGGCGACGATTGATGCGTGATAGCGCGCGCCGGTCAGCGCGACGAGGCGCAGATCGCGGTCGAGCATGATGGTCTCGGCCTCGGCGGGCACGCCCGAGAGGCCGAGCCTGATCGCCATCTCGCCCTCGTTCATCACGCCGCCGCCGGCAAGATCGGCGTCCTGCGGAAAATGCACGACGAGCGCGCCGAAGTCGCGGGCGTAGGCGAGCGCGCGGCGCATCACCAGCGCATTCGCGACGGCGCGCGGGCCGTCGAAGAAGGCCGCCGCGCCGGCCTGGCTCAAAAGCCCCAGTTCGGCGATCTCGCGCCCCTCGCGGCCCTTGGTCAGCGCGGCCATCGGCAATACGCGCACGCGGCCGGTGTCGCGGGCGCGGCGCAGGACGAAATCCACGACGGCGGGGTCGTCGACGGCGGGGGAGGTGGTCGGCGTCGCGAGAATCGTGGTGACGCCGCCCGCCGCCGCCGCCAGCGTCGCCGTCGCTATGGTCTCGCGGTGCTCGGCGCCGGGTTCGCCGACGAAAGCCTGCATGTCGATGAGGCCCGGCGCGACGACATCGCCGCGGCAATCGACGATCCGCGCGCCCTCGGGCGCGCTCGCGGCGGTGACCGCCGGTCCGAGATCCCGGATGCGCCCGTCCTCGATATAGAGCCCGCCGCGCGTCTCGCTCCCGGCGGAGGGATCGACAAGGCGGGCGTTGACGAGAAGCAGCGGCGGAGCGGCGGGCGAGGGGGCGTGGGGCATGGCTCGTTGCTTTAAGCGATTTTCTCGCGCGAGGGAATGAGAGGCGCAAGGCCGGGCGCGGGCTCTGGCCGACTTATTTCGCTTGCGCTTGATTGTGACAGATCGTTGATCAATGTTTTACGACGAGATGACAGTTTTACGTCAATCATGCCACATCGCCCCGCTGCTCGGGTTCGCATTTCTCCTGCTCGCGCCGGGGATCGCGATCCGTTATGGCGTGCTGCCGTTCGAGTTCAGGTTCGAGGCGCTGCTGCTCGTGTCGGGCCTGTGCATCGTTCTATGCGCGGTCGCCGGCTTTTCGCTCGCGGAACTCGGGCTCGGTCGGCCTTCGGCTCTCCGCCATTGGGCGGGCTGCGGCGCTCTCACGCTCGCGCTGGCCGGTTCGGTCTTGCTGGAGAGCCGTTACTTTGCCCTAGCGCATCAGCCCGTGGAGTGGATCGGCTTCGCGCCATTCTATGTGTTGGTGTCCAGCCCCTGTCAGGAGGTGGTTTGCCGATCGATTCCGAAACTGATCGCGGATCGGCTGCAAATGAGCGGACGAAATTACGTCCTGTATTCGTCCGCCGTCTTTTCGCTGATGCACAACGCCTATGGCGATCCCGTGCTGCTCGCGAACACTTTTTTCGCGGGCCTCGTCTGGGCCACCGCCTATCTTTTCACGCGCAACATCTGGCCGCTGATTTTCTCGCACGCCGCCATCGGGACGCTGGCGTTCGTCCTCGGCGTCGCCTGAGAGAAAGCGGCGGTTCAATCGACCGCCAAAATGGCTGTCCGCAGTAAAAGCCACAGCACGCAGGCGTTCAGCAAATGCCACAGAAAATGCGTTCCGAGCGGAAAACCCGCGCAGACATCGCCGTCCATCGTGCGAAAGGTCAGCGACGCCGCGAAAACCAGCGCCGCCAGCGCGAGCCCGCTCGCCGTCCCGCGCCGGCCGCGCGAACGGGGCCACAGCAGCGCCGCGAAACAGCTCATCGCGCCAAGCGCCGGCAGATAGCCGACGGAGCCGTGCAAGCCGTGGATCGCCGATTCGGCTAGATAGGAGCCCGCCGCGAACAGCAGCGTGATCGCCGCCGCCGCGAGCGCGCCGAGGCCGAAGAACCGGCGTAGCGCGAGCAGAAAATAGCCGTAAATGAACACCGCGATCGGGACGACGTCGAACAGCATCGCTCCGCGCGTGGCGACGGTGTGGAAGACGAAGCTGCCGACGCCGACCAGCGCCGTCACCACGATCAGCGCGAGCGCGGGATAGTCCGTTTCGCGCCGACGCCGCCACAGCGCGAAAGCAGCCGCGGCGGCCAGCAAAAAGGCGATGTTGGTCAGCGCGTTGACCGGCTCCGACCAGAAGCCGTGGTCTCGCCGCTCGCAATAGTCGATGACGGGGTCGCTCCACGCCACGATGGAATCGCTCCGCTTTGTCTTACGGCTCGCCGTCGCCCTCCGCCTTGGCGACTTCGCCGTCGCCTTGATGGTCGAGGCTGGCGATAACCTCCGGATCGTGCGGAGGACCGTAGATCATGAACAGCTTCATCGCCTTTTGGCCGGTGTTGATGACCTTGTGACGAAGGCCCGCCGGCACGATCACCGCGTCGTCCTTGCCGACCTTCACGCGGTCTCCGGCGATGACGACCTCGCCCTTGCCCTTCTCGATACGGAAGAACTGGTCGTGATCCATATGGACGCCCTCGCCGGTTTCCTCTCCGGCCTTCAACGACATCAGCACCAGTTGCAGATGCTTGCCGGTATAGAGAACGCGTCGGAAATCCTGGTTCTCTTCGGTCAGTTCTTCGATGTCCTCGACAAAGCGCTTCATGGTGTTTCTCTCGGCTTGGGGGGCTAAAACGGGCGCGACGATAGCCTAGACGCGGAAGATGACAAAGCGAATGGCGCCGCGGCCCGTTGGCGCGTCGCCGTCTTCGCGGCGTGCGCCGGCGCACGGCGCTCGCCGGCGCGTTCAGCGATATTGGCCGGGAAATAGCTGTCGAAGCCGGCTTCGATTTCGCCCCGCGGCCATGAAGGCGAAGCGCGGCGCGCGCCGTTGTCCAGGGAGAAGAATCCATGCGCCCTCGTTCGTCGTTCTCGAACCTTCGCCCTCTTCGCGCCGGTTTCGTGACCCTCGCGGTTTGCGTAATGGGGGGATATTTCTCGGGCCGGGCCGCCGCGCAAGAAGGCTTCGCCGGTCAATGGGCGATCGCCGGCGCGGTCACGGCGCCCTGGGCTCCGCGCTCGAGCGACGCCAGCGATGAACTGGAGGCCAAGCGACTCATCGGCAAGCGCGTCGAGATCTCCGCCGGCGCCCTTCGCGCCCCGGCGCCGCTCGGCTGCGCCAAAGCGACCTATGTGTTTCGCGACACGACCCCGGATATGCTGTTCGAAGGCGGGTTGAGCGCCGATGGCGACGGCAAGCCGACCGACCCCGGCGTCGTCGCCCGCGTCTCGGAATCGAAAACAAAACCCTGCGCGCGATGACAGCCAGTTGCTCGGAAGTCGAGTTCGTTCTTCTCGACCCGGATAGGCTCCTGTTCGGACTCAATAATCGCGTTTACACGATGAAGCGCGGGAAATGAACCTCGCGCGGCCGATCGGCTTCGAGATTTTCCGGCGACTTGATCCGCCACATCATCAGCGCGCCTCCGCCTCCGCCTCCGCCTCCACTTCGTTCAAGATTTCGCTAGGCTTTTTCAGCCCCGGATCGAGCGCGCCGACGCCCTTGGACGACGTCGGCCTCATGCGCGGACGGTTGATCATCGCCTCGCGCTTCGCCATTCATCGCTGGATCGACAAGTGGGACGTTGACGAGAACCAGCGGCGAGGGCAGGCGACTCCGCGGGACGGGAACAGCCGGGATGAAAAAACCCGGCCGCTGGGGCCGGGCGAGTTGTCCGATCGACGTTCGAGTGATCACGGCTTGGCGACGATCGGAGCCGAGGGATCGAAATTGAAGTGATAGTTCAGGCCGACGCGGACAATGTGACCGTTGAATTGACCATTGACCAGGCTCACGCCGTTCAAGGCGGTGCCTGTCTTTAGGCTTACGCCCTGAGTCTGGGCGCCGTGCTGTAAGAGCCCAGATCGTAATAGAGATATTCGAGCTTGGCGCTCCAGTTCGGCGCGAACGCCCATTCCACGCCGCCGCCGACCGTCCAGCCGAATTGGGTCCTCGACGTGTTGACGTTGCCGTAGCTCACGCCGACGAGGGCGCCGCCATTGGTCACGTTCCCGAATATGGTGTGGCTCAGATTGGTCCAGCCATAGGCGGGTCCGCCCGTCGCATAAGCCATCCAGGTCGGCGCGAACAGATAGCCGACGCGGGCCCGCGCCGTGCCGAGATAGTCGAAGCTTTGCGATACGTAGCCATTGCCGGAATATACATTGGCCGGGTTGATGACGCCGCCCGCGACGCTCGAAAATGATGGAGAGCCGCCGTTGCCGACGACGCCTTGAATGTCCGTCTCGAGTCCGACCACGAGGGCCGGCGAGATTTGATAATTATAACCGACCTGGCCGCCGCCGATGAAGCCGGCGAAGTTGGCGTTCGCCGTGCCCGACAGCGCCGACGAAGCCGCCGGATCGGGCCTCGCGTCGAGATGCGTCACGGTGACGCCGCCGTCGCCCCTGAAGGTTCCGCCGGCGTTCGGGCCCGCGTAGAAACCGGTCCAGAGCGGCGGCGGCGGCGGGACTTCGACCGGACCTTTGCGGGACGGAAGATCCGCGCCGAAAGCCGATCCCGCGGAAAGCGCCAGCGCGATAACGGTGATGGCGGGAAGAGCTGTTTTCATCTGGAACCCATACCTATTTAACTCGGTATTTCATAGCTAGATTGTATAGTATTTGTCCAAACCCTTCCCCGCGAGTCAACAAGAGAGTCGCGCCGCGGCGCCTCGATCAATGCGTTTTGTGGAGGTCTGTGACAAATTCATCACAGTCGCTGGGAGGAAAGACTGCTCCGCCCGCTATCGCGCCTCGGCCTCGACATCCAGCTCGTTCAAGATTTCGCCGGGCCTTTTCAGTCCCAGATCGAGCGCGCCGACGCCCTTGGGCGAAGTTAGTTTTATGCGCAAGCGTGTCGGGTGGTTGAGGAATTTCGTCACGGCCTCGCCGATGCGGCGGGCCTTGTCGCCGCTCTCCAGCGAGGCCTCGATCGCGGCGCCGGCATCGCGGGCGTAATCGGCGCGCAGCTTGGAGACATCGCCGCCGCTGGACTTGGCCTCCTGCGCCAGCACGCGGTCGATCAGCCCGCCGCCCTCGACGGTTGCCTCCAGCCGCGTGACCGTCGCGGTCAGCATCGCCGCGCGCGAGACGATCGGGCTTGGCGAAAACACCGAGGCGCCGACATTGCCGAAAGTCGCTTGAAGCGTGACGGCGCCCATGTCCTTGGCGTCGACGCGCGCCCGCTCGATTTCGAACGCCCGCGCCTCCTCGCGCCACACGCCGGCGGTTTCAAAGGACAGCGCGACATCGCGATAGCCGAGCGCCGTGAAGAAATGCGCGGCCGGGCTTTCGCCGCGCGCGGCGAGATCGGCCTTGAGGCGGTCGAGCCGCACGGCGAATTTGGTCGGAACGCCCTCGCGGTAATTGGCGAAGTCGGCGCCAAGAGCGCCGATCTCGAATTTGACGCGCCCGTCGGCGCCGGCGTCGGGCAGATCGGCGACGACGCCCTCCGCCTCGGCGCGGTCGAGTCGCCATGTCCGCGCCTCGCCCGGCGCCAGCAGCGCGTTGAAATCGAGCCCGCGCAAGGCGAGACGGCGCAGCGCGACATGGCCGCCGTCGGCGCTGTCCAGCGCGAAATCCTCGATCGCGGCCTCGCGCGCCTTCGCGCCAGCGACCTTGTCGAGCGTCAAGCGGTCGAACTTCACCGCATAGGGCTTTTCGCCCGGCGCGCCGCGTCCGGTCATCAGGACGTCGCGCGCGCTAAAGGCGCCGAGCTCCATCGCGCCGAGCGCCGTTAGCGCCAACATGGCGCCTTGCTCCGGCGTCGCGGCGCCGTCCCGCGCCCCCGCCAGCGGCGGCTCGGCGAGGGCGCGCGCCCGCAGCCCCAGCGCCGCGACGGGCCCGGCGTGAATTTCGAGCCCGGCGTCGGGGAAAGTGAAAGAGACGCTCTCGATGTCGGCCTCCTCCTCTATGGTCTTGACCTCCTCCTTGTCGTTTTCGCGCGCGAAGGTCAGGACATGGACGAGCTGGCGCGGATCGACGCCCTTGGCGGTAAGATTGGCGTAGCGCGCCTCCACGGCGCCGCCCGCGCCCTTTTCGCCGATTCCCTTGGCGCTCTGCTCAAGCGACGCGGCGCGCAGCGCGCCGATGCGGCCATTGGCGACATCTTCGAGCACGACGTCCTTGTAGAGGAGGCGGGTCACGCGCTCGCCGGCCTTGCTGTCGCCGCGTATTTCGGGAATGACGATGCGCTTGGCGGTCACGCGCGCCAGCCGTTCGTCGAGCGAGGCTTTGTCCTTGGGATCGGCGAGACGCGCCAACTCGGCGGCGGTCAGCGTCCCGCCCTCGATCGAAAGGCGCGGGATGCGATAGACCATCGCGCCGATCTCGAAGACGAGCCCCTCGGGCGGGGCGCCCGTATCCGCGCGGGCGGCGAGCCCCGCGACAACAGCCGCGAGCGCGGCCAATATGAAACGTGACGACATGAACCTCACCCGCGCTTGACCGATTTGCCAAAAAACACTTGCCAAACGGTCGGCGCCCTCATCCGACCGCCGCTCGGCGGGGCCACCTTCTCCCACAAGTGGGAGAAGCGAGCGCCTCTATAATTTAGGTTATTGAAGTTGAATTATTCGGCGTCCCTCCTTCTCCAACTTGTGGGAGAAGGTGTCATGCGGAGCATGACGGATGAGAGCTCTCGCCGCTCCCGCGCGCCCCATTTAAACGCCGTTCGCGGCGCGCTTCTTCTTCTTGATCACGATGGTGATCTTCTTGCCCTTTTTGGAAAGCTTGACGGACTTCAGCACACAGGCGCCCGAGGCGACGTTGCCGCCAAGACTGTCCATCCATTCGCGCAGGAGAGCGCTATTCGTCATTTCGTCGACGCTTCTGTCGAGCACGGCGGCCTCCTTTATTCAGTGGCCAAGCATAGCAGGCGGGCGGGCGATTTGCGAGCGGGCGCCGTCGCATTGGATAATGATTCGCTCGGTCCAAGGCGCGCCCGCCTATGCCGCCGCGAGACTCTCGAACAGCGCGCGCCCGTCGATCCCGCCGACTAGGGGGTCGATCAGATTTTCCGGGTGCGGCATAAGCCCCAGCACATTGCGCCGCGCCGAATAAATCCCGGCGATGTCGTTGCGCGAGCCGTTGGGGTTGGCGTCGCCGCCAAGGCGCCCCAAAGCGTCGCAATAGCGGAAGGCGACGAGTCCCTCGCCCTCCAGCCGCGCGATTCCTTCGTCGTCGTCCTCGTAATTGCCCTCGCCATGGGCGATGGCGACTTCGATGATCTGGCCCTTGGCGTAATGGCTTGTGAAGGCCGCATCGTTCCGCTCGACGCGCAAATGCTGCGTCCTGCAGACGAAGCGCAAATTGGCGTTGCGCATCAGCACGCCCGGCAGCAGCCCGCTCTCGCATAGAATCTGAAAGCCGTTGCACACGCCCAGCACCAGCCCGCCGCGCGCGGCGTGGGCGCGCACGGCGTCCATGATCGCGGCGCGGCCGGCGATGGCGCCGCAGCGCAGATAATCGCCGTGGCTGAAGCCGCCGGGCAGCACGACGAGATCGACGCCGGCCGGCAGTTCGTGGTCGTCGTGCCAGAGCATCGCGGGCTTGACGCCCGTCGCCTGGCGAAGCGCGCGGGCCATGTCGCCCTCGCGATTGGAGCCGGGGAAGACGATGACGGCGGCTTTCATGCTCGGCGCGGCCTAGAGTTCAATGGCGTAATTCTCGATCACGGTGTTGGCGAGCAGCTTTTCGCATGCCGAGGTCAGGCTCGCTCGCGCGGAATCCTTGTCGGCGGCGGCGATCTCGACGTCGAAGACCTTGCCCTGGCGCAGGCTGGCGACGCCGGGAACGCCAAGCGCGGCGAGCGCGTGCTCGATGGCCTTGCCCTGCGGATCGAGCACGCCGCTTTTTAGGGTGACGATGATGCGGGCTTTCATGAACTCCATCCGGCGCGCGAGGTTTTTCTTGGGTTAACGGCGCCGGCGGGAAAGCGCAAGTTTTTTGGGGAAGGCGGCGCGCCAGAGCTTAAGCGCGGCCTAACGGTTGGCTTGATCTCGCCTGGATGCGTCGCGCCACAAACGAAAGTAATATTTTTTAGGGAGCGTGATTCCCCGGCTGGCGTTTCCGGCGAAGGCCCCTAGATGGCGAATGCAGGATAAGAGCTGTTTGTTTCGCACGTATTAGCGTCACACCAAGGAGGCGCTCATGCCATCGACCCCTGAACCCGGGGAGCCCCTAGAGGCGAAGGAAGTCGACCGTCTCGAAGCATCCATTCGCGAACTCATTCGCCACGAAAACGATTTGGTCAATCAACGCATTGGATGGCTACTGCAAACCCAAGCCCTTCTATTCGCCGCTTTAGCCTTTGCATGGGAAAAAGCGCCGCCTCTCTCATACATTCTCGCCACGGTCGGAATCTCGACAGCGGCCTCGATTTGGTGCGCCATCGGGCTCTACCATCCGGCCGTCGAGAGACTGAAAAGACATTGGAACGACAACGTAGCGCCAAGCCACCAAAAAAACAGGGTGATCATTGGCATGCCCGACCCTCCAGAGAAGCTTGTAGTGCTAATGCTGCCTTGGACGGCGCTGCCACTTATCTTTATCGGTGTTTGGCTCTGTGTCCTAAATATTACCTGATTACGCGGTTGCGTCAGCCACGCTTTTGGATATAGAACAAATAGCGAACATATTGTTTTCGGGAGGGTTCGGGCATGGCGCGCAATATGGTGCAATTCC
>Ga0181524_10005694_pt1 | contig 11015 bp, 8 predicted proteins | sample PEATcosm2014_Bin_34_FD_119761 | JGI IMG/M metagenome (GOLD analysis project Ga0181524, IMG submission 119761) | Peatland microbial communities from MTU Mesocosm Facility, Houghton, MI, USA - PEATcosm2014_Bin05_60_metaG | ecosystem: Environmental > Terrestrial > Soil > Wetlands > Peat | place...
GACTTTTTGTGCGCTGTCGATTATTTCGATCAGCACCGGCAGGTCCTCGGAGAAGAGCACGTCCGACGTATGCAGGCGAGTCGAATGGCCGAAGCCTTCCGTGCCGCGCACCACGAAGGCTCCGGCAAGACGCAATCTTCGCGCCTTGGCGACGATCTCATGGTAGAGCGGCAGTTCGCCACGGCGCTTATCTTCGCCCACATAGATTCTCAGGCGCACGGCTTCCTGATTGACCTCCATTGAATCGCAACTGTCGTTCATCCGTTTGTTCATTGTGATAACCCCTCCCTAAGGCATTGTGAAATCGACGGCGGGCCGCCCGATGCTTCCGGCGCATCGAGTGGGTCGCGCTATGATCCTCACTTCTGCGGATCAACGGGCGCCCGGAACAGGCGCGTGAACGCGGCGACAATTGCCGGCTGCGGCCGGCGGATGGGGGGAATGGACCGATAATTCTCCCAACCGCCTCCCAGGGCCTTGTACAAGGTAACGAAAGCATCGGCCGTCGCGCTCTGGGCCGCGGCGTACTGGTCCTCGAGGTCGTATTCCTGGCGCTGCGCATCGAGGACGTTCAGAAAGTCCGTCAGCCCGCGCCTGTAGCGCTCCGAGGCGTAACCCTCCGCCTGCCGGCTCGCCGCGAGCGCATCGCCCAGATTATTGAGCCGATCTCGCTGTGCCGTGTACGCGCTGATTGCCGCGTCGACCTCGCGTACGGCGTTGATGACGGTCGCCCGGTAGACGACCAACTGCTCGCGCGTGCGCAGATCGGCGATATCGACCAAGGCGTCAAGGGTGCCGAAATCCAGGAAATTCCAGAACGCCGAAGGGCCTGCCGACCAGATGTTGCCGCCGCCGGGGGACGCGGCAAGGCCCGGGTTCTGGACGCCTACGGCTGCCGTCAGGGCCAGATGCGGAAACAGTTCGGCAGTGGCCACCCCGATGCGCGCGGTGGCCGCGGCGAGCCGCCGCTCAGCCTCGCGAATGTCGGGGCGCCGCTGCAGCAAGTCGAGCGGTAATCCGGCCTGCACCAGTGGGGGAATGGGCGGGATCACTCGGGGTGATTCGAGCTCGCCGGCTAGTGCTTCCGGATACTGACCGAGCAATACCGCGATGGTATAGTGCGCTGCCCTCACCCGGGCTGCCAGAGGCGCGAGCCGCGCGCGCAGAGTGGCGAGCTCCCTCTGCGCGAGGGTGAGGTCTAACGCGTTGGTAAACCCGCCTTCGTAACGGGCCCGCACGAAATCCAGCGTCTGCCGCGCGGTGTCGACGCCCCGGAGGGCCGCGGCGAGCTCCATTTGCAAGCCGCGCATGTCCAAATAAACACGCACTACATCGGCGACCACGGTGACCAGCACACCATCGCGAGCCTCGGCGGCGGCCTGCGCGTCGTAGCGACTCGCCTCGATCTCGCGCCGGTATCGCCCGAAGACGTCAATCTCCCAGCCGGCGTCGAAACCCGCCGCCTCCTCGATGTGGTGGAGGCCGCTGCTGTCGGTCGCCGCGGTCAACGGAGGGGCGACCCGCCCGCGGGTCAAATCGCTGCCTGTCCCATAGCCCTGAGCCGCGCTCGCGCCGGCCTCCGGCATCGCGCGGCCCATGACGACCGCTTCTTGTGTTCGCGCCTCTTGCAGCCGGTCGAGGGCGATCTCGATGTCCGGATTCGACCGGATCGCTCGCTCGACAAGCGAATCCAGCTCAGGATCGCCGAACGAGCGCCACCAGGCGCGCGCGTCGATGGCCGCGGCGGGACTCTTTCCGACTGCCGGCGCCGGGGCGGGCGCCGCGTCGAAGGCTTCCGGAACCGCCAGCCGGGGAGCATGATAATCCGGCCCGACTGCGCAGGCAGAGAGCATCGCTGCGAGTGCGGCCACGGTGAGGCATCGAACGGGATCCATCGCGCTTCGGAACATTGCGGTCACCGCCTATGCGCCGGCGCCGCGGCGACGCTCGACTCCATATCGCTATCTGCGCTCACCACGACCTTCTGGCCTTCGGTCACCTGGCTGTTCAGGTTGAGCACTACCTTCTCGCCGGACGCTACGCCCGTTGCGAGCAGCAACGTGCCGCCATCGTCGCGAGCGATACCGACGCTGCGCAGGTGTACGCAGCCGTCGGCGCCCACGACGGCCACCTGCGGCCCCGAGGCGCGAAAGGACAGGGCCGCGGCCGGCACTTGCAAAAGCCCGTCCGCGGGCAGCGTAAAGACGACCTGCACATACATACCGGACACCAGGGATCCGTTCGAATTGGGCACATCGATCTCGACCCGGAAGGTCCGCGCCTGCGGATTGATGGCCTGCGCCGTGCGCGCGATCCTGCCTTCGAACCGGCGGCCCGGAACTTGATTCGTGACAATGCCGACCGGTACGCCGGCCTTCATTAAATCGCCCGCGGCGGCCTGCGGTACATCGACCCAGACCCGCATAGGATCGTCCTGCGCCATGCGGTAGAGCGGCATGGTCCCGCTCGAGCTGCCGGCATTCACGAGATTGCCGATGTCGATACGCCGCTCGATGATCGTGCCGTCGTACGGGGCGGTCACGCGCTTGAATTTTTCGAAGGCCGCAAAGCGGTCGGCGTCGGCCTGGTCGACGGCTACATGGGCGCGCGCGGCCGCCAGACGCGCGACCGCGCTGTCGAATTCGGCCTTCTTGTCCTCGCGTTCCTGCTCCGAAACCACGCCCTTGGGCGCCTCGCGCCAGCGCGCATACGTGGTGCGCGCGAACTCGGCTTCAGCCTCGCGTACCCGGACATCGGCCTGCGTCGCCTTGAGCTTCGCCTGCGCGGCAACGAGCTGCGCGTCGAGCTCAGGGGTCTCGATTTCGGCCAGGACTTGCCCCTTCGAGACATGGTCGCCGATATCGACGTTCCATTTCGCGACATACCCGGTGACGCGCGCGTAGATCGTGCTTTCGTACCACGCGTGCGTCTCACCGGGCAGGGTTAGACTTGGCCCGGCGGCTGCCGGCCGGGCAACGACGGCGTGGACCACGGTCGGCGCCGCAGCGAGGGCGGCCGTCTCCCGCGTGAGGCTGCGGGCGGAGACGAACCGCGCCGCCTCGACGACGACGAACGCGGTCAAGAACACTAAAAACACGGCAATGGCCAGGCGCTTCATGCGCCGATCCATGCGCGCGGGCTCGCGCGAGAACGGCGGAGCGCCGGCGCCTGCCTCGGCGCCCGGCGGCCGCTGCCATGTCTCCCGTCCGTAGGCATCATGATCACGTGATTGCATGAGGTTCTCCTTCAGTCGGTCCTGGGGCTGACTGCGCCTCGTGGTGGTGCAGCAGCCGGTACATGGTGGGCACGAGGACGAGGGTGGCGAGCGTCGCGAAGACGAGCCCCCCGATGACGGCGCGGGCAAGCGGCGCGTTTTGCTCGCCGCCTTCCCCTAGCCCTAAGGCCATCGGGATCATCCCGAAAATCATTGCCCCGGCCGTCATCAGCACAGCCCGCAGCCGCGTGTAGCCCGCCGCCGCCGCCGCCGTTGCCGCATCGTCGCCGACTGCCATGCGCTGCTTCGCGAAGGTCACCACCAGAATGCTGTTGGCCGTGGTGAGCCCGATGCACATGAGCGCTCCCATGAGCGCCGGGATGCTCATGTGGGTCTGTGTCAGGAACAGCATCCACATGACGCCGCCGAGCGCGAAGGGTACGGCCATCAGCACGATCAGTGGATCGATCCAGCTCTGAAAGTTAATCACGAGGAAGAGGTAGACGAGCACCACGGCCAGGGCCATGCCGCCGAACAAGCCGGCATAGCCCTCCCGCATGGTTTCGACCTGGCCGCTCAATGTCACCGTAATGGCTTTGGCCGGGTCGGGCCGATCGGCGGTGATCACCTTGTCGATCCCGGCTGCCGCCGAATCGAGATCCCTGCCCTGTACGTCGGCATCGACGTCGAACACCGGCCGGATATTGAGTTGCGACATGACAAGCGGCACAGTGCGACGGCCGAAGGACGAGACATTCATCAAGAGCTGGTGCGCCCTCTCCGGCCCGCCGGCCGTTACCGGCAGCGACCAAAGGTCCTGGGCGGAAGTGATCTTGTAAGCCGGCACCTGCACGACGAGGGGGTAGCTCACGCCGTTGTCCGGATCGACCCAGAAGTTCGGGGCCGTTTGGGCGCTGCCGTTGGTGCCGACCAGTACGTCATTCGCCGTTGTGCGCTGGTCCAAGCCTACCTGGCTCGCGAGTGCGCGGTCGACGTCCACGGACAGGGCCGGTGCGCTCGGCACCTGGAATACGTGCGCATCGACGATGCCCGGCACACGCCCGATATCGCGCGTGAGCCGGACGGCCAGCGCGTAGGCCTCATCGTTGCTCGGCCCTGACACACGGATGTCGATCGGCGCCGGTTGGCCGAAATTCAACACCTGATCGATGATGTCGGCCGGTTGAAAAAAGAACTGCAGCTCCGGAAAGCGCCTGGGTAGCTCGCGGCGCAGCTTGGCGACCAGCCTGGCCGTCGGCGTATGCCGTGCCTTGAGCGAAATGAGGATCTCGCCGTCCATGGGCCCCACCGTGGCTGAATCGCTCAGCGCGATGTTCATGCCGCTGTATGGCAGGCCGATGTTGTCGAGCATGGTATCGGTCTTTCCGGGCCCGACGAGCTTACGGATGGCCGCTTCGACCTGCGCGAACGCGTCCTGTGTTTGCTCGATGCGCGTGCCCGCGGGCGCCCGCACGTGGAGCCGCATTTGGCCGGCATCGACCTGGGGGAAAAAATCGCGCCCTAGGAGAGGAAAAAGCAGCAGCGAAGCCGTCATCAGCGCGAGGAAAAATGCCGAGGTTGCAGCGGGTCGCGATAGGGCCCACTCGATGTGCGCGCGGTAGGACTCCCGGAACGCCTGGAAACGGTGTTCGAACCCCTGCTGAACGGCAACGAAAGGCGCAGACCATCTCGGGGCGCCGCCATCCGGGCCGTGTGAAGCGCCCGCCCCGCGCATCAAGTATTTGAACAAGACCGGGACCATGGTGAAGGAGAGCGCGAGACTTGCCAGCAATGCGATGCACACCGACAGGGACAGCGGCGAGAACAGGTATTTGGCCGTACCCTGCAGGAGAAACACCGGCACGAACACGATGCAGATGCAAAGGGTCGACAGAAGGGTCGGCCCGCCGACCTCACCGGCGCCATCCATGATGGCCTGCTCCAGGCCTTCGCCGAGCCTGACGTGGCGTTCGATGTTCTCGATCACGACGGTGCCGTTATCGACCAGGATCCCCACCGCCAGCGCAAATCCTCCCAGGGTCATGGTGTTGAGCGTCTGTCCCCCGGCATAGAGCACGAGCACCGCGGTGGCGATGGAAAGCGGGATCGCCGCCAGAATAATGAGCGTGAGCCGCCAATTGCCGAGGAACAGCAGAATCATGAGAGCGGTCAAGGCCGCCGCCATCAAGCCGCTTATTTTGACGCTGTTCAGAGCCGCCTTGACGAATACGGACTGGTCGAAGAGCGCCTTCACCGAGACGCTCCTGGGGATCACCTTCTCGATTTCGGGCAGCACGCTGCGGATGCCGTCGATGACGGCGAGGGTCGACACGCCCCCCGTCTTGCGGATGGTGATGAGGGCGCCGGGGCGGCCGTCGACGGCAACCGAATTGGTCTGTACCTGGAAGCCGTCGTGCACGTGCGCGATGTCGCGCATGAACACGGTGCGGCCATCGACCTCCTTGATCGGGAAGGCGTTGATCAGGTCGATTACGTTCGGACTATTGTTCATCGTCAGCGTATAGTCCCTGGCGCCGATCTTGACGTCGCCCGAGGGAAGGATGACGTTCTGGCGCTGCAGCGCCTCGCTCACATCCGACAGCGACAGGTCGCGAGCGTTCAGGGCGGACTCGTCGAGGTCGGCCATGATCACGCGGGGCTTGCCGCCGTAAGGCTGGGGCACTTCGGCCCCATGCACGACGGCGAGATCCGGCCGGATGATGTTCTGCCCGAGATCGTTCAGCCTGCTCTCCGGGAGCGACGTGCTCGAGAGGCTGAGCTGAATGATGGGCACGTCCGTGGCGTCATAGCGCAGCACGAGCGGCGGCGTGATGTCGGGCGGCATATACTTCAGTACGACCAGCGCGCTGCTCGCCAACTGCGACACCGCCCGGCTCACATCCGCCCCCTCGTGGAGATAGATCTTCTCCACGCCCACACCCTGGTAGCTGGTGGCTTCGATGCGCGAAATATCGTCCACAAGCGAGGCTATCGAGCGCTCATGCAGCGATAGAATACGGTTCTGAATGTCCGGTGCGCTCATGCCGTTGTAAGTCCACACCACGCTGACCACGGGGATGTTGATCTCGGGGAAGATGTCGATCGGCATCCGGCTTGCGGCCCCCACGGCGAGCAGGCAGATCATGATCAGGACCGCTACTACGGTATAAGGGTGCCTCAGAACAAATCCCACTATCCTCATCGCATTTCGTCTCCCTGCAATTTGCTTCCCCCTATGATGAAAGCCAAGAAATAGCCCCTCCGTTCCTGAAGACACTAAAAGTGCCGCGCCCTTTCGGGGCGGGACACTTCACCCAGGGGAAAAGGGTGTTTGTCCACTGCATGAACCTATGGAACGGACCTTGTGGCCGCGCCCTCAGAGACAGGCACGTCGTCCGGAAAGGATTCATGCAAATGGAACGGGTGAGGAGAGGAGGGCACTCCCCCTTTTTTATCCGTTTCGGTGGTACTACTCTACTATTCCGTGTAGCGGATCCATGTGAGATAATTGATATCGTTCACCGTCTTGTAAGTTCCCTGAACGGGCGCACCAATCCGAATGCCCTTTGCCTCGTTGTACTCCTGCGCAAACCTCGCATAGTCGTCCCGGAAGGTAAGCTGCCCCTTGGGGGTGTCGACGGTAAGGCTGTGTTGCTGGGACTGACGGCTCGCACGGCTCACCACCCGGCCGGTGAACCTCATCTCCTTGGCGAGCGACATTTCGTTCATGAATTCTTCCCTGCTCCACTCAGCCCCACCACCCGAAGCAGCCAGGGCCTTACCTACAAATGCCAACGCAAAAAGAGACAACAGAACCACTGACAATCCCTTCTTCATGTCCAATCTCCTCATTGTGAATTTTTGAACCTGTGGTAACCCCATATCTCCACGGCTTTGCAAAGTTAGTGCAAAAGACTTGCCATCCGGAGAAAAGATGGAACCCTTCCTGATTCCTGGGGATTAAAAGATTGAAGCGAAATCCGGAGAAATGGAAAATGGGGAACTATGCCCCATATGTGGCAGAAAAGGACAAAATGTGTCCAACCGTTCGCGTGTTCATCACCGCTCCGGTCGGAACGGGCAGGACGGAGCCCTACGATTCATCGAGCTTCCGGTAGAGCGTCTTTCGATCGAACCCAAGTATTTCAGCCGCCTTCGATTTGTTGCCTCCGACCTCCAAGAGGACCCTCCGCACATATTCCTTCTCCATCTGATCCACCGTAAGTTTTTCCCTGAGGCATCTGTCTACGAGGTTCTCCTCCAGCTCCCGGAGCATCGAAGGAGGTAAATCCTCCGGCAGGATCACATCGTGCCGGCAAAGGGTAACCGCCCTCTGGATGACATTTTCCAGCTCTCTCACATTGCCGGGCCACGGATAATTCATCAACACCTTCAGGGCTTCCTCCGAAATCCCCGAGACTTTTTTCTTCATTTCCCGGCCGGGCGCCTGAATAAAATGGTGTACGAGGAGAGGGATATCTTCCCTCCGTTCCTGGAGAGGCGGCAGTTCGATATCTATGACCTTCAGCCGGTAGTACAGGTCTTCCCGGAATCGCCCTTGCTGGATCATCTCTTTCACGTTCCGGTTCGATGACGAGATGAACCTTACGTCGATGGGGTAAGAATTCGTATCCCCGAGAGGCCGGACCGTCCTCTCTTCGATCATTCGAAGCAGCTTTGCCTGCAGCACGAGCGGCATCTCTGTGATCTCATCCAGGAAGATCGTTCCCGCAGCGGCCTCGAACAGCAATCCCCTCTTGTCTGTCCTGGCGTCCGTGAAGGCCCCCCGCTTGTAGCCGAACAGCTCACTCTCGAGGAGCGTTTCCGGAATGGCCGCGCAATTGACAGCGATGAAGGGGCCCGCCTTTCTGGAACCGGAGTAATGGGTGGCCCTCGCGACAAGCTCCTTCCCTGTCCCGCTTGGTCCGGTAATAAGGACGTTGTCGGAGCTATCGCCGATGCGCTCGATCAGGTCATAGATCTTTTGCATTGACGGGCTCTTGCCGATGAGGTGATGGAAGTGGTACCTCGACTCCACCTCCTTTCTCAGACGGACGACCTCTTTCTTGAGCATGCGGTTCTCCAGGGCTTTCTTGACCGTCAGCACGATCTTGTCCGTGCGAAAGGGCTTGGTAACATAGTCGTGGGCGCCCATTTTTATTGCCTTGATCGCCGATTCAATGGTCCCGAAGGCCGTGATGATGATCACGGGCGTAAGGGGTGCTACCCTCTTTGCCTCCTCCAGGAGGTCAAGGCCTTTCAGGCCCTTCATCTGCAGGTCGGTGATAATGACATCGAACTCCTCCCTGTTCAGTATCTTGGCGGCCTCCGAGCTGTCGACGACAGTGAGAACGGACAGCCCCTCCGCTTCGAGCACATCGGAAAGCAGCTCGCACATGTCCGCGTCGTCGTCGACCACCAGGATCTTATGGCGCTTGTCCATCATCCTTCACCTGTTTTCCTCTGTAATAAGGGGAAGGTAGACCTTGAAGGCAGACCCCCTCCCCAGCTCGCTTTCGACATCGATCCATCCCTCGTGGTCCTGCACGATGCCCTGCGTGACCATCAGCCCCAGGCCGGTTCCCATTTTCTTCGTCGTAAAGAAGGGATTGAAGATATTCTGAATGACCCCGCTGTCTATCCCCACACCCGAGTCTTCCACGCGCACTTCCACGCATTGCTTCAGACATTCCGGTGAACCCCCCTTGGACGCCCGGACCGCCGCTGCGCAGAGACGGAGTGTCCCTCCTTCGGGCATAGCCTGAACGGCATTGAGGATGAGATTCAGAAAAACCTGCTGGAGCGAATCCTGATCTCCCGTGACGGGAGGCAGGCCTTCCTGGAAGTCCGTCACCACCTGCAACTGCTGCTTCTCGATCCTGTGGTCAAGCAGATCGAGGTCGGTCTCGAGGATACCGCAGATATCGACCGCCCTCCGTTCCGGCTGCTTTTTTCTGACAAACCCGAGGAGCTGCTCGATAATCCTTGTGATCTTTTCGATCTGGTTGTCCATAATGTCCAGGTTCTTCAGGATTCCCGGCTTGTCTTCCAGCCTTCTCTTGATCAACTCCGTCCGACCCAGAAGGATGTTGAGGGGGGTCCCGATCTCGTGAGCCAGTCCGGAGGCCAGTTGGCCGACGATCGCCAGTTTTGCCGATTGCTGGAGGCCCCTTTCCAGTTCCAGTCTTGCCTCCCCTTCTTGAATGATCCGTTCCCGGGCCCTTTTCAGGTCGGCCGCCATTTGATTGAAGGAGCGAGCCAGTTCGGAGAGCTCATCCTCCCCCTTCAAGTCGATCCTTGTATCGAGGTTCCCCTTCGCCATGTCGCCGATGCCGTTTATCAGCTTCGAGATGGGCCGGCTCACCCATTTTCTCGTGCCCACAAGGATCAAGGCCACGGTCCCGCCGATGAGCAGGAGCACGTTTATGAAAATGCTCCATTTCGCTTTCTCGATCTCCCGCTCCATATAGGAGGTGTGCTGGACAATGCAGACCCCGCCCGTGGCCCGGCCGCTCCTGTCCTTGAGAGGGAATGCGTACGAGAAGACGGGAACTTTCTTGCAGACCCCGAATTCTTCCAGGGGAGATTGCTTGCGCATCGATCTCTCGATCAGATTTACGCCGGGCTCGAAACCCTCCCTCAGGGAATTGGAGCGAAAAACAAGATTTTCCGCTGGATAGTAGACGATGACGCCCAGGATTCTTTCATAATCGCTCACCGCATCGACGAGGCTCTGAACGTACTCCTTCTCGTTCGGTGGCGAGATCTGCTCGAGGGACAGCGTCAGGGTGCGGCCCGTGCCCCTCACCTCCGCCTTCATCTTTCTCACAAGGATATCGCGGCGGCCCAGGATATCAAGGTACCCATACCCCGTGACGACAACGATGATGATAAGGGAGAGATAGATGGTCAGTTTCGTGCCGAGTCTCAACAGAAGACATCCCCGATGCCCCGGAATTCTTGGTTGCCTCGTATCCGGCGGATCCGATCATAAACATACCATATTTTCCTGCCGTTCGTAATGGCAGCCCGCGCACCTTCATGCAAAGCCATGCGGGGCAATCGGCTTGTCCGGGTGAGGAGCCATATGTTGGAGTGCCCCTACCAGCATTTTGCACCTGGTAGGGGCTCAACGTGAGGGAATTTTCAACACGTTACGCGACCGGCGTGGTGCTACTCCGTGTAGCGGATCCATGTGAGATAATTGACGCCGTCCACCGTCTTGTAAGTTCCCTGAACGGGCGCACCAATCCGAATGCCCTTTGCCTCGTTGTACTCCTGCGCAAACCTCGCATACTCGTCCTCGAAGGTAAGCACGCCCTTGGAGGTGTCGACGGCAAGGCTGTGTTGCTGGGACTGACGGCTCGCACGGCTCACCACCCGGCCGGTGAACCTCATCTCCTTGGCGAGCGACATTTTGTTCGCCACTGCTTCCTCGCTCCACTCAGACCCACCGGACATAGCCAGGGCCTTACCTACAAATGCCAACGCAAAAAGAGACAACACAATCACCGACAATGCTTTCTTCATGTCTAACCTCCTGGTTTTGAATTTGTGGTCAACCTGCATCTCCGTGCATCTCCATCACTTTACGACGTTGCAAAAGACTTGCCATCCGGAGAAAAGATGGAACCCTTCCTAATTCTTGGGGATTAAAAGATTGAAGCGAAATCCGGAGAAATGGAAAATGGGGAACTATGCCCCATATGTGGCAGAATAGGACAAAATGTGTCCGCCAGAGCCCTCATGGCTCTACAATGAGTTCTATCGTATAACGGGGGCCGCCGTCGAGCTGCGCCTC
>Ga0181524_10005706_pt1 | contig 11003 bp, 7 predicted proteins | sample PEATcosm2014_Bin_34_FD_119761 | JGI IMG/M metagenome (GOLD analysis project Ga0181524, IMG submission 119761) | Peatland microbial communities from MTU Mesocosm Facility, Houghton, MI, USA - PEATcosm2014_Bin05_60_metaG | ecosystem: Environmental > Terrestrial > Soil > Wetlands > Peat | place...
GCTAAAGCCCGGTCCAAGGCGATTACCCGGAATACGCCCTGAAAAATTCATGGCACATTATTGGATGATGCAAGCACGCTGGTCGTCACCCACAAGCTGCCACATACTATGTGCGGACTTTATTTCCCGATGCAAAACTGGCTGAAAATCGAGTCGGGCAAATCATCCGCCGCGTTTTTGCCCGAACAGATGGCTTGAACCCGTTATGGCGTGGATACGAGTTGGACCCATTGGGTTCCCGTGCGGTACTGACGCCCACCGGAAGTCTTGACAATGGCATAGAAAGGATGCAATCCGGCCCACAAATTTGTTCCCGCCACCGGGAAAGTCGCGGTGGATTGATTTGTGACGGCGCCCAACGCGCCGCCGGTGCTGTACAAAGTGATCAGGCTTACCGTGTTGGTGTTGGCGGCCACTTGAATGTGGTAAGTGCCTTGCACCGGGGCTGGATTGGTCAGGTCGAGCTGTGTCAAGGTCGCGCTCAAGGAACTGTTCTGGATCTGGACGGGCACGGTCACCTGGGTTTCCGTTCGCACGTCACTGCCTTCGTAAGCCACGGCAGTTAAATTGTGATAGCCGTCGGACAGGGTCGTGGTATCCAAGGGGAAGGTCAGGGCCAGGCTGGATGCGCCGGCCGTGACGTAAAGATGGTTTCGGGGCTGGAGGTCGGACAGGTTATACGTGAGGGTGCCTTGCGGGGTTGACATGATAACATTGTATGCCCGCGGAACGACTTGAATTTGGGCGGCCTGGTATCCCGGACTCCGGGCGTAGAGATTGAAGGTGAAGTTGCCGAGTGAGTTCACAGCATAATCCTCAGCCACAACCCCGTCACTGCCTTGCAGGCTGGGATTCGTGTTGATCGCGGTGAACAACTGGCTGACGAGCGCAGGCGAATTGCTGCCCAACTGGTTGGTGACGGCCACGACCACGGCCTGCCCATTGGTCTTGGTAAAGGTGAACTGAATCCAGGCGTTGGTGGGGGGCGAATTGCTGATCACCATGTATTCCTGCAAGCCGAACGCTTGTGAGGCCAGAAACGTGGGTTGGCTGGCGCTTAAATAAGTCGAAAGACTGTTGCCGCTGCCAATCGCACTTGTGGCGGTGGTTTGGATTTCGCCGAGGGCGAAATTGGTTGCCAACGTTGTCACCTGGCCTTGGTTGGTCGAGACCCCAACCATGTAAGGCAGCACGGCATTGCTAACCTGAACCAGCGTGAGGTTTGTCGCCACGTTCAGCACCGCGAAGCCGGGTGGTGCCGGAGACACGAGCCATGCCTGGTAAAACCGGACCGAATTCGTGGCGTAAGCATCAATAAAATTCGTCGCCCCGCCGAGTTGATTGGTGAAGACGGACACCCAATAAACGAGGTCGGTGGAGACTTGAACGGCCCAAGGCTGTCCGGGCGTGCTGTCCACGTGCATCTGGAACGTCCCCGGACCGACAATTCCTGGCGCAGACAATTGGGGAAGTTGATCCGGCACCGGCCAGGTCATGCGATAAAAGCGCATGGGATAGTTCGTGGAGTCATAATCGGTAAAATTCAGCAGTCCCGGCACGTCATTCGTGAAGATGGGTTGCCAGTCCAATAAATTGGTTGAAGCCAGGATGACGTACGCCAACGTGCTGGGAATTCCCACCTCCATCGTGTAGGCTCCGTTTTTATCAGGACGACTGGGCGTCATCTGTGGTGGAAAAGAATCAGGCAGGGAGTTGACGCTATAGGAAAGGCCGGGGGTATTCGCCGGGGTGCTGTCGGCAACGTAGAAAGGGACAGCCATGGGATTGGTGGCGATGCATTGCAGCTCGATGCGGTCGCCATGAACCAGGGCCTTCATCAGAGTGGCGTTGGTCGCGGCATTGATCAGTGAGGCCAGCCCAGTTGCCACCGTGCTCAAGGTTGAATTCGTGGGGACGGTGTAAATGATCGGATATCCGTTCAGGGTGACGGTCAACAGATTGCCGGGACACGGAGCCAGGTTGGTCAGCGTGCTGAAATACACGCCATCCACGAACAAATCAACTTGTTGCAGGGGGGGGTTCCCAAACCGGGAGTTGAAATTCACGGAAAGGTTGGTTGTGCCGCTCAGTACGGCGTTGGGGAGGTTGGTGCCCCATTGTCCATAATCGGGCTGGGCGAAGGGCGCCGCCAGCGGCTCGGCCACCATGAGTCCGAGATACGGCCGGTTGACGCTTTGATAATAGCTCTCGGCCAGACTGAAGCCGCGGGCCTGATAAAAGTAAACCTGGGGATTGGGAAACTTCTGGGTATCTTGGTACGGTTCCATTACGGTGCCATAACTGCCCGTCGCCCCGCCATTGATAAATGCCAGCAGGTTGGTCTGGTCGTTGCTCCCGAAAATGATGCCACCGAAGGAAGTCAGGCTGTCCGCGATGGCGCCGGGAACGAACATGCCTGGCGGGACGCTGAATTGCGCCAAACCCGTTTGATACCCCAGACAGCCGCCTGGCCACGTCACCAAGTCGCTGTTGGTGCGCAAAATCGAGGAAACGCCCAGAATGTTCACGTTGAAAATGGCGTTGTCGAAAAGCGCGTACCGAATGTTGCGAATAGGGTCTGAACTCTTTGCCAAGACCACCGGTGGTTGGGGAAAAGTCCCATCGCTGGCAACGCCCTGATCCACCAACTGCTCCGCCTGGGCAAGCGAATCACCCGTGATCATCGTGGCCAGGAAGGAATAGCCGGGGGCGCCGACCGGGGGCGCCTGGCGGAAGACCGCCTCGCTGGCAAAATAACTGTTAGTGTCGCTGGGGTTGCCCACCCTTGGACCATAAAACAAGGCCGTGGTGGTGCTGTTGTTGGTGGGGCCAACGCTGGTTTGAAACGGAATATCCATCGAGAGGACAACGTAATCAATCTGGTTGGTCAACTGTTGGGTCGCCAGCATATTCAGCAGGGGCACCACCAGAATGGTTTGAAAATCATTGCTGGTCCAAAGGGTATTGCCGCCCGGCCAATTGATGGATAAAACGTTTTGCGGCGGCACCTGGCGCTGTTGGCAGTAGTAATTGCCCAGCGAGCAGGAGTTGGAACTGGCCTGGTTGACGACGACGACCGTGTTCAGTCCGCTGCCGCCGGCGTGCAGCTTGCAGACCAAGGCACAGCCCACCAAAAACATTCCAAACGCTCTACGCTGAAGACTGCCGTCCATAAATCAAACACTTACGACGGACAGTACGCTCCTGCCGTCAAGCGCAAAGCCTTAATATAACCGAATTCCTGTTAATGCCAACAAAAGAAAAAGGCCGGTCACTGACCGGCCTTGCGTCTGCCAATTTGCATCCAACCAAATTCTCCCTCAGGACAACTTGCGTCGTAGTGCCAAACCCAGCGCACCAGCCCCCAAGGCGATGATCGCCACGGTTGATGGCTCGGGAACCTCTGCGATAGACAAGGTTTTATCTTTGAATATATCGAGCTGATCGCCTGCGGCAATGGTTTGATCCCATTGGAATGCCCATGTCACATTGCCTGGGCCTGCCGTAGTATTGTTATTGAGCATCAATCCCGACTGGGTGTTGAGTTCATTCAGTGTCTGGTTGAAATTTGCAGCTTCGGCGTAATTGGCGTTCGGTGACGTGATGGCTTCCTGAATTGCCGTCGAGCCACTGCTCTGCTGGACATGATAGTAACCCGACCCCGGACTTCCGAAAATTGTGACGTTGTTGTTGCCGGATTGCAACAGATCAAAATAGGAGTATTCATAGAAGTTTAAGTTAAGCGGACCGCCTGATAAGTTCTTGGCCGTTATTGTCTCGGTCATATCGGCATTTCCCGAACCGACGCCGCCGCCTGAAAGAAGGTAGTCAATCTCAATGCTCAACTGCGAGTTTTGGTAAATCGCATCCACCTCGTTGTTGTTATAGAGGTTATAAGTCAGCCCGCCGATCGTGTTTATCGGTTGTGCAACACCGTTGTCAGTCCGGTACCAAAACCACTGCTGCATCAGTTGATTCTGACCGAGCACACTCCAGTTGTTCATCCCGGCACCGCTGAGGAGATCAATCGTCGCCGAGGAGCCCGCGTCGGTCAACGTGACGGGTTGAGCGATGCCGTGGCCCGGCAAAAGAAGCATGCCGGTCAGAACCAGCCACGCGCCGAGGGAGGCAACGCATTTACGGGAGAGAACGTCTGCTTGATGGATACTCATAGATACACCTTGTTGTTGTTTGTTCAATATTATTTAAAAAGAATGGCAATACGCTGTCCGCCCTGCCGACGCCGGTAGAGCAAGGCCAAGACAAGCATTCCTGACGCAACCAGCGCCACGGATGAAGGTTCTGGCACCACAGCCTGTATTTCGCTGATGGTCAGGGAACTCCCTGGGTTGCCAGACGCCGCCAGGGTCACATCCCATTCATAAGCATAAACCACATTGCCCGGGCCGGCATTGAGGGTGTTGTTAAGGAGCGGGGCAGGATTTCCGTTCACCAGACCAAACATAGTTCCATCGTAGATGCCGGCCTGTTCTTCCGGAGAAACAGAGGTCCCTCCGCTTAATGCGGTGACTGTCCCGGTAAGGGTTGCTCCGGTCAAGCCGGTCTGGATAACTTGGTAAGCGGTTCCGGCACCGTTGCTGTTGAATTGAACATACTGGCCTCCCGAAACACCTCCCAAGTAAAAATCCGAGTACTGGTAGAAATGGTAAGTTTGAGCGGTCGCCGAGGGGTTATTGATAGTGATTGCATCACCCAGCGTAGCCATGCCGGAACCGGACGCCTGACCCTGAAGAATATACTGGGTTTTGACACTGATGGTTGAATTGGCATACGTCTCGGTTAGACTTGGGGTACTTCCGTGGCTTATTGTAGGCGTTGACCAAGGGGCAATGGTATCAATCGAGTATACCGGACCGGATCCCACACTGTAGTAAAACCATTGTTGGTTCAACTGATTCACCCCGTCAATCGTCCAGTCCGAAACTCCACCGGCAAGGTTGATTTGCACGGAGGAATCCTGCGCAGAAAGTGGGTAAATCTGCGCGCCGCTTTGAACAACTGTACCGGCAAACAAAATCGCGATAAGAGTGTTTTGATACAACCGCACTCGACTGGTGAGAGGTTTTATCAAAAGCCTCATAGTTCCCCATTTGTTTTTCAGTGGTTTTATCGTTTTCATGATTTCAGTTGATTGATCACGCTTGGGTTTGCATCAGTATCCGAATCCGCAGTTGCTTCTGATTGGTTTTCTTGCGGGGGCCTTTTTTGGATCCCGGCTGCCCGCCAGGATTCCGGTGACAAAAATTAAAAAGAGGGCCAGTGCGTAAACCAGATACCAAAAGATTGCCATGGGATTGATTGGGTTCTCTGGAATACGCATAATACAGCGGTTTTAATGGTTATCAGAATGGATGTTGTTACATTTTGAATATTACGCTGGATCAGGAACGTCGCTTTTGGGTAAAGCGTTGGCAACAAACCAAGGCACCCAACCCAAGCAGAAAACAGCCAGTCGTCGTGGGCTCTGGAACTTGATGGAACGACTGCTCAACTTGATCGATAGTAATATAGCCAGAACCTCCGCTTGGAGGAATCACAGCAAGGCTGATGTCCTTGGTTACATACAAGACAGATTGGGGCGAAGGACTGATATTAATTTCTACGGGTGGCTCGTTAAGATCAGTGAGGTCAAGATGGCTGTAACCGACAACTGTCCCGCCAAAAGCTCCAGTGGCCGCGGTTTCGTCTATTGCGAGCATTCCGTTGGCGGCAACGCCGGCATAAGATTGATCGATCATATCAATCGGCTGACCTGTAGATGTCACGATGTAGTTGAGTACAAGGTCCGCAACAGCAACACTGCTGGACGTAAAGGATATGTTTCCTGTCCACGTAAGATAATCAATCCCGCCACTTTCACTCGCGGTGACAGTAATTGCGGTGGGATCAAAGGAAGTCAAACTACTGGCTTGATAACTGAAACCACTGAAGATTTTATCGTCAATGCTGAGCCTTCCGCCGTTAGCAAGATTAGCCAACGTACCGGTAGAGATTTGAGCGAACAGTGGAGTGACCCACATCGCCGACGTAAAACCAAACACCAGCATTGTTTTCACCAACTGTTTTGCAGAATTTCTTGGTAGTTTCATATTCACCTTTAATTTAAACGTTCCTTCAATCACTTAACTGCTTCTGATTGATTATTTGATTGTTGCGGGAGCCCGCTGGAATCCTGGTTACACGCCAGATTCCTGCACGAAAAAATGGATTTGGGTTCAAATTAATCATGGACTATAGAGCTAATAAAATTCTGAGACGGTTGAAGAATCCGAAGGATATTCCCTGCCGATCTTCTTGCGGCATCCTCACCTGTCTCGGGTGCCTGAATCGCGCCTTTTTGCCGATGGGTTCCCCCAAATTAGTCGTTACTTGCACGCAACGATCGTCCCACAACTCAATCATTCGCTGGTCTTTTACATTGGTCACTTCCAAATCCGGCAATCCACAACTGGCCAGCCATTCTTTTATCGCCATCACCTGCCTGGGTGAGGAGGCGCGGGCGGTGAAAATTTTTACGGTGCGTCCTTCGGCAATCCATTTCTGCACCCGGGTCAGCATCGGCTCAATCGGACTGCCAATCTCGTCCCCGCGCGTGCCGCCAAGGTCGCGGGCCAGTGTCCCGTCAAGATCCACACCAATCCACGGGGAACCGCCATACCGCACCTGTGTGTTGTCCGCGAACTGCTGGCCGCACTTTCGGCACACCGCGCCGTAACGCCCGTCCTCCAGCCAGAAAGGCTTTAATTCCTCACCGCAACAGGTCTCCCCGACTTTGGCCGACGCGAAACCGTTGCCCAACACGTCTTGCCCGTCTTGGTCGAACCGGGGCATGTACCGTGCGCCACCCTTGGCCCGGCCAACAATGGCCATCTCTTCTTCTTTGTTTTGTAGTACCGTGTTCATTCGCAAAGACTGGTTCGCATCCCATAAAGCCGCTTTTCCGCGGCTTCTCGTCGGTTCACTTGCCGTTTAATCCAAGGCACACTGCCTCTTATTTTCACAACTAGTGTTATCGTCGGAAGCCGGAGCACTTACAATGATTTCATGTTCACAATTGGCCATTAAATACTCACAAAATGACCGGGGTTATTAACCAAGCGGCGGGATATCCACATTCCATGTCTGAACCGGAAGGACTATTCACCATTTGAAAAGTTATTCACAATTTAGGAAAGTTATTCACAAAGTGTAATGATTTATTGACAAAAGTGTCTTAAAAGCCTACACTGCCCGCATAGGCCACGGGCAAAAGGTTTGAAGCAGGTTTTGCTCCTGGAAAAATTGGGATGTCATGCTTCCAGAAAATCTGGTCGCTGAGAAATGAGAAATTGGCAGCACTATTGTAACACGGTCAGTTTGGAAGTTGTTTCAGATTGAGGGTAGTGATTACTGTAGAGCGGTGGGTGTAAAGTCGTAGTTTCCATGAAGTTTATGGTAGGCAATACCGCCATCCAACAGGCAAGTCCGTTGCCTCGAAAACATGCAAACAGTGGCTTGGCCAATTTGTTACATGGAAGCCTGACAAATTTGTCCTGCAAGTGCTCGCTGAAGGATACCGCGGATTTCTTAATCAAGAAGGATCGGATTGTTTGCGCCTTTTGCGACCGGGAAATTTTGTGCCTGCCTCCCATACTCGGGGTTTACAAGGCCACCTGTAGTTGCTGTAGCTCCTTTTCGATCAAATCCACTTTTGTTCTGGATTCGCGGGGACTCTATACCTGCACCTGGTGCGGTCGAACGAAGTAGGCTGGTTCGAGTTTGTAAATGCCCCCGTTAACTTGGCTCAATTAATCGGTTCGCGACCCGTGAAACAAATGAAGTTCCGTCGCGCTTTCATTCGCACGAAAGCGGCGGGGAGCAGCCCGCCAAAGTCTCTTACCAATAGCTTCACTGAAGATTATGGTCTGCGGCGGATGAGTTCAAAATTGCAAAGCCGCACTTCAGGTTTGCCCATGGTGTCGAGCACCAGTTGTTGCTCCGAATCGAAGGAAATCAGCAGGTGATCGGGTTTGAGGTTGAGGTCTTCAAAACCGCAATGAGCCTGTCGGCGCGCCACCATCTGCGTCAGTTCCGTCACAGTTTGTTTGGAAATCAGTTTGTCAGTGCAGGCGCGTTTGACGTTGACGGCCTGGTAGTATTTTCCATCCTGCGCCGCGAGCAGTTCGTCCGGGCCGTTCCAAAAACCCCAGATGGTGATGTAGTCGTATTCCTTGCGCCCGGCCGGGTCGCCGTCGGGCGTGAGGAAATCCGCCAGCGCGGCGTAACGCCGTTCGTCGGACACCTGGCGCGCGGCGCCGCGCGGACGACCGGTCATGTAAATGGCGCGCGGATAAACCGTCCTTACGCCGTGGCGGCTCATTTCAAACGCAAAGGCAAATTCCTCGAAGGGACTGTTGAAGCCATAGGCCCGCGCTGCCTCCTTGTGGACATCGGGATTCTTCAACCACGGCGAGTCGCCCATGCGCGAGACCTTCCACACCAGATTGATGTTGTCCTTGGTGCGCGTGTAAAAAGTCTGGTTGTGGGCGGACAATTTTTTCTTTGGCGTGCGACGCCAGCGTTCCGGCAGAAAATAATTAAACAAATCGGGATCCTTGCCCACCACCCAGATCAAACCACCCGTGCTTTCGGCGCGGCCAAAAATATAATCCACACCCAGCACGTTCGTGGCGCGGAGATGCGCCGGCAGCGGATTGGCGGCGTCCGTGTCGAAACGGCGGGCCATGTGTTTGAGGTAAAGTTGCCGGTTGGCGCTCCGCACGGCCCGTTCGTGTTCGGGGGTCCGTTCGAGCAATTCGTAGTCCACCAGCGCATAGGCAAACTGGTCGTTGTGATCGCGCAACAACGACTTGTCCGGCTGCGGGCGCAGAATAATGTGCGCCGGTTTCATATCCACCACCCGGCAGCCTTTCTGCCACAATTCATGCGTGACCAGGCTGGTGACGCGGGCCAGAAATTCCGCCTGCGCCCGGCCTTCCAGCCCGAATTTTTCCGCCGTCTCCACCGCGTCCAGGCCCTTGATCCAGCCGAACAGCACGACGTATTGCCGCAGGATGTCAATCTCCACACCGGGATGACGCGTCACCTTCGCCCGAATTTTGTCCTCGGAACGGCCCGTCTGCCAGAGCTGCAAGCGCTCGCTCGGCACGTAGATCGCCAAAGGGAGCTGGGTGCGGATGCGAATGGCTGCCGGGCCGGCCTCACCCCGGCGCAACTCCATGAGCAGCGAAAATTCCTCGAACGGACTGTTGAATTCCGCCTGAATGAACTTGTTGACCGTGAGGGTGTCGAACGGGACCATTTCGCCCACGCGCGACCATTTGACGACCAGATTCAACACCTTGCCGTTCACCGGGCGCGTTGGCACTTTATAGACCGTGCTCGTGCCCTCCAGCCGCTGGCGCTTGGCCTCAAACCACTCGCGCGCATACCAGTTCTCCGGCAGCAGGTTCTTCCAGAACGGCAGCCCGTAGCGCGTAAGATACAGGTCGCCACCGTCCGCTGTCTTCAAGTGAATGTAATCCACGCCCAGCAGCGAGATGGCGCTGCGCGACGCCGACAAGTCCGCCGGCAAAACGAGCGGCGGCGGCGGAGTGGCGACGGAACCGGGCGCCGTCGAGGTGGAAATCGCGCGCGCCGGGTTGAACGTCAAAAGTTTGGCATCGGCAGCCACACGGTTAATCTAGGCATTTCCCCCGCTGTCGCAAGCGGCGATTATTTTATCAGAGTGGCGGGTTGCGCGAGGCCGTGTCGCAGTGCGCCCGTCCCAGGGCGCAGCAACTGTCTTCATTCAAGCCACAGAACATTTCCCAACCGCCCGCCCGCCGCACCTGGCTGCGGCCGGGACGGCCGCACTCCACTAACTCAGAAATTCAACTTCGGAAGTCGGGTTAAGCTCCCGCCTTGAAATCAGCAGCCCTCAGGAAAAGCAGGAAAAACAGAATTGTCGCGCATTGCGCACCCACTCAAAGCAGACGCTAATTTTTCAAAACAGTGCTTCCTCTTCACCGGCAACCAGCTTAGAATGTTTCCAGCGTCGGTTTCCGACGGATTCCCGCCAGGGTGTTCCAAGGGACACCTTTCCGGTGATTCTTGACTTTTCTGTCGTGAGCTTTTCTCCTTGTGGAGCGAAGCGCTGGTCGTGCGGTTTATATTATGTCACAGCCGAAGATTATTCAGGGCGGAATGGGCGTGGCCGTGTCCGGCTGGACTTTGGCGCGCACCGTTTCAAAATTGGGCCAGCTCGGCGTCGTTTCCGGGACGGGACTGGCCATCGTTTTCTCGCGCGCCCTTCAGATGGGCGATCCCGAAGGCCATCTGCGCCGTGCCATGCAACAGTTTCCGATTTCCGAAGTCGCCGCGCGCGTGCTGGCGCAAAACTTCGTTCCCGGCGGAAAATCTCCGGCCACGCCATTCAAAATCGCTCCCATGCCGACGCTCCGCCCCGGCCCGGCGCTCGTTGAATTGACGGTCATGGCCAATTTCGTGGAAGTGTTTCTGGCCAAGGAGGGCCACGGCGGATTGGTCGGAATTAATTTTCTCGAAAAAATCCAGTTGCCCACCCTGCCCTCGCTTTATGGCGCGATGCTCGCCAACGTGGATTACGTGCTCATGGGCGCCGGCATACCGCGCGCCATTCCCGGTGCGCTGGATCGTCTGGCGGAAGGCGAACCGGCTCAAATTAAAATTGACGTCATCGGCGCGTTGCCCGGCGAGGAATTCCTTTCCACGTTTGACCCGCGCGCCTTCTGCAAAGGCCCGCTCCCGGCGGTGAAACGTCCGCAGTTCCTCGGCATTGTCGCCTCGGTGACCCTCGCCATGGCTTTGGCCAAAAAGGCCAGCGGACACGTGGACGGCTTCGTCATCGAAGGCGACACCGCCGGCGGACACAACGCCCCGCCGCGCGGCCCGCTGCAACTCAACGCCATCGGCGAACCGATATATGGCCCGCGCGATGTCGTTGACCTCGAAAAAATCCGCGA
>Ga0181524_10005709_pt1 | contig 11002 bp, 11 predicted proteins | sample PEATcosm2014_Bin_34_FD_119761 | JGI IMG/M metagenome (GOLD analysis project Ga0181524, IMG submission 119761) | Peatland microbial communities from MTU Mesocosm Facility, Houghton, MI, USA - PEATcosm2014_Bin05_60_metaG | ecosystem: Environmental > Terrestrial > Soil > Wetlands > Peat | place...
TACCGGTATCTGGAGCGTCGCCGCCCATGCCGCCAGCTCTAGGCAGGCTGGCCGTCATTTGAGCAGGCACGCCGAAATTGGCGGCATTATCGCCCCACGGGGAGCCCGCCGGCCGCCATTGTTCGCCCCCCCTGCCCTGTGTTAGCCAAGCCGGCGACGTCCGCGCGCGCCGGAGATCAGTATGTCGACGACAAATGGCGGCCCCCAGCCACAGATGGCGATGCCTCAGATCGCCGTCCTTGGCCAGTACGTGAAGGATTTGTCGTTCGAGAACCCGCATGCCCCGCGCTCGCTGGCGCCGAGCACGCAACAGCCGACGATCAGCATTCAGGTCAACGTCGAAGCCGCGCCCGCGAGCGAGACCGACTTCGAGGTGACGTTGCGTCTGGAGGGCAAGGCCGAATCCGATGGCATGGTGCTGTATAGCTTCGAGCTGGTCTTCGCCGGCATGTTTCGCGTCGTCAACGTGCCGGCGGACAGCCTGCAGCCGTTCATATTGATCGAATGCCCGCGCCTGTTGTTTCCGTTCGCGCGCGAAATCGTCGCCACGTCGGTGCGCAACGGCGGCTTCCAGCCTTTGCTGCTCAACCCGATCGATTTCGTCGATCTCTATCGCCAGCGTCTGGCGGCGTCGCCGGCAGCACCGCCGCTCAATCCAACTTGATATAATCGCGCCAGATCGCGCCTTCGCCGAGCGTTTCGACGAAACGCCGGTGCGCGGCGCGCTCGTCGTCCGTCACTCTTATAGCCAGCGGCTCGGCGCGCTCGCGTATGACGATCGCCACGCCGGCCGCCGCGGTCGGCGCCGCCGTCTGCGAGAGCACGAGCGACGCCTGTCGCGCGCCGATCAACTCGACATAGACCTCGGCCAAAAGCTCGGCGTCGAGCAGCGCGCCATGCTTGGTGCGGCGCGAATTGTCGATCGCGTAGCGCACGCACAAATCGTCGAGCCGGTTCGAGCCGCCCGGATGCTTGCGGCGTGCGATGACGAGCGTGTCGATCATGCGCTCGCGATTCACCGCGGCGCGGCCGGCGCGCTCCATTTCGGCGTTGAGGAAGCCCAGGTCGAACATCGCATTATGCGCGACGAGCTGGGCGTCGCCGAGAAAAGCGATGAGGTCGTCGACCTTGTCGGTAAACAGCGATTTGTCCTTGAGGAATTCGCCCGACAATCCGTGAATCTTGAAAGCGGATTCCGGCATGTCGCGCTGCGGATTGAAGTAGCAATGGAACACCTTGCCGGTCGGAAAGCGATTGACCAGCTCGATGCAGCCGATCTCGACCAGCCGATCGCCCTGCAGCGGATCGAGGCCGGTGGTCTCGGTATCGAACACGATTTCGCGCATCACATCTCCCACGCCGGGATCGGACCGGTCGGATCCCGTAACGAATCGCTACTTTCGCGGCATTTTAGCGACGGCCTTGAGAATGTCGTGCACCTGGGCGCGAGCGTGATCGAAGCTTTGCGAGCTATCCACGATAAAATCCGCGCGGGCGCGCTTTTCCGCGTCGGACATCTGCTTGGCGAGAAGTGCGGCGAATTTCTCCTCGGTCATACCCGGCCGCGCCAGCGCGCGGCTGCGTTGCACTTCCGCCGGCGCCGAGACCACGACAACGGCATCGCAACTTGAGCTGCCGCCGATCTCGAACAGCAGCGGGATATCGAGCACGACCACGGGCGCGCCATCGGCCTGTGCGTCGGCAAGGAACTTATCGCGGGCCCTGGCAACCAACGGGTGCACGATGGCTTCAAGCCGCGTCAGCGCCGCCTTGTCGGCGATGACCTTTGCCGCAAGCTTGCCACGGTCGACCTTGCCGCCGACCGTCGTGCCAGGGAACGCCGCTTCGATGGCGGCCACCGCTTCGCCTTCGTAGAGCGCATGCACCACGGCGTCGGAATCGTGTACCGGCACGCCGGCCTCGGCGAAGAATTTTGCCGCCGTCGACTTGCCCATGCCGAGCGAGCCGGTCAGACAAAGTACGAAGGGTTTCGCGCCGCTCATTGCGCCAGGCATCCGTGACGGCGCAGAAAATTCAGCGCCGTTAACAGCGGCAAGCCGAGCACAGTGAAATAGTCACCGTCGAGCCGTTCGAACAGCTGAATGCCAAGGCCTTCGAGCTGATAGGCGCCGACGCTCGCGGTCGCGGCATCGCCGACGGCGTCGAGATAGTCGTCGAGGAAGCGGTCCGAAACTGCGCGCATGGTCAGGCGGGCGACGCCGACATGTTCGAACAGCACAACTCCATCCTGGACAAAGGCGATTGCCGAATAAAGCTCATGGCTGCGGCCGGACAAAGCGCGCAACTGCGCCCGGGCCGCCGTCCGGTCGGCCGGTTTTGTAAATCGCCGGCCATCGAGCGAGAGCGTTTGATCGGCGCCGAGAACGAGGCGCCCGCGATTGCGCCCCGCTATGACGGCGGCTTTTTCGCGGGCCAAGAGCGCTGCGATCGCCACCGGCGCCTGCAATGGCGCACCTGCTTCCACGCCGCGTTCGTCGATGTCGGCCGGACAGATCTCGACCGGAACTCCGGCGGCCTCCAGCAGCGATCGGCGCACCGTGCTTCTGGAAGCCAGCACCAGCGGTGCCGCGGCGAGCCACAGCGGCATTGGTCACGACGCCTTGTGCCGGCGGCGCTCACCGAGCAGCGCCATAACCGCGGCTGCGGTTTCTTCGATCGATCGCCGGGTCACGTCGATCAGCGGCCAATTATGTTTCGCGCACAGCCGTCGCGAAGCGGCAATTTCCTCGGCGACCGCCTGACGGTCGATATACTGGTCGTCGTCGCGTTCCACCTTGAGGCCGAGCAGCCGGTTTTGCCGGATTTGCACGATGCGCTCGGGGGTGGCGAACAGGCCGACGACCAGGGGGCGCGACAGCCGCTCGACATTGGGCGACAACGACACGCCCGGCACCAGCGGCACATTCGCGGTCTTAACGCCGCGATTAGCGAGATAGATCGAGGTCGGCGTTTTCGAGGTCCGCGATACTCCGACCAGCACGACGTCCGCCTCCTCCAGATCATCGGTCTGCTGGCCGTCATCATGCATCATCGTGTAGTTGAGCGCATCGATACGGCGGAAATATTCGGCATTGAGCGTGTGTTGCGCACCGACCTTATGGGTGGTTTCGGCGCCAAGATAGGCCTGGAACAGGTGCAGCACCGGCCCGAGGATCGACAAGCACGGCAGGCCGAGGTCGCGGCACTTGGTCTCCAACCGTTCGACCAAATTCTCCTCGAGCAGCGTATAGAGCACAATACCCGGCGATTCCTCGAGATCGGCGAGCGCCCGATCGAGCTGCTTCTGTGTGCGTATTAGGGGATGAACATGCTCCACCGGCTGAACTTTGGCGTATTGCGCCGCCGCGGCGCGGGCGACGGTGATCAAGGTCTCGCCGGTCGCGTCGGAAATCAGGTGCAGATGAAAGTAACCCGGTGCTTGCGCCATAGGACGCTTGGGCCATAGCGAAAAATGAATAACCTGTCGATGACTGGGGAGAAGGCCATGGCTTGGCGCAGGCTGCAAGCGCAATACGGAGGACATCCGCAATTCCATCCACACTCGTAGCGCTGTGATGTCTGGAGGCGGTAACGAAGCTGGTAACTGATGGATTGTGGATGGCCGGCGGACAACATGCCGAAAACGGCCGCGCTAGACCGATAAAGCTCCAGACGTGGTGCGGCCTTCGCTGTTAAGAGAAGCGGGAATATGTGGGTAGAGTGTGGATGAGGTGTGCGTAGAAATGTATGAGTCTAATCAACGGCCATACCACTACAACAGATTCTATTAAGCTTAGTTTGGGTAAGAGCTGGAGCGTGCCGGATCATCCTGTGACCAAAGCTTTGCTTCGTACGCTGGCAGGCGAACGATGCGCCATTCCGCCGATTTGGCTGATGCGGCAGGCGGGACGCTATCTTCCGGAATATCGGGCCATCCGCGAGAAGACGAATAATTTTCTTGACTTGTGTTTCAATCCGCAGCTCGCCGCGGAAGTGACGTTGCAGCCGATTCGCCGTTTCGGTTTTGACGCCGCGATCTTGTTTTCCGATATTTTGGTCGTGCCGCATGCTCTCGGACAGCATGTGACGTTCGAGGCCGGCGAAGGCCCGCGGCTGGATGCGCTGAAAGAGCCGTCGGCGATCGAACGATTACGAACAGAGATCGATCACGTCAAACTTGCGCCGGTCTACGAGACGATTGAACGCGTCAAAACGCAGTTATCGCCATCCATTGCGCTGCTGGGCTTCTGCGGGGCGCCGTGGACGGTGGCAACCTACATGATCGCTGGCTGCGGGACAGTGGATCAATTGCCGGCCAGGCTGTTTGCTTATCGGCATCCCGAAGCTTTCGCTAAGCTCATCGATCTCTTGGTCGAGGCCTCGGCAAGCTATCTGGTCAGGCAGTTTGCCGCCGGTGTGGATGCTGTGCAGATCTTCGATACCTGGGCCGGCGTGCTGCCGACGGACGAATTCCGCAAATGGTGCATCGGGCCGGTAGCGCGGATCGTAGCGAGCGTGCGTGCACAATATCCCGCGGCGCGGATTATCGGCTTTCCGCGCGGCGCCGGCACTGAGTTGCAACGCTACCTGCACGCCATACCGATCGATGCGGTGGGGCTCGATTGGATGACGGAGTTGGATTTTGCCCGCGACTACATTCAACCGCTGCGCACCATTCAGGGCAATCTCGATCCTTTGGTTTTGCTCGCCGGCGGGGCAGCGCTCGATCATGCGATCGACGCCATCCTCGAAGCATTCGGACAGCACCCGTTCATTTTCAACCTTGGCCACGGCATCCTGCCGGAGACACCAATTCCGCATGTGGAGCGTCTGATCGCGCGGGTTCGCAACCATGTATGAGTGGATCAAGGCGTTCCACATCATCGCCGTCATCGCCTGGATGGCGGGGATGCTCTATCTGCCGCGCCTGTTCGTCTATCACTGCGCTGCGGAGAAGGGCTCGGTGCAATCGGAAACCTTCAAGGTGATGGAGCGGCGCGTGCTGCGTGTCATCATCAACCCGGCGATGATCGCGACCTGGGTTTTTGGCCTGGCCCTGGCCTGGCTCGGTCCTGATTCTCGCTACGGCTGGTTCGCCTCCGGCTGGCTTTGGGCGAAAATCATCCTCGTTCTTGGGCTCTCAGCGGTACATGGATTGCTGGCCCGGTGGAGAAAAGATTTTGCCCAGGACAACAATCGGCATTCCCAGAAATTCTATAGATTAATCAACGAAATACCCACCGTTTTAATGATCCTCATCGTGCTACTGGTGGTGTTGAAACCGTTCTGAAGTTCACGCGTTCTTAGGGCAAAGTCAGTCTCTCCTCTTGCTAGAACTGCGGACTTTTCTTATCTTGGCGAAATCCCACCCAACGTAGGCGGATGCAGCTGAGTTCTGGCTCCAGTGGACTGGAGCCGATTGGTGCATCGGGGTCCGGGGCCCAAAGCTCCTCACAACCCAAGACCTACGATCTTCCTGCCCGCCGGCGAAGCTGCAATCCAATCCTGCCACCGGCTCAATTTCCATAGGACATTCTGAATGCGCGAAATGAAACTCCAAGAGCTCAAGACCAAATCTCCGGCTGAGCTCGTCACCTTTGCCGAAGAGCTCGAGGTCGAGAACGCCTCGACCATGCGCAAGCAAGAGCTGATGTTCGGCATCCTCAAGCAACTCTCGGCGCGCGAGACCGATATTGTCGGCGAAGGCGTGGTCGAAGTGCTGCCGGACGGTTTTGGCTTCCTGCGCTCGCCGGAGGCGAACTATCTACCGGGCCCCGATGATATTTACGTCTCGCCCTCGCAAATCCGCCGCTTCGGGCTGCGCACCGGAGACACCATCGACGGCCATATTCGCAGCCCCAAGGAAGGCGAACGCTACTTCGCTTTGCTGAAAGTCAACTCGCTCAACTTCGAGGACCCGGAGAAAGCCCGTCACAAGGTCAACTTCGACAATCTGACGCCGCTCTATCCCGACGAGTGGCTGAGGATGGAATTCGAGGATCCGACCAAGAAGGATCTCTCCGCCCGCGTCATCGACATCGTCGCGCCGGTCGGCAAGGGCCAGCGCGCGCTGATCGTGTCGCCGCCGCGCACCGGCAAGACCGTGCTCCTGCAAAACATCGCGCACTCGATCACGCACAATCACCCGGAATGCTATCTGATCGTGCTGTTGATCGACGAGCGGCCGGAGGAAGTCACCGACATGCAGCGTTCGGTGAAGGGCGAGGTGGTTTCCTCGACCTTCGACGAGCCGGCGGTGCGCCATGTCCAGGTCGCCGAGATGGTGATCGAGAAGGCCAAGCGCCTGGTGGAGCACGGCCGTGACGTCGTGATTCTGCTGGACTCGATCACCCGCCTCGGTCGCGCCTACAACACCGTGGTGCCCTCTTCGGGCAAGGTGCTGACCGGTGGCGTCGACGCCAACGCGCTGCAACGGCCGAAACGCTTCTTTGGCGCCGCGCGCAATATCGAGGAAGGCGGCTCGCTGACCATCATCGCCACAGCCTTAATCGATACCGGCAGCCGCATGGACGAAGTGATCTTCGAAGAGTTCAAGGGGACCGGCAATTCGGAATTGATCCTCGACCGCAAGGTGGCCGACAAGCGCACCTTCCCGGCCATGGACATCACCCGCTCCGGCACCCGCAAGGAAGAGCTCCTAGTGCCGCCGGATCAGCTCAAAAAGATGTACGTGCTGCGCCGCATCCTCAATCCGATGGGCACCATGGACGCCATAGACTTCCTGCTCGACAAGCTGCGCAACACCAAGAACAACGGCGAGTTCTTCGACTCGATGAATACGTAACGCCGGCGGTAATGCGCGTTCGGCATCGTGATGCCCGGCCTCGTGCCGGGCATTCGCTTGTAGGGCTTTTGCCACGCCGAGAAAAAAAGCGGTCAACGCGCAGGCGAGAAATTAGCCGGAATTACCACCGAAGGTCGCTTTGTCTTGAGCGCGTATTCGGGATCGACAAAGCAGACACCACCCTTGCCGACGGCATTCTCGCATTGGGCGACACTGGAATAGCCGCACTCGATCAGCGCCTTGTCGCCGGTGGCATAGCCGCACCATTCGTCGTCGGCCCGGGCGCTGGTCGTGGACATGGCGGCCAGGGCGGCGGCCAAGATGAGTCCGTATCGCATCATTGGGTTTCCTTGCTGCGCCCCGGCAGCGCCAATAGAGCACGAAGCGCCACGGAATGAAGCGCCGCGTCAAGAATGTGGCACCGCATCGATGGCGCTAATGAGGCCGGCCGGATCGGTCACCGGTAGCGAGCAGGTTTCGCCGATGCAGACGAAAGCCGCGGGTTTGCCCGCGGCGGCGACCTTTGCCCGCGCCGGGTGTTGCGGCGGTAGCGCCTGCTCCGAACCGGCATGAAGCACGATACGGTTGAGCGGCGGGCAGGCGCGCGCCGCCGCCAGCAGGGCCTGTGGCGCGGCGCCCTCCCCGGTCACTACAATCTCGGCCGTGCGCAGCCGTAAATCGACGGCATTGAGCAGCGCCATGTGCATGTAGAGGTTCTCGACCGCCTGCGGCGCGATCGCCGCGATCAGGCGATCGGCTTGTTCGCGCCAGCGATCGTCGCCGGCAAGCACCGCCAGCCGGATCAAATTCTGCGCGGCGACCGCGTTGTGGTTCGGCGTCGCTTCGTCGGCGGTCGACGCCGGACGGATGACAAGACCTTCGGCGTCGGCGGCGGTGAGATAATAGGTTCCGGTCGCGGCATCGGCGTAGTCGCGATCGAGGGCGCGTTGCCAGGTCAGCGCGTGGTCTAGGTAAGGTTTTTTGCCCGTCGCCTCGTAGAGCGCTAGCGCGGCGCGGATCATCGCGGCGAAATCGGACGCCAGCCCGGGAAATTTGAGCTGGCCTTGGCGCCACGAATGGCCGAGCCGATCGCCGCGCGTCATTGCGTGCGCGACAAAATCGAAAGCGCGTGCCGCCAGGTCCAGCCACGATGGCTCGTCAAACATCAGGCTCGCATTGGCCAGCGCTGCGATCATCAAGCCGTTCCAGTCAGCGAGCACTTTGTCGTCGAGGCCCGGGCGCACGCGCTTAGCGCGCGCAGCGAGCAGCTTGGCGCGCAATCCGGCAAGCCGCGCCTCATCGGCTTCGCTGCGTTCCATCGGTTTAAGCCGATTGAGGATGTTGTGCCCCTCGAAATTGCCGCCCAAGGTCACGTCGTAGTGCCGGGCAAAAAACTCGCCGTCCTCGTTACCGAGTGCACCCATCACCTCGGCGAGTGACCAGACATAAAATTTACCCTCCTCGCCTTCGGAATCGGCATCGAGCGAAGCCGAGAACGCTCCCTCGCCCGTCGTCATTTCGCGCTTGAGCCACGCCACTGTCTCCTGGGCGCGCCGGCGATAGAGCGGCTTGCCGCTGCGCTGGTGTGCGATGGCAAGAAGCTCGAGCAGTTGGGCGTTGTCGTAGAGCATCTTTTCGAAATGCGGCACCAGCCATCGTTCATCCACCGAATAGCGCGAAAAGCCGCCGCCCAGGTGGTCGTAGATGCCGCCCTCGCAAATGTGGTCGAGGGTGATGTCGACGGCGGCGAAGTAGCGCTTCTCGCCGGTGCGCAAGCCGCCGCGCCAGAGCAGCTCAAACAGCGCGGCTTGCGGAAATTTCGGTGCGCCGCGGGTGCCGCCGTTGACCGGGTCGATGATGCCGCCAAGCTGCCGCGCCGCGTTGTCGAGTTCGGTCACACCGATCGTCACGGTGCCGGGCTTTCGCGCCGTCGCGGCGAGCTGCTCCATCAGCGCCGCGCGGTTGGTCTCGATCTTCTGCGGCTCCTCGCGGAACAGCCGCGCAATCTCGCGCAGCACGTCGACGAAGGCCGGCTTGCCGTAGCGCGACGTTTTCGGAAAATAAGTGCCGCCCCAGATCGGCTCGCCGGCGGGCGTCAAGAACATGGTCAGCGGCCAGCCGCCATGTTCCCCAAGATGGTGCAGCGCCGCCATGTAGATCTGATCGATGTCCGGCCGCTCCTCGCGATCGACTTTGATGTTGACGAACAGCTCGTTCATGACGCGCGCAGTGGCGTCGTCCTCAAAACTCTCGTGCGCCATGACATGGCACCAGTGACAAGCCGCGTAGCCGACCGAGAGCAGGATCGGTTTTTTGCTACGTTTGGCCTCTGCAAGCGCCTCTGGACCCCAGGCCCACCAGTCGACCGGATTGTGCTGGTGTTGCAGAAGATAGGGGCTCGTCTCTTGGGCGAGACGGTTTTCGTGCGAAGCTTGCGGCGATGTTGATGTGGGTGCAGTAGACATGGCCGCACCGTAGCAATTAGCCCTCGGGTGGCGATAGCACCGAACCGCCGATTGCCTTCAACAGAGCGTTATGCCGGATCATTCCACCATCTTCGCGCTGTCATCAGGCCGGCCGCCGGCGGCGATTGCCGTGGTGCGCATCTCTGGCCCGCGTGCGGGTGCTGCGCTTGAGAAACTGATCGGCCGTTTGCCCGAGCCGCGCAAAGCGACGCTTGGGCGCGTGCGCGATCCGGCGAGCGGCGAAGTCATCGACGAAGCGTTGGCGCTGTGGTTTCCGGCGCCGCGCAGCGAGACTGGCGAGGATGTCGCCGAGCTGCAGCTTCACGGCGGCCAGGCGGTCATTGCCGGTGTGCTTGACGCGCTCTCGACGATCGAGGGTTGCCGGCCTGCCGAGGCTGGCGAGTTCACCCGCCGCGCGTTCGAAAACGGCCGGCTCGATCTTACGGCGGTCGAGGGCTTGGCCGATCTCATAGCTGCGGAAACTCAGGCGCAGCGGCGCCTCGCTTTCCGGCAGCTTAAAGGTTTGATCGGCGACCGCGCCGAGGCGTGGCGGCGGCGGTTGATCGAAGCGCTGGCCTTGGTCGAGGCCCGGATCGATTTTTCCGATGAAGCCGATGTGCCCGAAGATTTGATTGGCCCGGCGCTAAATGCTGCGCAGCAATTGCGTGACGAGATCGCCGGCGTGTTGGCCGCCGGCCGCCGGGGCGAGCGGCTGCGCGACGGCCTTGTGGTTGCCATTGCCGGGCCGCCCAATGCCGGGAAATCGACGTTGCTCAATCGGCTGGCGCGGCGTGAGGCGGCGATCGTGTCGCCTTATGCCGGCACCACGCGCGACGTCATCGAGGTGCATCTGGATCTCGACGGCTATCCGGTGACGCTGCTCGACACCGCAGGCATTCGGGACAGCGCTGAGCCGGTGGAGCAGGAGGGGGTCCGGCGGGCCCGCGAGCGCGCAGCCGCGGCAGACTTGGTGCTGTGGGTCATTGACCCATCGGCCGGTGGCTTAGCGGCCAATGGATACGCGGAAAACTTCGCAAGTGCCGAGGTTTGGCTGATTCGGAACAAAATCGATCAGGCGAGCAGCCGCTCCTGCGCCAATGCGACTAAGCTCGATAATGCTGAATGCAAATTCATTTTATCAATATCAGCACTGACGGGCGCCGGAATGGACGCTCTGACGGCAGCTCTTTCAGCCTATGCCAGGGCTTATTTCGCCGCGACCGAATCGGCCGTGATTACGCGCGTCCGTCATCGTCGGGCGTTGGAGGAGACCGTGGCGGCGCTTGATCGGGCACTGGCTCGGGATCACGTGAACGACGAGGAGCTGATCGCCGAGGAATTGCGTGCTGCTGCGACGACACTTGGCCGACTCACTGGCCGAGTCGATGTCGAGGATATTTTGGACGTGATCTTTCGCGATTTTTGTATTGGTAAATGAAACGTTAACGACCACATCGAATGTTCAATCCGTGATGTTTCACGTGAAACATCGCCAGGAAATAGCGCAAGGCCGTGTTTTTGACCGTTAACCCGGCGTTGGCTACAAGGCCAGCGTCTTGGAGAATTTTTAGATGGACGCCCGCTTCGACGTGATCGTTGTCGGAGGCGGCCACGCCGGCTGTGAGGCGGCGGCTGCGGCCGGCCGCATGGGCGCGCACACGGCGCTGATCACCCATCGCTTCGCCACAGTCGGCGCCATGTCCTGCAATCCCTCCATCGGTGGGCTCGGCAA
>Ga0181524_10005713_pt1 | contig 10997 bp, 6 predicted proteins | sample PEATcosm2014_Bin_34_FD_119761 | JGI IMG/M metagenome (GOLD analysis project Ga0181524, IMG submission 119761) | Peatland microbial communities from MTU Mesocosm Facility, Houghton, MI, USA - PEATcosm2014_Bin05_60_metaG | ecosystem: Environmental > Terrestrial > Soil > Wetlands > Peat | place...
CTGGCCCGCTCTCTGAGCGACGTGGCAGCGATGGGTGGCGTCCCCCGTTATGTGTTGGTATCCTTGGCCATTTCGAAGCAGGTAAGGCGCGATTGGGTTTCCGGGTTCTACCGTGGAATGCAGGCGCTGGCGCGTCGCTTCGGCGTTCAATTGGTCGGAGGGGATACCGCCTTGGTTCCCGGAAGGACTTTCATTGACGTGCTGGTAGCCGGGGAGGTCCCCCGAGGCAAAGCATTGCGACGGTCTGGCGCCCGCAGCGGGGACAAGATCTTTGTGAGTGGCCCGTTGGGACTTTCAGCGCTCGGCCTTCGCCTGCTCCAGAGCAAGCGAGGCGGCTCCCGTCTCCGTGCAAAAGCAGCAGCCAGGGAGGCCGTACATGCTCACCTTTATCCAGAACCACAATGTGCGCTGGGGAGGTTTCTTTCCGGGCGCGGCATGGCTTCGGCGCTGATGGATTTGAGTGACGGACTTTCCACAGACCTCTCCCGGCTCTGCGCTGCCAGCGGCGTAGGCGCGCGGTTGTGGGCTGCCAAGATCCCCGGTCCCAACCTGCCTGAGGCTGCGGACTCCCTTCAATTGGCACTCCACGGGGGCGAAGATTATCAACTGCTCTTCACAGTCCCGCAAAAGAAAGCTTCACGTCTTCCCTTAAGGTTCCAGGGGCGGCCTCTTTATCAGCTCGGAGAAATTGAAGCCTCAAAGAGCATAAAGCTGGTCATGCCCGAAGGCAAAGTCCACACACTTGAGCCGGCAGGTTGGGACTACTTCCGATAGGCGCCGGCATCCCGGCATCCACAAAGCATTCTCGGTTTCTTAACGTGACGTATCGGAAGGCAGTCCATCATCAGTTGGTTGGAGACCCGTCTCTTTACCCGTGGTATTCTACAGGTTCAACATGGTCATTGAGCCTCAATTGAAGGCACCGTAATGCTAAATCGGCGGACCCTTCTGAAGAGTCTTTGCGCAGGCTACTCCATGACGCTTGTTCGGGCTGCGCCCTGGGGGTTCCCTAACGACTCGGAATTAGGCGGGAACATGCGGATCTGGGACCAGCACTCCCATCTTGCTTCAGTGCCCGGCGATACCCCAGAGGAACGCATGGCTTTCCTGGTAAAGTGCATGGACCGATTGGGGGTGGAGCGACTCATCCTTTCCCAAGGGTATTCGGCCGGCAACCACCCGACCCCGGACCAATTTCGCGAAGAAAACGATCGAGTAATGCGAGCTGTGAAGGCCTTTCCCGACCGCGCCTATGGCTCTGTGTATTTAAGCCCCGCCTATCTCGACTTCAGCTTGCAGGAGTTTGATCGCTGTGTGCGGGACGGCCCGATGGTCAGCATCGGGGAAATCGAGGCTGAGGCGCGCTGCAACGTTCCCGAAATGGATCCCATCGCCGAGCGGGCTGTCGCCATGAATCTGCCGATTCTCCAACACGAATTTCTCAAGACCGGCGGCAATGAGCCTGGCGAATCTTCGCCGTTCGACGTCGTCGAACTCGCCCAGCGCCACCCCAAACTCCGGATAGTATGCGCCCACACGGGAGGAAACTGGGAGCTGGCGATTCGCGCCATCCGCGGCACAAAGAATGTGTACGCCGGAATCGCAGGATCTGATCCGACGTCGGGATTTGTGGAAATGGCGGTGCGTGAATTGGGGGCGGAAAGAGTGATCTATGGCAGTGATGTGGGAGGCCGGAGTTTCGCCTCACAGATCGCTAAGGTTGAAGGTGCCCACATTTCGGAATCCGATAAGAAACTCATCCTGGGCGGAAACCTTCGCCGGTTATTGACGCCGATCCTGCGGATGAAAGGTTATCAGATATGATCATCGATACCAACGTATACCTTTCCCGCTGGCCATTTCGGCGCTTAGAGGGCGACGAGCCCGCGGATCTGGTGGCCAAGCTGCGCAAGCGGAACGTCGTGCAAGCGTGGGCAGGCAGCTTCGACGGAATGCTGCACAGGGATATCGCCAGCGTAAACATCCGCCTCACCCAAGCTTGCCATACCTACGGCCAAGGCATGCTCGTTCCCTTTGGATCAATAAACCCCAAGCTTCCCGACTGGCAGGAAGACGTGCGGCGGTGCCAGGAAGAGCATAAGATGCCGGGAATCCGCCTGCATCCCAACTATCATGGATATAACCTTGACGATCCGGTCTTTGCGGAGTTATTGAAGTTGGCGTCCGCCCGCCGGCTCGTCGTACAGTTGGCTTTATGTATGGAGGACGTGCGTACGCAGACGCCGCTTATGCGTGTTTCTCCAGTAGATATTTCTCAGCTCGCGGATGTCGTGAAAAGGATGCCGGACCTGCGGATGGAGCTTTTGAACTGCACTTCAAACATCGGTAAGGAACAATATCGGGCGGCATTGTCCGCGGGCGACGTCTACACTGAAATCTCCATGGTGGATGGGATCGCCGGAGTCGGTCGCCTCGTGCACGAGATTCCGCTTTCGCGAGTGCTTTTCGGATCGTATTATCCCTTCTTTTATTTTGAATCGGCTCTCCTCAAAGTGCAGGAATCTGGCCTGGACGAGGCCCCCAAAAAGGCTATATGGGAGGATAACGCGCGGCGACTTATAGGACCAGCCGCGAGCGCGAGCCTTTATGGTACCAACGTCAGATGAAACGGACGCCCAACCGACCGCGGCGACTCCCAATGCGTGGAAGCGCCCCATGAAACTGACGAACATCGCCTTACTGTGCGCAACGTTTCTCATTCTCATCTCGGTTTTTGCGCAGGAGCCCGTTCGCGACCCCCTTCTCCGCTGGATGAACCGGATTGCGCAGCGGCAACTCCAAGAGCGGCAGAGGGCGATTGACCAAATCCACACCATTGCCGATGCGGAGCGCCGGAAACAAAAGGTCCGCGAAACGCTTCTGGAACTCTTGGGCGGTCTGCCTGACTACAACGGGCCGCTGAATGCCAGGATCACGGGTCAGATTCAGGCCGAGGGATACACCATCGAGAAGGTGCTCTTCCAGAGTCTGCCGAATTTCTATGTCACCAGTGATCTCTACCGGCCCAACCGTCCGGGCCATTACCCCGCGATTCTTTTTCAGTCCGGCCATACTCAGGAGGGAAAGTCCGAGCCGCAGAGAGCGGCCGCCAATCTGGCTTTGAAAGGCTTTGTGGTGTTGGCTACCGACCCTATTGGTCAAGGTGAAAGGGAGCAATCGTACGATCCGCAACTCTCGGGACCCTTGGGGGGGTGGTCAGTTCCCGAGCATATCCAGGCCGGAGCCCAGAGCATTCTGATTGGCGAGAGTGCGGCCCGCTTCTTTATTTGGGATGCGAAGCGATGCATCGACTACCTGGTCAGCCGGCCTGACGTGGATTCCACACGTCTTGGCGCCGCGGGTTGCTCGGGGGGTGGGGCATTGACGACCTTCATTGGCGCTCTGGACCCGAGGCTTAAAGCGGTCGTTCCCGCCTGCTATCCCAATTCCTATCAGTTGTTGTTTGCCGGCCCTGACCCCGATACCGAAATGAGCTTCCCTCAATTTCTGGCGCGGGGCCTCGATGTGGCGGATTATGTGGAAGTAACTGCGCCCACGCCCTGGCTCATCCAGGCGACCGAGGATGACTACTTCACGCCCGCCGGGGCTCGGCTGGTTTATGAGGAAGCTCGGCATTGGTACGGCATTTACGGAGCCGAGGATAAGATAGGCTTCTTCGTCGGACCGGGTCCCCACGGCACACCCCTGGTAAGTCGAGAAGCCGTCTATCAATGGATGATCCGCTGGCTCAAGGACGGCCAGGGTGATTTTCATGAACAGCCTGTACATCTCTATGACAATTTCGAACTGCTGGTCACACCCACTGGCCATGTCGAGGATATCCCGGGGAGCCGTAAACTCTACCAACTGATCCTTGACGATTTTCACGCCAAAAAAAAGCAGGGAACAATCCGTGACCTGCAGGCTGAACTCCATAGGCTGCAGATTCCCTCGGATGGCTCCTCCCCGGAAATGAGGGTGTTGGACGAGTCGAACACTCCGGAAGTTCAACGTCAGCACATTCGGTTCGAAAGTGAGCCAGGAGTTGAGATCGAAGGAAGGCTTTACATCCCTTTTTCCCCCTCGGGCCGAAAGCCAGCGGTGTTGCTGGTGGCGGATAATAGTCCATACTTCCAGGCCGCACCCACGGATTCCCTGGCGAATAGGATGGCAAGGAAAGGCCACGTGGTTCTCACGCTGGAACCGCGTGACTCTCCGGGAGAAGATACCCACGCGCCATTTATCGGAAATTGGATCACCAATTCACGGGCCAACCAGATTGGGCTGAATCTGCCGGCGATGCGGGCCCACGACATTCTACGCGGAGTGGATCTTCTATCAGCGCGTAGTGACGTCGATCCGGCCTCCATTCATTGTGGCGCCCGGGGTGTAAAAGGGGTCTGGCTTTTGCTCGCGGCTGCGGCGGACTCGCGAATCGGCAAGGTCTGGCTGGATCGAAGCCCCTATAGCCTGCGAGCCGCTCTTGAGAACACGCTGAACACCGATCTGTTTGATGCTGTGATTCCCGGCTTTGCGCTTCATTGGGACCTTGACGATCTTACCAAAGCCATGGGGAACAGGCCGATCATGTGGACGGACCCGGCGAACTGGATGAACCGAATTGTTGCTCTTCGCGGTCCATATCAGTACCGCTATATTCTGGGTGATACGACGGACTTTGCGGACGCCCAAGACGACGCATACATTGACGAATTTTTGAAATGATCATTTCTGTGCCCTTTATGGAAACCCCATGGGGGGCAACTAGCCATCACATCGCTTCGAAGACACAAGGAGGAACTTCATGGCAGAGGAAACCCGCAGAACGTTTGTTAAAAAGATAGGAGCGGCTTCCGCGCTGGCCGCCGGCTCCTTTTTGAATTGGAACCCGCGTGGAATGGGCGCGAATGACAAGGTGGTGCTGGGTCTGATTGGAGGCCACAATCAGGGCAAGGGTGACGCCCTGCGTGCCATTTCCGTGGGGGCTGAGATCAAGACCTTCTGCGATATTGACCAAGACATTCTCGATAAGATCAACCCGGAACTGGAAAAAGCCCAAGGCAAGGCGCCCGGGACCACCAAAGAGTTCCAGCGATTGTTGGACGACAAAGACATCGATGGCGTCATCATTGCCACGCCCGACCATTGGCACGCGCGGATTGGAATCCTGGCGTGCCAAGCTGGGAAGGATATCTATATCGAAAAACCACTGACGCAAACCATCCACGATGGGCAACTGGTTCGCGATGCCGTGCGTAAATACAAGCGGATTGGCCAAGTGGGCACTCAGAACAGGAGCGCTCCGTTCTTCCAAAGTGCGATTGAATACCTGAAAACCGGGAAGCTAGGGAAATTATGCGAAATCAACACCTGGATGTGCCAGTTGCGCCCCAGCATCGGAAACCCGCCCGACAGTGATCCACCGGCAACCGTGGACTACGACGTTTGGCTCGGGCCGGCGCCCAAAAGGCCCTTCAACGTTAACCGTTTCCACTACACCTGGCGGTTCTTTTGGGATTACGGAAACAGTGAACTGGGCAATCAGGGCGTGCACATGCTTGATGTGGCTCTTTGGGGGATTCAAACGCTACGGGGCGGCCTGGAGAATTCCCTTCCCACCCGGGTGTCCGGCAATTCCGGAATTTACTGGCTCAAGGACGCGAAGGAGGTTCCCGACACCCAGGTCCTTACTTACGAATACGGCGACTTCATGCTGACTTGGGAATTGCGCAGCTTTGCCCAACACCATCCCGTATATGGACATCACGATGGTATCGCATTTGTCGGCGCCGACGCTATTCTGGTGCTCTCCCACGATGGCTGGGACGTCTATTTCAAAGATGGTACCGCCGGGCCTAGTGCGTCGGCCAAGGACATGAGGGCGAGTGGCTTGCATGAGAAAAATTTTCTGGATTGCGTGCGCAGCCGCCAGACACCCAATGCCGATATCGAGATCGGCCGGATATCGACCACGGTTTGCCACTTGGGAAACATCTGCACGCACCTCCGCCGGGACGTAAGCTTCGATCCCAAGACAGAAACCTTTGGACATGACAAGGAAGCAAACGCCTATCTGACCAGGGAGCATCGGAAACCTTACACGACGCCCAAGGTCTGACCCGGGATTGTTCACTGCGCTGGGATGCTTTTTGGGACTGCCGGAAGGGCAATGTCGTCAATAACGGCACCCGAATTGCCCGAACACAGCGCGTGAGTGGTTTGGTGTGGGCGTTATCCAGCTATTTGCTATCGTTTTGATTTAAAAGGATAAAAAAATGGGAAAATTCGGCCGCCGCGACCTGCTCAGGAATTCGCTGGGAGTTTCCGCTGCTCTCCTGGGGGGAGTCAGTTATGAACGTAAAGCTCTGATGGCGCACTTGATGGCCCCCGCGCAGGAAGCCAAGGTGAAGGAGCCCGTAAAGGGTCTGCAGCGTGGAAAGTTCGGTAAATACGAGGTTTCCCGGCTCATCATTGGCGGAGATCCGGTTTCAGGGATCGCCCATGCTGGCGAGCTCGTCTATCAAGCAGACTTCATGAAACAGTATTTCAACACCCCTAAGATCCTTGAAACCCTGACGCTGGCGGAACAGAACGGGATCAACACGCTCTTGATGCGCGCGGATGACCGCATAATCAGTCATTACAATATGTTCAAGAAGGAGCGCGGCGGGACCCTCCAGTGGATTGCCACCTCCGCGCCCGAGCAGGGCTCCCCCGTGGAAAATGCTAAACGCGCCCGCGACAATGGCGCCATTGCCGTTTATCTCCACGGCGGGATCGTGGATGGGCTCGTCAAAGCTGGGAAAGTGGACGAGATCGGCGAAATTGTGGAAGGCTTCAAGAAGGTCGGAATCATGGCCGGTATTGGAGCCCACCTGCTGGATACCGCGCGCGCCTGCGTGCAGGCCAGAATTGATCCGGATTTCTATATGGTGACGATCAACCGGGTCAATTACTACTGTAGCGAAGCGGCAGAGCTTGGCATCTTCATGCGATCGATCAAGAAGCCCTGGATCGCCTTCAAGGTTCTTGGAGCTGGCCGGGTAAAACCCCAGGAAGGTTTTCGCCTTGCCTTCGAGCACGGTGGCGATTTTCTCGCCGTGGGGATGTTCGACTGGCAGATCCGTGACGACGTCGCCCATGTCCAGGAAATGCTGGCCAATGGAATCACCCGGGACCGCGACTGGGCGTAGCCGCAAGCTGTGAAGCCCCGCCCCTCCGGCCACCCGACGATAGTCAACGTGAGGTCATTATGGGGAGAGTCAAACGGCGCACATTTCTCAAATCCGCAACGGCAGCCCTGGCGTGCACGCCCGCAATCATTAAGGCGAGTGCGCCCAGAAGAACCGACATCCGCATTGAAGATGTGAGTATCGAATTCAAGGACTTTGCCTGCCGCGTCCCTATCAAATTCGGGGGTATGGTGACCCCAAGGATCACCCTCTTGAATGTAACCTGCGCCGTAAGCGCATTGAGCGGCAAGACCGCCAAGGGCTTCGGCGAGATGCCGCTCGCGAATGCTTGGGCATTTCCTTCCAGGATTCTTCCGTTCGACACAACCCTGGGCGCCATGAAAACCATGGCGGGGCGCATCGCCACCCTGACCGGGCGCTACAAAGAATACGGCCACCCCATTGACCTCAACTGGGCGCTCGAACCCCAGTACTTGAAGGCTGCCGAAGAAATCTCGCAGGAGTCAAAGCTGGCCGAACCCATCCCCAAGCTTTGCACGCTGGTTACCGCGAGTGCCTTTGATGCGGCGATCCACGATGCCTACGGCAAGCTGCACGGCGTGAACTGTTATCACACCTATGGACCCGAGTTCATGAATCACGACCTCTCCTACTACGTGGGACCGGAATACAAAGGAGAGTACCCGGAAAAGTACCTTTTGAAGGAACCCAAAACCCGCCTGCCGCTGTACCACCTGGTTTCAGCCATCGATCCGCTGGTGGATTCCGACATCAAGCAACGCGTCAACGACGGCTTGCCGGAGACACTTCCCGAATGGATCAACTATAACGGGCTGACCCACTTCAAAATCAAGTTGAACGGCGACGACTTGAAATGGGACTCGGAGCGCGTGGTCGGCGTCGACCGCGTAGCCACTGAGACGGAGGAGAAGCGCGGGGTCACCGGCTGGGTCTACTCGCTCGACTTCAACGAGCGCTGCCCCGACGTTCAGCACCTCGTCGATTTTCTGCACCTGGTGAAAGAGAAGACGCCCGGAGGGTTCGCGCGGATTCAGTACGTAGAACAGCCCACGGCACGCGATCTGAAAACTCACCGGCAGAATGTGATGTTCGAGGCCGCAAAACTGAAACCCGTGGTCATCGATGAATCCTTAACCGACCTCGAGGCGCTGATGCTCTCGCGCGAGATGGGTTACACGGGCGCGGCGCTCAAAGCCTGCAAGGGCCAGAGCACGATGACGATCCTTTCTTCGGTGGCGGAAAAAAACAAGATGTTCCTGTGCGTGCAGGACCTGACCTGCCCCGGCGCTTCCCTGATTCAGTCCGCGAGTCTCGCCGCGCACGTGCCGGATGTCAAAGCGATTGAAGCTAATTCGCGGCAGTATTTGCCCGCGGCCAACAAGGGTTGGGAAGAGCGTTTTCCGGGCATTTTTCATATCACGGACGGGACCATGGATACTTCTCACCTGAATGGTCTCGGCATCGGCGCCGTGTGAGGTAGGCGGGAAATCCTCAGTTCGTTCAGGTGATTCGTATAAAACCAAGATCGGCCGGAGGTTTGTTCGATGCGGCTGAAAGACGATGATGAGAATCGCAACCTATTCAATGCGTTGCAGGACTAGCACCGGGCGCCGCACTCGGAGGAGGATTTCGTCCGGCTTTGGCACCGTCAGGGGAGGAAGAGGGTTTCGTGTCTATCGGAGCGGACACGGCTCTGGGTTTCGCCTTGGCGAGCGCAGCCGCACCTCCAGCGGGCGTAGAGGACACAGGTGTTACTGCCAGGCTGGGAACTGATGAGGTTAAACCTGTGGGAGCAGGCGGAGTGGTGGCTTTCAGCTTCGGTTGGTCAGCACTCCGTCCTGCCGGCCCTGACGCAGGATGGGCGCTGGCTTCGGCCACACTGGGCGGGCTTCCTCCCGGCAATAGCTCACCAGCGCTGGCGAGAATTTCCTTCACTTGGTCAGGGTTGGTGAGGAGCGGCGAGTGCGGGAAGCCCGCGACGGGCCGGTCTTTCAAGACCTCGCTCATAAACTGCGTCCAGATGGGCAACGCCACACGCGCTCCTTCTTCCTTATCGCCCAGCGTCTGGTGGTCATCGAAGCCCACGTAAACGCTGCAGGTGATGGAGGGGGTAAAACCGAGAAACCACGCGTCGGTAAAATCGTTGGTGGTGCCCGTCTTGCCAGCCAGTGGGTATTTCTGGGCCAGCGGTTTGGCCCGCACAGCCGTCCCGGAGTTGAAGACTTCCCGCAACATCGAAACCATGAGGCGTGCGACAGAAGCCGGAAGAACGTCCGTGACTTCCGGCTGGAAATCGTCGATCACTCGCCCGTCATAGTTGGTCACATGGGAGACCATACGCGGCGTGATGTGGACACCGTCGTTCGGGAAGGTGGTGAAAGCAGAGGTGTGCTCGAGTAGGGTCAGGTCCGAGGCGCCAAGCGCCAGGGGCAGGTTGGGAACCAGCCGTGAGGTGACGCCAAATTTGCGGCACAATCTTATGACGCTATCCACTCCGATTTTTGCTAGCAGCCGAACGGCAGGAACATTGCGCGACTCGGCCAGCGCGTGCAGCAGGGTGATGGTCCCTTCGAATCTTTCATCGTAGTTATGCGGGGACCACCAGCCGGACGAAGTGTTGTAACCGATCGGCGCGTCCAGAATGGTGTCAAAGGGCGACATGCCATCGAGTATTGCCTGCGAATAAACGTATACCTTGAAAGAAGAGCCCACTTGCCGTTCCGCCTGGGTGGCCCGGTTGTATTTGCTTTCGTTCCAGTCGTATCCTCCGATCATGGCCTGGATGGCGCCGGTGGCATTGTCAATCACCAACATTGCCCCTTGGACGCTGGGATACTGGTCAAGGGTCACGTGAAGCTTCGCTCCTTTGATTTCCTTGACTTGAAACAAGTCCACATCGCCGGGGGTAAAGAGGTCGCTCGCCTGGGTCTTCTTGGTCCAGACAAAATCCGGGGGGGTGACACGCACCGTGGAGTCACCAAACCGGACGATGGCATGGTCTGCGCTCACTTGCATCACCAGTCCGTGCACCAAATCACCCGGCTGCAAGGCTAGCTTCCAGTCGGCGTCCGTGTAGGTTTCGAGCGTCACAGGCTCACCATCGGCAAGGGTGAGGGCGGTTTTCAGGATGTTCTTCTCGGGGCCGCGCCAACCGCGACGTTTATCATCGTCGCGCAGGCCCTCTTGAAGGGCTGCCTGAGCAATCTTCTGCATCTTGATGTTGAGCGTTGTGTAAACGTGGAGGCCCTGTTCGTGGACCGCTTCCGGCCCGTACTTCTTTTCGAGGAACTGGCGGACCTCTTCCACAAAGTAGGGCGCCAGGGTGTAATTCCATTTCTGGATATTCAACTTGAGGGGGGCGTTGACTGCCTCTCGGTATTGTTCCTGTGAGATCCTCCCGTTCTCGAGCATGGCGAGCAGCACCTGATTGCGGCGCCGGCGCGAGGCTTCGGGATGCACGAGGGGCGAGTAGCCCGTGGGCGACTTGGGGATTCCCGCCAACAGCGCGGCTTCCGGGAGCGTTAACTGGTCCAGGTGCTTGCCCAAAAAGAATTGCGCGGCGGCCTCGTAACCAAAATTTCCATGCCCGAGTTCCATTTGGTTCACGTACATCGTAAAGATTTGGGACTTGGTAAAGTGCCGCTCAATTTGAATGGCCATCAAGGCTTCCTGAATTTTGCGCCGGAAGCTTTTCTCCGGCGTCAGGAACAGCTTCTTGCTAAGCTGCTGGGTGAGGGTGCTGGCCCCCTGAGCTCTCCGCCACTCCATCAGGTCCGTAACCGC